>Ga0194121_10000010_pt1 | contig 372538 bp, 349 predicted proteins | sample TA2MahCa50mmetaG_FD_148609 | JGI IMG/M metagenome (GOLD analysis project Ga0194121, IMG submission 148609) | Freshwater microbial communities from Lake Tanganyika, Tanzania - TA2015020 Mahale Deep Cast 50m | ecosystem: Environmental > Aquatic > Freshwater > Lake | place: Tanzania: Lake... | reverse complement strand
TCGGATCGACGATCGACGCCCAGCCCTGGATGTAGTTGACCTTGCGGAACTTCGACACCTGGCCGGTGCCGCTGGTGAGCTTCTCGACGACTCGGTTCTTGTAGTCGCGCAGCTTGTTGACATCGATCCTGGCGTCGCCGAACTCGATGCCCCACTCTTTGGCGTGCTTCGATTCCTCAAGCAGCTTGGCGACGTGCAACAACGCCTTCGACGGAATGCATCCGCGGTACAGGCATACGCCGCCGGGATTCCTCTCGTTGTCGATGAGGGTGACCTGCATGCCCAGGTCCGCTGCATAGAAAGCAGCGGCATACCCGCCGGGTCCTGCCCCGATAACTGCAATGTGATGAGACATATGGGAAGTTCCTAGGGGTTTAGGGGCTTAGGGGAATGGAGCTGAGAGGAAGGACTTTGTTTGCTCAAGCCCTTAAGCCCTTGAGTCCTTACGCCCCTAGGCCCCCAGGCCCTTCATCCGCGAAGCGTCAACGCGAACGGGTTCTCGAGCGCCTCAGCAACCCAGCGCAGGAAACGAATCGCGTCGGCGCCGTCGATCAGCCGGTGGTCGTAGCTGAGCGACAGCGGCAGCATTTGCCGCGGCTCGAACTCCGTGCCGTTCCACACCGGCTCGAAGACGCCGCGCGAGATGCCGAGAATCGCCACCTCGGGCCAGTTGACGATCGGCGTGAACGCCGTGCCGCCAATGCCGCCCAGGTTTGAAATCGACATCGAGCCGCCGGACATCTCCTCGAGCGACAGCTTCCGGTCCTTGGCCTTGTCGGCGAGCTGCTGAATCTCCACCGACAGTTGAACAAGGTTCTTCTGGTCGACGTTGCGCAGCACCGGCACCAGCAGTCCGTTCGGCGTGTCGACGGCAATGCCGACGTTGATGTACTTCTTGTAGACGATGGCCTCACCCGCCGCGTCTACCGACGCGTTGAACTGCGGGAACACCTTCAGGGCGCTGCCAATCACCTTGGCGGCGACCGCGGTCACCGTCAGGTTGCCGCCGGCCTTCGCCACTTCGTCGCGGTACTTCTTGCGCACCTGTTCGAGCGCGGTGATGTCGGCCTTGTCGAACTGCGTGACGTGCGGAATGGCGTGCCAGGCGTGGGTCAGGTGCTCCGACGTCTTCCGGCGAATGCCGGTCATCGCCTTGCGCTCGACGTCGCCCCACTTGCCGAAGTCGGGCAGCGCCGGTGTGACCAGGCCGGCCCGCGCCATGCCACTGGCCGCCGCGGCCTGGCCGCCGCCGCCAATGCTGTTCATCACCCGCTTTGCGAACTCCTTCACATCGTCCTGGGTAATGCGTCCGCCAGGGCCGGTGCCGGAAACCTGCGTGATGTCGACACCAATTTCGCGCGCCAGGCGACGCACCGAGGGCGCCGCGGGCGCGGCGGTGACGTTTGACGAGGGGGCGGCGGCAACGGGCACCGCCTGGGGCCGGCCGCTGGCGATGTTGTGCACCGAGGCCTTCGGCCGATCGGCAGCCTGCGGCGCCTCCGGTGCCTGCTGAGCTTCGGGCGCCGGCGTGGCTTGCTGCTTCGGAGCTTCGGCCTTGGGCTCTTCCTTTGCAACCGTGGAACCGCTGGCGCCATTGGCGCCCGACAGCGTCAGCACGGCCTGTCCTGGCTTGACCGTGTCGCCGGCCTTCACCTTCACTTCGGCCACCGTGCCCGCCACATTCGACGGCACCTCGATGGTGGCCTTGTCGGTCTCGAGCTCGAGCACCGGCTGGTCCACCTTCAGCGCATCGCCGGGCTTGACCAGGACTTTCAGGACGTCGCCCTGCGCGACGCCGTCGCCCAGGTTGGGGATGATGAATTCACTCATGTTCGGCTATCGGCTCTCGGCTTTCAGCGCTCACGAGATCGCTGGGTTGAGTTTTTCGGGATCGATGCCGAGGTCCGTGATCGCCCTGGCGACGTCGTCGGGACTGACCTGCTTGTCCTTCATCAGCGCATACAGCGTGGCCAGCACGACGAACTTCGCGTCGACTTCGAAGAAGTTGCGGAGCGCGGCGCGCGAGTCGCTGCGTCCGAAGCCGTCGGTGCCGAGCGCCTGCATCGGCCGCGGCAGCCACTTGTCGATTGAATCCGGCAGCACCTTCAGGTAGTCGGAGGCCGACACGAACACGCCGGGCGCGTCCTTGGTGACCTGCGTCACGTACGGCACCTTGGGCTTCTCCATCGGGTGCAGGCGGTTCCAGCGATCGCACGCGTGGCCGTCGCGATAGAGGTTGCCGTAGCTCGTCACGCTCCACACGTCGGCGCCGACGTCGTACTTCTCCTCGAGGATCTGCTGGGCCTTCAGCACTTCGGTCAGGATGGTGCCGCTGCCGAACAACTGCGCGCGCAGCCTGGCCTTCGGCTGGCCCGTCGGCTTGCAGACGTACATGCCCTTCAGGATGCCGTCCTTGGAATTGGCCGGCATCTCCGGGTGCTCGTACTGCTCGTTCATCACGGTCAGGTAATAGAAGATGTCTTCCTGATCGCGATACATGCGCTTGATGCCGTCTTCGACGATCACCGCCAGCTCGTAGGCAAACGTCGGGTCGTACGACTGGCAGGTCGGGTAGGGCATTGAGTAGACGTGGCTGTTGCCGTCTTCGTGCTGCAGGCCTTCGCCGTTCAGCGTGGTGCGGCCCGACGTGCCGCCGACCACGAAGCCCTTCATGCGCTGATCCGAGCCGGCCCAGATCAGGTCGCCGACGCGCTGGAACCCGAACATCGAATAGAAGATGTAGAACGGGATCATGTTGATGCCGTGCGTCGCGTAGGCGGTGCCGGCGGCGATGAATGACGACATCGAGCCGGCTTCGTTGATGCCTTCCTCGAGAATCTGTCCGTCCTGCGCCTCCTTGTAATACAGCAGCGTGTCGCGATCGACCGGCTCGTACAGCTGGCCGCTGTGCGCGTAGATGCCGACCTGGCGGAACAGCGCCTCCATGCCGAAGGTGCGCGCCTCGTCCGGCACGATTGGCACCACCAGCTTGCCGATCTGCTCGTCGCGCAGCAGCTTCGACAGCATGCGCACGAACACCATGGTCGTGGACGCCTTGCGATCGGCCGTGCCCTTGTGGAATTCCTCGAAGGTGTCGCCGAATTCAGCGGCAATCGGCGCGACCTTCACCCGGCGGCGCGGCACGGGGCCGTGCAGCGCGGCGCGGCGCTCCGTCACGTACTTCATCTCGGCGCTGTCGTCGGCCGGCCGGTAGAACGGCGCCTTCGCCACTTCGTCGTCCGAAATCGGAATGCCGAAGCGGGTGCGGAACGCCCTGATCTCGTCGTCGTTCAGCTTCTTCTGCTGGTGGGTGATGTTCTTGCCTTCGCCCGATTCGCCCACGCCGTAGCCCTTGATGGTGCGGGCCAGGATCAGCGACGGCATGCCCTTGGTCTCGGTGGCGCGCTGGTAGGCGTTGAACACCTTGATCGGGTCGTGACCGCCGAGCGTCAGCTTCTTCAGCTGCTCGTCGGAGAGGTGCTTGACCATGTCCAGCAGCCGCGGATGCGCGCCCCAGAAGTGCTTGCGGACGTAGGCGCCGCTTTCGACCGCGTACTTCTGATACTCGCCGTCGACGACTTCGCCCATGCGCTTGACGAGCAGCCCCTCGTGGTCCTTCTCGAGCAGCTCATCCCACTCCGAGCCCCAAATGCACTTGATCACGTTCCAGCCGGCGCCGCGGAAGATGGCCTCGAGCTCCTGGATGATCTGGCCGTTGCCGCGCACTGGGCCGTCAAGACGCTGCAGGTTGCAGTTGATCACGAAGATCAGGTTGTCGAGCTTCTCGCGCGACGCCAGCGTGATGGCCCCGAGCGACTCAGGTTCGTCCGTCTCGCCGTCGCCGAGGAACGCCCACACCTTGGCATCCGTCTTCGGCTTGAGTCCGCGGTCTTCCAGGTAGCGATTGAAGCGTGCCTGGTAGATGGCCTGAAGCGGGCCGAGGCCCATCGACACCGTGGGGAACTCCCAGAAATCCGGCATCAACCACGGGTGCGGGTACGACGACAGGCCGCCGCCCGGCAACAGCTCGCGGCGGAAGTTCACGAGCTGTTCGTGGCTCAGGCGCCCTTCGAGGAAGGCGCGCGCGTAAATGCCCGGCGAACCGTGGCCCTGGATGAAGAGGATGTCGCCTTCGTTGCCGTTGTCGCGGCCGCGGAAGAAGTGGTTGTAGCCCACGTCGTAGAGCGTGGCGGACGAGGCAAACGTCGAAATGTGACCGCCGATGCCGTCTTCGAGCTTGTTGGCGCGAACCACCATGGCCATGGCATTCCAGCGCACGATGCTCTTGATGCGGCGCTCAATCTCGCGGCTGCCGGGATAGGGCACCTGCTCGTCGGCGTTGATGGTGTTGATGTAGGGCGTGTTGGCCGTGAATGGGAGGCGAACGCCCTGCTTCTCGGCGTGAATTCCAAGTTCGCGGAGCAGGCTGCCGACGCGGACCGGCCCTCCATGCTTCAGCACATCGTCCAGCGAATCGAGCCATTCCCGGGTTTCGAGGGCTTCGAGCTGGGCGGCATCGGTTGGAGCGGTGTTTCTCATGGCCGACCTAAACCTTCCTTATCGACCCGCCGGATGCGGGACAAGAAATACCGTTCGCGCGAGGTTGAGCGTCATACATCCCGATGAGCGAAGCCTCGCGCAACATCTCATTCTAGCGGGGTTAGGGGGCCAATTGAAAGCATCGGACCGCGGCCGGCCGCCTGTAACATGTTGTAACCACGACACATGAGCGTTTCCGGGGGAACCCGTCCCTCTTCTCTGTCGGCCGTTCAGCGCGCCATCATTAGCTGCCAGCGCTGCCCGCGCCTGCGCAGCTACTGCCAGCAAGTCGGGCGCACCCGCAGGGCGGCGTTCCGGGACCAGGTCTACTGGGCCCGGCCGGTGCCGGGATTCGGCGATCCCGCCGCGCGGGTGCTGATCCTCGGCCTCGCACCCGCTGCCCACGGCGCCAACCGGACCGGCAGGGTCTTTACCGGGGACGGGGTTGGGTCCTCCGGCGACTTCCTCATGGCGGCCCTGAAGCGCGCCGGCTTCTCGAACATCTCCACCTCGCAGCGCACAGACGATGGGTTGGCGCTGCGGGATGCGTATATTGCCGCCGCCGTGCGATGCGCGCCGCCCGCGAACAAGCCACTGCCGGAAGAAGTCGATCGCTGCCTCCCCCACCTGATCGACGAGGTGGCGCACCTCGAGAATCTGCAGGTCGTTGTCGCGCTCGGCAAGATCGCGTGGGACGCGTGGCTGAAGGCCAGCGCGCTCGGTGGTGTCGCGTTGCCGCGTCCACGGCCCGCCTTCGCACATGGAGCATTTGTGCGCCTGCACCCAGGCATTCTCGTCGGCGTGTATCACCCTTCACGCCAGAACACGAACACTGGCGTGCTCACACCAAAGATGTACGACCAGGTTTTTCGGGCCGTTCGCCGGGCGCTGCGCTAACCTTGAGAGGTTTGACCGTACCGAACCCATTGCACCAACGCCGCGACATCGCGTTTGCCGTCGCGTTGTTCATCTACGTCCTCTGGATGCGTACCTTCGATGTCGCATCGACATTCCTGATGCTCGGCGAGCAGACGCGCGACTGGGCGATCGCGCTCGGCGGGCTGACGGATCTGCCGCTGGTGGGTGCGCCGAGCACCGCCGGCGGCCGCGGACTGGGCCCGGCGTATTACTGGCTGCTGTGGCTGGGCCGCGTGACGATCGGTCCCTTCATGGATAACCTGCCGCATGCCGGCGGCGTCACGGTGGCGCTGCTGCAATCGATTGGCGATACGTGGCTGTTCATCGCGCTGGCTCGGCGCATCCCGTGGCCGCTGGCCCTCGCCGCCGTTTTGCTGATCGCCTCTGGTCCGTTCGACATCGCGATTTCGTCGGTGATCTGGAATCCACCGGTGGCGGCGGCGCTCATCAAGATGGCGACCGCAAGCGCGCTGATGCTTGGGCCCACGTCGCCAGGTTGGCACGTGGCGGTGCCGGCGGCCCTGGCCACCATGGCCGTCCAGACGCACTTGTCTGCCGCCTTCCCTGTCGCCGCGTTGCTGGCGGGAATCGCGGTCGGCGTGCGCCGCTATCCGCGACTCGCCATCATGGCCGGCGCAATCGTAGTCCTGCAGCTGCCCTTGCTGCTCTCAATGCTGCTCGAGCCCTCGGCGCCGGTGGGTCCGACGACGGCGATTGCCAGCATTACCAGCGGCCAATCCTTCCGGCCGATGTTTGGTTTCGACACGGTGACCGGCGTCACCGGCAACCTGTTCCTGCCAATGCCCGAGTCGTTCAGGTTCTCAGTTCCGACGCTCGTTGCCGGTGCGATCGTGATGGCGGTGTATCGCCGCGATCCGATTGTGATTGGCGCGTCGATTGGCGGCATCCTGGTCGCGTCGCTGGTGTTTGCCACCTGGACGCGCGGCTACGACGGCTACTGGTTCCTGACCATGACGACGGGGCTGGCGCTGACGTTTGCGATGACCATCGCCGCCATCCCGTGGAGGCCGGCCGTGATGGCGATCGGCGCCGTGTTGCTGGCGGTGTTTGCGATCTGGCAGCCGGCGCGCATCACCGAGTCGCTGCGGTTCTTCGAATATCCGCACTATGAGACGATGGTCCGCGCCTCGAGAGAGATTGTGCGTCGCGCACCGGCGGTGCGCGACATCAGGCTGAACTTCGAAGCGCATCCCACGATGGATCGCACGATCGTCTACACCATCCTCGGCGGTCGCATCGACTCCGGTGCGCGCTACACGGCCGTCATCGATGGCGATGGGCGCGTGACCCTGCAGTGACACTGTCGCTGGTGATCCCCGCTTACAACGAAGCCGGCCGCATTGGCGGCACGCTGACGCACGCGTGCGCGTACCTGGATCGCCAGCCCTACGACTGGGAAGTGATTGTCGTGATCGACGGCGGACCGCAGGCCGCGGCCGGCGAAGCGCGCGCCGCGGCCGGCGCGCGCGATAACGTGCGCGTCATTGAGAACGAGGTGAATCGCGGCAAGGGCTACTCGGTGCGCCGCGGCTTCGGCGAAGCACGCGGCGATCGCCTGGTGTTCATCGATGCCGACCTGTCGCTGCCGGTCGAAGGCCTGGAGGGCATGATGGCCCGCTTCGACGCCGGCGCGGACGTCGTCATTGCCTCGCGGACCGCGCCGGGGTCGCGCGTCGAGGGCGCGCCGCCGGCCGGGCGCGACATCATGAGCAAGGTGTTCAACCTCGCCGTGCAGGCGATGGCCGTGCCGGGCTTGCGCGACACCCAGTGCGGCTTCAAGGGCTTCACCGCGCGGGCGGCGGTGGCGATCTTCAGCGTCGCGCAGAGCGATCGTTTCGGCTTCGACGTTGAGGCGCTCTATCTTGCGAGGAAGCACGGCCTGCGGATCGATGAGCTGCCGGTGGTGTGCCGCTACCACGGGGGCAGCTCGGTGAATCGCCTCAGCGACGGCGTGCGGATGTTCGCGGATGTTCTCGCCATCCGGCGCCGACATGGGAAGCCAGAGGTGAGAGGTGAGGAGTGAGAAGTCAGTGTCTTCTCACTTCTCACTTCCTACTTCTCACTTCTTGAGCAGCGCCGGGTTCGTGTAGAGATCCGGAATCGTGCGCTGTGGATCCGGGCGGACGGTGAGGTAGTCGACGTGATCCGGAATATCCGCCCAGCCATGCGGCGTGCCGGCGGGGATGATGATGATGTCGCCGACATTGACGACGCGCTTCACCACGTCATCACCGACGATCGATCCGCTGCACGACGGCCCGTTCAGCACTTTCGTCACCTGGCTGTCAGGAGCGGACTTGCGGCCGTTCATGACCTTCCCGCCAGTCACCAACGTCCCCGAACCCGAGATGATCACATAGGTTTCGGTCTGGCCCTGGTGCCACAGACCCGTCGCCGATCCCGCCGGCACGGCTCCCTTCTCACCGCAAGGCTCTGGCGGCGGCGCAGGGGCCGCCGGCGCGGCACCACCGCCGGCAGCAGCGGCCGGCGGCGCGCCGGTGCGGCCGCGGTGCACGACACCGACCGCGAGATTGGTGTTGCCGACATCCACGTTCACGATCTGGCGGTCGACCCCGGGAAGCGCATTCACTTGCTTCACCTGTTCAGCCGTGATGTAGGTGGCGGGCCTGGAGTTCTGGGCGGCGGCGACACCTGGTAGCAAGAGCGCGGTTACACCGCAAAGAAAACGTGCCTGCATCGGTTCCCTCCGTTGCGGCACTATACATCTGATGTTCGGCAAATGTCATACGCCGGTGCTCGATGTGAGATGCGAATGAAGGTCAGATCTCGCAGTTCAGAACCACCTCGTCGCGCCTGCTCCACCTGAGGCACGGATCCGAATGACGGCGGCGGCTGGGTGCTCGCCGGCGAAGCGCCGGGCGCAAGGACCATCGCCTGACCGGCCAGCGCCAGTCGCGCGCGCTCCGAGGCAAGGATTTATCCGCTTGACCGGGGGAGGCCTGATAGTTGTTAGACCGCCTTTGGCTCTGGGGGTGAAGGAGGCTTCGCCGCTGGGGTCGCTTCGACCTGAGCCGGTGCGGCCACCACCAACCAGTCTGCCATCATGCTGGCTAAGCTATTGGACGGCGCACTTGTCTCGACCACTGGCTGCGCTGCCGCCGAGGACGTTCCGTCCTTGAATGCGATGTGGTTCGATGAGTTTGGCATCTCAGCCCTCGTGTCGCCAACCTTCGAAAGACCTGGCATTTGCCACCGCCGCCTGCATGACGCCAGGCGCCACCCGCACTTGCTGACGAGTCAGTGTCCCCTCCGACGCGAACCGATGGCTGCTTGCGCCAACGCTCTCGATCAGCGCGCGAACGTGGGAGTAGCTCGCTTGCGGCTGACCGGCGAGAATGGCCTCTGGGTTGAGCGGCGTTCAGAACTTCATCTCGCCAGCATGACTCCGGTGAAGATCACGGATGATCGCGTAAGTCTGATCCGTCGGTCGCTCCACTCGGAGGCCGAGTTCGTCGCATGCCTCCTGACGATAAATCGCATAGTCATGGCTCCCCGACTCGGAACACAGGAAATCGAGAACCCTGGTAATTCGGTCCTCATCGGTCAAATGGCCCTTTATCAGGCGTCGGCCGAGCATTCGAATCTGGGTTCGGCTCCTGTCGACATCGCCGAGAACGAAAGGATCCACGCGATCTGACACCGCGCGCAAGACACCACGTCGGGCCTCCGCCGACGAGAGCCCGGCCTCCTTCTTGGCGAACGCAAGGTAGCCGTTAATCGCCTCGACACTCACCGGCGCACGCTGTTGAGGCGGCGCACCAGGAATCTCGGGTTGAGTGGACCCTTCACACCCGGATCGATCGGGCCACGTTCAATCAGTACTCGTAGCCTGCGCTTCTCCGCGAATTCGATGATTGCGCGCTGTTTGACGAGATGCGGTGGCGGAACGAGCCTGCCTTGTTTCTCCCACTCTTTGAGTTCTCGTCTCCATCTGCGTCTCTGTCTGATGATTCTCAGAGCTGGGATTATTGGTGTCCGCTGAATGAGTTGTTTCAGAGCATTCTTCATGTGCTCTCTGCTTCTCAGCATTCACCGGATGCACCCGCCCCGCCAGAGCGGCCGCCGCCGAAGCGCGGCGGGTCTTGCGCGCCAGCCGGGGGCGGCGCACCAGGGGCGAGGACGGTCGCCGAGCCGGCCAGCGCAATCCGCACCAGGGTGCCGCTGAACAGCAAATAGAACAGCGCGCCGGTGTCGTCGCCAATCGCCACCAGCACGCAAGCGGTGAGGGCCGCATAGCCGTGGAGCTCGACATAGACCGAGAAACGATCGCGGCTGACCAGCGCAGCCAGCGACGCGTGCTGCGCGTCGCTGATGCGGCCGCGCTCCTTCCACCCCTGGAGCCGCTCGACTATCCCAGAATCCATTTCAGCTTCGCCTGGTCGATGTTGCCGCCCGACATGATGCAGGCCACTCGTTGCCCGGCGAGGACCTCGCGCTGTTGGTAGGCTGCCGCCAGCGCCGCGGCGCCCGCGCCCTCCGCCAGGTTGTGCGTCGTCTTCAGCGCCATCCGCACACCAGCCGCGAGTTCCTCCTCGCTGAGCAGGATGAAGTCGTCGAGGTGGTCCTTGTAGATGCTGAATGGCAGGTCGAAGCTGACGCGCGTCGCCACGCCTTCTGCAAACGTCTCGGCGGAGGTTCCGACGACGCGGTCGGGCCCCTTCCATGACCGATAGACCGCATCGGCCTTCGACGCGCCGACGGCGACAATCCTGGCGTTCGAGCCAAGCGCGTTGCGCACGGTGATCAGTCCGCAGGCGCCGGAGCCGCCGCCCAGCGACACGAAGATCACGTCGACATCCGGCAGATCCTCGAACAGCTCGAGCGCGTAGGTGCCCACGCCGGCGATCAGCAGCGGCTCGTCGGCCGAGTGCACGTAGCGGGCACCGGTGCTGGCGGCGCGCTGCTCGCACCGCTCGCGCGCCTCGTCAAAATCGCGGCCGCCCTCTTCGAGCACCGCGCCGAAGGCGCGGATCGCGGCGTTCTTCTCGGGGTTGTTGCCGTCGGGCACGAACACCGTGCACGCGACGCCGTGTTGGCGCGAGGCCAGCGCGATCGACTGGCCGTGATTGCCGGTGCTGGCGGTCACAATGCCGCGCGCGCGCTCCTCCGGCGGCATGGCGCCGACCAGGTTCAGGCCGCCGCGCACCTTGAACGCCCCGGTCGGGTTGTGGTTCTCGTGCTTGACCCAGATCGACAGCCCGGTTGCCTGATCGAGCAACGGATGGCGCATCAACGGCGTGCGGGGGACGTAGGGCGCCACCCGCTCGCGCGCCACGTAGATGTCGTTCAGGGTTGGAGCCACAGGCGGAGTTGCGGAGGTCGTTGTCATCAGCGTACCCACTGATCGCGCGTCGCAATCGCGGTGTCGGGCCGGTCGGAAATTATCCCGTCAACGCCCCAATCCAACAAGCGGCGGATGTCGTCGGGGTGGTTGACGACCCACACCTGCACGACCTGCCCTTCCTTGTGCACCTGGCGAACCAGCGCCGGCGACACCACGCGCAGCCGGCCCGCCACCTCGGGAAGCTGATAGGCGACATACGGTCGCGCCCCAATCCATGGCCAGCGCACCCACGAACGATGCACGGTCCACCGCGATTCCGGCTGCGACGCGCTGGTGACGATCTCGGGATGCTCGCGTCGCATTACCTTGACCGACGAGGCGTAGAACGATCCCACACAGCAGCGTTCGACGGCATTCGCCTGTCTGATGGAGGCCGCCACGGCGCGGGCCAGCTCCGGCTGACCACCCTTCATCTCGATGATGATGCGGGCATTCAGGTGCTTCTTCAGCACGTCATCCAGGCGCGGGATGCCGATGCCCTGGCCGCGAAACGGAAACTGCCCGTCGCGCTCGAATCGATAGCCGGCATCGACGCGTTCGAGCTCGGCCACCGCCAGGTGCTTCACCGGTCCTGTGCGATCGGTCGTGCGATCGAGCGCTTGATCGTGAATGACGACCGGCACGCCATCGGACGAGAGCTGCACGTCGATTTCGAGACCATCGGCGCCGAGCGCCATGCCGTTGTCGATGGCCGGCATGGTGTTCTCCGGCGCGAGCAGCGCCCCGCCCCGGTGAGCGAAGACAAGGGGGTGCGGTGAATCAAAGACGGGTGCCGGGGCCACGGATTCGAGATCGATTAGACACCGATTGCCGTGATGACTTCAAAAGCCAGCGCCGCAGAAGGCACAGGCAGTACAGCATCAACGTCGCCCGAGCTGCCTGCCGTGGCCCCGAGTTGAACTCCGAGCTTTCTGAGCCTTCTGTGGCCCCATTCGACTCGCCTCGCGCGCAAAGTACTGTCGGCGAGGGCTCGCGCAGGGCAGGCTGGTGATAATCTGAGGACTATGTCGTCTTCGCCCCGCATTGACACCCTCGGACAACTGAAGGCCGCGATCGCAAATGGCGAGATTCGCCGCCGGCCGGTGCGCGAGGAAGTCCGCGACAACCTGGCGGAGCGCCTGCGCCGCAAGGACACGCTGTTCCCCGGCATCATCGGCTACGACGAGACGGTGGTGCCGCAGCTCGTCAACGCGATCCTCGCCCGCCATCACTTCATCCTGCTCGGCCTGCGCGGTCAGGCGAAGACGCGCATCCTGCGCGCGCTGACGTCGCTGCTCGATGAGTGGATCCCGGCGATTCCCGACAGCGACATCAACGACGACCCGATTGCGCCGCTGTCGGCGTTCGGCCTCAACCGGTTGAGGGCGGAAGGCGATGCCATGCCGATCCGCTGGATCCCGCGCGAAGCCCGCTATGTGGAAAAGCTCGCGACTCCCGACGTCACCATCGCCGACATGATCGGCGACATCGACCCGATCAAGGCCGCCAGGGGCGGGTTGCAGCTCGGCAGCGAGCTGTCGATGCACTTCGGCCTGCTGCCGCGCGCCAATCGCGGCATCTTCGCCATCAACGAGCTGCCCGATCTCGCCGGCAAGATCCAGGTCGGCCTGTTCAACATCCTCCAGGAAGGCGACGTCCAGATCAAGGGCTACCCCGTCCGCCTGCCACTGGACGTGCTGATTGCATTCACCGCCAATCCCGAGGACTACACCGCGCGCGGCAAGATCATCACGCCGTTGAAGGATCGCATCGGCGCCGAGATTCGCACGCACTACATGCAGAGCCGCGCCGACGCGTTGACGATTACCGAACAGGAAGCGTGGGTCTCGCGCGGCGGCGGCATCAGCGTGCCGCAATACGTGCGCGAGGTGGTCGAAGAGGTCGCCTTCCAGGCACGCACCGAGCGAAAGATCGACAAGCGCTCCGGCGTGAGCCAGCGCATGCCCATCAGCGTACTGGAGACGGCGGTCTCGAACGCCGAGCGCCGCGCGTTCGCCAACGGCGAGTCGCCGGTGGTGCCGCGCGTCACGGACGTCTACGCGGCGCTGCCCTCGATGACCGGCAAGTTCGAGCTCGAATACGAAGGCGAGCTGAAGGGCGCCGACCAGGTCGCCCGCGAGCTGGTGCGGGCGGCCGTCTCGAACGTCTTCGATGGATACTTCGCCGACACCGACCTCAAGCAGGTCATCGACTGGTTCGACATGGGCGGATCGCTCAGCCTGTCCGACACCACCGACGCCGCCACGCTGGTCCGCGAAGCGTCCGCGGTGCAGGGGCTGGTCGAGGCCGCACAACGCGCCGGCGTCGACAAGAAGTCGCCGGTGCCCGCCGTGGCCGCGGCCATCGACTTCCTGCTCGAGGGCCTGTACGCACAGAAGAAGATCAGCCGGAATGAGGTGCGCGGCTACCACGGCACCGAGGCGCCGCGCCGGCCGCCGCAACAGCCGCGCAGCGCCATGCTGGCCGAAGACGAGGAGGCTCTCGTCAGCGACCAAGGCAGAAAGAAGAAAAGCTACTACAACTGACGGATTGGGTGATTGGGCGATTCCTTGATTCCTTGACTGTGGGGCGATTGACGATTGCCGACTCGGCGAATGATTTGGCGATCGACACCTGCCCTTCTGACCGGCTACACATCGCACAACAAATCGGCAATCATCCATCACCCAGTCGCCCAACAATCAAGCAATCAAGCAATCGCCCAATCGTCAATGAAGTACAAGTATTCCAAATACGTCCCCAACCTCCTCGACGAGCTCGACATGGACGAGCTGATGTCGAAGTTGTCCGATCTGCTGATGTCGAGCGGGTTCGGCAACCCGCGTGATACGGACGATGACAGCGATCGGACCATGCAGGCGCTGCACGACGCGATTCTGGAGGCGTTGTTCAACGGCGGCGTGCTGCCTGACGATCTGCTCGAGACACTGTTCGGCGATGCGGCCGAGGGCAACGAGCAAGAGGCCCGCAACCAGCTCGACGCACTCATCCAGCAGATCATCGAGCGGATGAAGGAGTCCGGCTTCATCACCACGCCGCCGGATCTCGAACCGGAAAAGGCGCGGCGGGCCATGGGCGGCGGGACGGCCGAGGAGAACGGCGAGCCGGGCGAGGTGAAGTTCGCGGTCACCGACAAGGCGCTCGACTTCCTGGGCTACCGGGCGTTGCGCGATCTGCTCGGCTCGGCCGGCCACAGCAGCGCGGGCCGTCACGACACGCGCGATTTGTCGACCGGCATCGAGACCAGCGGCGCGCCGAAGCCGTATGAATTCGGCGACGTGATGAACATCGATGCGACCGCCACTATTCTCAATGCGGTGTCCAGGCAGTCAGGCAGCAAGGCCTCCGGGCCTCCGGGAATCGACATCGATTACTCGGATGTGATGGTCGCGCAGGGCGAGTACCAGAGCTCGTGCGCCACGGTGCTGATGCTCGACTGCAGCCACAGCATGATTCTCTACGGCGAGGATCGGTTTACGCCGGCCAAGCGCGTGGCGATGGCGCTGTCACACCTGATCCGCACGCAGTATCCGGGTGACACGATTCATGCGGTGTTGTTCCACGACAGCGCCGAAGAAGTGCCGCTGCGGGAACTGGGCCGGGTGCGTGTCGGCCCGTATTACACCAACACCCGCGAAGGCCTGCGCGTGGCGCGCCGCATTCTGGAGCGGCAGCGCAAGGACATGCGGCAGATCGTGATGATCACCGACGGCAAGCCGTCGGCGCTGACCCAGCCCGACGGCCGGATCTACAAGAATCCGTTCGGCCTCGACCCGATCGTGATCGGCGAAACCCTGGCGGAGGTGTCGGCCTGCGCCAAGGCCGGCATCATGATCAACACCTTCATGCTGGCGCGCGATTACGACCTGGTGGCGTTCGTCCGGCGCGTGGCGGCCATGTGCCGCGGCAAGGCCTACTTCACAACGCCGTACACGCTCGGGCAATACGTGTTGATGGATTACATGGACAAGAAGAGCAAGACGGTTCATTGACGATTCCCCTCTTCCCGCTGCCCAACGTCGTCCTGTTCCCGAACGTCTTTCTGCCGCTGCACATCTTCGAGCCGCGCTACCGGCAGATGACCGCCGATGCGCTGGCCGGCGATCGCATCATCGGCATGGTGATGCTCCGCGCCGGCTACCAGGCCGACTATGAGGGCGCGCCGCCGATTTACGCCACCGGCTGCTCCGGGCTGATCACCCATCACGAACAACTCGAGGACGGCCGCTACAACCTGGTGCTGCGCGGGCTGGCAAAGTTCACGGTGTCGAACGAACACACCCCGCCGCCGGGACGGCTGTACCGCTCGGCGACGATCGCGCCGCTCGAGGACAGCCTGCGCGACGGCGAGCGCGACGCGCTGCGCAAGGATCGCCGGCGGCTGCAGGACCTGCTGGTGCCAGTCCTGCAGGACCGGCTCGAGGCTGCCATGCCGGCCGCCATGCCGGATGAAGAGTTAATCAACGCGCTGGCGCAGTATCTGGAGTTCGACCCGATGGAGCGGCTGGCGCTGCTGGAGTGCCAGGGCGCGCTGGCGCGCTGCCGGTCGATGATTGACTTGCTGGAAATGCGGCGGATGGGATCGGGCCTCGGGGATCCGGGCTCCGGGAAGATCCATTGATCCCTGCCCCTGATCCCTGAACTCTGATCCCTGCCCCCTGGCCCCTGGCCCTAGTGACTCATGGCATACAGCATCGCATTGAGCCCGACCGCGTAGCCGTTGGGCGAAAAGTTAAAGAAGAACTCCGGGTCGTCCGCCTCGCGCTCCCATGAGTCGGCGATGTCGGTGTTGTGCGTCATCAACACCATGATGCGGCCCTGCTGGTCGGTGATGGCCGACATGTGGGCGGTGGGGCTGTACTCGCCCATCTCCGAGGTGTCGCCGCCGCTGCCGCGCCAGTACTGCATCGACGGCACCTGCGGAATCTTCGTAATCGGGAACAGCATCCGGTAGATGGGGTGCTCGGCGGTGATCTGCTTGACCGGGAACTCGCCGGGCGGCAGCGCCTTCGAGATTTCGCTGATGAACGCGTCCCACGCCCACGGCCCCCAGAAATCATCCACCCACAGGAAGCCGCCCTTCAGCAGGTAGGCGCGCAGCGCGGCGGCGTCCTCGGGCGAGAAGCCGGCGCTGCCCGGATCGGAGGCCATCACGAACGGGCACTGGAACAGCTCGGGATCGGTCGGGCGCACCACGAGGTGATTGGGCTCGCCCTTGGACAGGCCGACCTGCGTCTTGGTCAACTCCGAAAAGCGGATCGAGAAGTTGATGTCGGCGTTGGGATAGTCGGTGCCCCAGCCGAGGCCGCGCTGCTGCGATCGCACCTGGCGATACATCAGGCGGCAGAAGTGCCAGGAGCCGTCGAAGTCGGCGACGGTCGGAAACTTCGGCGGCGCGCCGACTTCACCACCCCAGCCACCGCCCCACCCGCCGCGGCGCTGCGGTTCGGCCAGCGACGCTTCGACAGGCTCAGGGTCGACCCGAGCGGAGCCGAGGGCCGAGGCAGCCAGCACAATCACGACGGTGACGGCGGCAGCGATTCGGCGCATGATCTCAAGTGAGAGGTGAGAAGCGAGGGGTGAGAAGTGAGAGGCCTCCGACTTCTCGCTTCTGACTTCTCACTTCTGACTTCTCACTTCTCACTTTCGTTGTCCTTTGGACAGCGAGCGGTAGTACTCCTCGACCAGCGACTTGAACTCGGCCGGCACGTCTTCGGAGCCGTTCACCAGCGCGCGATCGGTTTCTTCGCCGACTTTGCGGCGCAACGCGTACTCGAAGCGCTTCAAGCCTTCAGAGACGAACGTCTGCAGCCGTGCCAGCTCTTCGACATCCTGGTAGACGCGCTCGGAGTCGAGCTCACGCAGACGACGCATGATCTCGTCGAACTCCTTCGGATCGACGTTCTGCTCGCGCAGCAGGTTGCGCAGTTGCTGGCCTTCCTGCAGGTAGCGGCGCGCTTCGCCGCGGAACTGGCGGATGTCATCCGGACCAAAGTAGTAGCCGTACGGCCCGGCGCGGCGATCGCCGCCACCACCCCAGCCGCCATCACGGAAGTCACCGCGCGAATCGCCGGCGCCCCCCTGTTGGCCCGCTTGCCCGCTATGGCCCGCCTGCCCCTGTTGGCCCGCCTGCCCGCTAGCCTGCTGGCCCGACTGTCCCTGCTGGCCCGCTCGCCCGCTAGCCTGCTGGCCTGCCTGCCCCCGCTGGCCCGCCTGCCCGCTAGCCTGCTGGCCTGCCTGGCCCGACTGCCCGTTCTGCGCGCCCCGCTCCTGCATGCGGCGGCCCATTGAATCCACGCCGCGCGCCAGGTCACGCGCGCGATCCATCGCGTCGCCGCTGCGGTCGCGGCCCTGCTGGCCCACCGTGCCGGCGGCTTCATCGATCTTCTTGCGCAGGGCATCGATGTTCGAGCCGATCTCTTCCTCGAAGTTGCGCGCGTACTGTTCCGGCGCGCCGGAGCCGAGCAGGCTCTTCGAGTAGCGGATCTTCTCCTTGATCTTGTTGTCGCGAATGCCCGATGCCGCCTCGGTGAGCTTGCGCGCGGTGTCGCGCGATTCGCGCGTCTGCTCGCCCACCATGCGATCGAGGTTCTTCTCGAGCTCGGCGACCTTGCCCTCGAGCGCGTCTTTCCGTTGCCCGAGCTGCTGCGCCCGCGTGAACCGGTCGGGGCCGGCCGCCGGCAACTGTCCTGCGGCACGCGCGATGTCTTCCTGCTCCTGAGCAATCTCGGCAGCCTGCCGCTGGGCGTCACGCACATCACGCTCGCCGCGCGCCGTCTGGTTGCGCGACAGCTGGCGCTGCGCTTCCCGCAACCGGTCGGCCGCCGCGGCCGCCTGGCCGGCCGCCGAGGGATCGCCCTTCGCCGCGGCGCGCCGCATGGCGTCGGCCGCGTTGCGCAACTGCCGCGCGGTGTCGGCCAGGTCCTGTCGATTCTGATCGCGCGACAGTTTCTCCAGCTGCCGCGCCGCTTCTTCGGCCTGCTCCGCCAGGGCGCGCTGCAGGTCGCCGCCGCTGCCGCCGGCGGATTGTCCCGCCGCCAGCCGCCGCTGCCGTTCGATTTCCTGTTCCTGCCGGCGCGCCAGCTCCTTCAACTTCTCGGCCAGCTCGTCAATCTGCTGATCCTGCTGCTGCATCGAGGCCTGCGAGTTGGTCTCGTACTGGTTGGCCATCCTGTCCATTTCCATCTTGAACAAGTCGGCCAGGTCCTGCGCGATCGAGCCCGCGCCGCCGCCACCACCGCCGCCGCCGGCCTGGCGGTTCATCTGCACCTGCATCTCGAACTCTTCTTCAGCCTGCTGCAGGAACTGCAGCGCCAGGTTCTCCGGCGGCAGCGCGCCGTCGGGACTCTGCGCCTGCAGCTTCTTTTCCGCCTCGGTCATCTGGGCGGCGGCCTTCGGCAGCAATTCCGCAATCTTCTTGAACGACGGATCGGACACCACCAGGCGGCTGTTCATGCGCTCGACCAGGCCGTTCACCTGATCGCGCAGCTTGCTCTGCGCCAGCGTCAGCACCACCATGCCCTCGCGGAACTTCGCCGCGCCGATGGTCTGGCGATCGCGCTGCATGTTGAAGGTGCCGGAGATGATCTGCCGCTGCTGCTGCGACAGCGCGCCGACTTCTTGCCCGGCTCCGCCTCCGCCACCACCGCCGCCGCCCGACATGGACGTCGCCGGCTTGAAGTTCTTGTCGAACGGCCGGATGCGAAGGAAGTAAATGTCGCTGCTGGTCTGCTTCGCGCCGCTGACGGAATCGTTGTCGGTCGCCTTCGCGTAGTACGACACGGAGTCTCCGGCCTTCACGCCGAGCTCCTCCATGTAGAAGGTGTGGCCGGCGGTCACTTCCGCAGTCGGACGCGCGCCGCCGAACAGCGGGATGCTCTTCTCCGCGCCGCCGTTGACCGAGTACACCAGTTGCAGGTGCTTGATCGCGTAGTCATCGTCGGCGCGCACTTCGACGAAGAACTCTTCAACCGGCGTGGCATCGGTGTCGCGGCCCGGCTTCGACAGCTTCACCGTTGGTGCGAGATCCGACAGCAGGTCCACGTTGTACTGCGGCGACGCGGTGAGGCGCTCTCCGCCGGCCGAATCCAGCTCAATGCGGTAGAACCCATCGTGGTTGGCGGTGAACGTGCCGGTCAACGTACCGTCGGCGTTCGCCGTCAGCGGCACGGTTTCCTTTTCGCCCAGCACCACCTGCCCACCCTTCGACGCCATCGTCGGGGTAATCGTGAACTTGACCGTCGTGCCTTTCAGCACCGCAATGTCGCCGCCGTCTTCGATCTTGCGCGGCTCGAGGCCGGTGTAGGGCGGAAACGTGTATTCGAGATCGATCTGCTTGGCGTAGGGAACCTCAAGGACGTTGAGCTTGTGCGAGCCGGATCGCACGCCGGCAGCCTCGACGACGTATTCGAGCGGCTCAGCAAGGTCGAACAGCATGCCTTCGTAGGCGCCGTTGTCGGACTTGACCATCGGCACGCGCTCGAACGCGCCGGCCGAACCCTTGCGCACCAGCACCGCGGCCTCGGCGGCGTCAAACCCCGACAACGTAGCGGTGATCATCTGATCGGCGCCCTTGGCAACGGTAATGTCGCCTGGCTTCACCTCGATCCGGTACGGCGCGGCGGCCTCGGCATCGGTGCCGATCACGAAGATCGCAGAGAGCGTATGACGGAAGTACGACGGGCCGAATGCGAACAGGGCGATCGCGGCCACCGTCACGCCGGCCGCGACGTAGACGCAGCGCTTCATCGGCTCGCGCTCGATGCGCTGACCTTCCTGGATTTCGTGCACGCGCTCGATCGCGTTCTCGACCAGCCGGCGGATCAAATCCGGCGACCAGTCGCCCGGACGCTCCGACACTTCCATCGCGCTCAGGATGGTGGAGTCGAGCGTCGGCTCGTGCTCTTCGAGGTACAACGCCACCTGTTCATCGGTGACCTGGCGCGACAGTGGACGGGCGAAGAACCACGCGCCGGCCGCCACGAGCACCAAACCGGTGACGATGCGGGACGCGACGATAGCGTCGGGACTGAACTTGAGCGTTTCGAGGGCGTAGGCGATGGCGATCATCGCGAGCACGCCCGCGACCAGGAAGCCGACCGCGCCCTTCAGCGCGAGCTTGACGCGCCAGCGCCGCCGGACCTGGCGAACAACGTCGAGCAATTCTGCCCGGGCATGCAGCTCACCCATTTCACGACACTCCCTGGGCGAACTGGAGTTCGCCCCGACGCTCAAATTCGAGCGGCCTTCGAAAGACGGTGGGCTAACGCCGTCTCCGCGATCAGCAGCAGGATACCCGCGAACAGCAGGTACCACCACACCCTTTGCGCCAGTTCCTGCGCCTCATCCGGTAAGACGTCGTCACCGGACGTTGAGCCGGTCGTCCCGTTCCCGGTCACCGCCGCCACCAGCTCCTGCGGGTCGATGCGATCGAGATTCGACTCTGCGATGGCCACGTTGCTGGCCGCGACGATCGGTGGTCCCGGCTCTCGTCCCGCGCCGCGCACCTCATAAAAGCCCTGTTCGGTCAGTTCGAGGGCGGTCACCGGCGGCGCGGTGCCGCCGGGCGTGGCAACGACGGGAGCCGGAAGGTCGCGGCGCTGTCCGGCCGGCGTCAGGATGGTCCGGCCCCCGGCGCGGCGCGCCGCGCTGCCAGACGTGGCACCGGCGGCGACTTCGGCCGCATCGATATCCAGGACCTGCCCAATCGTCAACCACGCCGGCTGTTCCTTGAATCCGGAGAGGTGCCGGCCAATCTGGTGCACGAACGGCAGGAACATCGGCTTGAGCGCGAGGTCGTTCCAGTTCAGGTCGAGCGTCGAGGCATAGACCAGCACGCGGCCGCGGCCCGCGGCCCGTTCCACCAGCGCGGGCTCACCGGTATCGAAGCGCGCGAGCACGCTCGCATCCTTCGCGGCGGACAACGAGCGATACGAATAAAACCGTGCGGTCGAGAAATCGCCGCTGCGCGGGGCGCGGAACGGCTCGAACACGGCGTGGCCGAACTCCATGCCACTCAGGCGCGCCGGCGCGCCGCGCGTGCGGTCCACGGTCTGTCCAATCGACACCGGCAGCCACTGCGCGCGTGACGCGGGCCAGGAGGCGCGCGGACCGAGCGCCACCAGCAGTCCGCCGCCGCCTTCGACGAACGCCATCAGCTTGGCCGCGACCGCGTCCGAAACGGCGACGTCATTCAACAGCATCACGCGGGCGCGATTCATCGCGTCGCCGGCCAGCGCCTCGGGTGATTGCATCGAGGCCTCGAACCGCGGCGCGTCGCCGATCGCCAGCGCCCGCGACAGATACAGCATCGCGTCCGCCGCGCTGTGCGACACCGCCATCACCGGCACGGGCGCCGAGGGCGTGATCACGAAGTTGAACACGTTGTCGCGCGGCAGCGCGTCAACCGGCTGGCCCGGCGTGCCGAGCCGCACCACCGCGCGGGTGTTCGGCGTGGTGATGGTCAGCGGCGCGAACGAGATGGTCGCCGACTGGTTCGGCCCGGCGCTGATCTTCAGCTCCTGCACGACTCGGCCATCGACGTCGAGGGCAATCGGCACGTCGGTCGCCGGCGTTGCCGTGCGGTTGAGCACGCCGGCCGTGACCGTCACGCGCTCCGGCTGGCCGGGCCCGCGTGGCCCCTGAGCCCTGTCGACGGGCGATCGCAGCAGCGCCACCGGCGTCAGCGCCAGGCTGGCGCCGTCGGCGCCGCCGACCGGCACCGCCCTGATGGTCGTGCCGCCCGGCATGCGCAGCGTGTCATCCGGCTGCCAGCCGGCGCGCTGGAAGTCGGAGACGACGATCACTTCCTGGCGCGGCAGCAGCGATTCGGCGAGCAGGCTGCCGGCCAATTTGAGCGCGGGCCCGAACCTGGTCGATCCCGAACCCGGCGACGCCGCGGTGATCTCGGCGACCGCGCGCGACCGATCGGGCGTGGATCGCAACGCGACTTCGGCGGCATCCGCGAACAACACCAGCGAGATGCGATCAGCGGGCGTGGCATCGCCAATCGCTTCGCCGGCGAGCCGCTGCGCCGTCGACCAGGTGTTGCCGTAACCCATGCTGTAGGAGCGGTCGAGCAGCACCACGATGTCGCGCGCTCCGCCCTGCGTGGCGGCGATGGCCGAGTCGCGCACGAACGGGCGCGAGAACGCCGCCACGATCAGCGCAATCGCCGCCAGCCGCAGCGCCAGCAGGAACCAGTCGCGAATGCGACGCCGCTGCACCGACTCGTACGGGATCTTGCGCAGGAACATCAGCGACGGAAACTCGACGACCGCCTTCCGCTCCTTCTGCGTCAGGTGAATGAGGATCGGTACCGCCAGCGCGGCCAGCCCGACCAGGAACAGCGGCGCAAGGAAGGACACGCGTGTTACCTCGTCCTCGCCAGGCGCTGCCGCATCGACAGGAAGCGGAACAGCGCGTAGTCGAGCGGCAGGCCGGTGTTCAGCAGCGTGTAGTCGACCGGCTGCTGCGACGCCTTCTTGCTCAAGGTGTCGATGTGCGCCCGCACCAGCGCGCGATAATCGTCGGCCAGCCTGCCCGGCACGATCGGCATCTGCTCGCCGCTCTCCATGTCCTCGAAGCTCGACGCCTCGCTGAAGGAAAAGTCGATCTCCTGCGGATCCATCACGTGGAACAGCGCCACGTCGTTGCCGCGATGCACGATCGGTCCGACCGCGTGGAAGATCGCCTCCGGCTCCGCGTAGAAATCGGAAATCACGACGATGATGCCGCGTCGTCCAAAGTGCTCCGCGACCCTGCGCAGCGGCCCCACCAGCTCGCCCGGCTGCGACGGCGCGGCGCGACTGAGCGTGTGCAGCACCACGTCGAGATGCTTGGCGGAGGCAGGAATGTGATCGACCACCGCGGCATCAAACGTGATCAACCCGACCCGATCGCGCTGGCTGTTGGCGAGATACGCCAGGCACGCGGCCAGCGTCTTGCCGTAGTCCAGCTTCGAGATCTTCGAGCCGAACCCCATCGACTTCGAGACATCGAGCAGCACGGTGAAGTTGGCGTTGGAATCGGCCTCGAATTCCTTGATGTAGTACTTGTCGGTGCGCGCGTAGACGCGCCAGTCGACGCGGCGAATGTCGTCGCCCGGCACGTAGCCGCGATGCTCGGCGAAGTCCACCGACGCGCCGAAGAACGGCGAGCGGTGCGTGCCGTTGATCAGGCCGTCGACGACGGTTTTGGCAATCAGCTCAAGGCTGCCGATCCGCGACAGGACAACGGGATCGATGAACCGCGCGCCGGGGAACGTGCCAGTCGCCACGTTACATCCCTGAACGGGGCACGGGCACCGCTTCGAGCAGCTTGTCGATCAGCGAGTCGGTGGTGACCCCTTCCGACTGCGCGTGGAAGTTGGTCAGCACGCGATGACGCATCACCGAGTGCGCGACGGCGCGAATGTCGTCGAAGCTGACGTGGAAGCGGCCGCTGGTGAGCGCGCGCGCCTTGCCGGCCAGCACCAGGTACTGCGCGGCACGTACGCTGGCGCCGAATGCGATCCACTTCTTGATCGGGTCGGGGCACAACGCGTTGTTCGGGCGGCTGGCGCGCACCAGCTGGAGCGCGTAGCGCATCACCGGATCCGCCACCGGCACGCGGCGCACCAGGCGCTGGAACGCCACCAGGTCTGGACCGCTCACCGGCTTGTCGAACTGCGGCTCCAGAATCGCGGTGGTGGTCTTCACCACCATGAACTCCTCGTCTTCGGGCGGATGCTCGATGACGATGTGGAACATGAAGCGATCGAGCTGCGCTTCAGGCAGCGGATAGGTGCCCTCGAGCTCGATCGGGTTCTGGGTGGCGAATACGTAGAACGGCTCTTCGAGCTTGTAGGTGCGGCCCTGAATGGTGACGCGGTGCTCCTGCATGGCTTCAAGCAGTGCCGACTGCGTCTTCGGCGGCGTGCGGTTGATTTCATCGGCCAGCAGGATGTTGCAGAAGATCGGCCCGGGCGAGAACACCATCTGGCGGCGGCCGGTGGCGGCGTCTTCCTGGATGATGTCGGTGCCGGTGATGTCCGACGGCATCAGGTCGGGCGTGAACTGGATGCGCGAGAACTTCAGGTCGAGCACGCGCGCCATGGTGTGGATCAGCAGCGTCTTGGCCAGGCCGGGCACGCCGATGATCAGGCTGTTGCCGCCGACGAACAGCGTCAGCAGGACCTGGTTGATGATGTCGTCCTGCCCGACGATCAGCTTCTTGAGCTCCTTGATGATGGCGTCGCGGCCGACCTTCATGCGGTCGGCCAGCGCCACATCGTCCGGAGTGTTCATCTCAATGGTGTCCACGAATGCTCCTCAGTGGGTCAGGGCGTAGATCACGTAATTCACGCCGAATTGATACGCTTGGTTCGATAAGTCCACCGGCACGTAGCCCGTGTCGGAGAATTCCCAGAGCTCGCCCAGATCATGGTTGTTGTTCGCGATCGCAATCAATCGCTTTCGCGGATCGTTGTCTTCGAAGATCCCCAGCCACTCCGTATCCCCGGCGTCGGCGTAGTAGCCCGAGCGTGGATCGAGGGTGCTGATCTCGAAGAACGAATGAAAGATCGGATGCGTGGCGTCCAGCTTCTGGAACCTGGCGCCGGGCATCACGCGGCGCATCTGGTCGATCAGGTTGTCGACATGGTTGCCGCGAAAGTCGTCGAAGATGATGAAGCCGCCCTTCTGCAGGTACGACCGCAGCCCCTCCACTTCACTGTCACTGGGCTGCCAGAATCCCGGCTCCGACATGTAGGCCACCGGAAAGTTCCCCAGCTCCTGGTCGTCGAGCCTCAGCACGTTGCCTTCGTCCACCACCGCCTTGACGTAGGTCAGCTCGCCGAGAATCTTCAGGAAATGGAAGTCCGCGCGCGGAAAGTCGTGGGCCCAGGTTGGCTCGCGGCGAAACCGTCCGGAGGTCAGGCCCTGCGCCCCGTACTGGATGCGCGTGAACGCCAGGCGGCCGTCGTATTCGACTCTGGGATCTCTCGCGCCGATGGACGTGGCGGAGGCGGCCATCGCCAGCGCGGCGACGAGCGCGCTGCGCCAGGCCCTTCGACGCCGCTCAGGCCAGGCCGACGACACGCCGGTACCCCCATTCCGCGCACAGCAGGCCGACCAGCAGCATCAGCACAATCGGCATGTGCCACAAGTCGTGTTCTTCGACGGTCGTGACACCGCGACCGGTGTAGCGCAGATCGTCGGCCAGCGACGCGGTGCTCGACGGAGCGTAAAAGCGGCCGCCGGTCTCCTCGGCAATGCGCCGCAGCGTTGCCGCGTGCATGGTCGCATCGAAGTACTCGGCATCGCCCGGCGCGACGCGGAAGTGCGTCACGGCGCTCCCCACGGTCTTGCCGTCGCGCGTGGCTTCGATCTTCGCTTCGTACCAACCCGGCGCCCTGGTGGCGATCGACGCGTGATACAAACCCGCCTCTTCGCCGTCCCACGACATCGGGATATCGACGATCGTGCCGTCCGGACCAGTCACGGTCGCCATCACGGCGGCGTCGTTCAACTCGACGAACGACGGATCGACGACGGCGGCGGTGAGGGTGGCGGCTTCGCCCGGCTCGACGCGTTCGGTCGTCAGCGCCGGCTCCACCTGATCGGGCACGCCATCCACCAGCCATCGCAGCAGCTGGCGCCAGTAGTTCTCGTGGGTCAGATCCTCGACGGCGACCGACGAGTGCATCTGCCACATCCAGGAATCCTGCGGCAGGAACGCAAACGACTTGCCGCGTCCGTAGCGCTGGAAGATCAGCATCGGCCGCTCGGCGCGCGACTCGTCGGTGCCGGTCAGCAGCACGGTCGCGCCCGGCTTCACGGCGTCGACGCGGTTCACGGCGGTGACGCCCGGCAGCGTGCTCCAGCGCTCGGCCGACCTGGCTTCGTCGGGGCCGAGCTGCGTGACGGCGGTCGCCGCGCCGGCGCGCGTCGGCTTGACGCTCAGCCGCATCACCGTGCCCTTGGCCATCACCTGGTCTCTATCGAGCACCACCGGCAGCACGTCGGCCACGGCGGTGCCGGCGTAGCCGCCCTCGGCGAACGATCGCGGGCCGCCGAGCATCAGCAGGCCGCCGCCGCGGCGATCGACGAACTCCGCAATCATCTTGAGCTGGTCACCGGTCAGCGCCGCCGCCTCGAGGCTGCCGAGAATCAACGACCGGTACGCGAACAGCTCTTCCCGCGTCTTCGGGAACGCCGACACCAGCTCGTCGGCGTGGTCCACGCCCTGGCGCATGTACTTGTTGTCGGCGGTGCGAATCAGGCTGGTGACGATCAGGTTGTCGTCTTCGGGAATCGCGCGGCGGATGAACTTGTACTCCCACCGCGGCTCGCCCTCGAAGTAGAGCACCTTCTCCTTGCGATCGCGGACGTCGATCAACGCCTCGCGCGCGTTGTTCTCGATGACCAGCTCGCCTTCCTGCGGCGTCACGCGGAAGCGCAGCACCCGCGGCCCGGCCTCGTTCATCGTGAAGCGCACCGGCACCGAGGCCGGCGCGCCGGCATCCGGCAACGTCACCTGCTGCGTGCTGACCAGCGTGCCTTCGTCTTCGACGTCGAGCGTGACCTGCCGCCCGTCGTATCCCGATTGCGACAGCACGACGTCTACCATCAGCGTCGTGCCCTTGAGCGCGGTCTTCGGCGTGATGACACGCCCGACCTGGATATCACGAGGCAACGTTTCGCGGCCGACGCCGACCGTGAAGACCGGCAGCCCCTCGGCCTTCAATCCGAGAATCGCGTCGCCCAGCGCGGCGTCCGCCGTGTCGGCGCCGTCGCTGATCATCACCAGCCCGGCGACCGGCAGGCCGGCCAGTTCCTGGCGCACGCCCGACAGCGCCGCACCGAGCCGGGACTGCGATCCGCCAAATGTCAGGTCGCTTTCCTGCGTCGTGCGGCTCGGCGCGCTCGAGAAGCGGAAGGTGCGGACCGTGAAACGCTCGGAGAGCGTCTTCAAAAGCCCGCGATCGGCGGCACCGAACTCGTTCTTCACATACGCCGAGCGCGGCTGGCCGTCGACGTCGGCAATCTGCATGCTGCGCGAGTCGTCCAGTAGAACGCCGAGAAAGTTCTGTTGAGGGACCGCGGCCTTCACGACCAGCAGCGGCCTGAACATGCAGACCAGCAGCACGGCCAGGATGGCGAGGCGGATCGCCGTCAGACCGACCCGATCGCGCGTGCGCGCGCGACCGCGACCGCTGCGGTAGGCGACCACGGCCAGCGCCGCCGCAACGGCCACCGCCGCTGCCGCCATGTACGACCCGGTCGAGGCCGCGAATCGGAATTCCCCTTGACCGAACACCACCGGGGAGAGACCGAAGAAAAACCTAAAGAGGGCGTCGAGCACGAATTTCCTTGGATTCTACTTCGGGCACCGAACGCCGTGGCCACAGAAGCGCCGAAATCACAGACCAGTCAAAATGCGGCGTGGCACAGCTCACCCGGCGTTCCTGGCTCAATCTGGCGGCTGCGGCGTTGCCGGCCGTCTCGACCGCTCTTGCCGCTCGTCAGGTCAGACGGCCTGCCGTTGTCAACGGCCATCGCTATCTGCAGAACGACGTCTTCACGGACAAGCCGCTGACCGGTAACCAGTTGGCGGTGTTCACCGACATGGCCGGTCTATCTGCCGCCGAGATGCAAGCCATGACTCGCGAGACCAGGTTCTTCGAGTGCACCTTCGTTCAGCCCCCCGGTAGCCACCGGCACGGACGTGCGGCTGAGCGTCTTTGGTCCCAACAACGAAATGCAGTTTGCCGGCTCTGCCAGCGGCCCGCTCGGCTGTTATCTCGTGAAGTACGTGCTGATCGGCGAAGGAAGGCTCAGCGCCTCATGAACCCAGGGCCACAGAACGCTCAGATCTGCTGGATGCTCTTATCAAGAAGTTCTGAGCGTGCTGTGCCTGCTGTGGCCCTGGATAGGTTTTGGTAGGATCTCGAGAAGGACTTCATTGCCATGCTTGCCACTGTTCCCGTTACCAGAACGACTCATTCCCGCCTGACCCCGGAGCTGCGCGACAAGGCGGCGTTCGGCGCCGTGTTCAGCGATCACATGCTGATGGCCGACTATGCCAACGGCAAGTGGGGCGACCCGCGAATCATTCCGTACGGCGCGCAGCCGCTGGCCGCCGCGCCGGCCGTGGCGCACTACGGCCAGGGCATCTTCGAGGGCTTCAAGGTGTTCGCGCGGCCGAATCACGGCGCGGTCGCCTTCCGCCCCGACGCCAACCACGCGCGCATGAACCGCACGTGCCGGCGCATGGCCATGCCGGAGATTCCCGCGTCCACGTTCATCGACGGCACGATGGCGCTGGTCGCCGTCGATCGCGACTGGATTCCCGAGAGCGCCGGCAGCGCGCTCTACGTGCGGCCGGTCATGTTCGCCACCGGCGAGCAGCTCGGCGTGCGTCCGTCGGAGACGTTCCGCTTCATCATTGAAACCTGCCCGAGCGCACCGTACTTCTCGGGGTCGGTAGATCTGATTGCCGAAGACACCTACGTGCGCGCCTTTCCGGGCGGCACCGGCGCCGCCAAGTGCGGCGGCAACTACGCCGGCAGCATGCTGGCCGCACTCGAGGCGCAGAAGAAGGGCTTCCACAACGTGCTATGGCTCGACGGCATTGAGCGCAAGTACGTCGAAGAGGCCGGACTGATGAACGTCGCGTTCGTCATCGGCGGCACCGTGGTCACGCCGCCGCTCGGCGGCACAATCCTGCCCGGCATCACCCGCGACAGCGTCCTCACGCTGCTGCGCGATCTGCGCATTCCGGTCGAGGAGCGCCGCATCAGCATCGATGACGTGTTCGAGGCGCACGCCAAGGGCACGCTGCAGGGCGCGGCCGGCATCGGCACCGCGGCCGTCATTGCGCCCATCGGCCGCCTGCGCCACAAGGATCGCGAGATCACCGTGCCGCAGATGTCGCCCGACTCACCATTGATGCAGGCCGGTGCGGAGCTGGAAGGCCTGCGCCTCGGGCGGATCCCGGACCGCCACAACTGGCTGAAGTCGATCTAGCCCGCGTAGCCCGCAGCCCGCAGCCCGACACCTCATCGTCTCAACAACGCCTCGAGCGTGTGGACCTCGCCGTTTTTGATGACGGTCCGCACCTGCCGCGCGTTCTTGATGTCCGCGAGCGGATCGTCGGTGACGATCACCAGGTCCGCCAGCTTCCCCGCTTCAATCGAGCCCAGGTTCGCGCCTTCGCCGAGTGCGTCGGCGGCGCGCACCGTGGCGGTTTGCAGCACCTCGAAGGGCGTCAGCCCGCCGTCCTGAAATATCTCCAGCTCGGTGTGGTACAGCAGCGCGTAGGGAAAAATCGGCGAATCCGTACCGGCGATCACCACGCCGCCGCCCTTCACCACCTGCCGCACCAACTCGCGCATCGGGTGCCACACGGCACCGAGCCGCCCGAGGTCGGCCGGCGCAATGCTCTTGGACAGCCGCTCCATGTCCCGCACCACCGACGCCGGAAACATCGTCTTGAACCGCACATCGTCCAGCCGCGACGGATCGCGCGCCAGCATCCACGGGAATGCGCCGGCGGTGATGCCAATGGTCGGCGTCAGCGTCATCTTCGAGGCGATGAGCAGATCGACAACGTCCTGGTAGCTGCGATTGAGGGCCGAGACCTTCGGCGAATAGCCGCGGCGGCTGGTGCCGCGGACGTGTTCCACACCATCCGCACCGGAGGCCACCGCGGGATAGATTTCGTGCGAGGTCACCGGCAGGCCGTTGGCGTGCGCGTAGTCGATCACCTGCTGCTGCAGCCGATCGTCGAGGCGCACGTAGGTCTTGATCAGGTCGAAGCCGAGCTGCGTGGTCTTCTGCAGCTCAAGCGGTAGTTGTCCGGGGCCAGCCAGCGGCACGCCGCCGGCATAGTAGATACGTGACCCGTCAAAGGGCCCCCCGGTCGAGAACACCCGCGGTCCGCGGCGCACGCCCGAGCCAATCGACTCCTTCTGCTCCAGCGCATCGAAGGGATCAGCAGCGGGGTTGCGCACCGAGGTAATCCCGTACGCAAGCCAGATGCGCCCGAGCTTCTCGCCGTAGTCGGCCGACATGTGCGCGTGCATTTCAATCATGCCGGGCATCACCACGTCGGCGCCGGCGTCGATCACGGTGCCGGTGTGCAGCTCGGTGCGGTGGTCGACGACCTGCTCAATGCGATTGTCGCGAACGATGATGTCGACCTGGGTCCGCAGCGATGCGGTCTTGCCGTCGAACATGCGTCCGGCGTGCACGACGAGACGGCCTTGCGGAATGCGGGGCTGCCAGGTGAGGCCGATGGGCACGTCGGTGACACGGTTGGCGGCCACGTCGAGCAGCTTCAGCCCGCGCGGCGTCTGATACAGCAGGCGATTCGAGTCGGCCGCCCACGACGGCGCGTTGGCGAGATCGTCGGACACCTTCCTCGGCGCCCCGGTGACGTCGCCGGTGGGAGTGGTCGGCATCACGTGCAGATGGCCGTCCATGACGAACGCCATCTTCGCGCCATCGCGCGACCAGACCGGGCCATCGTTGGTGCGCGTGCCGATCGAGTGATGCGGCACGGGGTTGAGGCGCCGAGGCGTGCCGCCGGTTGTCGACACCAGCATCAACTGGTTGGTGCCTTCGCGAAACCGGGTCGAGTACGGCTGGAGCGTCGTGACGGCGATGAAGCCCTCCGGGGCCCAAGTGGGGCGGCCGGTCTCGAAGGTCCGCGCGAAGATTGGCTCGGGGCGGCCGGTGATCGCCAGCGCGCCGTCGCGATTGATGTAGGCGATCTCGCTGCCCCGCGGCGCCCACGACGCCCGCGTCGCCTCAGCCGCGGCCTTCCGGTCGGTGCCGGCGGCGATATCGCGCACCCACAGGTCCATCGTGCCGTCGCGATCGGACGAATAGGCCAGCGATCGCCCGTCGGGCGACCAGGTGAGGTCCACTTCCACGAAGCGATCGTTGGTGACGCGCCGGGCGGCGCCGCCGATCGGCATGACCCACACGTCGCCCAGTGCGACAAACGCCACCTGGTTGCCGTCGGGACTGATGATCGGCGACGTCAGGCCCTGCACCGGCCGCGCGGCCCGCGACTGGTAGTCGCGCACGGCAGGTTTGTAGGGCGTGCGCGTGAATGACAGCGCCGCGCTGAATTGGACCGGCGTGGCCTCGGTCCCGGCCGTCGATCGCCGCTTGATCTTCCCGTCTGCCGTATAGAGGAACTCGGTCGCCGACGTCCACTGGGCGCGAAACGGGAACACGTCTTCATCGCGCGTGACCTCGCGGCCGTCGAACACGAGATTGCTGCGATTGTTCGCGATTACGTTGTAGATCACGCGCGAGCCATCCGGCGTCCACGACGGCGCGCTGACGGCGCCGGTGGCGGCGGCCAGCGGCGTCTCCACCGCGCTCGCGCTGTCCACCGCCCAGATGCCGCGGCGATCCTCGCGCTCGGTCACGAACGCGATGCGTGCATCGACCGGCGAATAGACGGGGCCGTAGTCGTTGGCCGGATTGGTGGTGAGTTGCCGCACGGCGCCGCCGGCGACATCGAGATCGAACACGTCGTAATTGCCGGACCGATCCGACGAAAACGCAATCCGCGCGCCGTCGCGCGACCAGGACGGCTCACGATCGTCGAACGGCCCCGACGTCACGGCGCGCACACCGGATCCGTCGGCATTCATCACGTAGATATGCCACGTGCCAACTTCGTAGCCCTGGAACGCCACCCGCGTGCCATCCGGCGACCACGCCGGCTGACGCGCGTCGAGATACTCGCTGGTGATGCGTGTGGCCGCGCCGCCGGCCGCCGGCAGGCTCCACAGGCTGCCCTGCAGATCGACGATCAGCGTCCGGCCGTCGGGCGACAGGGCCGCCGCCATGTTGGTGCCTTCACGCAACGTGACCGAAATCGTCTGCGGGGCAAAGGGCGACTGCGACAACAGCGCGAGCGCGCCAATACAGGCAAGCAGCGTGGCCTTCATAGACCACGAAGTTTACCCAATCGCGGCGCGTTACCGCCGAAGGCGGGCGGCGAGCGCCCTGGCGATCACTTCGCCGTGGAAGCGGCCGTTCTCGATGAACACGGTGCCGGTGCGCTTCCCTGCCAGCTGGCCGCCGGCAACGAACAATCCAGGCACGTTGGTCTCGTAGGTGTCGATGTGGTAGCGCGGCGACAGCGTCTCGGGATTGATCTCGATGCCGATGCGGCGCATGAACTCGTCATCGGCGTGGTAGCCGGTGAGCAGCAGCACCGCCTCCGCAGGAATCGACGTGCCGTTGTCGAGCACGACTTCGGTCGCCGTGATGGCGGCGACGTTGGCGTTGAAGTGGGCGGCGATCGTGCCTTCCCTGACACGATTCTCGATGTCCGGCTTCACCCAGTACTTTACCGACTCCCCAAACCCCGGTCCGCGATGGACCACGGTCACAACGCCGCCGGCGCGATGAATCTCGAGGGCGGCTTCGGCCGCGGAATTCTTGCCGCCGACAATCACCACGCGCTGCCGGTAGAACGGATGGGCCTCTTTGTAGAAGTGCGAGACGTGCGGCAGGTCTTCGCCGGGCACGTTCAGCAGGTTGGGGGCGTCGTAGTAGCCCATGGCCAGCACGACGTTGCGCGCCTGGCGGGTGCGAGCGGCGCCACGCGATGTGCGGGACTCGACCACGAACGGCTCATCAGCCGCCGACGGCGCCTCGACCTTCAGCACCTGTTCGAACAACGACACCTGCAACTGAAAGGCATCCACGACCTTCCGGTAGTACTGCAGCGCTTCGGCACGAGTCGGCTTGCCGAACGGCGTGGTCAGCGGCATGCCGCCAATCTCCATCAGCTCCGGTGTGGTGAAGAACACCATGTTGATGGGGAACCGCGCGATGGCGTCCACGAGCGACCCTTGTTCGAGGACGAGGTAGTCGAGGCCAGAGTGCCGGCAGGCAATGGCGGTAGCAAGGCCGGAGGGACCGGCGCCTACGATCAGGACATCGCGGACGGGCATGTAATAGGGATTGTATCGGGCTGCGGGCTGCAGGCTTCGGGCTACGGGCTTCGGGCTACGGGCTACGGGCTTGCGCGAGTAACATGCGCGAATGCGCGCAGGGCTCTCGATCGCGATCGTCGTAGCGCTGGGTATCGGCGTGCGTGCGAGGCCCGAGGCCCACGGCACTCAGGCACCCAACCCCCAGGCGCCGGTGTTTCGCGCCGGCGTCGAGCTGGTCTCCATCGACGTGACCGCGCTCGACACCAACGGCCGCCAGGTGACCGATCTTGGTGCCGCGGACTTCCAGGTGGAAATCGACGGACAGCGCCGACAGGTCTCGACGGTCGAGTACGTCCGCTCCGTTGATCCGCTGCGCACCATCGGAGCGCCGCACAAGGTGGTCGTTTCAGACGAGACCTTCTCTTCGTCCAACGCGAAGGGGGCGCCGCGAGGCCGGCTGATCGTGCTGCTGGTCGACCAGGGCAACATCCGCACCGGCGCCGCGCGCGCGGCCATGAACAGCGCCAGGAAGTTCGTCGATACCCTGACGCCCGAGGATCGGGTGGCGGTGATGGCCGTGCCGGGCCCGGGCGAACTGGTGGACTTCACCACCAATCACGACAAGGTCCGCGAATCGCTGCTCCGCATTGTCGGCACGGCGGATCCCCCGAAGTCACGCTTCAATATCTCGATCACCGAGGCGATGGCGATCAACCTGCGCGGCGATCCCCAGATGGCGATCGCAGTGATCCTGCGGGAGTGCGGCGCACAGGCGGCGGTAGACCTTGATGACTGCGAGCGCGAGGTCGATCAGGACTCCGCCGAAATCGTCACCGAGATCCGGCGGCGCACGCAGGCCTCGGTGCACGGCATCCGCGCGGTGCTGCAGGGGCTCGGCGGCCTCGAGGGGCCGAAGTCCGTGATCATGATTTCCGAAGGCCTGATCTTCGAGGGGTTGGGATCGGAGACCGACGAGCTCGCGACGGTGGCGGCCGACTCGCGGGCCACGCTCGACATCCTGCTGCTCGAGGTCTCGCCATTCGAGGCGTCGATCGCGGTGCGACCGACCACGCCCAAGCAGGATCGCGATCTGCGGAGCACCGGCCTCGAGCAGCTGGCCGGCGCGTCGCGCGGCGGCCTGTATCGCATCAACACCACCGCCGAGTTCGCGTTCGATCGGATCTCGCGGTCGCTCGATGGCTATTACCTGCTGGGCGTCGACTCGCGCCCGGAGGATCGCAACGGCCGGCGCCATCGCATCGGCGTACGGTCGGTGCGGCGCGGCGTCTCGATCCGCTCGCGGCGGACGTTCGTGACCGCGATGTCGGCCAAGGCCACCACGCCCACCGACGCCGTTACCCGAGCCATCAAATCGCCGCTGCCGATCAACGATCTACCGCTCAAGATCTCGACGTGGACCTACAAGGAGCCTGGCACCAGCAGGGTCCGCGTGCTGATCGGCGCCGAGATCGAGCGCCTGGCCGGACAGTCGCTTGAGTACACCGTCGGCATGGCCATCGTGAACAGGGAGGGCCGTGGCGTCGCCTCGCCGGTTGGCCTGCAGGCACTCACCGAGAAGCCCGGCGATCAGGGCACGGCTGTCTTCTCCGGTGTGCTCCTGGTCGATCCCGGGCAGTACCGGGTCATCGTCTCGATGGCCGATAGCGAGGGACGGGTCGGCAGCGTCAGCCGCGCCGTGACGGCGTTCCAGATGGGCGGCACGGGCGTCTCCCTCGGCGACCTGATCGTCGGGTCGTTCGATGGCAGCGCCAGGTCGATCGAGCCGGCGATCGAGCCGATCATCTCCGGATCGATGGCGGCGCTGATGGAGGCGTATCAGGGATCAGGGATCGGGGATCAGGGATCAGGGAAAGGGCTTGACGCGATGCTCGAGATCGTGGCCAGTGAGGATGCCGCGCCAATTGCCACCGTGCCCATGCACGTCACACCCGGAGCGTCACCTGAGGTGGCGAATGTCAGCGCGCAGTTCAACACCACGGCGCTGCCGCCTGGCCGCTACCTTGCGCGCGGCACGATTCGACAGGGCGGCACGCCGCAAGGACACTTGATTCGGCCGTTCCGCATCGTCGCCAACACCTCGTCGACCACCGCCGGAGCGCCGCCGGCACCGGGGCCGGTGCCGAATGAGATGGCCATGCTGCTGGTCGGTGGCTTGGCCAACTTCGATCGGAAGGAGTTGCTGACGCCGGCGATGCTGACGTCGGTGTTCGCGCTGGCCGAAGGCCGAGCCTCGGGATCGAAGGCCGCGGTCAAGGAGGCGCGCGGCGGCGACCTCGGAGGCGCGGCGATGACGGCGCTCGGCGAGGGCGATCAGGCGCTGGCCACGTTCCTCAAAGGCCTCGAGTTCTACCAGGCGTCACAGCTCGATCGCGCCGCGATGCAGTTCACGAACTCCATGCAGATGGCGCCGGCCTTTACGCCATCCCGCCTCTTCCTTGGCGCGGCGTTTGCCGAAGGCAATCGCCACAGGGATGCCGCCGGCCTGCTGCAATCCGCCTCGATGACACCGCCCAATGCCACCATCGCGCGCCTCGCCGGCGAATCCTGGATCAAGGCTGGACAACCGGCGCTGGCCATCGCGCCACTCGAACTGGCCGTGCAGCAGCCAAACGCCGATCCGCGCTCGGCGAAGCTGCTGGGATTTGCGTACGTGCTGGGGGGACGTCCGGCCGATGCCGCCTCGGTGCTGCCGTCGTACCTCGATGCGAATCCGACAGACGCGCCTGCCTTGCTGGCCGCGATCTACGGCACCTACCAGCGGCATCTCGCCGGCGCGCAGGCAACGCTCGCGGCCGACAAAGCGAATGTGGCCAGGTGGGCGAAAGCCTACGCCGCCGCGAAGGGCCCCATGCAGACCCTCGTCGCTGCATGGGTGCAGCACGTTCAGGGTCTGAGATGAGGGCTGCGGGCTACTGCAGGCTACGGGGCAGCGGGCTACGGGGGGCATTTTTCCGGAAATGTCTCCGTGCCTCCCTGTCTCCGTGGCGTTTGTTTCTCTTACACGACCGCTTTATCAGCGGCGTAGAGCCCCTTGTCGATGATCGCAAACGCCTCCGCCAACTCCGCCTCGGTGATGCACAGCGGCGGATTGGTGAAGAACCCGTTCCATCGAACGAAGGTATAGAGGCCTTCTTCGCGGAAGAACCTGCCGAGCGCCTGCATCTCCGGCGAGGTGCCGTTGAACGGCGCCATCGGTTCCATGGTCTTGCGGTTGCGCACCAGTTCCACGATCCCGAACAGGCCGATGGAGCGCGCCTCGCCGACGCACGGATGCTTCGCCTTCAGGTCGTCGAGCATCTGGCGCATGACGACGCCGGTCTGCTTCGCGCGGTCGATCAGCCGGTCTTCTTCGTAGACCGCAATCGTGGCGATGGCGGCGGCGCACCCAAGCGGATGACTGTTATAGGTCAGGCCGCCGTAGAGCACCTTGTCCTTGAAGTGATCGGCGATCTTGCGCCGCACGCCGAGGGCGCCCAGTGCCACATACGCGCTCGTCAATCCCTTCGCCATGGTGAGGATGTCGGGCACCACCTTGAAGTGGTCGACGGCAAACCACTCTCCGGTGCGCCCGAAGCCTGACATGACCTCGTCGCAGATCAGCAGGATGCCGTGCCGGTCGCACAGCGCGCGCAGGCCTTCGAGGTAGCCGGTTGGCGGCACGTGAATGCCGTTGGTGCCGGTGACCGGCTCCATCAGAAAGGCCGCGATGGTCTGCGGCCCCTCGAGCATGATCACTTCTTCGATTTCGGCGAGGGCTTCAGCGCCGGACAGCGTGCCACGCGCCGGTCCCTTGTAGGGATGCGGCACGTGAATGATGCCGGGCATGCCGGGCTCCATCGCCCACCGCCGCGGATCGCCGGTAGCGCTCAGGCTGGCGCCGGTGCCGCCGTGATACGAACGGTAGCGGGCCAGGATCTTGTGGCGGCCGGTGACGAGCCGCGCGATGCGAATGGCGTTTTCATTCGCTTCGGCGCCGCCGTTGGTGAAGAAGAACACGTCGATGTCGCCGGGGCAGATCGCCGCCAGCTTCTGGCCGAGCCTGGCGCGCGCCTCGGTGGCCATGAACGGGTTGGCGTAGGCCAGCGTCGCGGCCTGCTCCTGGATTGCCTTGATGACGCGCTCGTCGCCGTGGCCGATGTTGACGCACATCAACTGGCTGTTGAAGTCGATGAAGCGCTTGCCCTCCGGCGTCCAGAAATAAATGCCCTTCGCGCGGCTGACCGGGATCGGATCGACGTGCGCCTGCGCCGACCACTCGAACAGCGAATGCTGTTTCGACAACGCGACGATTTCCTGACCGGTCATGCCTGCCAATGTCGTGGACATATCTCACCCATTTGCGAGCGCCAGCACGGCGATCGCCAGCACCTTCGTAGCGTTGATCATATCGTCGATGGAACAGTACTCGTCGGGCTGGTGCGCCAGGTTCAGCAACCCCGGCCCGTAGGCGACGCACTGCGGCACACCGGCGATACGTGCGACATGCTTGTGGTCGTAGGTGCCCGGACTGGCCACGAGCGCCGCCTTCCTTCCGATCACGCGCGCGATGGCGTCGGTCAGCGCGCCGACCACCGGCGCATCCTCGGCGGTGCGCGACGGCTCGAAGATCAGCCGGTCTTCAATCGAGAACGTGACCTCCGGCATGCGCGCCTGTGCCTTGGCGACCAGTGCCGCGATCTCCGCTCGCGTGCGATCGAGGCCCTCCTCGAACAGAAAGCGGCGGTCGAATACCGCGCGGCAGCGATCGGCCACACACGGGCTCGGCGTATCGTCCACCGGCTGTCCGCCATCAATCCCGTTGATGTTGATGGTGGCGCGCCGCGACCCGTCGGGCACGACCGGCATCGCCGTGACGCGGCCATGGAGCGCCGGTCCAAGCTCGTCGCGGACCAGGTCGAGGAAGTGCGACATGCCCTCAATCGCGTTGATACCGAGATACGGCATGCTGCCGTGGGCGATGCGGCCCTGGGCGATCACTTCGAACCAGTAGACCCCGCGGTGGCCAATGCACACGCGGTCGACGCCGAACGGTTCCGGAATGATCACCGCCCTGGTGCGCTCGCGCGACAGCAGCCGCTGCTCGGCCAGCCAGGCGACGCCGGCAAAGCCGCCGCTCTCTTCGTCAACCGTGCCGCTGATCTCGATGGGGGCCACGTGCGTCGCGCCGGCGCGGCGGATGGCTTCCACGGCAAACACCGCCGACGCGATGCCCGCTTTCATGTCGCATGCGCCGCGGCCGTAGAGGCGATCGCCCTCGATGTCCGCTCCGAACGGATTGCGCGTCCATCCCAGGCCGACCGGCACGACGTCGAAATGCCCGTTCAGGTGAATCGCGGGAGCCGCCGCCGATCCTTCTTGCCTGCCAATCACGTTGATGCGCGGATGCTCGGGCGTGTGCTCGATGCGGCCCACCGCCGGCAGCAACTGCACGACGGCGCCGTGCGCGCGCAACTGATCGCCGATCGCCGCTGCGCAGCTCTCGTATGCCTCACCCGGCGGATTGACGGTCGGAATCCGGATCAGCCGCGCGGCGAAGTCAACAATCTCATCGCGGCTGCGGTCGATTTCGGCCACGACGCGGTCGGCTACGGAAGACACGCGGAGATCTTATATGATCGTCACTTCCAGGGTCGCCGAGGGCGCGGAACCGGTGGCATGGAAGGCACCAAAAGCTCAGAGCATGAAAACACTTTTCTCGGCCGCCTGCCTCATCGCCACGTCCACGGCGCTGTTGGCGCAGAACTCGCCCTCGTCCAACTCCACCATCACCGCGGTGCCCGGCATCAAGGTCGGACACCACACGCTCGTCGAGCGGCCGACCGGCTGCACGGTCATTCTGGTCGACGGCGACGGTGCCGCCGGCGGCGTCTCACAACGTGGCGGCGCGCCCGGCACGCGCGAAACCGATCTCCTCGATCCGTCGAATATGGTCGACAAGGTCAATGCGGTGGTGCTCTCCGGCGGCAGCGCCTTCGGCCTCGATGCGGCGACCGGCACCGTGCAGTGGCTCGAGGAGCAGAACATCGGATGGACGACGGGCTCGGGCAAGGTGCCGATCGTCCCGGCCGCCATCCTGTTCGACCTGCCGATCGGCGGCAATCCGAAGATCAGGCCGGCGGCCGACTGCGGCTATCGCGCCGCGGCGGCCGCGACGAACGCACCGGTGCGCGAAGGCACGGTCGGGGCCGGCGCGGGCGCGACCGTCGGCAAGACCGGCGGTCCAGGCCGATCGATGAAGGCCGGCATCGGCAGCTACAGCATCACCATGCCGAACGGCCTGACCGTCGGCGCCATCGTGGCGGTGAACGCGGTCGGCGACATCATCGACCCGGACACCGGGCGCGTGGTCGCCGGCGTGCGCAACCCCGACGGCACCTTTGCGGACGCGCGGCGAATCCTGCGGACCGGCCAGGCCGGCCAGGCACCCCGTCCCGGTGAGAACACCACCATCGGCCTCGTCGCCACCAACGCCCGCCTCACCAAGACGCAGGCGCAGCGCATGGCCCTGATGGCAGACGACGGGTTTGCGCGCGCAATCTTTCCGTCGCATACCATGGGCGACGGCGATACCGTGTTCGCGCTCGCCACCGGCCGGTGGACCGGCGACGTGAACCTCACACAAATCGGCGCGCTGGCTGCCGACGTCATGGCGCGCGCGATTGTCCGCGCGGCCACGGAGGCGACCGGAATCCCCAGCTACCCGGCCGCGCGAGACCTCAAGAAGTGATGAAGAATCTGTTCTCCCTCGAAGGCAAGACGGTGGCGGTGATCGGCGCGGGCTCGGGCATTGGCCGCTCGGTGGCACAGGGCGCGGCACAACATGGCGCGTTTGTATGTTGCCTGGACGTCAACGCGGACGCCGTCGCGGAAACGGCGGCGGGGATCACCAGCCTCGGTTGCCAGGCCTCCTCGATGAGGTGCGACATCACCGACATCACGTCCGTCAGGGACGGTCTCGTCGAGGCCTCGTCGAAACACCACCGGCTGGATGGCGTGGTCTGCACCCCGGCGATCAACGTGCGCAAACCGATCCTGCACTACACGAGCGACGAGTTCGCGCGTGTGGTCAACGTCAACCTGCAGGGCAACTTCAACGTGTTGCAGGCGGCCGGCCAACTGATGACGCAGCAGGGCTCCGGCAGCATCGTCCTGTTCTCGTCGATTCGATCGATCACCACCGAGCCCGGACAGTCGGTGTATTCAATGACCAAGGCCGGCATCGTGCAGCTGGTGAAGACGGCGGCCACCGAATGGGGCACCAAGGGCGTGCGCGTCAACGCCGTCGGCCCGGGCGTGATTGAAACGCCGCTGACCGCGCCGATCAAGCAGAACGCGGAGTGGTACAACGCCTACGCGATGAAGAATCCCATGAACCGCTGGGCGCAGTCGTCGGAGATGGCGGGGCCGGCAATCTTCCTCCTGTCTGACGCCGCCAGCTACGTCACCGGGACAATTCTGTTTGCCGACGGCGGCTGGCTGGCCGCCGACGGGCGGTTCCAGCCGCCAGGGATGTAGGAGGTCGGATGCGACGCTTGCTGATTGCTCTACTCGTGTTCACCGCGCTGGCGCCACCGGCGTTCGCGCAAGCCACCGGTCAAATCAACGGCGTCGTCACCGATGCGTCCGGCGCGGTGCTGCCCGGCGTCATGATCGACGCCACCAGCGACGCCACCGGCGCCACCCGCACCGCGGTCAGCGGCGCCGACGGCCTCTACACCATTCCCCTGCTGCCCCCGGGGACCTACACGGTCAAGGCGACACTGCAGGGCTTTCGCACGGCGCAGCGCGACGGAGTGCGCGTCGTCGTCACCGAGACCGCGCGCGTCGCCTTCCAGCTGCAAGTCGGCCAGCTGAGCGAGACCATCACGGTCAGCGCCGAAGCCACGCTCGTCGAAACGAGCAATGCGACCCACGGCATCGTCATCGATGAGCAGAAGGTCGTCGACCTGCCGCTCAATGGACGCAACTTCACGCAACTCGGCACGCTGATCCCGGGCGTCGTGGCGCCGCCGGGTGGGCTCGGCGGGCAGGCCGGCGACGCCACGCCGGGCGGTTTCGGCAACGCCACCGGCGGCTTCAACGTCAACGGCATGCGCAACCAGTCCAACAACTTCCTGATGGACGGCGCCACCAACAACGACACGTTCAATACCGGCTTCGTGCTGCGGCCGCCGCCCGACGCCATCCAGGAATTCAAGATCCTGACGCACGCCTTCTCGGCCGAATACGGCCGAAACGCGGGGTCGGTGGTGAACGTCGTCACCAAGTCGGGCAGCAACACTTTTTCCGGCGCGGCGTGGGAATTCAATCGCGACGACGCTCTGAACGCCAGGAACTTCTTCGCGCCTCAGACCCAGCCAAAACCGAAACTGAAGCAAAACCAGTTCGGCGGATCGTTTGGCGGGCCCATCATGCGGCGACGGCTGTTCGGGTTCATGTACTACGAGGGCTATCGCAACAACAGTGGCATCACGCAGAACATCCTGGTGCCGTCGGCCGCCCAGCGCGGCGGCGACTTCTCGGGCGGCGCGGCGGTTCGCGATCCGCTGACGGGCCAGCCGTTCCCCGGCAACATCATCCCGTCCAGCCGGATCAGCCCGGCCGCCGCGAGACTGCTGAACGACTTCGTGCCGCTGCCAAATTCGCCCGGCAACCGCTACATCGTCTCGCCGACCGTCAGCGACACCCGCGATCAGTTCGGCGCTCGCGTCGATTTCCAGATCAGCGGGCGGCATTCCGTCCTCGGACGCTACCTGCGCAGCGCCACGGATCGGCAGACGCCGAAGATCATCGCTCCGGTCGATCAGCGCGCCCTGGCGACGCTGCAGGACGGGCTGGTGTCGCACAACTTCGTGATCAGCCCGCGCATCATCAACCAGGCGCGGTTCTCGGTGAACCGCATCTCGGCCAACCCGGCAGTGACGAGCGGCCTGAGCCCGCGCAGCTACGGCATCAACTTCGCGAACACCAACCCGATCGCCGCCGGCCTGCCGTCGATTGCGGTGACCGGCTTCTTTGGCGGCGGCAATGCCGCGCTCGGCGACGCGCAGCAGCCGTTCGTCAATCGCGTCAATCACGTCTGGCAACTGGCCGACGATCTGACCTGGGTCAGCGGCAGCCATTCGCTGAAATTCGGCTTTGACCTGCGCCGCGAGGCCATGCGCATTGCCTTCATCAACCGCCCGAACGGCGACCTCACGTTCAGCGGCGGCATCACCGGCAACGCCGCCGCGGATTTCCTGCTCGGCCTGCCCGCGCAGGCGCGCGCCACCACCCAGCAGTCGATCCAGCAAGGCTGGGGCTGGCTGTTTTCCGGCTACGCCCAGGATGAATACCGCGTCAACTCGCGGCTGACGCTGAACCTTGGCGTCCGCTACGAGCTGCCGACGCCGTTCATCGACAAGAACGATGCGATCACCGGCTTTGTCACCGGCGCCCGCTCGCAGAAGTATCCCGCCGCGCCGGCCGGGCTCATCTACCCGGGCGATCCCGGCGTGCCGCGCGGCATCGTCCCGACCGACCAGAACAATGTCGCGCCGCGCATCGCCGCCACCTGGGATCCGTTCGGCGACGGGCGCACCAGTATTCGCTCGGCGTTTGGCGTGTTCTACGACGCGCTCGCCGGCCAGGGCGACTTCTTCCAGAGCGGCGTGCTGTCGCCGCCGTTCACGCCGCTCGTCGAACTCAATACGCCGACGCCGATCACGATTGCCGACCCGCTGGCCGCCGTCGCCGGCCCGCCCAACCCGTTCCCGCCGGCGCTGACCATCATCGGCTGGGGCGGCGACTTCAAGTCGCCCTATGCGTATCACTTCAACGCCGGCGTCCAGCGCCAGCTGCGGGACCGCATCGGCGCCGAGATTTCCTACGTCGGCTCGCGCGGCTACAACCTGCCGATGTTCCTGGAAGTGAACCCGGGCGTGTATGCGCCCGGCCAGACCGCTCGGGGCGCCAGGCTGATGCCGGCCTTCGCGCTGGTGCGGCCCACCTTCTCGGTGGCGAAGTCGTGGTACGACTCGCTGCAGGCCAGCCTGCGGATGTTGCCGACGCGCGGCCTGAACTTCCTCGCCAGCTACACGCTCGGCAAGACGACCGATCACGTCTCGGGCCTGAACATTGGCGGCGAGGCGCGGCCGGTGATGCCGGTCGCCCAGGGCAACGAGGCGAGCATCGAGCGCGCGCTGTCGTTCGAGAAGGGACCCGCACTCTTCGACGCGCGCCATCGATTCGTCCTCAGCTTCGGCTACGAGCTGCCGGCGCTCGAGTCGTCGTCCGCAATCGTCAAGCACGTCGCCGGCGGCTGGCAGCTGAACGGCATCTACCAGGCACAGACCGGCTTCCCGCTCACCGTCACGCAGGGCGCGGTGCTCGACATCCGCTACATGACGTCGCGGCCGGACATGACCTGCGATGCCAACGACGGCCCGAGGACGACCGCCCAGTGGTTCAACACCTCGTGCTTCACGGCGCTGACGCTGGCGCAGACCGGCGAACGTCCCGGCAACGCCGGCCGCAACACGGTGAGGGGTCCCGGCTTCCAGCGCACGGATCTGTCCATCTTCAAGAACTTCGACTTCGCGACGCGCCATCGCATCCAGGTGCGTATCGAAGGCTTCAACATCTTCAACCAGGCGCGATTCGGACAGCCCAACGGGACGTTTGGGTCGGCGCTGTTCGGGCAGATCACGACCGCGGAAGACGGACGCGTGATTCAACTTGGCATCAAGTACGTCTTCTAGGCGCGTCTTCCTGGGGCAGTGCGGCGCGCTGGCCGTCGCGCCGCTCCGCCAGACCGCTGCCATCGTCACCTCGGACCGCACGCGTCCGGTCATCGACGCCGGCGTGGCCGCCGGGCCGCTCGGCGACGGCCACGCCATTGTCTGGGCTCACGTCGACCGGCCGGGCCGCCTGCTGGTCGAGTACTCCACGACCGCGTCATTCGCCAACGCCTCGAAGCGGTCCGGAACCGTCGCTACGCCCGACACGGGTCTGACGGCGCGCGTCAGGCTGCAGGACCTTCCCGCCTCACAGGACATCTTCTATCGGGTCACGGTCGAGGATGCGGGGAGTGGCCGCGCGCAGAGCGCGCCGGTGGAGGGTCATTTCCGCACCGCGCCGGGCAGCGGCAAGCCGGTCCGCGTGCTGTGGTCCGCTGATGTGTGCGGCCAGGGGTGGGGCATTGATCCCGCTCGGGGCGGGATGCAGTTGTTCCGGACGATGGACCAGGTGAATCCCGATTTGTTCCTGCACGTCGGCGACACCATCTACGCCGATGGGCCGCTCGCCGCGGACGTGAAGCTGGATGACGGCTCGATGTGGAAGAACATCGTGACGCCGGCAAAGTCTAAGGTCGCCGAAACGCTCGACGAGTTTCGCGGCCATCACCTTTACAACCGGCTCGACGAACACTACCGGCGCTTTTCATCCCGCGTTGGACAGGTCGCGCTGTGGGACGACCACGAGGTTCGGAACAACTGGTATCACACCGAGGGGCTCGATGATCCGCGCTACTCGGAGAAGCGCGTTGCGGTGCTGGCGGCACGGGCGCGGCAGGCGTTCCTCGAGCAGTATCCGATCACGATGGATCGGCGCGCCGGCGCGAGGATCTACCGGTCGATTCCGTTCGGACCGCTGATTGATGTCTTTGCGCTCGACATGCGCAGCTACCGCGGCGCCAACAGCGAGAACCTGCAGAGCGTGGCGGGTGCGGATACGGCGTTGCTCGGCGACCGCCAGGTCCAGTGGCTCACCGATGCGCTCACCTCGTCGAAGGCGGCCTGGAAGATCGTGGCGGCCGACATGCCGCTCGGCGTGGTCGTGTCGCATCAGCCCGGGCGGCACGAAGCGGCCGCCAACGGCGACCATGGTCCCGCCAAGGGACGCGAGCTCGAGATCGCCGCGCTGCTCGGCGCGTTGCAGTCGCGCGGCGTCCGCAATGTCGTGTGGGTGACCGCCGACGTGCACTACTCCGCCGCGCACTCTTTCCATCCCGATCGGGCGGCGAGCAAGGGCTTCGACCCCTTCTGGGAGTTCGTCGCCGGCCCGGCGCATGCCGGGACATTCGCGCCGGCACCGCTCGACAACACGTTCGGGCCGGAATCGCGATTCAATGGCACACCGGCCACGCTCAAGCCGAATCGTCCGCCCGACGAAGGGCTGCAGTTCTTCGGCATGCTGGAAGCGGACCCGGCCTCGCGCGCACTGACGGTGTCGATTGTGAACACCGCCGGCACGCGGGTGTTCGAGCAGCGGCTGGAGCCGGCCCGGTAGGAGCAGACCATGCGGCCGCTGCCACAACTGATTGGGATTCCCTACGATGCCAGCTCGTCGTTCCTGCGAGGCTCGGCCGCGGCCCCGCCGCTGATTCGAAGGGCGCTGCAATCGCCGGCCGGCAACAGCTACACCGAGAACGGCGCCGACGTGTCGCAACTGGCCGACGCCGGGGACCTGACATTGCCGGATGAGCCCTCCGCGGCGAGGGGCGCGATTCACGCCGGCATCGAGGCGGTGCTGGCCGACGGGTGTGGCCCGATCGCGCTCGGCGGCGACCACTCGATCACCTACCCAATCATGCGCGCCATCGCGGCGCGGCACCCGCGCGTGACGATCCTCCACATCGATGCGCATGGCGACCTCTACGACCAATTCGACGGCGATCAGTATTCGCACGCCTGTCCGTTCGCGCGCATCATGGAAGAAGGGTTGTGCGGCCGTCTGGTGCAGGTCGGCATTCGCACGCTGACGCCGCACCAGCGCGATCAGATCAAGCGGTTTGGCGTGGACACGATTGAAATGCAGCGCGTCGCCGGCGGCGCGCGGCCGATCATAACCGGACCGGTTTACGTGTCGGTGGACATCGACGGCATTGACCCGGCGTTCGCGCCGGGCGTGTCGCATCGCGAACCGGGCGGACTGACCGTTCGCGACGTCGTCACGCTCATCCAGTCGATCGACGGTCCGATCGTGGGGGCCGACGTGGTGGAGTTCAATCCGTCACAGGACCTCGGCGGCGTCACGGCGTTGGTCGCCGCCAAGATCACCCGCGAGCTCGCCGGCGCCATGCTGCTCGGCGCCTGATCCCGCCCGCCTTCGGCTAGGATCAGGCCCCATGAAACGGCTGCCATGGTGTCTCCCGTTGGAGCCGTTCCGACGCCCATGAGGTTCACGCGCGAATTGGCGAGCGTCGCCGAGTCCCCGATGGTGCAGATCGCCACCATCGCGGAGTCGATGCCGGACTCGCTGAAGCTGTGCTATGGCGAGTCGGATCTGCCGACGCCGGCGTTCATCTGCCGCGCGATGGATGACGCCGCGCGCGCCGGGCACACCTTCTACACTCACACCGCGGGCTGCGGTGAGTTGCGCGCCGCCATTGCCGACCAGATCCACCAGCTGCACCAGGTCCGCTACGAGGTGCCGGAAATCATGGCGACGGTTGGCGGCTCGATGGCGATTTACGCCGCGATTCGGGCGCTGGTCGGGCGCGGTGACAACGCGGTGATTGTCTCGCCTGCGTATGCGATCTACTCCAACAGCATCCTGATGGCCGGCGGCGAGCCGCGGTTCGCATCGCTGGCGCTGGCCGGCGGGCGGTTCGTGCTCGACATGGATCGCGTGCGCGATGCCATTGACGCGAACACGCGGATGCTGATTGTCAATAGCCCGTCGAACCCGACCGGGTGGGTGATGACCGAAGCCGAGCAGCGCGCACTCGCCGAGCTCGCGGAACGGCACGACCTGGTCATTCTGAGCGACGAGGTCTACGAGCGGCTGGTCTACGGAGCGCAGCTGGCACCATCGCTCGCTGGAGTGGTCGAGAACCGGGATCGATTGATCGTCGTGAACAGTTTTTCGAAGACCTACAACATGACAGGCTGGCGGCTGGGGTGGGCGCAAAGCAGCGAACGCACCATCAAGACCCTGTACCGGGCCGTGGAGTTCATGACCTCGAATCCGGCCGCCATGGTGCAACAGGCCGGCATCGTCGCGTTGCGCGACGGCGAGGGTTACGTGGCCGGACTGCGCGCGCACTATGACGCCCGCCGGCAACAGGTGGCGGCGGCGCTGGCGTCGATTCCGGGCATCACGCTTCCCGAGATGCAGGGGACGTTCTTCGCTTTTCCGAAATGCCGCTTCGCCACCGACAGCACAGCCTTTACGGCCGCGCTGGTTCAGGCGACCGGCGTAGCGCTCGCGCCCGGGCTGGCATTCGGCGGCGACGGCGAAGGCTACATCCGCGTCTGTTTCGCATCCACGGAAGCCACCCTCACCACAGCGCTCGCACGGTTCAGGAAATTTGTGATCGAAACCGGCGCATGACCGCCGCCGTAGGGTTGGATTCTCCAACAAGAGGAACGCGCGCCCTTCGACGACGCTCAGGGCGCGCGTGTCCTGACAGCCCGACAGCCCGACGGCCCGTCAGCCCGACAGCCCGTCAGCCCGCATGCCTTCTCGCGTACTGCAGCTCCGGCCGCTCGGTGCCGGCGTCCTGGCACATCTCGACCAGCTGCTTGAAGTAGGTCTTGGCCTTGCCGTTCTGGCTGGCCGCCTCGGCCGCCTTGCCTGCGCCCCAGATGGCCAGGAAGCGGTTCGGTTCCTTCTTCATCACGGCTTCGAATTCGACCAGTGCTTCCTTGGGCTGGTGGCCTTCAAGCAGCATGTAGCCGAGCAGCTCGCGAGCCGGCGCGAGCGGACCAGGCGTCACCGCGGCCTTGTCGGTGAGGTCTTCCATATCCGCGGTCTCGCGCATCTGCTTGAGCGCGGCGTCCTTGCGTCCCTGCGCGAACATCACCCACGCATCGGCGCCGAGACGCTGGATGTTCACCTGGCCGGCCCAGTACTCATCCTTCATCTCGATCTCTCGATCGCGCAGTGCCGCGAGCTTCTCGACGTCCTTGGCCGCGTCGGCCGGCCGGCCGGCGCGGGCGGCGCCGATCGCGCGCGCAAAGTGCGTGATCGCCTCGGTGTACGGCGTGTTGGGTGCCGGACGCGGTTCGAGCGCCGCGGCCTCCGCCCACTGCTGGCGCTCCATCGCATAGCGCGCCGGAATGGCCGCCAGCGCGAACGTGTTCGTCGGACCGGCCCCCGCCGCGCTCTGGTTGCCGCCGGTGGTGCCCGACGCCACCAGGCGCATCACGTGCTCCTGGTTGGTCTTGGCCTGCGAGTCCATGCCCATCTGCAGGAATGCATAGGTCATGTAGTCGCGGGCGTGCATGGCTTCACCAAGACCGTTGGTCTTCTCGGCGATCTCGGCGGACTTCTCGTTGCTGGTGACCGAGTCCTTCCAGAAGCCGACGCGCGTAAAGGTGTGCGACGGCATGTGCAGCGCGTGCGGCACCGCCGGCGCAATACCGGCGTAGCTGCGCGCCGATGGCAGCGCCCTGGCGGCCAGCGCCGGCACGTCATAGGCGTGAATGAGGTAGTGCGCCACGCCCGGATGCTTCGGCATCTTCTTGGCGAGCGGCTCGAGCATCTCGGCCGACTGCAGGTTGCGCGCGTAGGTTTTGTCGGTTGGCGACGCGGCCTGCGCCACGGCCAGCGCCCACCAGATGCGCGCTTCAACGTCGTTCTTGTTGGCCACCGACAGGCGGCCCATCGCCTTTTCGTAGTCGAGCACGCGCTGGCGCTGCGTGGTCACGTCGTTGCTCGACACGAGGATCCCGACTGCCTCGAGGTACGCCCGTTCACGCGGCGTTGGCATGCCGGTCGCCAGGCCCTTGTCGGTCGCCGCCTTGCCGTTGGCGATGGCCTGCGGCGAGCGCTGCCCGGCGAACGGGTTGCCCCAGTAGGTCAGCGCAATGCCCCAGTGCGACATCGCGCAGTTGGCATCGGCCTTCAACACCTCGTTGAATGCGTCGCGGGATTCCTGGAACCAGAACGAGTGAAGGAGCGCGACGGCCTCGTTGAACTTCGCCTTCGTCGCCGGACTGCAGGAGGTTTCGAAATCGACGGTGCCGTAGTCCTTCGGCGCCATCCCAGAATGCTGATGCTGTTCAGCCTGAGCCCACGCCGCCACCGGCGCGAGCACGATACACATACAAAGCGCGACTACTCTCCTCATGCGTTTCTCCTGATGGCCCGACAGCCTGATGGCCCGATGACCCGATAGCCCGTGTTACTTCCCAAACGATAGTCGATCCAATCCGATCCGTCCGTTGCTGACGACCAGCAACGGATCGAGCAAGGTCCTGATGTTCTCGAGCGGATTGCCGTCCACCACGAGGACATCCGCTTCCAGTCCGGCCTCAATCGCGCCGATGCGCTTCTCGAGCCGCAGCATTTCCGCGTTGGTGATGGTCGCGGCCTGCAGCGCCTGGAGCGGCGTCAGTCCCGCCCCGACCAGCTCGGTGGCTTCCCGCGCGACGCGGGCAATGCTGTTGGGGCCGTAGCCCGTATCCGAGCCGGCCACGATCTTGACGCCAAGCGCCGCGGCCCGCGCGATCGCCGCCCGCAGTATCGGACGCATCATCTCGCCGCGACGTTTCAGCCCGGCGTTGTCGTAATCGCCGCCCGGCTCGGTCAGGTCGTTGACAATGTCGGCGGTGGGAACGAAAAAGGTCCCTTGCGTCGCCATCATCTGCAGGGTGTCGTCGGTGAGGTACGTGCCGTGCTCGATGCTGCGCACCCCCGCGCGCACCGCCGCATCCGCGCCCTCCGCGCCATGCGCGTGCGCCATCACCGGAACGTGCCGGGTGCCGGCCTCGACGACGAGAATGCGCAGTTCCTCTTGTGAGTACAGCTGCCGCCGTGGATCCGTGTCGGGCGTGCCGGCGCGCTCGGTCGCGTTGGTCTTGATCCAGTCGACGCCGCGCGACAGATTGGCGCGCACGATGCGGCGGATCGCATCGGCGGTGGTCACGCCCGGCGGCGCGAGCAGATCGCCCAGCTCCGGAAAGTCCATGAAGATCTCGGCGGCGACGCCCGGCCGCACGTGATAGCCGGCCGCGACCATTTCCGGACCCGCAAGGTGTCCGCGCTTCACCAGCTCACGCAGGCCCACGTCCACGTAATGCGACACGCCGGCGCTGCGCACCGTGGTCACGCCGCTGTCGAGCGCCGCCCGCATTTGCGGCAGCGACCCAATGTGCACGTGCGCATCGATCAACCCGGGCACGACGTAACGGCCGCGCAGGTCAATCGTGCGCGCGCCGGCCGGCGCGCCGGCCATGCCGACGCCGTCGATCGTGCCGTCGCGCAGCACCACGGTCGCCCCACGCGTGACGGCGCCCGTGCGCACGTCCACGACCGAGGCACTGGTGAGCGCGATCAGATTGACGGGGGAAGCGGGCTGTTGGGCGGTGAGTGCGGCCACGGACAACGCCGAGACCACCGATGAGCTGAGGAACCGGCGCACCGAGGCAGAATACTCGCTTTCAATACGACTGGTTTAGTCGGATTTTGACCGTTCGCGGCCATGCCGTGCCCAATCAGGTGCGGTTCCGGGCCGAATACTGTCTTTTCGCGCACGGCCGCTGTCAGTCCGTAAGCTAGAGGCCAGTCACGTAGCTAGAACAGGAGAGCGTCCATGCACGCGCCGATCAAATACGCCGAGAAGGGGCTGTCGATTGCCGCCAACGGGATGTGGCAGGTCTTCTCGCGCCTCAACAAGATCAGCCCCAATCCGTCCATGATACCGAACTGGTCGGATAAGCCGGTGCTCAAGTCACACGAAAAGACCAAGCCGCCACTGGGGTGGCCGCGCCAGACCGACTCGCTCTGCCCGACCTGCGTGCGCGAAGCGCGCCAGGCGATTCTCGACGGCACGCGCCCGCTCGAGACGCTGCTCAACGAGAAGGTGGGCGAAATCAAGGCCACGATCACCGAGAAGGACGGCAAGATCGTCATGCTCAAGGACTGCCCGCTGCACGGCCACTTCGAGGACGTGATGGCGATCGACACCGCGTTCTTCAAGCACCTTGAAGAGGTGTTCCCCGGCCGCGACATCCGCGCCCACAACGACGAGAAGCTGCACAACCACGGCAGCAGCACGGTGAAGTACGGCCGCGGCTCGGTGCTGACGGTCGACCTCACCAACCGCTGCAACATGATGTGCGACCCGTGCTTCATGGACGCCAACCAGGTGGGCTTCGTGCACGAGCTCACGTGGGACGACATCAAGACCGTGCTCGACAACGCCATCACCATCAAGCCGAAGCGCCAGATGTCGGTGCAGTTCTCCGGCGGTGAGCCGACGCTGTCGCCGTACTTCCTCGACGCGGTGCGCTACGCGCGGAAGGTCGGCTACAACTCGGTGCAGGCCGCGACCAACGGCATCGAGTTCGCGAAGAGCCCCGACTTCTCCAAGGCGGCGGCCGAGGCCGGCCTGCGCTTCGCCTACCTGCAGTTCGACGGCATCGGCAACGCCGCCAACTCGCATCGCCGCGTCGGCAACCTGTTCGACGTCAAGCTGCGCGCCATCGAAAACCTGCACAACGCCGGCGTCGACATCGTCCCGGTCATCACCATCGTCAACGGCGTGAACAACGAGCAGGTCGGACGGGTGATCGAGTTCGCGCTCGACAACCCCAAGAAGATCAGCTTCCTCTCCTTTCAGCCGGTGAGCTTTACGGGCCGCGACGAGGAGGTGACGCCCGAGCGGCGCGCCGCGCAGCGTTACACCCTGTCGCACCTGGCGCATGACGTGAAGAACCAGACCGGGCTCGGCGAACCGACCCGCGACTGGTTCCCGATCTCGTTCGTGAGCACGTTCACGGACTGGGCCGACCTGGCCAAGGGTCCTGAGACGGAATGGGGCAACCTGTCCTGCGGATGCCACCCGAACTGCGGCATCGGCATGGCGATGATGATCGACAAGGAGACCAAGGAAGCGGTGCCGGTGACGGCGTTCCTGAAGGGCGAACAGCTGGCCCGGGATGTCGCGGCGGTCAACGACGCTTCCCGCGGGCGATTCCTGACGATCCTGGGCATGTCGCTGGCGCTGATGCGCAATTACGATCCCTTCCAGGCGCCGACGCACTTCAAGGTGTCCGACCTGCTGAAGAAGTTCAACAAAACCTTCGGCGCCACCAGCCACGATTACGGCAAGGTTGACGGCACGCGCACCAGGGCGGATATCGACCGGCGCCGCGCCGACCGCTGGAACTTCCTGTTCATCGCCGGCATGTGGTTCCAGGACCTGTTCAACTACGACTTCCGCCGCACCGAGATGTGCATCATCCCGTATGCGACGCAGATGGGTGAGATCTCCTTCTGCGCCTACAACACCGGCATCGGCTGGCGGAACATCATCGAGAAGATGCACATGACGGCGACGCTCACCAAGTGGTACGACGAGCACGGCCGCCATGAAATCTTCGCCGGCAACAAGCCGGTGCCGCTGTCGTCAACCGAGCATTCGCTCACGCTCAACGCCGAAGCGGTGGCCAAGGGCGCGCAGACCGACCTCGACCAGCTGGGCATCGCCAAGAACTCCCGCGACGAGAAGATCCAGGCGCGCAAGAAGAAGGACATGTCGCCCGAGGAACTCAAGAAGCACGCCGAGATGGAAGCCCTGTATCGGCAGCACGTGCTGAAGGAGAAGCCGGCCGGTCCGGTCATCCAGATTCAGGGGTTGAAAAAGGCGAAGCCGGATCAGCAGGTGACGCACTGAGCCAAGAGTCGCCAGCGGTCCCAAAAGTGCCGGGGTTTGCAGACTCGCGAGGGCCGGTGCCGCAAGGTGCCGGCCGGCGCGGATCAGGCTGCGCCCCATCCGGCGCGCGAGCGACAGCTGTATAGAATCGCGGCCATGGCGCTGACGCGCGTGATGGCAGGTCTGCTGGTCGGCGTTGCCGTCACGGATCGTCGGACTCAACCCCAACGTCGCGCTGCGCGACGAATCGCCTGCGGCTCACGGCGGGCGGCTGGCGGCGTGGCCGAGAACCGCGAGCTAAAAGCTGCTAGCATCAGCGGGCATGAGTGACGCCCAAATACATCTAACGCGAGTCGCTGCCGCCCGGTGGCGGCTCGCGGTCCTGTTGACCACCGTCATGACGCTGGTCTACGTCGGCTTCATCCTGCTGATCGCATTCAACAAACCCCTGCTCGGAACCGTGCTGATCCCCGGACTCAGCCTCGGGATCGTGCTCGGTGTGTTCCTGATCCTGCTGGCGTGGGCGCTGATCCTGATTTACGTGCACTGGACCAACACGCACTACGACGCGCGGGTGGCGGCGGTTCGCCAGGACAGACGGGGAGGCCGCTGATGCAGAACGGCGAAACCAACGTCGTCGCCATGGCGGGCTTCGGCATTTTCATTGCGCTGTCGCTCGTCATCACTTGGTTTGCCGCGCGCCGCACGCGCAGCACGGAAGCGTTCTACGCGGCGGGCCGATCGATCACCGGGTTCCAGAACGGGCTCGCGCTGGCGGGCGATTACATGAGCGCGGCCAGCTTCCTGGGCATCGCCGGCCTGGTGGCGTTGTCGGGTTTCGACGGCCTGATCTACTCGATCGGCTTCCTGGTTGGCTGGCCGGTGGTGGTGTGCCTGATTGCCGAACCGCTGCGCAACCTCGGCAAGTTCACCTTCAGCGACGTGGTGGCCTTCCGTCTGCGCCAGGTGCCGGTGCGGGTGGCCGCGGCCGCGGGCAGCCTCGCGGTGGTGGCGTTCTACCTGATCGCGCAAATGGTGGGCGCCGGCAATCTGATCCGGTTGCTGTTCGGCCTCAGCTACGAAGTGGCGGTAATGATCGTCGGGCTGGTGATGCTCGCCTACGTACTGTTTGGCGGCATGATCGCCACGACGTGGGTGCAGATCGTCAAGGCGGTGCTGCTGCTGGCCGGTGCCTTCATGCTCGCCACGCTGGTGCTGGCGCAGTTCTCCTTCAATCCGATCGCGCTGTTCAGCGAGGCGGCCCGCCAGTATGGCGACGGCGTGCTGGCGCCGGGACGATTCGTCTCCGATCCGGTCGACGGCATTTCCCTCGGCCTGGCGTTGATGTTTGGCACGGCCGGCCTGCCGCACATCCTGATGCGGTTCTACACGGTGCCGGACGCGCGCACGGCTCGGGTATCCGTGGCCTATGCCACCGCGGCGATCGGCGGTTTCTACCTGATGACGTTCGTGCTTGGCTTCGGCGCGATGGTACTGGTCGGCCAGCCCGCTATTCGATCGGTGGATGCCGGCGGCAACATGGCGGCGCCGCTGCTGGCGGAAGTGGTCGGGGGCCAGGCATTCCTCGGGTTCATCTCAGCGGTGGCATTCGCCACCATCCTCGCGGTGGTGGCGGGCCTGACCCTGGCGGGCGCCGCCGCGCTGTCGCACGACATTTACGTGCACGTGTTCCGTGGCGGGCGCGCCAGCGAGAAGGAGGAGCTGAGGGTGGCGCGCGGCGCAACCATCCTGCTCGCGCTGTTGTCCATTGCGCTTGGGATTGCCTTCAAGGGACAGAACGTCGCTTACATGGTGGGGCTGGCGTTTGCGATTGCCGCCAGCGCCAACTTCCCCGCGCTGGTGCTGTCGGTGTTCTGGCGCAAGTTCACGACCCGCGGCGCGCAGGCGTCGATCCTGGTGGGGACCGCGTCCACGCTGGCGCTGATCTGGATGTCGCCAACCATCCAGATGGACCTGCTGAAACATTCAACCGCCTATTTTCCGTACCGGAATCCCGGGCTGTTCACCATTCCACTGTCCTTCGTCGTCGGCATCGTAGTGTCGCTGATGGCGCCGGAACCGGCGGCCGACGAGGGCTTCACGAAGCTCGAGCACCAGATTCACCTCGGCGAGGAAGAAGACGATTGATCCACAACCGGGCCGTCAGGTACGGCCTGACCGTGCTCTGGGTCGCCATCGCAGGCGGTGCCCTCTACCTTTATTTCTTCCAGCGCGAGGCGGTCCAGGCCGAAATGCGCAACGCGATGTCGGCCTCGTTCTGGGCCGCATCGATCTCCTACCTGGTGATCGGCGCGCTGCGCCCGCTGACGCTGGTGCCGGCGACGTTCCCGTTGCTGGTCGCGATGCCGTTCTTCGATGCGTGGGTGTTGATGGCGCTCACGGTGCCGTGCATCGCAATCTCGTCGGCCATCTGCTACTGGTTTGCCGAGGCGCTGCACCTTGACGAGCTGGTCGAGCGCCACTACCCGCATCACATCCGCCGGCTCAAGCTGCTGCTGCAGTCGTACCAGCTGCCGATCATCATCGGCTGGAGCTTCATGCTGTTTCTGCCGACCGACGTGCTCTGCTATGTCTGCGGCTCGCTGAAGATCGACTTCAAGAAGTTCATCATCGGCGTCGTCATTGGCGAGGGCGCGGTCTACGCGATCTATATCTTCCTCGGGGACTGGGTCCTCCAATAGCGCCGCCGGTCACGCCGCCGCATGGCCGAAGGCCGACGGCAGCCTCAGCGATGGCGGGTCATTTGGAAAAGCGGTACTTGAACAGGACCTGGATCGCCCGCACGCCGTCGCGCCAGCCAATCTTCTTGCCCTGCGCGCGGCTGCGGGGATTGAAGCGGATCGGCAGCTCGAAAATGGCGTGCCCGTGACGCAGCAGCTTCGCCGTGATCTCCGGCTCGATGTCGAACCGGTTCGACTCCAGATTCAGCGATCGCGCCACGTCGCGCTCCATGATCTTGTAGCAAGTCTCCATGTCGGTGATCCGGCCGCCGTAGAGGAGGTTGGTAAACCCGGTCAGGACCTGGTTGGCGAAGATCGACAGCCACGGCGCATCGGGGCGGCCCGCGAGAAAGCGCGAGCCATACACCACCCGCGAGCGGCCCTGGATGATTGGGGTCACCAAGTCGGCGATCTGCGCGGGATCGAGCTCAAGGTCGGCATCCTGGATCGCGACAATCGTTCCGGTGGCGCGCGCAAACCCAATCCGGATCGCGCTGCCCTTGCCGCCGTTCTTCTCGGCGTGCACAATCTTCAGCTCCGGCCGCGGCCGCAATGCATCGAGGACCTGACGGGTCCCGTCGGTCGAGCCGTCGTTGACAACGAGGATTTCCCGCGGCGCGGGCAGGTCGATTTCCAGCAGCCGCTCGATCACGTCGGCCACCGTCGGCGCCTCGTTGAAGACTGGAACGACGATGGAAATGAGGTGGGCCTGCCCTAGGCGCAACGTCAAGCGAGCCTCGCGAGCGTGAGGTTGAGTCGATGGGTCACGATGCCGTTTCGACGACGGCAGATGGCGCGTTGCGCTCAATCTTGCGGACCGGAACGCCCGCGTAGACGTTGCCGGCGTCGAGCCTGGTGCCCTTCAGCACCACACTCATCGCGCCACTCTGGCCCTTCTCCCCCGCCTCGACGTTGATGCCCACCATACTGCCCAGGCCGACGGTCACGAACCGGCCAGCACGGCCGGCCTCAGAATCCACCGGTTCGGCACCCACGTCAGCGCCCAGGACCAGAACGTGAAGGCCGGCATGACCGACAGCCCGAACAGCACCGTCTCGACCACGAAGATCGAGACCACCGTCCACCCCACACGCCCCGCCTGCGCTGCCGTCACCGGGCGGAGAGTAGCATAGAGAGAGAGGCCGATGAAGGAACACTTGGTGCTGGTGCCCGGCATTGATGGCACTGGACACCTCTTTTGCAGGCAGATCCCGGAGCTCGAAACCCGCTTTACCGTGACCGCCACGCGGCTTCGCGACGACGTGGAGCGGATGGAGGAACTGGTCCGGGATCTTGACGACGAAATCAGCCGCGTCGCCGGGGCTCGGCGGGTCACGCTGCTGGGCGAGTCCTTCAGCGGCGCGCGGGCCCTGAGTTATGCCCTCGCCCACCCTGAGCGCATCGATCGCCTGGTCATCCTGAATTCCTTCGCGCACTTGGGATCGCAGGTGCGGCTCTGGCTCGGATATCACCTGCTGCGCGCCACGCCCTGGGGCATGATGCGCATCGTCGGGCAACTCGTCGCCGGCCGCATGCACTCGCCGACCACCGATCGAGACGAGGTTCGTCAATGCCTCGAGCTGATGCGGACGACGACCCGCGAAGGCTACCTGTCGAGAATGCGCATCCTGCGCAGTTATGACATTCGCGCACAGCTGCCGGCACCCGCGCCTGGTCTGCACCTCGGTGACATTCTCGACGACTGGATGGCCCGGCGGAGTGCGGGCAGAGGCGACGCGGCGCGTGCGCATCGTTAGCCTCGCGCAGAACGTGCCGGGACCGGTCGCGGTGGCGCGGCTGGCCGCCGAGGGCGCCGAGGCGACGAAGATCGAGCCGCCATGGGGCGATCAGCTCGAGAGGCTCAGCAAGCCGTGGTACGACGACTTGCACCGGCATGTGCGTGTTGAACGAGTCGATCTGAAAACCGCCGGCGGCCTGGCGCGCGTCAAGGCCATGCTTGCCGCCTGTGACGTGTTGCTGGCGAGCCAGCGGCCATCGGCCCTGCAGCGCCTCGGACTCGATGCCCTCTCACTGCGAGCAGCGTTCCCGTCGGTCAACCATGTCAGCATTGTCGGTGACTCGGCGCAGCCAGAGGAACCGGGCCACGATCTCACCTACCAGGCGCGCGCGGGCCTGCTTGCAGACAGGATGCCGCTGACGCTGCTCGCAGACATGGCGGGCGCGGAGCGCGCCTATGGCGTGATTCAGGACGTCGCGGCACGGCGCGGTGAGAGCCGCGTGGTCGGCCTGTACGACACACTGCGCGACCTGGCCGCTCCATTGCGCCATCGCCTGACCTGTCAAGGCGGGCCGCTCGGCGGCGCCAATCCCGCCTACGCGATCTACCCGACGCTCGACGGCACCATCGCGGTCGGGGCGTTGGAGCCCCATTTTCGCGCGCGGCTGTACGAGGGACTCGGTCTCGCCGACGGCGCCGACCCCAGCGCGATCTTCATCACGAAGACCGCGCACGAATGGGAGCGGTGGGCGGCACAGCGTGACCTGCCGCTGGTCGCCTTGAAGCACCAGTCCGGCTAGGGTTTCTTGGCGGGCGCCTTCTTCGGCGGCGGACCCGGCCGGTACTCCAGCATCACGTTGCTGATGGTCGCAATCGGCCGTCCAGGGCTGGTGAAGGTGTCGGTGCCGTCCTGCCGCATCACCAACAGTTTTTCTCCCAGGATCGACACCTGATCCTGCACGTCGGCGGGCAGCTCCATCACGATCAACTCGTCGCCTGACGGGGCCACCGCTTTCACGCCGCCGGGACCGGCGCCGCCGCTGATGCGATCGAACAAGTCCTTCTCAGTACGGAATTCGCTCTGCACCACCGCCCGATCCACCAGCGTGTTGTCCATCGTCAACACGCCGATCGTCGCCGTGTACTTGCGGTAGGCCTGCTGCAACTTCACCAGTTCGGCCGAATAGGTGTGGCGATTGTGCAGCTCGAACGACATCGTGACCGGGCCGCGGTGCGGCGGAATGGTGATGAGCACCCCGTCCTTGGGGTCGTTGCCGGTGAGCACGTCGCAATATCGTCTGGCGGTGGATACGCCGACGCCAAGCTCGGACGCGCACTTCCAATCGGCCTGAATGCGTGAGAGGGGGGGCTCGGGCGTCTTCTTGGTGGTGCGCGTGGACTTTTTCGGCGTGGTCTTCCGCGTCTGCGCATCAAGCGGCCCTGTAGCTAATGCGCACATAAGCGCGATCAATAGACCCACCCGAGTCAGACGCATGGCTTCAGTATATAGTCCGCTGGCAGGGGTATTGCTCGTTGCTTGCGTCATGCTTGTGCACCTGTCAGGTCGTTGTCGGCTGGGGTTCGTCGCTGTCGTTGTTTGACAGCCGGAGCCTGTTGTCGCTCAAGCCGTTCCATCCAATAACTCGTAAGCATGAAACAAAAATTCGGAGGAAGTAATGAGAGCACGAGTCCTATCGGCCCTCGCATTCCTGGCCGTCGCAGTGCCCGTCTTCGCCCAGGTGCAGACGGGCTCGATTCTTGTCCGAGTGACCGATCAACAAGGCGGTGCCGTTCCCGGCGTCACGGTCACCTTGACAAGCCCAGTGCTCGTGGCCGGTTCGACGACCGGCGTCACCGACAGCGGCGGCGTCAATCGCTTCCCGTCGCTGCAACCCGGCATGTACTCGGTGAAGCTCGATCTGCAGGGTTTCCGCACCGTCATTCGCGAGAACGTCCAGGTGATTGTCGGCCAGACCGTGCCACTCGATTTGCAGTTGTCGGTGGCGACGGTCGCTGAAACGGTCACGGTGACGGGCGCGTCACCGGTGGTCGACACCACGACGGCCAACACCAGCGTCAACCTCAGTGAGCAGCTGCTCCAGGCCACGCCGGGCGGCCGCGACATCTGGTCGCTGGTCGAGTACAAGGTGCCCAGCCTGCTGATCACGCGTCCCGACGTGGGCGGCACGTCCGGCGGCCTGCAGGGCGTCTTCAACGCGCGCGGCACCACCAGCGCTCAGAACACCAGTTACCTCAACGGCATCAACGTCGGCGATCCGGCCGCAATTGGCGCCGCCGGCTTCTATTACGACTTCGACGCGTTCGAAGACATCCAGGTGTCGACCGGCGCGCACGACATCAGCGTGCCGACGGGCGGCGTGTTCCTCAACATGGTGACCAAGAGCGGCGGCGATAACTGGCGCGGCCGCGCCACGCTCGCGTGGCTCGGCGACGCCACCCAGACGCAGAACATCGACGCCAACCTGCTGCGCTACGGCTTCCGCCCGGCCACCAACAGCGTGGACTACACCTCGGACGCGAATGTCAGCATCGGCGGTCCAGCGATCGCCCGCAAACTGCGCGTCTTCACCTCGTTCCGCGACTGGCGCGTCCACGTCAACGTCCCGGCGGCGTTCTCGACGCTGGTGCTGGACAGCACCGACATCACATCGGGCCTGGTCAACGCCAACTACCAGGTGAACGACCGTAACCGCCTGACGGCGTTGTATTCACGGCAGTACTACAAGAAGCCGCACCGCTTCCTGACCGCGTCCAACGTCACGGTGCTCGAATCGACCAACAACGAAGACGACGTCTTCGACATCTACCAACTGCTGTGGAATTCGGTGGTGACGCAGCGGTTCTTCGTCGACGCCCGCGTCGGCTTGAACAAGATCTTCTTCCCGACCTACTTGAACGGCAGCGATCAGACGCTGCTTGACACGGCCACCAACATCCGCACCCGCAACGCCGCAACCGGCGCCGAACGCTGGCGCGATCGCTATCAGATGAATACCACCGGACAGCTTTATGTGGACGAGGCGCTCGGCGGCCGGCACGAGTTCAAGTTCGGCGCGGATTATTCGCACATGACCATCGAACAGCGTGACGTTCGCCACGACGACGTCGACCTGACGTACAGCAGCGCCACCGGCCTATCGCAGAACGTCACCTTGTTTGCGACTCCGGTCTCCTCCCAGACCGCCCTTAACGTGCTGTCGCTGTACGCGCAGGACTCGGTCTCTTGGAAGCGGCTGACCGTGACCGCCGGTATCCGGTGGGAACACCTCAACGGGTATCTCCCCGAGCAGAGCAGTCCCGCGAGCCGTTGGTTCCCCACGCAACAGCGCACCTTTGCGGAGATCCCCGACATCGTCGACTGGAAGACCATGGGGCCGCGCCTCAGCGCCGCGTACGACGTCAGGGGCAACGGCCGCACCGGCCTGAAGGTCGCGGCGGGCCGCTATTACTACATGATTTCCGCCGGCGGCGGCATCCTGGCCGGCTTCAATCCGAACGGCAACTATTCGGAACAGTACGCGTGGAACGACCTCAACGGCGACCGTCGCTTCCAGCAGGGCGAACAGACCGGGACGCCGGTGATTTCACGGGTCAACACCACCACCGTCACGAAGGACCCCAACTACCGCCGGCCGTACACCGACGAGGTGACCGGCGGCATTGACCACGAGCTGTTGCCCAACCTGCGCCTGAGCGTCATTGGCACGCACCGCGTCGAGCGGGACATCCAGGCGACGTCGAATCCCGCCAGGCCATTCGACACGTTCCTGACCACGCGCGCCGATGTCGGTCGCGACGGCGTGGCCGGGACCGCTGACGACAGTACGTTCCGGTTCTACAACCGCACCGTTGGCGGCACGAACCTGACCCATCACATCAACGACCCGACGTTCCGGCAGACCTACAACGGCGTCGAGATCACGGCCACCAAGCGCATGTCGAACCGGTGGCAGATGCTGATGGGCTACACCTACAGCCAGACGAGACAGAAGGGCCTGAGCGTCAACGTCAACCCGAACGCGCTGATCAATGCCGAGGGCCCGGTCACGGGCCAGATCGGCGACCGACCGCACCAGTTCAAGGTGACCGGCACCTACCTTCTGCCGTGGTACGACATCGGCTTCGCCGCGAACCTGAATCGCCAGAGCGGCGCGGTGATCACCCGCTCGATCAACACCGCGCTCACGGTCGGGGGCAACACCGCGGTCAACGTGGAGCCGCTCGGCTCGTATCGCCTGCCGACGCGCACCGCCGGCGATCTGCGGTTTTTCAAGACGGCCAACTTCGGCACGCGCAGCCTCGAAGTGTCGGTGGACGTGCATAACTTCACCAACACCAACACCTTCTGGGACGCGCGCTCGCTGGGCGGCACGATTGGCCTGCGGCAGAACGGCGATCCGAACGGCGCCATCAACACCGTGCCGCAGTTCGCCTCGCCGGCGCAGGTCTACGGCCCGCGGAACATCCGCTTCAACGTGGCGTTCCGCTTCTAGTGGGTCGCCCGTTCGAGTTCGACAGTGGGCCGTTCCATCGGCCCGGCCCCTGGACGCCCAACGAGCGCGGAGTCCGGACGGTCGTGTTCGTTGATACGCTCCACTAGTCGTCCAGGTGATGTGAACCCTGTGGGAGCGGCAGTCCTGTCACCGACAGGCTGCCGCCTCGCAGTTTCAGCAGCTCGAGGAACTCCATGCGGGTGCGGGCCTGGTCGCGGAACATGCCCAGCATCGCGCTGGTAATCGTATAGGAGTTCTGTTTCTCCACGCCTCGCATCGCCATGCACAAGTGCGTGCCCTCGCAGACCACGGCCACACCGAGTGGGTTGATCTTCTCGAGAATCGTCTGGGCGATCTGATTGGTGAGCCGCTCCTGCAATTGCAGCCGCCGCGCGAAAATTTCCACCAGCCGCGGAATCTTGCTGAGGCCGATCACTCTGCCGTTCGGAATGTAGGCGACGTGGCACTTGCCGAAGAACGGCAGCAGGTGATGCTCGCACAGGCTGTAGAAGTCGATGTCCCGCACAATCACCATCTCGCTATAATCGACGCTGAACATCGCCCCGTTCAGAGCCGCATCGATGTCAGCGGAGTATCCGCTTGTGAGGAAACGCATGGACTTGTCAACCCTCTCCGGCGTTTTCAACAGGCCCTCGCGATCCGGGTCCTCACCTAGTTCCTCCAGCATGCCCTTGATCAGATTTTGCATCCCCGTATTGTACTTGGCGGCGCTCTTGGGAGGGACCGCGGTGGCATCGGCCGCTGTGGCTGCTGTGGCCCAGGTGTCCGCGGACGATCCGGAGGTCCTGTACAAAGACCGTGAGAATCTGGCAAGTGCCACGAAGGCCGCCGATGTGTGGGCGGCGCGGCTGGCGGCCAATCCGGGCGACTTTGAGTCCGCCTACCGGATCGCGCAGGCGCGCTATTGGCTCGGCACCAACGGACTGCCCGAAAAGGAGCGCAAGACCGCGCTCGAGGCCGGCATTGCCGCGGCCCGCGCCGCGATCGCCATCGACCGCGGCCGGCCCGAGGGGCATTTCTGGATGGCGGCCAACATGGGCGCGCTGGCCGAGTCCTTCGGACTGCGCCAGGGCATCAGGTATCGCGGGCCGATCAAGGATGCGCTGCTCACGACGCTGCAGCTCGATCCCGCGTTCCTGGACGGCTCCGCCGACCGTGCGCTCGGCCGCTGGTACTTCAAGGTGCCGGAGCTGTTCGGCGGCAGCAACAAGAAGTCGGAGGAACACCTCCGCAAGTCGCTCACCTACAACCCGAACAGCATCATCTCGCACATCTTCCTGGCAGAGACGCTCGCCGACCTGGGGAGGAAGAACGAAGCCCGCAAGGAAGCACAGGCCGCGATTGACGCGCCGTTCGATCCGGACTGGACGCCCGAGGATCGACGGTTCAAGGAAGTCGCCCGGCGCCTGCTTCACAAACTGGCGCGCTAGCCGGAAGGAAGTGAGAAGTCAGAAGTACTTCCCACTTCTCACTTCTCACTTGTAATCGTAGAAGCCCTTGCCGGACTTCTTGCCGAGATGCCCGGCCAGCACCATGCGCCTGAGCAGCGGGGGCGGCGCGAAGCGTTGCTCGCGGAACTCGTCGAACATGATGTTGGCAATGTAATAGGTGGTATCGAGGCCGACGAAGTCGAGCAGCGCCAACGGCCCCATGGGATGGCCGCATCCGAGCTTCATGCCGTTGTCGATGTCCTGCGCCGTGCCGAGGCCTTCTTCCAGGCAGCGAATCGCATCGAGTAAATACGGCACCAGCAGCCGATTGACAATGAAGCCGCCCTTGTCCGGCGCGCTAATCGGCTCCTTGCCGATCGCCTGCACGAACCCCATCAACGTGTCGTGCGTCTGCTGGCTGGTGGCCAGCGCGCGGATCACCTCGACCAGCTTCATCAGCGGCACGGGATTGAAGAAATGCAGTCCGCCGACCTTGTCCGGGCGCCTGGTGGCCGCGCCGAGCTCGGTGATGCAGAGCGACGAGGTGTTCGAGGCGATGATGCAGTGCGGCCCCACGACCGCTTCGACCTGCGCGTAAGCCTGCTTCTTGATCTCGACGTTCTCGATGATCGCCTCGATGACCAGGTCACAGTCCTTCAGGTCGGCATACTTGGTGGTGCCGGACAGGTTGTCGAGGACCGTCTTCCGCTGCTCCCCGGTGACCTTGCCCTTCTCCACGCCGCCGGCCAGGAACTTCTCAATCCGGCCGAGACCCTTCTTCAGCACGTCCTCGTTCACTTCGAGGACGATGGTCTTGAATCCGGCGGCGGCCGACACTTGCGCAATCCCCGCGCCCATCAGGCCGCAGCCAAGCACTCCGACAGTTTTGATTGGCATTCTCTGCTCCCTGCTCCCTGATCCCTGCCTAGACCGCTTCCACAATCAACGCGATTCCCTGTCCCCCGCCGATGCACGCCGAGGCCACACCATACTTCTTGCCGCGACGACGCAACTCGAGCAGCAGCGTCAGGATCAGCCGCGCGCCGCTGGCGCCGAGCGGATGGCCGATCGCGATCGCGCCGCCGTTGACGTTGGCCTTGTTCCGGTCGAGGCCCAGCTCCTGTTCGCACGCCAGGTACTGCGGGGCGAACGCCTCGTTGATTTCGATGAGATCGAGATCGCCCAGTGACAGCTTGGCGCGCTCCAGCGCCTGGCGAATCGCCGGGGCCGGGCCCATGCCCATCAACGTCGGCTCCACGCCAACCGTCGCCCACGACACGATGCGGCCGAGCGGCTTGCTGCCGCGCGCTTTCACCGCATCCTCGCCGGCCATCACCAGCGCGGCGGCGCCATCAACAATGCCGCTGGCGTTGCCGGCCGTGACCACGCCGTCCTTCTTGAAGACGGTCGGCAGCCTCGCCAGCCCCTCCAGCGTCGTGTCCGGGCGCAGGTAATCGTCCTGCCCGATCAGCGTGACGCCTTTCTTCGACTTGATCTCGACGGGCACCACTTCTTCCTTCATCGCGCCGGAGGTCCACGCCTGGTGCGCGAGCTGCTGCGACCGCAGCGCGTATAGGTCGGCCTGCTCGCGGGTGATGCCGTACTTGACCGCGCAGTTCTCGGCGGTAATCGCCATCGAGCAGCCGGCGTACGGATCGGTCAGGCCTTCCCACAGCCAGTCTTCCATCTTGCCCTGGCCAAGCTTCAGACCCGCACGGAGGCCGCGGATGATGTGCGGCACCTGGCTCATGTTCTCCATGCCGCCGGCCAGCACGTAGCCGGCTTCGCCAAGCTGGATGTGCTGCGCGCCGCTGATCACCGCCTGGATGCCGGAACCGCACAGCCGGTTCACGGTCAGCGCCGGCACCTCGATCGGCAGCCCGGCCTTCAGGCCGACGTGGCGAGCCCCGTAGTGGGCGTCCACGCTGCTCTGCTGCACGTTGCCGAACACGACGTGATCGATCCACCCCGCATCGGTCCCGGTCCGCTCCAGCGCCGCCCTCGAGGCGATCGCGCCCAGCTCGATTGCCGAAAAATCCTTCAACGCGCCCACCTGTGTCGTCATGGGCGTACGCGCACCGCCGAGAATGTAGACGTTGTTCATGGGTTGCTCGTGGCTCGTTTTCAGGTGATTACTTCCGTAGCTTCAATTGCTCGGCAATGAAGGCCCCGGCTTCGCGGGTCCCGAGCGGGCCGCCGATATCCGTGGTGGTTTGTCCCCGTGCGATCGCGGTTTCGACCGCGGCCTCGACCGCCCTGGCTTCGTCGCGGGCGCCGAGGGTCTCGAGCATCAGGGCGGTTGAGAGAATCGCCCCAATCGGATTGGCGATGTTCTTCCCCGCCAGCGACGGTGCCGAGCCGTGCACCGGCTCGAACAGTGACGTCTTGCCGGGGTGAATGTTGCCGGAGCCGGCCATACCCAGGCCCCCCTGCAGCGCGCCGCCGATGTCGGTGATGATGTCGCCGAACAGGTTGTTGGTGACGATAACCTGGTACTGCGCGGGATCCTGGACCAGGAACATCGCCATCGCATCAATGTATTGATGCGTCGCGGTGATGCCGGGGTAGTGCGCCGCCACCGCCTTGAAGACGCGCTGCCAGAGTGCGTGTCCCTGCTGCATGGCGTTGCTCTTGTCGGCCATGCACACCCTGGTCAGTCCGTTGGCCTGCGCGAACTCGAACGCATGGCGGATGATGCGGTGCACACCCTTGTAGGTGTTGACTTCTTCCTGGATGGCGATTTCGTCGTCGGTGCCGGCCTTGAAGCGGCCGCCGACGCTCACGTAGACGCCCTCGGTGTTCTCGCGGAACACGACGAAGTTGATGTCCTTGCGGCCGCGATCCTTGAGCGGGCTCAGGCGATCGTCGAGCAGCTTGACCGGCCGGTAGTTGACGTAGAGGTCGAGCTCGAAGCGGCTGCCGAGCAGGATGTCGCGCGCGTGACGGTTGTCGGTGACACGCGGATCACCGAGCGCACCGACGAACACCGCGTCAAAAGTGCGCAGCAGGTCGTAGCCATTGGCGGGCAGCGTCTCGCCGGTCTTCAGGTAGTGATCGGCGCTCCATGGCAGGTGTTCGAGCTGGATCGGCCGTCCAAACGCCCGTGAGACGGCATTGAGGACCCTCACCGCCTCGGCCGTGACGTCCTTGCCGATGCCGTCGCCGGCGATCACCGCGATGCGCATGGTGCCGATAGTATCAAACGACTGTTCAAATTAGCGGGATCTCCGCCCACTGCAGCTTGACGGGGACTGGCAATTTGGTCCGCAAAAACGCGCCATTATTCCCGTTTTACACAGGATTCAGGATTTGTTGTAGTTTTTGCGCCATTCATGGACTACCCTCAGCAACGGTTCTCGCCGGCTTGGTGGGACGGTTCATCCTGCTGACCGAGATTGCCACTACGATTCAGCTTCTTTTTTCCTTCTATGTCCGTTCAAGGAGGGCTGTTTATGCTCCAACGATCGTTCACCGCTCTGCTCGTTGCGCTTCTGGTCACAATCCCCGCGTTTGCCCAGGACCAGCGTGGTTCCATTGAGGGCAGCGTTCGCGATACGTCGGGCGCAGTGTTGCCCGGCGCTACTGTGGAGGCGTCATCCAATACCGGCTCGGTGGCGTCAACCATCACGGACGCGCAGGGCGTCTATCGCTTCCCGTCTCTCGCTCCGGGGAACTACAAGGTCACGGCGACCCTCCAGGGCTTCGTTGCCCGTGAGGTGGCCGACGTCCGTGTCGCCTTGGGTCTGTCGAAGAAAGTTGACTTCTCGTTGCCGCTCGCTGGCGTCACCGAGACTGTCCAGGTGACGGCGGAAACGCCGCTCATTGATGTCCGGAGCACGGCACGTCAGGCCAACATCCGGGCCGAGCAGGTGGAGTTGCTGCCCAAGGGCCGCGATTTCACAAGTCTCGTCACCCAGGCACCGGGCGCCAACCAGGAGTCGAAGCTGGGTGGCATCTCAATCGATGGCGCGAGCGGCAGCGAGAATCGCTACATCATCGACGGCATCGAAACGACGAACCTCCGCAGCGGCACGTCCGGCGCGCGCCTCATCACCGACTTCGTCGAGGAGGTGCAGGTCAAGTCGAGCGGGTATACGGCGGAGTTCGGCGGGTCTACCGGCGGCGTGATCAATGCCGTCACCAAGAGTGGCACGAACGAAATGCATGGAACGGCGCTGTTCAACTTTCAGGGCAGCTCACTCGCGGCCAGCCGTCGTCCCAGCCTGCGCCAGAATCTCCTGAACTCGGATATCGCCGAATACATCACTTATCCCAAGGACGACGAATCGCGCGTCGAGCCCGGCTTCTCGCTCGGTGGCCCCATCGTCCGCAACCGCGCGTGGTTCTACGGCGCTTACCTGCCAGTGATAGAGACGACGACCCGCAGCGTCAGCCCGTCGACTGCTGGAAACCCGTCGGCGGCCACCATCTCTTCGGAGCAGAAGACGCCCGAACAGAACATCACGGCCAACGTGACGTCGCAGCTGTCCAACAGCGTTCGCGGCCGGGCGTCCTATAACAATAGCTGGCGCGAAATCGGAGGCCTGCTGCCGGCGTTGACGGGCACCGACCCCGCCGGTACTAATTACACCAAGACCTCCACGTTCCCGAACTACTCGGTGTCGGGCAACCTCGACTGGGTGGCCTCATCGAAGTTCTTCCTGGGCGTCCGCGGCGGCTACTTCAGCGCCGACCAGCACGACTCGAAGGTGACCGAGCAGCCGCGCATCATCTTCTCGACGGGCAACAACATCGGCCTGCTCGACACGCCCGTGAGCCTGCAGCGCTCGACGGGCTTCCAGAACATCCCGTCGAACACCAAGGTGACGCGCGATCAGCAGGCGCGCCTCTACCTCCAGGCCGACGGCACGGTGTACGCCAACGCCGGAGGCGCCCACCAGATCAAGTTCGGTGTGCAGGCCGACCGTGTGGGCAACGACGTGCTGAGCGGCGAATCGGCCAACCTCGTCCGCATCCGGTGGAACACGAGCCTGGGCGGCCAGCGCGGCACCTACGGCTACTACCAAGTGCGGAGCAACGGGGTGAACCCCAAACAGGGCTTCATCACCGAGGGCAACGTCCACACGACGAACATCGGCCTGTTCGTCCAGGACTCGTGGACCATCAACAACCGCCTGACCATCAACGCGGGCGTGCGCACCGAGCGCGAGAAGGTGCCGACCTACCTGACGGGCGACCCGTCGATTCCCGAGTTCGGCCTCAAGTTCAACTTCGCCGACAAGCTGGCGCCGCGCGTGGGCTTTGCCTACGATGTGAAGGGCGACGGCAGGTGGAAGGCCTTCGGCTCGTGGGGCATCTTCTACGACATCTTCAAGCTCGAGCTGCCCCGGGGCTCGTTCGGCGGCGACAAGTGGCTCGAGTACTACTACTCGCTCGACACGTTCGACTGGACGAACCTGACCGCCGGGACGAACTGCCCGCCGGCGTGCCCGGGCAGGCTCATCCGCGGTCCCATCGACTTCCGGCACGTCTCGCTGGGATCGGATTCGGTGGACCCCGACCTCAAGCCGATGAAACTGCAGGAGGCGACCTTCGGCATCGAGCACCAGATGAACGACGTCATGGCGCTCAGCGTCAAGTACGTGCACAAGCAAGTCGACCGGGGCGTCGAGGACACGGGCGCGCTCGACGAGCAGGGCAACGAGATCTATATCATCGCCAACCCCGGCTTCGGGCTGGCGAGCCTGGCCTTCATCAACCCGAACGTGGCCAACCCGAAGGCCGTCCGCGACTACGACAGCGTGGAGTTCGCCTTCGACAAGAGGTACGCGAACAACTGGTATGCGCGGCTCAGCTACATGTGGAGCCGGCTCCATGGCAACTACTCGGGCCTGTCGCAGTCCGACGAGAACGGCCGTACCAGCCCGAACGTGGGGCGTCTCTGGGACTACCCGCTGATGATGTTCCAGGACGGCGGCACGGCGGCGCTCGGCCCGCTGGCCACCGACCGGCCGCACCAGTTCAAGGCGCAGCTCATCTACATGTTCCCCTTCAAGACGAGCATCGGCGCCAACCAGTACGTGGCGAGCGGCCTGCCCGTGACGCGTGAGATCGGCATCTACCCACCCAACAACCTGCCCGTGCAGTATCTCGGCCGCGGCAGCGACGGGCGGACACCGATGTTCGCTCAGACCGACTTGCTGGTGCAACACGCGTTCTCACTTCCAGGCGGGCGCGATGTCCAGTTGGGTCTCAACATCATCAACTTGTTCAACCAGGACGTCGCGACGTCGCGGTACTCGACCTACCAAAAGACCAACGGCGTCATGCCTGACGAGGCGCGGTTCTACGCGGGCCGCGAGAGGTTGGCGTCGCTCATCACAAGCCAGAACGTGATTAAAGACCCGCGATTCCTCATGGACAACGGGTTCCAGGCGCCGCTCCAGGCCCGCTTCGAGTTCCGCCTCCGGTTCTAGGCACCGGGCGGTCCGCTCGTATCATGAATGCCCCGCGGGCGATGCGCCCGCGGGGCATTTCACGTTTCAGCCGAGGTCACGATCATGCGCTGCATCATCTTCGTCATCGCCCTGGTGGCCGTTGCTGCCTCGTCGCCGGCGACGGCCACACAGCCCGCGGCCGATCGCAAACAGGCCCGTCTGCAAAACCAGTTGGGATGGGAACAAATGGGCGCGGAGCAATGGGCAGGCGCCGCGCGCTCCTTTCAGCGCGCCATCGAGTTCGATCCCACGTTCGAGATTCCATATTACGGTCTGGGCCGCGCCAAAATGGCCATCAAGCAGTTCGTCGAAGCGATTGACGCCCTCAGCCAATGCCAGGGACTGTTTCGCGCGAGAGCGGGGCGCCAGTTCACGACTCAGCAGGAGGCCCAGCGCTACCGGAACGATCGGCTGACGGAGATCGACGAACAGATCCGGCAGTTGCAGAGTATGCCGCCGAGCGCGAGAAGCCAGGAGCTGCTGCGGCAGTTGAGCAACCAGCGGCGCGACATCCATAACGCGGTTCAGCGCGGCAACAGCATGACGATCGACGCGACGGTGCCACCGTGGGTCTCGCTGTCGTTGGGCAGTGCCTACTTCCGTGCCGGACGGTTGGCCGACGCCGAACGTGAGTACAAAGCCACGGTCGCCGCTGACGATCGCTCCGGCGAGGCGCACAGCAATCTGGCCGTGGTCTATCTCGAAACCGGGCGTTTCGGAGAGGCCTACGCCGCGCTGCAGGCCGCGAAAACAACCGGCTTCAAGGTGAATCCCGAACTGGAAAGGGCGATCCGCGAGCGTGTGAAGTAACCTCAATCAATCTGCGCGCGCTGCAGCTTGCCGCTGAAGTCCACGTAGATCGACTTCCACTCTGAAAACACATCGAGCGCCGCCAGGCCGGCCTCGCGGTGCCCGTTGCCCGTCGCCCGGGTGCCGCCGAACGGCAGGTGCACTTCCGCGCCGATGGTCGGCGCGTTCACATAGAAGATGCCGGTATAGACGTCGCGCATCGCCTTGAAGGCGCGATTGATGTCCTGCGTGTAGATCGAGCACGACAGCCCATACGCCACGTCATTCGCGATCCCGACCGCCTCATCGACCGACCCGCACTTGAGGACCGAGACCACCGGCCCGAAGATCTCTTCGCGAGCGATCCGCATCGACGGCGTCACGCCGGTGAAGACGGTGGGCTCGTGGAAGAACCCGGCGTCGAACGCGCCGCCAGTGAGGCGGCGGCCGCCGCAGGCGATGGTGGCGCCTTCCTGCCGGCCAATCTCGACGTAACTGATCACCTTCTGCAACTGCCGCTCGCTGATCGACGGCCCCATCTGCGTCGACGGCTCCAGCCCGTTGCCGACGCGCAGCGCCGAGGCGCGCGCGACAAACGCCTCGACGAATCGATCGTGCACTCTCTCGTGCACAATCACGCGGCTGGCGGCGGTACATCGCTGCCCGGTGGTGCCGAACCCGCCCCACAGGCACCCCTCCAGCGCCAGCTCCAGGTTGGCGTCGTCCATGATCATGATGGCGTTCTTGCCGCCCATCTCGAGATGGACCTTCTTGAAGTGCGGCGCCGCGTTCTGGTTCACGAGCTTCCCGACCGCCGTCGATCCGGTGAACGACACGACCGAGACATCCGGATGCGTGGTGAGGACTTCGCCGACGGCAGGCCCACCGGTCACCAGGTTGACGACGCCGGGCGGAATGCCGGCCTCGTCGAGCACCTTCACGAAGTGCACGGCGGACAGCGGCGTCAGCTCCGATGGCTTGAGCACCACCGTGTTGCCGCAGACCAGCGCCGGGATGATCTTCCACGAGGGGATCGCCATCGGGAAATTCCACGGCGTGATCATCGAGCAGACACCGATTGGCTGCCGAAGCGACATCGCGAACTTGTCGCGCAGCTCGGACGGCGCCGTCTGGCCGTGCAGGCGCCGTCCCTCGGCGGCCAGGAAGTAGGTCATGTCAATCGCTTCCTGCACGTCACCGCGCGTCTCGTCGAGGACCTTGCCCATTTCGCGCGTCATGTCGCGCGCGAGGTCCTCTTTGCGAGAGGCGATGATCTGCGCCGCCTTGAACAGCAGCTCGGCGCGCTTCGGCGCCGGGAACAGCCGCCACTGATCGAACGCGCGACGGGCCGCGGCGATCGCCAGCTCGGCGTCCGCCGCGGACGAGTCGGCGAACGTGCCGATCAGTTCGCTGGTATCGGCAGGATTGCGGTTCTCGAGCGTGGCGCCGGATTGGGCAGGCCGCCACTCGCCCCCGATGAAGTTGCCAATAGACGTCATCCAAAGATTCTAGTGCGTGTCACTTTCCGGCGCCGCTACGCGTCTCATTCGGCAGGGAAAGCACCAAATGTGTCTGGCACGTTTCCCGACAGGTACGGGTCTCAGCAACCGTGAGTCAGGAGAACCTTATGACCGGCGTCCACACACCAGCCACCAGCATCCTCCCGCGGGCATTGGTCATTGGTGCGGGTCCGGAGGCACTGATCGGCGTCGAACCCATGCTGGGCGCCAATCGCTTCCGCGTCGACTTCCCCGGCAAGAACGCCACGCCGTAGGTCGCGATCCGTCAGCGCCGCCCCGACCTCGTGACCCTGTGCTTCGCCCCAGACGATGAAGAGGCCTGCCAGGTGCTGCAGATGCTGCAGCTCGACCCGGCGACTCGCCGGTTGCCGATCCTCACCTACGCGGCGGCAGAGGCCTACGCTATAATTCCGGGCGAATGGCCTCGGACAAGCGCGATTCCGAGCGCGTCGAACTCCTTGGAGCGCTGCACGGCGAGGTAATGGTTTTCCAGCCGTCTGCGGTCCGCCAGATCAGTCATGGCGGCATGCAGGTGGAGACCAGCTTCCCGCTGCAACTGGATTCCCTGCACGATTTCCGGCTGACCCTCGGCAATCGCTCGGTCGTGGTCAAGGGCCGCATCGCGCATTCATGCATCAGCGAAGTCGACCAGATTGAGATCACCTATCGAACGGGCGTGGAGTTCATCGAGCTGTCCGAGCGCGTCGCCACCGCCATCCAGCACTTCGTGGACCAGCTGGCAAGAGAGAAATCACAATCCTAGGTGGAGCAGGTAGTCGCCTGACTGGATCCGCTCGGCGCGCCCCAGCGGCGCGTTGTAGAAGTAGGTCCACGCCTGCTCGACTCGTCCGTCTTCCAGCGTGACGTCGGCGAGCACGCGGTTATAGAGGCTGCGCTCGGGCTCGCTCGGCCGGTGCCCTTCGATTTCGTCGAGGACTGCCAGCACCGAAGACAGATCCGAGGTCTCGTATAGTTCACCCCAGACTCGGCTTGCGTCGTTTGCGGGAATCGCGGCTGGATAGATGCCCAGATCGAACAAGGCCGCGTGGATGGTGCCGCGGCCCTGGTAGTGAAGCTTGGGGGTCACACGCTGACGCCCCGGTCGGTTGAAGGGGGACATCAAGGTGCCGTAGAAGAAGACGTGGTCGGCCACCGGGGGAAGCTTAAAGTGTAACGTTCAAACTTTACACGTCATTGCCTTATTACCTTCAATTACCTTCACAAACCCTTGCGGCCTTTCGCGAGGCCCTCGATCACGTCGAGCACTTCGCCCGGCATCGAGAACGCCAGCGCCACGGTCTTACCCTCACCCGAAATCACCAGCGACTCGGCCAGCTGCTGCATGCTGGGCTGGCTGGCGGCCTGCATCTTCGCCATCGCCAAAAAGCCCGCCATCACGTCGCGGAGGTTCTTGGCGGTCGCCTCGTCCTTCGCTTCGGCCTTGAACGAGCCGCTGATGCCACCGTTGACGTGGCCGGCCGCCGAGAACCAGGTGATGGCCGGCAGGGCCTGCGTCAGCTGCTGTGGAAGGCCCGCCTTGTCGGCGATCGCATCGAACTTGCCCACCGCCCACGCGTTGGCGTTGTCGATCTCGTTCACGAGCTTCATCATCTCGTTGTTCGACACGACATTGCGGTTGCTGGCCCGGGCATCGATCGACGCCTTCACCGAGCTCAGCGAACCAAACGCCACCAGGTCGGCGTCGACAAAACCGAACGCCATCTCTTCGCCCGTGCCGTCTTCGTCCTTGTGGGTGATGAGCCGCTTGCCGTTGTAGTCGGAGACCTGCGCGCCGTGCTCGAGCGCGAGGGCTTCGAGGCGCGACGCCTGGTAGCGCGCGCGGGCCAGCACCAGGAAGGAGCCCGCCGGGTTGTTGGCCATGCCGTCCTTCGGCATCACCGCGGCGACGACCGAATCCACGTCCTGCTCGAGGTTGAGGCCGGTCTTCTCTTCGAATTCGTTGTTGTCCTTGTCCGAGGGGCCGATGTCCTTGAACCGCTGACGGAAGTCAGAGTTCACGACCTCGCGGATGTTCGCATAGGCGACCACTGCGGCGTCGGCCGGGACGTACTGGAGCTCTTCGGGTGCGGCCGAACTCGAAAACACCGAAACCGGCAGGCCCATGTAGGAGGCGACGAAGCCCGTGCCCAGGCCAACCGCCAGGATTGCGGCCGAAATCGAGACAAAATAGCGGGTCTTTTTGTTCGACATACGGGTCTCCCTAGAGCCAGTTTACGGTCCGTTCACACCGTAAGTTCCGGAAAATCCACGATTTCTGGGTCCAAACAGCCCCGGGCGGCACCTACTGTTCGAGGATGTATTCCTTACGCTCGACAGCCCGGCTGGCCAGCCACAAAAACACGCCCAAATACGCGAAAAGCCACGCCAAACACACGGCAACGGGCGGATTATCCCGGAACATGCCCTGGAGGATGCTGGTGACCCCGTCCGGGGGCATCGCGTGCGGCACCAGGGCCTGGAGGTAGTAGGCGACCGTGAACTGCTTCAGGTAACCCGGCAGCGCCAGGGTGACCTGTTCCCAGCCAAACGCGAACACCAGGCCAATGACCAGCGGGCGCTTGAAGAACGCCCCGACGAACGCGAATACCCCGCCGTAGACGGCCAGGCCCAGGGCGAGCAGCCCGAGGTCGATCAGCAGGTTGCCGAACGTCGACGGCAACTGCGAGAACGGCACCAGCAGGAAGTAGACAATCATCACCGACGGCAGCACCACGAGCATGGTGCACGTCAGGTAGGCCAGGTACTTGCCAATCAGCACCGCGCCGCGTGGAATCGGGCGGGTGAACAGGTAGGTGACGGTCTTGTCTTCGACTTCATCGGCCATCAGCGCCGTGCCGTAGAACACGCCGAGCACCGGCACGATGAAGCGCAGGAACAGCATCCAGATCATCACGCCGAAAATGCCGAAGCCGGCGACGCGCTGGCCGTTCACGCGCAGCGCCGACATGCCATACATCTCGATGCCCTTGACGATCAGGGCCAGCAGCACCGGCCCGCCGACCACCAGCGCCATGAAGATCGTGCGGCGCGACCACAACATCTCGCCAAGTGACAGGTCGAACACGCGGCGCGACGCGGCGAAGAACGACATCGTCTGCCGGCCGGCCTGATGGCCCGATGGCCCGATGGCCTGATGGCCGGTTGTCATTGCTTCACCAGGTACTTGAAGACGGCCTGCAGGTTGTCGTCGGGCGACTGCACCTCGTCGATCGTCCCGGCATCGCCGGAGGCGGCCAGGTCGGTCAGCCGCGCGTAGAAACGATCCGGACGCGCCGTCTCGATGATCACCGCGTCCTTCTCGAACGTCATGCTCAACACATCGTCTTCGAACAGGAACCGGCGCGCCAGCGCGCGCGGGTCGGCGCCGCGCACGTAGACCGTGTGGGGATGCGTGTCGATCAGGTCGCGGATGGTGTGCACGTTGCCTTCGGCGACGATCCGGCCGTTGTTGATCAGCAGGATGTTCGACGTCATCGATTCGATCTCGTGCAGGATGTGGCTCGACACGATGATGTGCTTGCCGGCGCGCGCCCAGTCCTTGATCAGGCGGATGGTCTTGCGGCGCATCAGCGGATCCATGCCGGTCAGCGGCTCGTCGAGGATCAGCAGCTCGGGATCGTGGACCAGCGCCTGCGCCAGCTTGACGCGCTGGCGCATACCCTTGCTGTAGGCGCCGATCTTCTTGTCGGCGGCGTACATCAGGTCGACACGGTCGAGCGCGCGCCTCGCCGCCGCCTCGGCGTCGGCATCGGTGACGCCGTTGAGCCGCACCAGCGCCGTGACCCACTCGAGTCCCGTCATGCGCTCGTAGAAGGCGTCCTGCTCGGGACAGAACCCGATGCGATCGTAGATGGCCGGGTTGCCCCAAATCGGCTCGCCGAGCACACGAATCGTGCCCTGGCTCGGCTTGAGCTGACCGGTCATCAGCTTCATGAACGTCGACTTGCCGGCGCCGTTGGGGCCGAGCAGACCGGTGATGCCCGGCGGGATCGACACCGTGACGTTGTTGAGGCCGCTGACCTGGCCGTACCACTTCGACACACCATCGGTCTGCACCAACGATGGCACCGACGGCGTTGACAGTTGACCGATGCCAGTGGCCAGGGTCATGTCACGATCTCCACGCCGCGGACCTTGCGAGTCAGGATCCAGATCGATCCGGCAATCATCACGACCACCGCGAGGCCGGCAATCGCCGGCGACAACTGGTAGCGCGGCTCGAGCCTGAAGATCACGTCGCCGAGCTGTTCCAGCGAGGCGCTGGGCGACAACCACGCAAACGAGCTGCGGCCGGTGATGCCGCGCAGCGCGTTGAACAGCGCGGTGGTGAAAAAGAACAACCCGGCATACATCACCGCCACGAAGCGGCTGCTCTTCGACAGCGACGACAGCGCCAGCATGGTGGTGGCGGCGAGCAGCACCTGCGCGATTGAGAACAGCGTGATGGCCGGCAGCAGATAGAGGTTGTTGGCAATGAAGGTCAGGCTGCCGGCGAACATCGCCTGCGTCAGCAACAGCATCATCGCGGGCAGGAACGTCACGCCGACCAGGAACACCAGCAGGATGGTGAGCTTGCCGGCAATGTACTCGGCGCTCGTCATCGGCTTCGACAAGTACAGCTGCAGCGCGTTGGCGCGGCGATCGTTGGCAATCAGGCCGGCGCCGACCCAGATGGTGACGAAGAACACGAACGCGCCCTGCTGATCGAGGAACTCGCGGAACGTCTCGCCCTTCGGCGCCAGAAATGACGCCTGCGTGAACGTCGCGGAGACGTAAATCTGCACCGCGCGGACCACGAACGGCGCCCAGGCGAACAGCATCAGGCCGATGAACTGGCGCTTGCTGATCAACGCCATCACGCCGGCCCGCGTCATGACCTGCCACGACCCGCCAATCGCGGAGCGGGTGCCAAGATAACGGCGATAGCCCTGGTCGTGAATCGGCATCAGGCTTCTCCAACCGCCTTGGCAAACACGTCTTCGAGCGTCGGCATGCTCAATCGCAGGTGACGCACCTGGATCTGCTGGCGCGACGCCAGGGCAAACAGCTCCTTCGGGCCGTGATGGCTGCCGCCGGGCACGAACACGCGCATCACGTCTTCATCGGTGTCGGCCACTTCGTAGCCGGCGGCGCGCAGCACCTCGATGAAGCGATCCTGCTCGCCCTTGACGCGCAGCTCATACACGGTGCCGTGCGATCCCTTCAGCGCGGCGATCGGACCGCAGGTCGAGACCGTGCCCTTGTCCATCACCACCACGTGATCGCAGGTATACTCGACGTCCGGCAGCAGGTGTGACGACAGAATCAGGTTGACGTTCTTGTTGTGGGCGAGATCGTGGATCAGCTCGAGCATCTCCTCGCGGCCCTTCGGGTCCATGCCGTTGGTCGGCTCGTCGAGGAACAGCAGGTCGGGATCGTGCACGATCGCCTGCGCGAGCTTGATGCGCTGCTTCATCCCGGTCGAGTAGGTCTCGATGTTGCGGTAGCGCGCTTCACCGAGGCCCACGTAGTACAGCACTTCGTGGGCCCGCTGCATGGCATCCACCGCCGGCAGGCCGGACAACTGGCCGCAGTAGGCCACGAAAGTGACCGCGTTCATGCCGGGGATGTGGGCGTCGCTCTCCGGCATGTAGCCGATGCGTTCGCGAATCTCGAGGGCCGATGACGCCACGTCGAGGCCGAGCACCTTCATCGAGCCTTTGACGGGCACCAGGAAACCAAGCAGTGATTTGAGGAGCGTGCTTTTGCCGGCGCCGTTCGGGCCCAGCAGACCGACCGCGCCTGTGGGAAACACCGCCGTGACATTGTTCAGGGCGACGTTCTTGCCGTAGCGAACGTCGAGCTGATCGGCCTGGACCACGGGACCCGCAAAGCGGTCTGGCGGGAAGGGATCCTGCACGGGAGGGGCCGGTGAAATGTCGGGCATCGGGCGCTGGTTGTCAGGGCGACGGGCTTCGCTCACGCGACGCCGCGTTCGTCCGCTTGAATATACGTGCTTGGCCCCTAGAGCGTTCCCCGCAAACCGAGGGCATCGGCCTGCACGCGCATGAAATTGATGACGTTGGTGACGTGCTCTTCGAGCGGCAGGCCCATCAGCTCGGCGCCGCGCACCAGGTGATCGCGCGGCACCTGCCGCGCGAAGGCCTTGTCCTTCATGCGCTTGATCACCGACCTGGCCTCGAGGTCCAGCACGCTCTTGGAGGGCCTGACCAGTGAGGCGGCGGTCACGAAGCCGGCCAGCTCGTCGCAGGCCACCAGTGTCTTCTCAACCGGCGTCTCCGGCTGCACGCCGGTAATTTCGGATGCGTGGGACAGGATCGCACGCATCACCCATTCCGGATAGCCAAGCGATCGCAGGTGTTCGCAGCCTTTGTTCGGATGATCGCCAAGCGTCGGATACTTCTCGTAATCGAAATCGTGCAGCAGCGCCACCACGCCCCACTCTTCCTCGTTCGCGCCCTGCTGGCGCGCGTAGCCGCGAACCGCCGCCTCCACCGCCAGTGCGTGTTTGCGCAGGCTCTCGCTCTGCGTCCACTCCGTGAGCAGCTGCCAGGCCGCCTCTCTCGTCACCGTCATGGCTGCTGATGATAGTGCAAGCCGCGCAAGATCACCGCCTTGGCGTGCGGGTTGACGCCGTAGCGATCGATCTCGTCGGCTGCGACCCAGGCGACGGCCTCGGCATCCGAGCCCGCGATCGGCTCGCCTGAGGTCCAGCACACGTAGTCGACAATCACGAAGTGGTAGCGGACACGACCATCCGCATCACGATGGACGCGATCGAACGTCTCGATGATCGGGCCGAGCGTGACCTCGAGGCCGGTTTCCTCTCTGACTTCCCGGCGCACGGCATCGTCGAGCGACTCGCCGAGGTCGAGCATGCCGCCGGGCAGCGACCACTCCCCTTGTCGCGGCGCATGCGCACGCTTGACGATCAGCGCCTTGCCGTCACGCACGATCACCGCGCCCACGCCCACCACGGGCCGGTCAGGATATTCGCGGGCCACGGACGCTAGCCACCGAGGACGATGAGGACACCGAGCATTTCATTCACCAATCACTTTGATGAGGACGCGTTTGTGGCGCCTTCCATCGAACTCGCCGTAGAAGATCTGTTCCCACGGGCCGAAATCCAATTCGCCTTTTGTAATCGCCACGACGACTTCTCGGCCCATGATCTGGCGTTTCATGTGCGCGTCCGCATTGTCTTCGCCAGTCCGATTGTGCGCGTAGCGCGCCGGCGACGCGTCGAACGGCGCGAGCGCCTCGAGCCACTTCGCGTAATCCTGGTGCAGGCCGCTCTCGTCATCATTGATGAACACAGATGCGGTGATATGCATCGCGTTGATCAGGACCATGCCTTCCTGTACGCCGCTCTTCCTTACGGCGGCATCAACCTTCGGCGTGATGTTCTCGAAGCCGACTCGCGCGGGAATATTGAACGTCAGGTATTCGGTGTGTGACTTCATGTGTACCAAGAGGCTCTGAGTCCTCGGCGTCCTCGGTGGTGAACGTACGTCATCACAGCGGCAACGACGCGGCGGCATTGAGGTCGGCCGGCGCAAAGTGTCCATCGGCAAGCCGGCGAATGCCCGCGGCGGCGATCATCGCGGCGTTGTCGGTCGACAGCGACAGGCGCGGGATGTAGACGGGGATCTCGCTGCGCTTGGACTTCTTGAGCGCGTCCGTGCGAAGCCGCGAATTCGCCGACACGCCGCCGGCGATGCCGATCGACCTAGCGCCGTGCCAGCGGGCGGCCGCAAAGACACGATCGATCAGTGTCTCCACCACGCGACGCTGGAAGCTGGCGGCCAGATCCACAATCTCGTGCTGCGGCAGCTGGTCGACACCCAACTCCGATTGGCGCTGACGTACGTGACGCAGCACGGCGGTCTTCAACCCGCTGAAGCTGAAGTCGAACCGGCCGTCACGCTCGGGAGCGTTGCGATCGGGATTGGTCAGCCGAGTGCCGGGCCAGCGGATCGCGGTGTCGTTCCCCAATGCCGCCAGCGTGTCGATAATCGGCCCGCCCGGATAGCCGAGCGACAGCAGCTTCGCCACCTTGTCGTACGCTTCGCCGGCCGCATCGTCGCGCGTGCGGCCGAGCAGTTCGTAGCGGCCCTCGTGCCTGACGAGATAGAGACTGGTATGTCCACCCGATACCACGAGGACCGTCGCCGGCAGCGCGATCGGGCCGTGTTCGAGCCAGATCGATTCGATGTGGCCGGCCAGGTGATTGACGGCGACCAGCGGCTTGTCGAGCGCCCAGGCGGCAGCCTTGGCGAACGACACGCCCACGAGGAGCGATCCGACCAGCCCGGGGCCCTGGGTCACGGCGAGCGCGTCGAGGCCATCCCACGCCACGCCCGCATCGGCCAGCGCGCGCTCGACGACGCCGCAGATGTCGCGGACGTGTTGACGTGACGCCAGCTCGGGCACCACGCCGCCCCACTCGCGATGGATGTCGGCTTGCGACGCGACGACGTTCGAGCGAATCGACCAGCGGCCGCCGGCATCTTCCACCACCGCGGCCGCCGTCTCGTCGCACGACGTCTCAATCCCGAGTACTAACGGCATGGACGGGTTCGAAACCTCACCGGCGTTGATACGCGCCGGCAGCGCTGGCAAGACTGTCGCTGAAGGGTGGATGGAAGACCCCCCGTTCAGTGATGATGGCGGTGATGTACTTGTGCGGCGTCACGTCGAACGAGGGGTTCCTGATGTGCGCGCCCTCGGGCGCCAGCTGGTTGTTCCCGACGTGCGTGACCTCTCGAGGATGGCGCTCCTCGATCGGAATGGCATCGCCGTCGGTGGTGTCCAGATCGATCGTCGACCACGGCGCGGCGACGTAGAACGGAATGCCGTGTTCCCTGGCGAGCACCGCTACGCTGTAGGTGCCAATCTTGTTGGCGGTGTCGCCGTTGGCGGCGATGCGATCCGCGCCGACGACCACCAGGTCGATGTCGCCGGCCCGCATGATTGCGCCGGCCATGTTGTCGGTGATGACGGTCGTCTCGATACCGTCCTTCACCAGCTCCCACGCCGTCAGCCGGGCGCCTTGCAGGAACGGGCGTGTTTCATCGGCGAGCACCGTCACCTTCCGCCCCGCCTCCACGGCGCCGCGGATCACGCCCAGCGCGGTGCCATAGCCAGCCGCCGCCAGGGCGCCGGCATTGCAGTGCGTCAGGATGCGCGCCTCGGCCGGCACGAGCGCCGCGCCGTGCGCGCCGATGGCCTTGCAGTTCGCCACATCATCGTCATGAATCCGGTCCGCCTCAGCCCGCAGCCGCACCTTGAGCTGATCGACGGATTCGCCGGCGAAGGCGCCATCGGCGAACGCGCGTTTCATGCGCTCGATCGCCCAGAACAGGTTGACGGCGGTCGGCCGCGTCGCGGCCAGCTGCTCGCAATTGCGCTGGAACTCGGTCGTGAACTGCCTGGTGCCGGTCGCCTTGCTGCGTGCCGCGCCGAGCGCCAGGCCCATTGCCGCGCAGACGCCAATCGCCGGCGCGCCGCGAATCACCATCGTCTTGATGGCCTTGGCCACGTCGTTGATGTTCTTGCAGGTGACGTAGATCTCGTCGGCCGGCAGCTTGCGCTGATCGACCATGACGAGGTCATCGCCCTGCCAAGCAATTGTGGGAAGCATCGTTAGGTGATCATACCGGGGCGCGTTACCCTCCCAGGAGCCTCTTGTCGAATGGCAGCGGCAACAACTCGTTCATCCGCAGCGTTGCCGTGATCTCGGACAGGTTGGCGATGACCACCGGGATATCGCCGCAGAACTCCCAGATGATCTGCCGGCAGGCGCCACAGGGCGGGGTCGGCGCGCTGGTGTCGGCAACCACCGCGATGCGCCGGAACGAGCGCCGACCTTCGGACAGCGCCTTGAAAATCGCCACCCGCTCGGCGCACACCGTCAGTCCATAGGTGGCGTTCTCAATGTTGCAGCCGGAGATGATTTCGCCGGTGTCGGTCTCGAGCGCGGCGCCGACCTTGAAATGCGAGAAATCGCACACCGCGTGCTCACGCGCCGCGCGTGCCGCAGCGACCAACGGATCAGAGCCGGCCAATGATGCCCTCGAGCAGCGCGATGAACTGCCCCTTTACCTGCCGCGCGGTCTCCATCACCTCCGAGTGATGCAGGGGCTCCGGGAATACCCCGGCCGCGGCGTTGGTGATGCAGGAGATGCCCAGCACTTCCATCTGCATGTGACGGGCGACAATCGCTTCCGGCGCGGTGGACATGCCGACCGCGTCGGCGCCAAGGGCGCGGAACGCGCGGATCTCCGCGGGTGTTTCGTAGCTGGGACCGAGCACCGCCACGTAGACGCCATGTTGAATCGTCACGCCCTGCGCGGCGGCCGCCGCGTCGGCGATCGCGCGCAATCGCGCCGCGTAGACCTCGGTCATGTCCGGGAAGCGCAGGCCGAAGCGCTCGTCGTTGGGCCCGACCAGCGGGTTGTTGCCCATCAGGTTGATGTGATCGTCGATCACCATCAGCGCGCCGCGCGAGCACTGCGGGGAAATCCCGCCGGCGGCATTGGTGAGGATGACGCGCGGCACGCCAAGGCGTCCCAGCACGCGCATCGCGAAGGTCACGGTCTCCATGTCGTGGCCTTCGTACTGGTGCACGCGCCCAGAAAGCGCCAGCACCTTGCGGCCCTCGAGCGTCCCGATCACCAGCTTGCCCGCATGCCCGATCACACTCGAGGCGGGCCAGTGGGGAATATCGCCGTACGGAATGCTGGCGGCCCCTTCGAGATGATCGGCAAAATCACCGAGGCCGGACCCGAGCACGACGGCAACGCTGGTGCCACCCGCTCCCTGCCTGCGCAGCCACTCAGCCGCCTCGGTAGCGCGATCAAATTGAGAACGACTCTGATCTATCTGCATTCTTTCCTGCTGGCCCGATGGCCTGATGGCCTATAACAAGAAGCTCACGATAATCGCCGTCACGAAGTTGGCCAGGGTTCCCGCCAGCATGGCGCGCAGGCCCAGCCGCGCCAGGTCGGAGCGACGGGTCGGCGCCAGCGCGCCAATGCCGCCAATCTGCATGCCGATCGATGCGAAGTTCGCAAACCCGCACAGCGCGAACGTCGCAATCGTGAACGACCGCGGATCGAGCGTGTCCTTGAGGGCGCCCAGTTGCGCGAAGGCGATGAATTCGTTCAGCACCATGCGCGTGCCGAGCAGGTTGCCGACCGTCGCCGCGTCCCGCCACGGTACGCCGAGGCTCCAGGCCACCGGCGCGAACACCCAACCGAAAATCATCTGCAGCGACAGGCCGACGGTGCCCAGGATGCCGTTGACCAGGAAGATCAGGGCGACAAACGAAATCAACATCGCAATCACGTTCATCGCCAGGTGCAGGCCTTCCGAGGTGCCGCGGCCGGCCGCATCGATGAGGTTGACGTCGGTCTTCTCGATCTCGAGCTTGACGCTGCCGCGCGTCTCAGGCGTTTCGGTCTCCGGTACGAACATCTTCGCCATCATCAGCGTGCCGGGCGCGGTCATGATCACCGCCGTCAGCAGGTGGCGCGCCTCGATGCCGAACGCGATGTAGGCGGCCATGATGCCGCCGGAAATATGCGCCATCCCCGACGTCATCACCGTCATCAGCTCCGACTGCGTCATGCGCGCCAGGAACGGGCGAATGGTCAGCGGCGCTTCAGTCTGGCCCATGAAGATGCTGGCGGCGACATTCAGCGATTCGGCTCCGCTCGCGCCCATGATCTTGTTCATGCCCACCGCGAACGCCTGGACAACGACCTGCATCACGCCGAGGAAATAGAGAATCGCAAACAGCGCCGCGATGAAGATGATGGTCGGCGCAATCTGGAACGCGAAGATGACCGCGTACTGCCCGCCCGCTTCCCCCAACGCGCCGGTCATCACTGTCGACCAGATCGCCCTATCGCCGAGCGGGCCGAACACGAACCGCGAGCCCTCGACGGAGTAGTGCAGCAGGTCCTGGATCTTCTGCCCCAGCCACTGGAAGGCCTGGATGCCGACCTCGGTCTTGAGGACGATGAGCGCAAACAACACCTGCAGTCCGAGTCCCCACCCGACAATGCGCAGGCTGATCGCGCGGCGGTCGGTGGACAACAGGTAGGCGATGCCAAGGATGCCGGCCAGGCCGATGAGCGGTTGAATCGTCGCCAGAAGGTCCATAAGTGTATGCCTGCGGTGCCTGGGCGCCTACGGGAGCGCGACGAACATCTGTTCGCCGCGGTCGTGCACCCAGCCCATGATGAGCGGGGTGTCCGCCGGCGCCTTGTCGCCGATCACGGCGGCCTGGGTCGCCAGCTGCACCGCGGCGCCGAGCCGTCCTTCATCGTTGTAGTGCAACTCGAGAATGGGTTCGCCGGCGCTGACCGCGTCGCCGGGCTTCTTGTGCACCAGAATGCCGGCTGACAGGTCCACGGAGTCGCCCTTCTTGTCGCGGCCGGCGCCGAGCGCGACCGCCGTGCGGCCGACCAGCAACGCATCCAGCGACTGCAGGTAACCCGACTTCGCCGCCGTCACGTGATGGGTGTGCCCGGCGCGCGGCAACGTGCCGGGGTCATCGACCACCGTGGCATCGCCGCCCTGACACCTGATCATGTGCCGCAGCCTGTCGCGCGCGGCCCCCGAGGTAATCGCCTGACGCACCATCGCCTCGGCATCGGCGTCGGCCGTCGCCTTGCCGCCGAGCAACACCATGCGGGACGCGAGCTTGACGATCAAGTCGGTGAGATCCGACGGCCCCGTGCCACTCAGCACCTGGATGCATTCGGCAATTTCGACCGAGTTGCCGACCGCGCGTCCCAGCGGCGCGTCCATTCGCGTGATGAATGCTTCGGTGCGCAGGCCCGCCGCCGTGCCAATCGTGACCATGGCCCTGGCCAGTGACCGCGCGTCGGCCGGCCGCTGCATGAACGCACCGCGTCCGCACTTCACGTCAAGCACCAGCGCGGTGCTGCCTTCGGCGAGCTTCTTGCTCATCACCGACGCGGCAATCAGCGGCAGGCTTTCAATGGTGGCGGTGACGTCGCGCAGGGCATAGAGCTTCTTGTCGGCGGGAGTGATGTTGTCGGTCTGGCTGATGAGACAGCACCCGACCTCTTCGAGGATCGACGTGAACTCCTGAAGCGACAGCGCTACCCGGAAGCCGGGGATGCTCTCGAGCTTGTCGAGCGTGCCGCCGGTGTGCCCGAGGCCGCGGCCCGACATCTTGGGCACGACAATGCCGCACGCCGCCGCCAGCGGCGCCAGCACGATCGACACCTTGTCGCCGACACCGCCGGTGCTGTGCTTGCCGACCTTGATGCCAGAAATGTGATCGAGATTGACCCGCTCGCCGGACCGCGCCATCGCTTCGGTCAGCCAGCCGGTTTCCACGGCGTTCATGCCCTTCAAAACGATGGCCATGAGCAGCGCGGAGGCCTGGTAGTCGTCCCACGAGCCGTCGGTGACGCCGCAAACGAAGGATTCGATGGCTTCGCGCGACAATGCTTCGCCGTCGCGCTTGGCGCGAATGATGTCCACCGCTCGCATGGGCGGTCGGCAGTATATCGTAGGAATTCTCATGGCCCGGCGAGATGGTGCGGCGCCTGAAGTCGCTCGGCATCGAGCGCATCGCATTCGATCGGGGCGTCACGCCCGAAGAGATTCAGACGCTGGCATTGACCATCGCCCATCCTGAACGGCGGCCAGGCCGGCTCGCGCCCGGCGTAAAGCCGTCGGATCCGATCGGCGTGCTCAACGGCCTGCCGCACATTCGCGTCGGGCGAATCCAGGCCGAGGAAAGGAAGCAACAGCCAACCGCCGATGTCGCGACGATTCGGCGGCTCTATTCAGACGCCACCAACGTTGCCGGGCCGGTGTGGGAGTCGGCACTCAAGGACGGCACCCCGATCCGAGGGCAGCCCGCGCGCTGGTCGACGGACTGGCGCAGGCGGTGTCAGCCAACTGCACCGCGCTCGAGAATCACGACAACTACGCCTTCACCCACATGGTCGACGTGTCGATCCTGACAATGTCGCAGGCGCGCGCCCTGGGCATTGACGGCTCACCGCTTCGCGAGCTCGGCCTGGCGGCTCTGATGCACGACATCGGCAAGGTGCGCGCGCCCAGCGAGATCCTCAACAAGCCCGACAAGCTGACCGACAGCGAGTTCGCGATCATGCGGATGCACGTCGTCGACGGCGCCGAGATCCTGCGCCGGACGGCCGAAATGCCGGCCGCTGCGCCGATCATCGCCTTCGAGCACCGCCTGCGCCTCACTGGCACCGGGTATCCGTTCGGCGGGCATCGCACCGGTCTCAACCTCGGCACCATGCTCTGCAGCATTGCCGACGTCTACGACGCCATCGGCCCCGTACGCTTGGAACCGCTGGCGCCAACGATAAAACAGTGTCCGCGAGACTTCGTAGCGCCGGCAGGTTTCGGCCACATTGCCGCTCCGCACCGCCTCCCGCAACACGCGCAGCCGAAACCCTTGTATGCTCTCCGCGAGGGTCATTGGTCCTCCTCCTTCTGCGTTTCCCGGCCAAGAGAAACAATGCGGAAGGATAGGCCATCTGGCCCTCGTTCTCTTTCGGTCGTTACCGGCTCGAAAGTGCAAACACTAAATCGAAATCGGACACTCTAGACTTCAACTAACATGACCGCATGAGCTCCTTTGCGGCACGGGCGTGCGCGGCGCTCGCGCTGGCCGCCGGACTGATCACCGTCAGTGTCCACGGCCAGCTCAACCACGCCGCGGCGCGAACGATGGTGCAGGAGATCGGCCTGCCGGCGATCGATCGGGGCGTACGGAACCAGGACGCGCCGCGCGACGCGCGCAGCGGCGCGAACGCCGCCCCGGCGCGCCTCGGCAGCACCGAGCATCGCCCCTACCTGCGCGGTTCGGTGATCGTCAAGTTCAAGGATCAGGCGACCCGTGCCGGCATCGACGCGGCCGCCTCGCAACTTTCCGGCGACCTCGTGACGCGCGCGCCGCACGCCAACTTCGACATCCTCGACATTCCCGCCGATCTCGATCCGGAAGCCGCCGCGGCGGCGATGCGCGCCAGGGCCAACGTTGAATACGCGCAGCCGCGCTACGTCAACCACGCGATGGCGCGACCCAACGATCCGCTCTACGGCAACCAGTGGAACTTCCCCGCCATCGACATGGAGCGCGCCTGGGACATCCAACCCGGGGCCTCGTCCGACATCGTCGTCGCCGTGCTGGATACCGGCATGGCGTTCCGATCGATCACGATGCGATACCTCGCGAGAGTGCCGTTTCAGCTCGAGGCGGGCGGACCGGTCTACCCGGCGCTGGGACCGGTCGTCATGCCGTTTGCCGCAGCGCCGGAATTGGGGGCGTCGGGGTCACCGCGCTTCGTCGCGCCTCGGGACTTCATTTGGAACGACGAATTGCCGCTCGATCTCGACGGCCATGGCACGCACGTGGCGGGCACGATCGGACAGCTCACCAACAACAACTCCGGGACAGCCGGCATGGCCTACAACGTCCGGCTCATGCCGGTGAAGGTGATACGGGGCATCTGGGATGCCGTGTTCGGAAGTCCATTTGAGGGCACCGATGACGTGGTGGCGCTCGGCATCAGGTACGCCGCCGACCACGGCGCGAACGTGATCAACCTGAGCCTCGGCCGAGAGACCGGCGGACCTGCGCCGGTCGTCGCCGATGCGATCCGCTATGCGGTGAGCCGCGGCTGCTTCGTGGTCGCGGCCTCCGGCAACACGCGCGCCGGCGGGAACGCCCCAAACCGTCTGGCGCAGGCGGCGCCGGAGATCGACGGCTTCGTCGCCGTCGGCGCCGTCGGCCGCACACTCAATCCCGCGTTCTATTCCACCACCGGACCCTTCGTGGAGCTCGCCGCCCCGGGCGGCGATCAGCTGGAGGGCGGCCTGGCGGGCGGCATCCTTCAGCAGACTCTGGATTTCGACTTGATCGAAACGTATCTGCGACCCCTGTCGCAGTTTGCGCCGCCACGCGCCGACGTCTTCGCGCACGAGTATTTGCAGGGCACCTCGATGGCGGCGCCGCATGTCTCAGGCTTTGCCGCGTTGCTGATGCAGCAGGGTCTGACCAACCCCGCCGTGATCGAAGCTGCCATGAAGGCCTTCGCGACCGATCGCGGCGCGCCAGGGCGCGACAACGCCTTTGGATTCGGTTTGATCAACCCGCGCGCCACGTTGCGTGGCATGGGGCTCGCCCGATGATCGCGCCGCTCATGCGATGTCTGACGGTCGTGATGCTGTGCGCATCGCCATGCACGTCCCAGGTATCGGCGCAGACGCAACCCCCGCATCCGGCCCACACCTCCCGGCCGATCCAGGTCGGAGGCTATGCGACCGCCGGTCACATCAACCTCGCCTCGGCGCAGAGCTTCGACGCCATCCTCGGCACGTCATCGGGATTGATCTTCGGCGGCGGTCTTCGTGCCGGCCTGCCGTTCGGCGGACTGTTTCTCGACGCCGGCGCATGGCGGTACGCCAAACGCGGCGAGCGCGCGTTCGTGTTGAACGGGACAGTGTATTCCCTGAATATCCCTGTCGAGGTGACGATGACCCCGCTGGAGCTCAGCGCGGGGTGGCGATTCCGTTTCCGGCGGCTGCCGCGGTTCGTGCCGTACGTGGCAGCCGGGGTTACCGTGATGAAGTACGTCGAAAGGTCGGATTTCTCCACACCGGCTGAAGACGTCGACGAGCAATTTGTAGGGCGGCTGTTTGTCGGCGGCGCGGAGATCCGGCTGATGCGCTGGCTTGGCGCCGGCACCGAAGTGGTGTGGTCGAGCGTGAGGAATGCACTCGGCGATGCGGGAGTGTCGCGCGCCTTCGACGAGACTGGCCTCGGCGGCACGAGCTTCCGCTTCAAGATCACGGCAGGTCGATGACACCGTTCGAACGCAGGGTGCTGGCCATCGTCTCGCGGATTCCGGTGGGCAGGGTCACGACCTATGGCGAGGTCGCCAGGCTGGCCGGTAAGCCACGCGCGGCGCGGGCGGTGGGCAACCTCATGCGGCAGTCGACGGGGCCGGGCGTTCCCTACCATCGGGTGATTGGCGCAGCCGGGCGCCTGGGTGGCTATTCGAGCCTGGCGCTCAAGCGGGCCCTGCTGGCGGCCGAAGGGCTGACGGTCACACCGGCACGAGTGGTCGGATTCGACAAGATCCGGTGGAGGGGAAACCCACCTGCGCCCTCCAGAGCGCGTGCAGCCGGCCGTCGCCAGTGAAAATGGGCCGCTTAGGCGGATACGAACCATCTCGTCACTTGGCACGTCTGTGATGACGAGTCGTGACACTTGGCAGGCACTCAAGGCACCGCTGGCACCCTGGCCACCCTACCAACGTCGCCGGACATGGCCCCGTCTCACCCCATAGGTGACGCAAAAAGCGCCGATTTGGACCTGGTCGGGCGTATCCGAGCGGGCGACGGCGCCGCGTTCGAGACTCTGTATCGGCAGCACGCCGCCAGGCTCTGCAATGTGTCGAGCCGGATGATTGGCTCGAAAGCCGAGGCCTCGCCGGTGCCCGTGCTGGGGGTGGTGAGCCGGATAGATCTGGAGCGGGCCATCGAGGCCTGCCTGAAGGCCCGCGCACTCGAGGCGGGAACGATCAGCGGTCATGTGCGGCTGATTGGCACGGAGATCGATCGCCTCCAGGCCAAGTCACTATCCGGCCCCATCGAGTTTGATGCCCCGCTGACCAAGGGTGGCCGCTACCAATTCACCTCGCACTCAGGCGGCGTGCGCATCATCTTGAGCGGCAACGCCGGCTTCGAGTTGGATGCCGACACCTTCAGCGGCAGCGTCCGCTCCGACGTCCCGGTGACGCTGCGCCCCATCGGCCGCACCGGCGCCGAACAGGGCCGCGACACGCGCCGTGTCAGACCCCGCGCCCTTCGCGGCACCTACGGCGATGCCGGCGCGTTCCTCTCGGTCCGCAGCCATAGCGGATCGGTAGTCATCTCGAAAAAGTAGCCCCTTCCCCTAGTCACGAACTCTCGGGGGGGCTGGCCCCAAATGGCGTACGCCATTTGGGGCCAGCCCCCCGAGACCCCCGAGAACCTATACAAAGCAGATGGGTGGCATCGTTCTGCCATAATAAGCGTCGGAGGAAATCGCATGAAGGTTAGATGGCTCGTCGCATTCCTGTTGACCGCATTCACGGGCGTCACCGCCGCACAGCAGGGCCAGGTTCCGACGACCGAAACCGCGCTCGGTTCCGTACGCATCCCCCGCAGCGTCAAGGCCGACGGCCAGGACTTGAAGGCCGGCACCTACCAGGTGCGGCTGACGGCGCAGGCCCCGACTCCGGCCGTGCCGGGGCAGACGATGGAGCGGTGGGTAGAATTCGTGCAGGGTGGGAAGGTGGTCGGCCGCGAGGTCGTCAGCATCGTACCGGCCGGCGAAATGAAGGACCTGATGCCCGGCCCCGACAATCACAAGGGACCGGGTTCAGGCGCGCGCGTGGAAATGCTGAAGGGTAACGAATACCTGCGCGTGTGGATCGCGCGTAACGGCGTCAATTACCTGATTCACTTTCCCGCCTGAAGGCTACGGGCTACGGAAACAGCGCACGCTGCCGTAGCCCGGCGCCCGCAGTCCGCTACCACTTACCCTCCGATCGACATCACGTCAAACTGCTCATGATGCAGGTGGACGTCAGGCTTCACGACGACGTCCCGCTGCAGCAGGTTCTTCAGGTCTTTGAGCACGCCGCGCTCTTCTTCCTGCAGCGCGCGCGCGATGTCCGGGTTGACGCGTAGCAGCACGCCCGGGCCGTCGAGATCCGAGCCGACCTTCTTCACTTCCGACAGGATTTCGTAGCACACCGTCGCGCTCGACTTGATCGTGCCGGCGCCCGAGCAGTACGGGCAGGGCTCGGTGAGCACGCGCTCGAGGCTCTGCTTGACGCGCTTGCGCGTGACAATCACCAGGCCGAAGTCCGACACCTGCAGGGCCTTCGAGGGCGCGCGATCCTTGCGCAGTTCCTGCTCCACCGCCTGGAACACCTTCTGGCGGTTCTTCTTCTCCTCCATGTCGATGAAATCGCAGACGATGATGCCGCCGAGGTCGCGGAGGCGGATCTGCCGCACGATTTCCTTGGCGGCTTCGAGGTTGGTCTTGATGATCGTGTCTTCGAGGCGGCCGGCGGTCTTCTTGCCGACGTAACGGCCGGTGTTCACGTCAATCGCCACCAGCGCTTCCGTCTGGTTGATGACGATCGACCCGCCGGACTTCAGCCACACCTTGCTGCGCAGCGCCTTGTCGAGCTCGGCCTGCACGCCGTATTCCTCGAAGATCGGGAAGTCCTTGTCGTAGCGCTTCACGCGGCTGGCCAGGTCCGGCATGATGCGGTTGATGAACTCGACCGCGCGCTGGTGCTCGATTGGGTGATCGATGCGAATCGCCGAATAGTCGTCCGTCAGCAGGTCGCGCAACAGCTTTGCCACCAGGCTCGGCTCCTGGTAGACCGTCACCGGCGCGCGCTTCTGCTCGCCGCGCTGCCGCATGTCGACCCAGATCTTGTAGAAGTAGTTCAGATCCGCGAGGATGTCGTCCTTCGATCGGCCCGAGGCGGCGGTGCGGATGATCACGCCGCCGTTGAAGCTGTGCTGCTCGCGGAACTCGCGGACGATGCCGCGCAGCCGCGACCGCTCGTCGCGGCTGTCAATCTTGCGGGAGATCCCGATGTGGTCGACCGTCGGCATGAACACCAGGAACCGCCCCGGCAGCGTCACGTGGCAGGTCAGGCGGGCGCCCTTGGTGCCGAGCGGCTCCTTCACCACCTGCACGATCACGTCCTGCCCCTCCTTCAGCAGCTCTTCGATCTTCGGCTCGTCCCTCGACTCCGCTCGGGACGACCCTGAGCCTGTCGAAGGGTCGGGCGCTCCATGACGGTCGCGCTCGCGGCCGCGGCCGTCACGTCCGCGGCGGCGCTCCGGCGGTGCGGACGTCGCCTCGCCATCGGCACCGTTGGCGCCGTTGGCGGTCCGGGCACCCTCGTTCTCGTCCTCATCGTCCTTCTCGTATTCATCGAGATTGGCAATGACGTCGGACACGTAGAGGAAGCCGTCGCGCTCCAGGCCGATGTCCACGAACGACGACTGCATGCCGGGCAGCACCTTCGAGACGCGTCCCTTGTAGACGTTGCCGACGACGCCGCGATTCTGTTCGCGTTCGACGAACAGTTCAGCGAGCTGGTCGTCTTCGAGAATGGCCACGCGTGTTTCGTGGCCGTTGGAGGAGATGATCATCTCCTTGTTCATGGGGAATCTCTCCGGGCAGGTCGAGCTGGCTGGCCGGGTTCGGGTGGTGGAGGCTCATTAGTTCGTAAACCTCCGCATTCTCACATTGAGAATCAAGCCGAAACCGACCAGGGTGGCGACCATGGACGAGCCGCCGTAACTCATCAACGGCAGCGTGAGTCCCTTGACCGGCGCCAGACCCGCCGACATGGTGATGTTGTAGATGACCTGGGACGTGAACGAGGCGAGCACGCCCAGGACTAGGAAAGCGCCGAGACGGTCCTTGGCCAGCCGGGCCGCATCGAGCGCGCGCATGATAACGAAGAAGTACAACCCGAGCGCGGCGAGCACCCCGACCAACCCCTGCTCCTCGGCGAGCACCGAGAAAATGAAGTCGTTGTGCGCGACGGGCAGGAAGCGCAACTGGCCCTGCGTCCCTGCCATGAAGCCTTTCCCCAGTATCCCGCCGGAGCCGACGGTGATGCGGGCCTGAATCTGCTGGTAGCCGGCGCCTTTGGGGTCTTGCGCCGGGTCGAGGAAGGTCGAGATGCGTTCGCGCTGATACTCCTGCAGGCCGAAGCGGTAGGCAATCGGCGCCGCGAGGATGGCGACGACCAGCCCCGCGTAGATGTACTTCATCGGCATGCCCGCCACGTAGGCGACGATGAACAGGATAGGCAACAGGGTCACGGCCGTGCCCAGGTCGGGCTGGCGGGCAATGATGAGGAAGGGCACCGCCGTCAGCACAGCGGCAATGAGGAGGTCGCGCTTGACGAGCCCAGAGTGGCGCTCTTCACCGAGCATCTTGGCGAGCATCAGCGCCAGCGCCGCCTTGGCGAACTCCGACGGCTGCAGGTTGAAGTAGCCGAGATCGAGCCAGCGCTGCGATCCGCCGCGGACCGCCCCGAAGAACAGGACTCCGATGAGCAGGATCACGATCGCCAGGTAGATCCAGTGCGACTTGTCGGCCAGCGATCGGTAATCGATGCTGGCGGCGATGCCCATGCCGATCAGGCCGAGGCCCAGGGCGTAGACTTGCGTCCAGTAGACGCGCCCGGCGCCGCCCGCGGTGCTGTAGATCATCGCCAGCCCAATCGCGCAGATCGCGAGCACCGCGCCAATCAGCACCCAGTCCACGTGGTGATAGAGCCGCCGCTCGAACATCAGCGAGGCTCCGCCACAGATTGGGGGCCGAGGCTGCGCCTCGCTGAGGCGACGCTGTTCCGCCCAGCCTCCGCCCTTCGACGAATGCCCAGGGCGTCCCGAGCAGAGTCGAGGGACGACGGGCGCGCCGTGGCCGCAGCCGTGACGCGCGCTGGAGTGGGCGGAGCGGGTGGCGCTGGCGGAGTGAGCACCGGCAGCGGCTGGCCGTCACGCTGCGCGAAGTAGGTGTCGATAATGTGTCGCGCCACCTCGGCGGCGGATGATCCATGCTCGCCGTGCTCGGCAAATACGACGCCGGCGATTTCGGGATTGTCTCGTGGTGCCATGAACACGAACCAGCCGTGATCGCGAAGGTCCTGTTCGGACTTGCCACGCGCCCGGTCGCGGCCCTGCAGCGAGATCACCTGCGCGGTACCGGTCTTGCCGGTGACGTCGCGGCCGGCGATCATCGCGCGCCGGCCGGTGCCGGCTCCATTGACGACCATCCACAGGCCGTCTCGGACCGCCGACAGCGTCTCCGGCTTCATCGCGAACGGCGGGAACGGGCTGGGCGTCGCGGGGACGGGCTGCCAGCCGCTGCCGTCGTCCTGGGCCTTGACCAGCCGCGGCACGACCCGGGTGCCGCCGTTGGCGACCGTCGCCATCATCACCGCCATCGACATGGGCGTGACGGATAGCGCGCCCTGGCCGATCGCCACCGAGATCGTCTCACCCGGATACCAGCGCTCGTTGAACCGGCGCTGCTTCCACTCGGTCGACGGCACGATGCTTTCGGCTTCGTTCGGCAGATCGACGCCGCTCTTCAACGCCAGGCCCAGCCGCTCGGCCCACTTGTACATCTTGTCGACGCCGATCATGTTGCCGACCGTGTAGAAGTAGGTGTTGCACGACTTCTCGATCGCGTGACGCAGATCCATGTAGCCGTGCTTGCCGAGACACTGAAAGAAGCGGCCGTAGAAGGTGCCGCCGCCCGGACAGAACACCTGGTGGTCCGGGGTAATCGCGCCTTCCTCGAGCGCGGCGGTCGCCACCACGATCTTGAACGTCGACCCCGGCGAGTAACGCCCCTGGATCGCACGATTCTGCAGCGGCCGCAGCTTGTTGGTGTTGAGCGACGACCACGTCGCGCGATCGATGCCGGCCGCGAACGCGTTGGGATCGAACGCCGGCTGGCTGGTCAGCGTCAGCACTTCGCCACTCTGCGGTTCGAGCACCACCGCCGATCCGTTGTAGCCGTAATTCCGCAGCGCGTCCTCGGCCGCCTTCTGCATTGCGTAGTTGATGGTCAGCTGCACGCGGCGGCCCTGCGTCGGCGGGACTTCTTCCAGCGTGCGGATTTCGCGGCCCATGCTGTTGACGACCACGCGCTTGGCGCCGTCTTCGCCCATCAGCAGCCTGTTGTAGACGCGCTCCACGCCAAACTGCCCGACCATGGCGCCGCTCGTCACGCCGTCGGACTGCAGCTGCTCTTCGCTGGCTTCCCCAACGTAGCCGATCAGGTGCGCGGCCATGTCCTGGTCGGGATACCGGCGGGTCGGCACTTCCTGGACGATGACGTCCGGCAGCTCAAAGTCCAGGCGCCGCGCGGTCACGGCCGCCACCTGGGCGAGCGTCGCATCCTGCACCACCACGATGGGCCGGTAGCTGGGTTCGCGCCGGTGGCGATCGACAATGTCGCGCACCGTCCTTTCGCCGACACGGGTTACGGCCGCCAGCACGCGAATCGTCCGGTCGAGGTCCTTGCTGTGCTCGCGAAGGATCGAGATGTTGAAGGAGTTGCGGTTCTCGACCAGCAGCTTGCCGGTGCGGTCGTAAATGATGCCGCGCGGCGCGCGGAGCGTCAGCGTGCGCTGGTGGTTGTTCTCCGCCATTGCCTTGAACTGGCCGTGATGGACGACCTGGAAGAACCAGAACCCGCACGCCAGCAGGCCGAAGGCGACACCAATCGACACCCTCAACACCGTGAGGCGTGTCGTCAGCCGGCGCCGATCTTCAGCATTGTCCATACGCGCAATTATCTCTTCAAAATTCGCCCAACGCGATGCCTGTCGACAAGGCCCGGGAGCCACTCGATCAGCGTGACCGCCATCACGCCCACCAACGCATTTGCGAATGCCTGCCCCACCACCGCCGTGTAAGGGGACGGAAACTGCCGCAGGTTCAAGAGCGTGTACAGCCCCATGAACATCGCGGCGTGCAAGCCGGTGGCCATCAGCAACACCACGAACCTCGGCAGGGGAGCGGTGACGATGAACTGCCTGCCCAGGACACCGGCCAGGAATCCCACAATCGTCTTGGCCATGCCGCCAATCCCCAGGACGCCGCCCGACAAGGCGTCCTGGAGGAGCCCGGCGACCGTGCCGGCGAGCAGGCCGGTCACTGGACCGGACTTGATCGCCACCAGTACCACCGCGATCAACACCAGGTCGATCGCCGTGCTGCCCCGAAACACCAGGCCGCCCAGCGTCGTCTGGAGCGCAATCGCGATCAGGATCGCCGCCAGCGCGGCGGCGCTACTCACTGCCTCGGCTCCTCGATGCCCCCGCGCGATGCCGGCAGCGTCCTGACGACCAGCACTTCTTCCAGGCGCGCGAAGTCCACCGCCGGCCGCACCGTAATCTGGTGATACGCGCCCACGCCGCGCTCGGCGTGATCGACGGTGCCAATCACGAACCCCTCCGGATAAATGCCGTCGATCCCCGACGTGACGACCAGGTCTCCGGTCCTCACGTCGGCTGTGCCTGGCACATACTGCAGCGTGAGCGGGCCATCACCGCCGCCCATCACGATGCCCTGAACGCGCGTGCGCTCGATCAGCACCCCGGCGGCCGCGTTGCGATCGATCAGCAGTTGCACCTGCGCCGCGCGGCCGCTCGGCAGAACGACGCGGCCGACGACGCCGGCCGGCGAGATCACGGCCATGTCCTTGTCGAGCCCCTCGGAGGTCCCTTTGTCGATCGTGATCGTGCGGAAGTCCGGATTCGCGGGCCCCGCGATCACCTCGGCGGCGACGGTTTCGAGATGGACCCGATCGCGGAGCTCGAGGAGTTGGCGAAGATTGTCGGTGCGTTGCGCCGCAGCGCGCTCCTGCTGGAAGCGCACCTGCAGGTTCTGCAGTTCCTGTTTCAGCGCGGTGTTCTCTTCCTGGACCTGCCGCAGCGCAACATAGCCGGACCACACGCCGCGCACCCCGTCGATCAGCGACATCGTGCCGCGCTGGACTTCCGAGAAGCTGCCGACGGTGACGACCTGAAGCATGGGCAGGCCCGAGGCGGTGTTGACCTGGGCGGAGATCAGGACGACGTGCAGCGCGATGGCAGCGCCAAGGATGACGCCGGGGCGCAGCTTGATATCTGCGATCGCCATCTGTGGGTCCCTGATCCCTGATCCCTGGTGCCTGACCCCTGGTGCCTGATCCCTGTCAGTCGATGGCGATCTTGCGGAGCAAATCGAACTCGCCCAGCATCTTGCCAACGCCCAGCACCACCGACGACAGCGGGTCTTCCGTGCTTGAGACGGGCAAGCCGGTCTCCTCGCGGAGGCGCTTGTCGAGATTGCGCAGCAACGATCCGCCGCCGGTGATCACGATGCCGCGGTCGACGATGTCGGCCGACAGCTCGGGGGGCGTGCGCTCGAGTGCCACGCGCACCGCATCCACGATCACATTGACCGTCTCCGCCAGCGCCAGGCGAATCTCTTCGTCGGTCATGGTGATCGTCTTCGGCACGCCTTCGATCAAGTGCCGGCCCTTGATCTCCATCGTCATGCGCTCGTCGAGCGGATACGCCGAGCCGAGCTCCATCTTGATCCGTTCGGCGGTGCGCTCGCCAATCAGCAGGTTGTAGGTCTTCCTGATGTATTGGATGATCGCCTCATCCATCTCGTTGCCGGCGACGCGGACCGCCTTGCTGTAGACAATGCCGGCCAGGGAGATCACCGCGATATCGGTGGTGCCGCCGCCGATGTCGACGATCATGCTGCCGGCGGGCTCGGTGATCGGCAAACCGGCGCCGATCGCAGCCGCCATGGCTTCCTCGATCAGGTACACCTCGCTGGCCTTGGCGCGATAGGCGGAGTCCTTGACCGCGCGCTTTTCGACCTGCGTGATTTCCGACGGCACGCCGATGATGATCCGCGGACGCACCCACACGTTGCCGCTGTGGGCCTTCTTGATGAAGTAGGTCAGCATCTTCTCGGTGATGTCGAAATCGGCGATGACGCCGTCCTTCATCGGCTTGATGGCGACGATGTTGCCCGGCGTGCGGCCGAGCATTTCCTTCGCGCCGGTGCCAACGGCCTCGACGCGGCCGGTGACCTTGTTGACCGCGACCATCGACGGCTCGTTGACCACGATGCCGCGACCCTTTGCGTACACGCAGGTATTGGCCGTCCCGAGATCGATGGCCAGATCGGTGGAGAGAAAGGAGAAAAGCGAACCCAGACCCATGTGCTTTACGATGCTTTCATAAAAGAGCGCTGTGCAGAACCCTGCATCCCCGTGCCTATTCGGCCCGGGCGATGCGGACTCCGTTTTTGCCCGAATCCTTTACCTGGTACATGGCCATATCGGCCGCTCGCACCAATTCTTCAGATGAAGCCGCAACATCGGGCAAGGTCGCGACCCCGACCGACGCGGTGAGCCTGAGGCTCAAGCCGCTCCCTTTCAGGAACGGATGAGTCGCGAGCCGCTCACGGACGCGGTCCCCTACTGCCGCGGCACCGTCAGCGCCGGTGTCGGGCAGGACGATAGCAAACTCGTCGCCACCGAAGCGCGCCACGAGGTCTGTTTCACGCGCACAGCGGCGAATGACCGACGCTGCCTCGACGAGCGCCCGGCTGCCGGCCAGGTGCCCGTGCATGTCGTTGATTCCCTTGAAACCGTCGAGGTCCAGGAACAACAGCGAGAGTGGCCGTCCGGAACGCGAGGCGCGCTTGGCTTCACGCCGCAGCACCTGGTTGAGGTGGCGCGAGTTGTAGAGCTGCGTGAGATCGTCGGTGACCGACAGAGCCTCCGACCGTTTCAACCGCAGCGCGTTGTCAAGTGCCAGCGCCGGCCCTTCGAGCATGGCGCCCAGCGCGTTTCCCACCCCCGCCGCAAGTCGCGGCACGTCCGTGGCCGCTTGCCGTTCCATCACCACGAGCGCCGCGACTGATTGCGCGCGGCATCGCAGTGGCCACGCGAGCACGGCCCCAACCGGCCCCGTCACTCGCGAATCCTTCCGCAGGTCAGCGGACGCAAAGTCCTCGCCGCGACCGATCACCCATCGGGCCACGTCGAGCGCGGCCCGCGACAGCGCCTCCTCCATGCCTTTCGAGCAGAGCGCCACCACCTGTCCGTCGAGGTGCGCGGCATAGACGCCAGAGGCAGGCGTCTTGAACCACTCCTCGGCACGGGTCACAACGAGTTTGCCAATACTCTCCGGGTCGAGCGAATCGTGAGCGGCACGAAGTAGCGCCAGCACGGACTCAGGCCGCTTGAGACGCCCCCTGAGCACGCGCTGGCCGCGACGCAGGCGGGCGGCAAGATCCGGACGGCGAGAACCGCCGTAAGTCATTTAATAACATGAATATACCACGTTCGGCCGGCCGTTCCGACAGCCGTTCTGACGAGCCTTCGAACGTCGGTCGAACGTACGTTACGATTAGGGTTTCTTCGAGGAACGGACCGAAATGACCATGCTCGACCGGATGCGGCGGCACAAGGGCTGGCTGAAATGGAGCCTGGCGCTTGTCGTCCTGACTTTTGTGGTGTTTTACATCCCCGACTTCCTCACCCCGAGCGCGGGTGCGGCACCCAGCGAGATGATCGCGGAGGTCGACGGCGAGCCGATCACGGTCGGCGCCTTCCAGCGCCGCTACAACTTACAGGTGCAGGCCTATCGCAATGCCTACGGCGGGCAGATCAACGATCAATTGATCAAGCAGCTGGGTATCGATCGCCAGATCCTCAACTCGCTGGTCGACGAGGAGGCGATGGTCGCCGAGGCCCGCAAGCAGGGCCTGCAGGTCAGCGACGTCGAAATTCGCGAGCGCATCCTGGCGCTGCCTGGATTCCAGGAGAACGGCCGCTTCGTCGGTGAGCAGCGTTACCGCCAGATCCTGCAGTTCAACAACCCGCCGATGACGACATCGGAGTTCGAGAACGGCCTGCGCCGCGCGGTGCTGATCGAGAAGCTCCGCAACGCCCTCACCGGCTGGATGTCGGTGAGCGACGCGGAAGTGACGGCGGAGTTCCGCCGCCGCAACGAGAAGGTCAAGCTCGACGTCGTGCCGATTACCGCCGAGGCGTTCAAGGGCCAGGTCACCGCCACCGACGCGGAGCTCTATGCGAAGTTCGAGAAGGACAAGGAGCGCTATCGCATTGGCGAGAAGCGCCGCATCAAGTACGCGCTGCTGAACGTCGAGCAGCTGCGCACCACGATCGCCGTGCCCGACGCGGAGATCGAAGCGATGTACAAGACCAACCTCTCGCAGTACCAGACGCCCGCGCAGGTGCGCGCCAGCCACATCCTGTTCAAGATCGAGGGCAAGGACGAGAAGGCCGTCGAGGCCCAGGCCAACGAAGTGCTGACCATGGCCAAAGCGCCCAACGCCGACTTCGCCGCGCTCGCCCAGAAATACTCCGAAGACGAGTCCAACAACACCTCCGGCGGCGACCTCGATTACTTCGGCCGCGGCCGCATGGTAGCCGAGTTCGAAGCGGCGGCATTCGCGATGAAGCCCGGCGAGATCAGCAGCCTCGTGAAGACCGCGTTCGGCTTCCACATCATCAAGATGGTGGACAACAAGCCGGAGTCGACGCGCCCGCTCGCCGAGGTCCGAGCCGAGCTCGAAGACCAGTTGAAGTGGCAGAAGGCGCAGGCCGAGGCCGAGAAGATCGCCAAGTCGCTCGAAGCGACCCTGAAGACGCAGGCCGACCTCGATCGCATCGCCAAAGAGCGGTCCATGACGGTCACCGAGACCGGACTGATCGCCTCGGGCGATCCCATTGAGGGCGTCGGCTCGCAGCCCGAGCTGTCGGGCCGGGTGTTCGGCATGAAGGAAGGCGAAGTCACGCCGGCGATGCGCGTCGCCGCAGGCTGGGCGTTCGCCACCGTCACCGGTCGCCAGGATGCCTACGTGCCGAAGCTCGATGAAGTGCGCGATCGTGTCACCGAGGACGTCAAGCAGGAGAAGGCGGCGGAGCTGGCCAAGCAGCGCGCCGCCGCAATCGCAGCTGATCTGAAAACCGCCAAGGACTTCGCGGCGGCAGCCAAGCGCCACAACCTCGAGGTCAAGTCGACCGAGCTCATCACCCGCGGCTCGGCGATCCCCGACGTGGGCATCAGCGACGCGGTGGATGCCGCGGCGTTCGCCCTGCCGCAAGGCGGCGTCAGCGACGCCGTCACCACACCGACCGCCACGGCCATCGTCCGCGTGGCGGAAAAGGTCAACGTCACGGATGCGGAAGTCGAGGGCGGCAAGGACGAGTTGCGCGGCGAGCTCGTGAACACCCGCCGCGACAAGTTCTTCGGCGCCTACATGCAGAAGGCCAAGACCGGTCTGCGCATCAACATTCGCGAAGACATGCTGACCATCGTGACCGGGCAGGCTGTTCGATAGTTGGCAGTTGGCAGTTGCCAGTTGGGTTGATTGGCAACTGGTAACTGGCAACTTTACCGAACAAACACATACGGCATGTGCGCCAGCACCTGACCTGAGCGGAACAGTCTCGACGGGGCCAGCACGGCGGCCAATGCCCGCCGCTCTCTCGGCCCCAGCAACTCCAGCAACGCGTCCGAGGTAGACCCCGCACGCATCCGGCCCACCGGGCTCGACAGCGTGTCCGCCAGCACTTCGTAGAAGCTGCGACGCGGCGGGTACACCACCATCTCCACTTCCTCGTCCATCGGGATGCGCGCGCGCCGCTTGGCCAGATCGATCGCAGTGTAGAGGCCGCCGAGTTCGTCCACCAGGCCGAGGTCCCTGGCCTGCTGCCCCGTCCAGACCCGGCCCTGCGCAATCTCGTCCACCTTCTCGGGAGCCATGTGGCGCGCCGCCGCGGTGCGCTCCACGAACTGGTCGTAGACGTTCTGCATCGACTCCTGGATCTTCGTGCGCTCGGCCGCGGTAAAGCGGCGATCGGGCGAGTAAATCTGCGCGTGCTGGCCGTCGCTGGTCGCTTCGATGTTCGCCCCCAGTTTGTCGAGCGAGCCGGTGGTGACGAACTTGCCGGTGTAGACGCCAATCGAGCCTGTCAACGTGCCGGGGTGCGCAACGATCGCGTCGCCGCCCAGGGCAATGTAATAGCCGCCCGATGCCGCCAGGTCCGACATCGACACGATCACCGGCCGGTTGTTGTCGCGTGAGATCGACAGCTCCCGCCAGATCACATCCGACGCCGTGGATGAACCGCCCGGGCTGTCGACGCGCAGGATGATGGCGCGGACCGAGCGGTCGGCGCGCGCTTCCCTGATGTACTCGATCAGCGAATCGGCGCCGGCCACCGGGCCGTTCACGGGATCGAAGCCGCTGCTGCCGGAGTTGATCAGGCCCGACGCGTGGATCACCGCCACTTTGCTGCGGCGGCGCGTGCCGGTCCGCTCCCACGACACCGACGCGTAGTCTTCGGCCTCGATATAGTCGGCATCCTCGAGCTCGTCGGCGAGGTCGTCGAGCTCGTCTTCGTACGCCACCTCGTCGATGAGCCCGACCCGGAGCGCGTCGATCGGCTGGAACGGCCCTTGGTCAATCAGGGCGCGCACCTCGGCCTCGCTCTTGCCGCGCGCATCCGCGATGGTGCGCACCAGCTGATCGTACTGGCTGCGATTGAGCGACGCGCTCATCTCCTTGTGGGCCGGCGTGAACGCCTTCTCGAGATACGTGTTCACCGCGGTCTTGAAATCGCCGACGTGCAGGAAGTCCGGATAGGTGCCAATCCAGTCGAACGTGCCGCGCAGGAACACCTCGTAACTGGCCACGCCGGTGAGATCGAGCGACGCCGACGGCAGCAGGTAGACGCGATCGGCCACCGACGCCAGGTAATACTCGCGATCGCCGCCGTACTCGAGCCACGCGTGGACAAACTTGCCGCTGGCCTTGAAGTCCTGGACCGCGTCGCGCAGTTCCTGCAGCTTCGCCCAGAACGGCGAGTTGATGCCGCCCGGCCTGAGCAGGATGCCGGCAATGCGCGCATCCCCCTTCGCCTTGCGGATCAGCTCCGTGTAGGCCCGCACCGTCAGTCCGCTGCCGACAAACGCCAGGTCCGGCGCAACTTCGGGCAGGTCGCCCGAGGGTCGCAGCACCAGCGTGGCGCGCGCCGGAACGGCCGGTTCCCGCGACGCCACGGCATACAGCAACAACATGGCCGCCACCGACAGCACGGTAGCGAGGATCAGGAACCCAACGACGAAGCGCAAACCCTTCACATTACCAGTATAATTTCACGGATGATGGATCGCTCCAGGCCGATCACTACCGTGTTGCTCGTTATTGTCGTGGTGCTGCTGGGCCAGGTGTACTACCAGAACCGCCGGACCTCCCAGCTGCAGGCGTCGATGGACTTCCAGCAGCGTCAGTTCGAGCAGCAGGTCGGCAAGCTGGCGGCCGAGCGGCTCAAGGGCCATCGCGCCGATCTCATGCAGGCGGCGCAGTGGCTGCACCAGTATTACGCCTCCGACGAGGGACTCCGACGCGCCGACGGCCTCTGGCGTTCAGATCTGAAACAGCCCGACTTTGAAGCGATCGGCGCGTGGGTGCTGGACGTCTACCTGAACGCCCGCGTCGAGGGAAAGACCGACGAGCAGGCCAAGCAGCTGGTCAGGGACGCCATTCAAGGCAGTGACGAGTGGCGGCGGCTTCACGCGACGAAATGACCTCCGCCGCCAGCGCAAGCACCGGTATTCTGGCGAGCGGGACGATGTTTCCGCCCGTGAGCGAGCCGTGTTTCGTCACAGCCATGCTGTTTGGCAGCCGCAAGAAGTAACTCAGTCCCCTCGAAGGCCGGGTCCCCTGGTCCCGGCCTTCAGTCTTGCAATCGGCTGAACGGCCGCCTGAACGCGCGCACGAACGGCCGTGGCATACTTCCCCCCATGAAATTGCTCGCTCAACGCCCCGTTCGACTCCTGGCGCCCGTCGCCCTGGTGTGCGCCGCCACACTCCCTGGCGCCGCCCAGTCGCGCGCCGCCGTGAGCCTGGACGACTACGCGCGCGCGGAGCGCTACCTCAACTACCACACCACGCCGCTGGTGGCCAACGGGCCGGTGCGCGCGACCTGGCTCGCCGGCAGCGACCGCTTCTGGTACCGCAACCAGGACGCAAGCGGCGCGCAGTTCTTCCTGGTCGATGCGGTCAAGGCCACGAAGGCGCCGGCGTTCAATCACGCCGCCGTGGCGGCGTCGCTCTCAACGGCGCTCGGCAAGCCGGTCACCGCGTCGCGCCTGCCGTTCCAGCAAATCGTCTTCGCAGCCGATGCACTGTCGTTCTCGTTCGACGCCGATAACCGCCGCTGGACGTGCGATGTGCAGGGCGGCAAGTGCGCGGCCACCACGCGGCCGGCCGTGGTGCCGAACAGCGAGCTGTCTCCCGACGGCAAGTACGCCGCCTTCATCAAGGATTGGAATCTGTGGGTCCGCGACATGACCACGGGCACGGACACGCCGCTCACCAGCGACGGCGTGAAGGACTACGGATACGCCACCGACAACGCCGGCTGGCGATTCAGCAGCCGTCCGGTGCTCAAGTGGTCGCCCGACTCGAAAAAGATCGCCACCTTCCAGCAGGATCAACGCAAGACCGGCGAGATGTACCTGGTCAACACGGTGGTCGGCCACCCTACCCTCAGCGCGTGGAAGTATCCGCTGCCGGGTGATGAACACATCACCATGATCGAGCGCGTCGTCATCGAGGTTGAGGGGCCGAAGGTCATCCGCCTCGAGATGGGCCAGGATCAGCATCGCTCGACGATTTGCGACGACATCCTGTGCGGCGGCGAGTGGATTGACGTGCAGTGGCACCCCGACGGCAGCCAGGTGGCGTTCGTGTCGACCTCGCGCAACCACCAGCAGGCCAACCTCCGGGTGGCGGATGCGAGGAGCGGTGTGATTCGCGAAGTCCTCGAAGAGAAGACGGAAACCTTCCTCGAGTCCGGCCAGGGGCGCGCCAACTGGCGCTACCTGCCGGGATCGAACGAGGCGATCTGGTTCTCGCAGAAGGAGAACTGGGGCCACCTCTACCTCCACGATCTGCAGAGCGGCAAGCAGAAGCTGGCCATCACCAGCGGCGACAGCAACGTCACGGCGCTGCTGCGCGTGGATGAAGCCGGGCGGATGCTGTATTTCACGGGCGTCGGACGCGAGCGCGGGCGCGATCCGTACTTCCGCCACTTTTATCGGGCCAATATGGACGGCACGGCGCCGCAGTTACTGACGCCCGAGGACGCCGATCACGACATTTCGTTGTCGCCGTCCGGCAAGTACTTCATCGACAACTATTCGAAGCCGGACATGCCGTCGACGTCGGTGCTTCGGGATGACACCGGCAGGACCATCCTGCGACTCGAACAGATGGATATTTCCCGCCTGCTGGCGACCGGCTGGAAACCGCCGATGCCGATCACGGTGAAGGACCGCGGCGGCGTGGGCGATCTCCACGGCCTGCTCTACCGGCCGACCAACTTCGACCCGTCAAAGAAGTACCCCATCATCAACAATATCTATCCGGGGCCGCAGACCGGCAGCGTGGGCAGCCGCCAGTTCAGCGCGTCACGCGGCGACACGCAGGCACTCGCCGAGCTCGGCTTCATCGTCGTGCAGATCGACGGCATGGGCACGCCCTGGCGCTCGAAGCGGTTCCACGCCGCCTACTACGGCAACATGGGCGACAACACCCTGCCCGACCAGGTGGCGGGCATGAAGGAGCTGGCGTCGCGGTATCCGTGGATCGACATCGAGCGCGCCGGCATTTACGGCCATTCCGGCGGTGGGTTCGCGACGGCGGCGGCGATGTTCCGGCATCCAGACTTCTTCAAAGTGGGGGTGTCGCAGGCCGGCAATCACGACAACCGCGTTTACGAAGATGACTGGGCCGAGAAGTGGCAGGGGTTGCTCGAAAAGCGCCCAGACGGCACGACCAACTACGACAACCAGGCGAACCAGCTCGTGGCGCACCAGTTGAAGGGCAAACTGCTGCTGGCGCACGGCTCGATGGACGCCAACGTGCCGTTCTACAGCACGCTGCTGGTGGTGGACGCGCTGATTAAGGCGAACAAGGACTTCGACCTGATCATCTTCCCGAACCGCGGGCACGGGTTCGGCGCAGAGGCCTACATGGTGCGTCGCCGCTGGGATTATTTCGTGCGGCACCTGATGGGCGTGGAGCCTCCGGGCTACGAGATGAAGGGCGCGCCGGCGCCGCCGACGACCACCGCCCCTTAGCGACCGACCGACTGCCATCGGCCGTCACGCCACACCCACGCGCGACCGCCGATGGCTTCGAACTCGACGCCGATCGCGTCGCTGCCATAGTCCTTCCGTATCAGGTGCAGAAACTGACGCGGGTCGAGCGGCTGTGGCTGGTCGAGGGTGTAGGTCGTGAATCCCTGACTGGCCGCCACGAATGCGAACAACTGCACCTGGCCTTTGCAGTCGACAAGCATTGCCAGGTCAGTCCGCCCGTCGGCGTTGAAGTCTCCCGGAATCAGATTGGGCGGCCACGACGGCGTGCGCGCCCTGATCTCCTCGGCCACCTCCGGCATGACCGCAGCAAGCCGCCAGCCGGCGCACCAGCCATTGAGCTCGGCGCGCACCTTTTCGGGAGGCCCAATCACCGCCTGAAACGCGACGATTGTGAAGGAAATCACCAGGCCGAACATGTAGGATGCCGCATCGTATAGGAGATTAGGAGCCTATGTTGGGACCCCTTCGTCGTGTCAAGTTCCTGATCACCGCCCCATTCATCCTGCTGATGCTGTTGGTCATCAACGTCATGATGTCGCCGGGCCAGTAGCGGGACAACAAGACTTCAGTCCTGCCGGTTCGCCACACTTCTCAGCATCGTCAACAGCAGTTCGATGGCCACCGTGTTCTGGCCGCCGAGCGGCACGATCACGTCGGCGTAGCGTTTGCTCGGTTCCACGAAGTCGAGGTGCATCGGGCGGACGGTGTTCTGGTACTGCTCGATCACCGATTCCACGGTCCGGCCGCGCTCAGCCACGTCTCGCTGTAATCGGCGGATGAAGCGCGTGTCGGAATCGGTGTCGACAAACACCTTGATGTCCATCAGGTCGCGCAGCGCCGCATCGGTGAAGATCAGGATCCCTTCGACAATCAGCGCCCGGCGCGGCTGAAACGTTTCGCGGTCGGCCAGCCGCGCGTGGCGCGTGAAGTCGTACTGCGGAACGTCGACCGGCCGCCCGGCCTTCAATTCGCGCACGTGCTGCACCAGCAAGTCCGTCTCGAGTGAGTTCGGGTGGTCGTAGTTGAGCGCGGCCCGCTCTTCGAGCCGCAAGTCGTTACGATCGCGGTAGTAGCGATCGTGCTGGAGCAGCGTGACCTGGTCGAGTCCAAGACTATCGACGATCTTGCGAACCACCGTGGTCTTGCCGGACCCGGAGCCACCCGCGACACCAATCACGAACGACTGCATCGGGCGCGATCATATCTCGAAGCTGGGACGGCGATTCATCAAGCTCGGGCGGCTGCGGTCGACCCGCGTCGCTCGGCTGCCGCCGGCATGCGACGGCCTGGCTCAATGCTGAGTTGAGTGGTGCGGAAGAGAGGACTCGAACCTCCACCCGATTGCTCGGACTAGCTCCTGAGGCTAGCGCGTCTGCCAATTCCGCCACTCCCGCACTCGGAGGGGTTTCTTACGCCGGCAGGAAGCTACAAGTATACGACAGGATCCCTCGCCTCGACACCCATCCCGGCCACGGCCTCTCGCGCACGGGCGCTATCGCTCTGCGGCGAAGGCGTAGCGGCCCTTCCGGAGCTCGCTTTGCGCTTCGACGACCGCCAGCAGCGCTTCCGCCGCATGGGAGAGCGGGCCTTCGCGGCGATGAATGAGCCGCAGCTTGCGATCGAAGGCGAGTTCCGGCACCGGCACGCGCACCAGTTCCTGCCGCGCCACTTCGCGCTCGACGGTGATGGCCGGCAGTAACGCCACGCCGTTGCCCATGCCGACGAATTTCTTGATCGCGTCGATGGTCGGCATCTCCACCGGCATCCGCAGCTCGACCCGCTTCTTCTTGAACGTTTCGATCACCCGCAGCCGATAGGGCGACGACACGTGATGCGCGACGAATGACTCCTGCGACAGCTCCACGATCGAGACCTTGGCGCGACGCGCCAGCGGATGCGCCGGCGGCACCACGAACGCGAGCTCGTCGTGATAGACCACGATCGAGTTCAGCGCCTCGGTGTCGGGGCGAAACGTGATCACGCCAAAGTCGGCGCCGTAGTCGAGCACCTGCGCCGGCACGCGGCTGCCCAGGGCCCGCTGCACCGTGATGTGCACTTCCGGATAGAGCCGGCGATATTCGTGCAGGATCGGCAATAGATACAGGCAGGTCAGCTCGTTGGCCGCCACGGTCAGCCGCCCGGTCCGCAACTGCCGCACATCGTCGAGCGCCGACATGGCGCGGGCGCGCAGGTTCACCAGCCGCTCGGCATGATCGGCCAGCACCAGTCCCGCATCGGTCAGCACGCCGCGGCGGCTCGATCGATCGAACAGCGGCCGGCCAATCTCGTCCTCGAGCTTCTTGATGGTCTGGCTGATGGCCGGCTGAGTGCGGTACAGCGCCTTGGCCGCGGCCGAAAAACTGCCCTCTCGAACGACCGCAAGAAATGCTTCGAGCTGAAACAGTTCCATCGACAGGCATACTATAACCAAATACCGAGTCGTCTATAGATATTATTATTTTGACTTATTTGGGTCGTCAGCCCTACTCTCTTAGTCTGGCTAATCTCAGATGGCGACCACGTCACAAATTCTAATATTCGACACGACCCTCCGCGACGGCGAGCAGGCGCCCGGCTTCAGCATGACCGCCGCGGAGAAGCTGCTGCTGGCGCAGCAGCTCAATCGTCTGGGCGTGGACATCATCGAGGCGGGCTTTCCAATCTCGTCCGACGGCGACTTCGACGCCGTCTGCACGATTGCCACCAACGTGCGCCGGCCGATCATCGCCGGCCTGGCCCGGGCCATTCCGGCCGACATCGACCGGGCGTGGGCGGCGCTGGCGCCGGCCGCCCGTCCTCGCATCCACGTCTTCCTGGCGACATCGGACATTCATCTCGAACACAAGTTGCGCATCAGCCGCGCGCAGTGCCTGGAACAGATCGCGTCGGCCGTGGCCCACGCGCACGGCCTGTGCGGCGACGTCGAGTTTTCAGCGGAAGACGCCACGCGCAGCGACCTCAATTTCCTGTGCGACGTCGCGGCAGCGGCGGTGAACGCCGGTGCGACAACCATCAACCTGCCGGATACCGTCGGCTATGCGTTGCCGGCCGACATCGAGCGAATCTTCAAGACGGTCGGCGACCGCATTGGCGATCGCGCCGTGCTCTCGGCCCACTGCCACAACGACCTCGGCCTTGCGGTGGCGAACTCATTGGCCGCCGTGCAGGCCGGCGCCCGTCAGGTGGAGTGCACCATCAACGGCATCGGCGAACGAGCCGGCAATGCGTCGCTCGAAGAGATCGTGATGGCGCTCGAGGTTCGCGCCGATGCGCTGCCCCATCGCACCGCCATTCACACACCGGCGCTGGTGCCGACCAGCAACGCACTGTCGTCGGTCGTCGGCGTCTCGGTGCCGCCCAACAAGGCGATTGTCGGCGCCAATGCGTTCGCGCACGAGGCCGGCATCCACCAGGACGGCATGCTGAAACACGAGCTGACCTACGAAATCATGCGGCCCGAATCGGTGGGCGCCCCGGGCACGCGGCTCGTGCTGGGCAAACACTCCGGCCTGCGCGGCCTCGACGCGCGCTGCCGCGCGCTGGGGCATCGCCTCCGCCAACCGGAGCTCGAACGCCTCTACGTCAAGGTCACCGCGCTCGCCGACCGTACCAAGGCGGTTGATGACGACGCGCTGTCGAGAGTCATTCGCGAGGAGCTGGCGGCCCCGATGACGATGGGCGCCACTCACCACTGAGAACCGATATGTCGTTGAAGATCGCCCTGATGCCAGGGGACGGCATCGGCCCTGAAGTGACCGACGAAGCCGTCCGCATCCTCACGAACGTTGCCGAGCATGCCGGCAGGTCGTTCACGTTCTCGACGCACGCCATTGGCGGCGCCGCGATCGACACGGCAGGACGAGGCCTGCCCGAACGCACGCTCGAGGCCGCGCTCAACGCCGACGCGGTCCTGCTCGGCGCCGTGGGCCATCCGAAATTCGACGGTCAGAAGACGGCCGAGCGGCCCGAAGCGGCCCTGCTGGCGCTCCGACAGGCACTGGGCGGCTTCGCCAACCTGCGTCCCGCAGTGTGCTACCCGCCGCTCGCCAGGCGCACGGCCTTCCAGCCCGAGCGCGTCAAAGGCGCCAGCGTGTTGATCGTACGCGAGCTGCTGGGCGGCCTGTACTTCGGCGAGCCGCGCGGGTTCGAAGCCTCCGGCAACACCGCTTTCAACACGCTGATCTACTCGCGCCACGAGATTGAGCGGGTCGCAAAGGTCGGGTTCGAGCGAGCCCGCGAGCGCCGCAAGAAGGTCGCGTCCATCGACAAGGCGAACGTGCTCGAGACATCGCGCCTGTGGCGCGCGGTGGTTTCCGACGTGGCCAAGGGCTACCCCGACGTCGAGCTCGAGCATGTCTACGTGGACACCGCCGCCATGCGCCTGGCGACCGCGCCGGCCAGCTTCGACGTGATGCTGTGCGACAACCTGTTCGGCGACATCCTGAGCGATCAGGCCGCGTCGATCGCCGGGTCGCTCGGACTGCTGCCATCGGCGACGGTTGGCGGCAAGGTCGATCTCTACGAGCCGGTCCACGGCTCGGCGCCCGACATTGCGGGCAAGGGCCTCGCCAACCCGATCGGCGCCATTGCCAGCGCCGCGATGTTGCTGCGCTTCAGCGCCAGGATGGACAAGGAAGCCGGCGACATCGATCACGCCATTGAGGACGCGCTGGCGGCCGGCGCCCGCACCAGGGACCTCGCGGGTCCGGGCGAACGCGTGCTGTCCACGCGCGAGATGGGACAGGCCATCGAAGAGGCGCTCAACGAAGTGCGCGATCGAAAGCACTGCTACCATGGCGTCTAAGACGCTGTTGGACAAGGTCTGGGACGCGCACGTCGTGCGCGAGCTCGAAGACGGCCGCACGCTGCTCTACATCGATCGTCACCTGGTGCACGAGGTCACGTCGCCGCAGGCGTTCGAAGGCCTGCGCCTCGCCGGCCGCAAGGTCCGCCGTCCCGATCTCACCTTCGCCACGGTCGATCACAACGTGCCGACCTCGGCGCGCCACCTGCCGATTGCCGATCCGCTGGCCCGCCAGCAGGTCGACACGCTGCGCGACAACGCGGTGCGGTTCGGCGTGCCGCTCTACGATTTCAATTCCGGCCGCCAGGGTATCGTCCATGTGATCGGGCCCGAGCTGGGTCTCACGCTGCCGGGCACCACCATCGTGTGCGGCGACAGTCACACCAGCACGCATGGCGCGTTCGGGGCGCTGGCGTTCGGCATCGGCACCAGCGAAGTCGAACACGTGCTGGCCACGCAGTGCCTGGCGCACCAGAAGCCGAAGGCGATGCGCGTCAACGTTGCCGGCACACTCAGTGCCGGCGTCACCGCCAAGGACGTGGCGCTCGCGCTGATGGGGCGGCTGGGCGTCGGCGGCGGTACCGGCCACGCGCTCGAACTGGCTGGCCCGCTCATCGAGCGCCTCTCGATGGAACAGCGGATGACGGTCTGCAACATGAGCATCGAGGCCGGCGCGCGCAGCGCGCTGGTGGCGCCGGACGAGACGACGTTCGCGTTCCTGGAAGGCCGGCCGCATGCCCCCAAGGGCGCGGCGTGGACGGCTGCCGTCGAACAATGGCGCGGGCTGAAGAGCGATGCCGGCGCGCAGTTCGACGCCGAGATTGGCATCGACGTCAGCGGACTCGCTCCGCTGGTCACGTGGGGCACACGCCCAGACATGGTCGAAGCGGTCACCGGCCGCGTGCCCGATCCGAAGTCGGCGGCCTCCGACGGCGACGCCCGCGCCATGGAGCGCGCGCTGGCCTACATGGGGCTGGCGCCCGGCACCGCGATCGAGGGCGTCATGGTCGATCGCGTCTTCATCGGCTCCTGCACCAACGCGCGGCTGGAAGACCTGCGCTCCGCCGCCACCGTCGCCAGGGGCCACAAGGTCAACACCCGTGTCCGCGCGCTGGTCGTGCCCGGGTCGCAGCAGGTCAAAGCCGACGCGGAGCGCGAAGGGCTCGACCGGATCTTTTCCGAGGCCGGCTTCGAATGGCGGGAGCCCGGCTGCTCGATGTGCCTGGGCATGAACGACGACATCCTTGGCGAAGGCGAACGCTGCGCCTCGACCAGCAATCGCAATTTCGAGGGCCGCCAGGGCCGCGGTGGACGCACGCACCTGGTGAGCCCGGCCATGGCCGCGGCGGCGGCGATCAGCGGGCACTTCACCGACGTGCGGCAGTGGGAGTACCGGTCGTGAGCGGGCAGCCGGAAGCCGGGAGCCGGGAGCCGTTTCGCCTGCATCGCGGAACCGTCGCCCCGCTTCGACGCAATCACGTCGACACCGACCAGATCATTCCGAAGCAGTTCCTGAAACGCATCGAGCGCTCGGGTTTCGGCCCCTTCCTGTTCAACGACTGGAAGCTCGATCCGCAGTTCGTGCTGAACCACCCGAACTACGCGGGCGCGTCGGTGCTGGCGGCCGGCGTGAACTTTGGCTGCGGCTCGTCGCGTGAGCATGCCGCCTGGGCGCTGCTCGACGCCGGCTTCCGAGTGGTCATCGCCCCGTCGTTCGCCGACATCTTCCGCAACAATGCGATCGGCAACGGCGTGCTGCCCGTCGCGCTGCCTGATGCGGCGGTCGAACAGATCCTCGGCCGTGCCGAGCAGCAGGCCGATTACGCGATCGACGTCGACCTGGAAGCGTGCGAAGTCCGCGATCAATTCGGCCTGCGTGAGCCGTTCACGATTGATGCGGCATCGCGCCAGCGATTGCTCGACGGAACTGACGACATCGATCTCATTCTGAAAAGTGAATCCGACATTGCAGCCTTTGAGCGGCTGCGAGTCGACGTGATTGCGTAGCCGTTCTAGCAACTGGCAACTGGTAACTGACAACTCATATGAGAACCAAGGGTTCGCACATCATCTGGAAGGTCCTGGTTGAACAGGGCGTCGATACTGTCTTCGGGTATCCGGGCGGCGCGATTCTGCCGGCCTATGATGCCCTGCTCGATCACCCGATTCGCCACGTCCTCGTCCGCCACGAGCAGGGGGCGACCCACATGGCCGACGGCTACGCCCGTGCCAGCGGCAAGGTCGGGGTCGCGCTGGCGACCTCGGGCCCCGGTGCCACCAATCTCGTCACCGGCATCGCCACCGCGATGATGGACTCGATACCGATGGTCTGCATCACCGGCCAGGTGCCCGAAGCGCTGATCGGGTCGGACGCGTTCCAGGAAACCGACGTCACCGGCATCACGCTGACCATCACCAAGCACAACTTCCTGGTCACCAAGGCCGCGGACATCGCGCCGGCGCTGCGTAAGGCGTTCGAGATCGCGACGTCGGGCCGGCCTGGTCCGGTGCTGGTCGACATCACGAAGAACGCTCAGCAGGAGGACGCGGAGTACACGGAGCCGTCGCAGACGCCGGGCCCTCGAGCCGCGGCGCGCGCGGCTGGTACGGCCACCTCTATCGCCCGCGCGGCAGAACTGATCGCCACGTCGAAAGCGCCGGTCATTCTCGCCGGGCACGGCATCCTGAAGAGCGGCGCGATGGACGAGGTGCTGCAGCTGGCCGAGCGCGCCCAGATCCCGGTGGCCATGACACTGCTCGGCATCGGCAGCGTGCCGGCGCACCATCCGCTCAACCTCGGGATGATGGGCATGCACGGCGAGCACTGGGTCAACGAGGCGATCCAGCAAGCCGACTTGCTGATCGCGCTCGGCATGCGCTTCGACGATCGCGTGACCGGCAAGCTGGCCTCCTACGCCCCGCTGGCCAGGAAGATCCACATCGACATCGACCCGTCCGAACTGAACAAGAACGTGCGCGCCAACGTGGCCATCGCCGGCGATCTGCGGGCCGTCCTCGAGAATCTCCTGCCGCTCGTCGGCCCGGCGACGCGCGACCCCTGGCTCGCGCGCATCGGCGAGCTGGCGGGCGGGCCGACGGTCCGCGATATCGACGATCTGCCGGACGACGGCCGGCTGTGCGCGGCACACGTGATTCACGACATCTGGAAGGCCACCAACGGCCGCGCCATCATCGTCACCGACGTCGGGCAGCACCAGATGTGGGCGGCGCAGTACTACAAGGTGGCCGAGCCAGGCACGTTCATCACCTCGGGCGGTCTTGGCACCATGGGCTTCGGCGTGCCCGCAGCCATCGGCGTCAAGCTGGCGCGGCCCGACCGCGAGGTCTGGGCGATTGTCGGTGACGGCGGCTTCCAGATGACGCAGGCCGAGCTGCAGACGATCGTGCAGGAGAACGTCAAGGTCAACATCGCGATCATCAACAACGGCTACCTGGGCATGGTGCGCCAGTGGCAGCAGTTCTTCCACGATCGCCGCTACTCCGCGACGCCGATGTCGTCGCCCGATTACGTCAAGCTGGCTGATGCCCACGGGCTGCCCGGGGTGCGCGTCACGCGGCGATCGGACATGACCGACGCGCTGCGCCACGCCCGGGCGTCGGCCGGCTCGGTGGTGATGGACTTCCGCGTCGATCAGGAAGACACGGTCTACCCGATGGTGTCGCCGGGCGCGGCGCTGCACGACATGATCAAGCGGCCCGGGGCGGTCTCGCTGGCAGAAACGGGAGCGGACCGGTGACCGTAGAGGACCTTCGCCCCCGCACCATCCTCGTCCGCTACGAGCACGAGATCGATGCGCTCGACCGCGTCGCCTCGGTGCTGCGGCGGCAGCGCGTGCGCGCCGAGGCGTTCACGGCGGTGGCGTCGCAGGATCGCGCCACGGTGCAGGCCACCATCATGTTCGACAGTTCCGACAGAACCGCCGCGCGCATCGTGTCGCTGCTGGAGAAGCAGATCGGCGTGCTGGCAGTGGAAGACTTCACCTCAGCAGCAAGGGAGCAGTAATCCGATGGCCAAGATGATTCACGACGCAGATGTCGACCTGTCACCGATCCTGTCGCGCAAGATCGCGATCATGGGGTACGGGTCCCAGGGGCATGCGCACGCGCTGAACCTCAGGGACAGCGGCGCCGACGTGCGCGTCGGCGTGCGGCCCGGCAGCCGCGGCTGGAACGCCGCCACCAAGGACGGCTTCGCGCCGCTCTCGCCCGCCGACGCGGCGGCGTGGGCCGACGTGATCATGATTCTCGTCCCCGATCTCGCGCAGCCGGACCTGTTCGAGCAGCACCTCGCGCCCCACCTCGCCCCCGGCAAGATGCTGATGTTCGCGCACGGCTTCGCGATCCGTTTCGGCTGGATCACGCCGCCGCCGGGCGTCGACGTGTCGATGGTGGCGCCAAAGGCGCCCGGGCACCGCGTCCGCGAGGTCTTCAAGGAAGGCGCCGGCGTTCCCGGCCTGATGGCGATTCACGCCGACGCCACCGGCCAGGCGCTGAAGTCGACGCTGGCCTATGCCAAGGGCATCGGCTGCACGCGCGCCGGCGTCATCGAGACCACCTTCTCTGAAGAATGCGAAACCGATCTGTTCGGCGAGCAGGCGGTGCTGTGCGGAGGCGTCAGCCGGCTCGTCCAGGCCGGGTTCGAGACGCTCGTCGAGGCCGGTTACCAGCCGGAGATCGCGTATTTCGAGTGCCTCCACGAGCTGAAGCTGATTGTCGACCTGATGTATCGCGGCGGGCTCGGGTTCATGCGCTACTCGGTCAGCGACACCGCCGAGCACGGCGACTACACCGGCGGCCCGCGCATTGTCACTGCCGAGACCAAGGACGAGATGCGGAAGATGCTGGCCGAGATCCGGTCGGGCGCGTACGCGGAGAAACTGGCGCGCGAGACGAAGAGCGGATGGTTCCAGGCCGAGCGAGAGCGCCAGCGCGATCACCAGATCGAACAAGTCGGCGCGAAACTCCGCGCCCGAATGCCGTTCCTCGAGCCGTCGGTGGCGCCTGCGTCAGATCCCGTGCCCGTAGCCTGAGTCCTGGCTGAAGCCGGACTCGAACACATCGACGTACACCGGAACCGGCGCGACGGCCGGTTCCACCCACACCATTAGTTCCTGGGATAGCGCGCGAGTATTTCCTTCACCTTGTCGATTGGCAGCGCCTCGGCCTTTCCGAACCGGCTGGACACAGGCGTCGCCTTCAGCAGCGAGTTGTAGACCGCTTCCTCGGTGGCCTCAAGCGCCGCCTGGAAGAGAGGCGATACGCCATCCGATGGCAGCAGCGTGCGAGACTGGACCGCGGAAGCTCCAAACCGCGTGCGCAGCTCTGCCGCCGTGGAAAACGCAATCGCGAAATCGCCGCTGCCGTTGCTGTATGACGACCCGGTCCGCGCCAGGCCGAAGATGGCGCGCGCGGCGATCCGCTTCAGATCGCGCGCATCCACCGGCGCATCCGTCGCGACGACAATCATGCACGACCCATCCCCGTGATCGGCAAGGCCCGTTCGCCCGTCCTCCCGTTGGCCTGTTCGCCCGTTCGCCTGCTGGCCCGTAGGCCTGTAGGCATAACGTCCCAGGATCTTCCCCACCGGCGCGCCGCCCATCGTCAAGACGCCGCCGTAGTTCGATTGCACCAGCACGCCGACGGTGTATCCGCCGAACCGCGCGTCGAGCTTCCGAGACGATGTGCCGATGCCGCCCTTCCAACCGAAGGCCTGCGTGCCGGTGCCGGCGCCGACGCTGCCCTCCTGCACCTCGCCCGCCGACGCCGACGCGATCGCCTCGATGACATGCTGGGGCCTGACGTGCCGGCCGCGAATGTCGTTGAGGCCGCCGTCGTTGGTTTCGCCGACCAGTGCGTTGACCGATCGCACGTTGGCGTTGCCGGGCTGGTCGAGCGTCCACTTGACCAGTCCGTCGATCGCCGCGCCGACGCTCAGCGTGTTGGTCAGCGCGATCGGCGTTTCGATCGTGCCGAGTTCGTCGACCTGCGTCGATCCGGCGAGCTTGCCGAACGCATTGCCGACGAACACGGCGCCGGGCACCTTGTCCTGGAACACGTTGCCCGCGTGCGGCACGATCGCCGTCACACCGGTGCGGACGTTGTCGCCCTGGCTGAGTGTCGTGTGACCGACCGACACACCTGCAACATCGGTGATGGCGTTGCGCGCTCCCGGCGGAAACACGCCCGGCACGAGACCCAGGTCACGCGCGCGCGGCCGACCTGTCTGCTGTGCGGCAACGGTGGCGATGCCGACCACAACGAACCCGACCGCAGCACACCTGTGGAACCCCTGGAATCGTTGGAACATCAGGAACCTTTGGTTTGGATGATACGATCGACGTCTGCATGCGGCAAATTTCGCTCGCAGCCGTCGAAGACGCTGCGACACACGTCTACCGGGCCGCGGTACGCACCCCACTGATCAGACTCGATCTGCCGTCGGGCGAGGGTCCTGAGATCTATCTCAAGCTCGAATCGCTCCAGCCGATTGGGTCGTTCAAGATCCGCGGCGCGTGGAACGCGGTTCGCAAGCTCACGCCCGAACAAATGACAGACGGCGTGTGGACGGTCAGTGCCGGCAACGCCGCACAGGGCGTGGCGTTGTCGGCGCGCCTGGCCGGCGCGTCGTGTTCGGTGATGGTGATGGACACCGCACCGCAGGCCAAGTTGCGCGCCATTGAGACACTGGGCGCGTCCATCGTCAAGGTCAGCTACGACGAATGCTGGCAGACAGTGCAGAACCACGCGTCACCGCGGATGCGCGGTCACTTCGTCCACCCGTTCGATGACGACGACTTCATTGCCGGCAACGCCACGGCCGGCCTCGAAATCCTGGAAGACCTGCCGGAGGTCGATGCGGTGGTGGCCGCGCTGGGTGGCGGCGGGCTGTTGTCGGGCATCGGCTCGGTGATGCGCGCCAGGAAGCCGGGCGTGCGGATCTATGCGGCTGAACCTGAGACCGCGGCGCCGCTCGACGTGTCGCTGAAGCGCGGTGAGCCGAGCTGGTTCGAGGGTTGGCGGCCATCGTTCGTGGATGGCGCCGGCGGCAAGTCGGTGCTGCCCACCATGTGGCCGCTGCTGAAGAATCTGGTCGACGGATCGATCGTCATGCCGCTGGATGACGTGGCGGCGGCCATGCGCAAGACCGCCGATCGCGTCCACGTCGTCGCAGAAGGCGCCGCGGGCACGGCCATCGCGGCCGCGCTGAGCGGCAAAGCCGGCACCGGTAAGATCGTCGCCGTGGTGTCCGGTGGCAATATCGATCTCTCGCGTTTCGCTGAACTGGTCGCCCAGCCGACTCCCTAATCCCTAATTCCTAATTCCTGGTCCCTAACTCCTGACCGATGTCCGAAGAACGTTTTTCGAAAGCCGCTCCCCTGCCAGGTCGCCTGCATCGTCTTCATGAACTCGCCCTGGATTTGTGGTGGAGCTGGGACGATCGCGCGCGCCAGGTGTTTCGCCGTCTCGATCTGGCGCTCTGGCGGGCGACGGCGCACAACCCGGTGCAGATGCTCCAGCGCATCTCACCCGAGCGGCTGGCGTGGGCGGCCGCTGACGCCGCGTTCCTGAAGGCCTACGACGAAGCGCTGTTCGGCCTCGACAACGCGCGCACGGTCTCGCATCCGTGGTGGCGCGACCACCAGGCAATGCTCGGAAGCGGCACGGTGGCGTATTTCTCCGCGGAGTTCGCGTTGCACCAGTCGCTGCCAATCTATGCCGGCGGCCTCGGCGTGCTGGCCGGCGATCACTGCAAGGAAGCCGCGGACCTGGGCCTGCCGTTCGTCGGCGTTGGCTTCATGTATCCGCAGGGCTATTTCCGCCAGCGCATGACCAACGACGGCTGGCAGGAGGAACGCTACGAGCGCATCAGCTGGACCGACGCGCCGATCGAAGCCGCCGTGACCCCCGACGGGCGCCGGTGCATCACCGCGGTGCCGCTGGGCGATCGCACGGTGCTGGCCGCGGTGTGGCGGGTGCGGCTCGGGCGCGTGCGGTTGTTCCTGCTCGACACCGACCTTGCCGAGAACGCGCCGTGGGACCGTGAGTTGTCGGCCCGCCTCTACGGCGGCGATCGCGAGACCCGCATTCAGCAGGAGGTCATCCTCGGCATCGGCGGCGTTTGCGCGCTGCGCGCGCTTGGCATCGCCCCCACCGTGTGGCACCTCAACGAGGGACACGCGGCCTTCGTGGCGCTGCAGCGCATCCGCGAGCTCATCGAGCAAGGCCGTTCGTTCGACGATGCCCTGGAAGAAGTGCAGCGATCGACCGTCTTCACCACGCACACGCCGGTGCCGGCCGGCCACGATGCGTTCCCGTTCCATCTCGTCGAGAAGCACCTCGCGGGCAGGTGGGGCGCAATCGGCCAGCATCGCCAGCGCTTCCTCGCGCTCGGCGAGTACGACAACGGCAGCGGATCGCAGTTCAACATGACGGCGCTGGCGCTGCGCACCTCGTCGTTCGTCAACGGCGTCAGTGCGCTGCACGGCGAGGTCACCCGATCGATGTGGCGGCCGATGTGGCCAGACACGCCGGCCGACCAGCTGCCGGTGCGCAGCATCACCAATGGCGTGCACGTGCCCACCTGGCTGGCCAGCGACGTGCACGAGATGCTCGATCATCACTTCGGACCGGGCTGGCTCGATCGCGTGGACGATCCGGAACTGTGGGAACAGCTGAACGATATCCCCGACTCCGAAATCTGGGCGATGCGGAACCAGCTGCGCCAGGATCTGTTCTCGTTCATCCGCGAACGGATGCGCGCGCGCTTCTCGCTCGAGCAGGTCGGCCAAAGCCGCATTGTATCGGCCGGCGCCATGCTCGATCCCGAGGCGCTGACGCTGGGCTATGCGCGCCGCTTCACGGCCTACAAGCGGCCCGAGTTGATCTTCCACGACCCGGATCGGCTGGCGCGGATCCTGACCAACAGCGATCGGCCGGTGCAGATCGTGTTCGCGGGCAAGGCGCATCCCGCCGACGAGCCCGCCAAACATCACCTGCAGCGCGTCTTCAAGCACGCGCTCGATCCGAAGTTCGGGGGCCGGCTCGCCTTCATCGACGACTACGACATGCACGTCGCGCACTACCTGGTGCAGGGCTGCGATGTGTGGCTGAACAGTCCGCGCAAGCCCCTCGAGGCCAGCGGCACCAGCGGCATGAAGGCGTCGCTCAACGGCGCGCCGCACCTGAGCATCGGCGACGGCTGGTGGGCGGAAGGCTTCAACGGCCGGAACGGATGGCTGATCGAGAGCCACGCCAACCCCGACGATCATGCCGCCGTCGACGCCGCGGACGCCGCGGCACTCTACGATCTGCTGGAAACGGACGTCGTGCCGGCATTCTACGAGCGCGATGCGCGCGGCCTGCCGCGCAAGTGGGTGGCGGTGGTGCGCGAGGCGATGCGCTCCAACGTGCCGCGCTTCTCCACGCGCCGCATGGTCAAGCAGTATGTGACCGAAATGTACGGCCCGGCGTCGCGTTCGGCGGTTACCGCTCCAACCTCGTAACGCTCGCCAGCGCCTCGTCGTACCACTTGTGCCACGCCGCGAGAATCTCCGGCGTGGCCTGGTGTTGCTGCTCGGTCGCCATCCGCGCGGCCCGCGCGAACTGCAGCAAGCCCCGCAACGACGTCGAGTCGGTCTGGTCGGCCGCGGCCAGAAACAGTGCCGTGGTGCCGACCACGATCGCCACGTGCTGCATCTCCGAGGCGCTGACTTTGTCGAGCGTGTCGAGATTGGTGTGATAGTAGCGATCGGTGAAGTGCCAGTTGAGCAGCGACGGCACGCCCGCGCGCATGAACACCGTGTGATCGCTGCCGCCCTCGTACGGGTTGGTGCGCACCACCCAGTTGGTGTCCCGCGCGCGCCGCAGCGCCACGCCGAGGTGGAGATCGTTCAGGAAGCTGCCGCGCACCGTCGCCGGATCCACCTTGCTCGCGCCCCACTCCGAGTGCGGATCGGTGGGACGATCCCAAATCGCCGACGGATCGGGCTCCTTTTCAATCAGGAACGTGCCGCCGGTCTTGGCGGTGTCCTGTCCGGTCATATCAAGCGACAGCATGGCCACGACCTGCTTGACGCGCTCGGGATCGGCCTTGACCCACTGCTCGCTGCCGCGAATCTCGTCGACCCACAGGAAGGTGAGGGTTCGCGCCGGCGCCGGTAACGTGCCGTTGCGCACGCCCTCGTGAATCGCCAGTGCCGCCGCCAGCAGGGTGCCGCAGCCGCTCGCGTTGTCGTTCGCGCCTGGCTCCTGGACGTGCGCGACCATCACGATGCGCTCTTGGTCCCTCGACTGCGCTCGGGACGATCCTGAGGCTGTCGAAGGGTCGGCGGGCACGCGGCCCGGAATCTCGAGTATCAGGTTGCGATTGGGTCGTTGATGAAACGTGGAGGCAATCTCCACGTGCACAAAGACGGGTCCGCGCGCCAACTCGTCACGCAGCCGGCCGGCCGCTCTGGGCGTCGCCTTGAAGCCGAACGAGCGGAGCGCCGCGTTGTTCGGCACGCTCCCCCATTGCAGGACATCCGGCGTGTCTGCGGGCCGGGTGTAGGGGGCAATGTCGGACGAGATCACACCAGCGGCGCCGCGGTCGCGCACCGCCTGCTGAAACACCTGGCCGAGCGAACCGGTCGTGAGCACCACCGCGCCTTTCACGGCCTTGCCCTCGTAGGCGGCCGCGCTGGTGCCGGCACCCACGTCGATCAGCGGCAGCGTCACGCCTGCCGGCGCCGTGCTGTACGAATTGATGGCGAGCGCGACCTGATGCGTCGCCCTGGACAGCAGCACATCACCGGCGGGGCCGCCAAGCCGCAGCGTGCCAACCGAGTGCTCCCAGCCCCCACTGGTGTTGGGGAACTCCTCGTATCGCGGTTGCAGCCCCGCGGCCACCAGGCGATCGAAAATGCGCTGCTGCGACGCCTCGAACGCCGGGTTACCGGCCAGCCGCCACAGCGGCGCCATGAACGTGGCGATGTCCATTGCCACCGTGGCATCCGTCGACTGCGCCAGGCGGCGATAGATCGCTTCCGCTCGAGGCGGCAAGTGCTGATCGAGCGGCGGCAGGTGGAAGCTTTCCTGCGCGTAGCCAGAACTGCAAAGCAAGATGGCCGCGCACCACGCACCCAGGCTCCGCTGCACTGTGGCACCCATGCACCTGAAGTAAAATCGTTCGATGTCCCGGAAGTCAATCGGCAATAAGAAGGGGTGCGTCCTGTGCGGCGCCAAGGAAGTGTCCGAACCACGCGGCGAAGAGCGCTACTGCCGTGAATGCTGGGACAAGAAGATCGCCGTCGAGGAGATCGTCGCCCGGGACTTCGCGCTCAAGCGCTACATCCGCGCGCACAGCGCCGAGAAGTACCTCGTCTACCACTCCACCCAGAAGCGCCCGATCGGCCAGATCATCGTGGTCGACGACGGCTACGACCTGTTCCTGACGATGACGCTCTATCCGAACTTCTCGTGGGACGATCCGGCCTACAACCTCGACGGCGACCCCGAGGGGCGCACCTTCGCGGAGCTGCTGGTCGACGTCGTGGCCACCGAGGTCATTGAACCGTGGGGCGGCGGCAAATGGCATCTCGAAGTGTTCCGGTCAACGGCCGCCGAGCCTGAGGACTGGAATGGGGAAATGTGAGCATGACGGCCGTTTCGGCACCGATATATAATCGCGGCCTGGAGGATTCCCGTATGCAATTGTTCCAGCGGACTGTGGCCCTGGCTGTGGCCCTTGGGTTGTTCGCCCCGATGGCATTCGCGCAGACGCCTGCGCCGGCTGCGCCTGCCGCTCAGGCCGCCCCGCGCAAGCTGATTTCGCCGTTCCGCGGCGACGCGACCGTGGAGTTCACCCGCCCGGTCACCAAGCGCGCCGGCGCCAACATCGTCACGACGCTGATGGTCAAGAACACCTCGTCCGGACCGCTGGCCGGGTTCCGCCTCGAAGAAAGCTGGTCGGACAAGACCGGCAACCTCGCCGGCGGCGACGTCTACCGTCATCCGCGGCCGCTCATGCCGAACGAAGTGATCAGCATCACGCTGACCACGCCGTACAACGCCCGCATGAACAACAACAGCTACAACTTCATCCACGCCAACGGCAACATCAAGCCCAAGGCCGTGCCCAAGATTGAAGTGCCAAAGACGTAGCAATTGACGATGGGGTGATTCCTTGATTCCTTGATTGTTGGGTGATTCGGCGATTTTGATATCGCCGATTGAATTGGCGATTGAAAATCGTCAGTCGCCCAACAGTCGTCAATTGAGGAATCGCCCAATCTTCATTGCGATCGCGCCAGCGACAGGCAGGCGCACATCCTCACCCCGCCAGGTTTTCAGCAGCAACAGCAGCCACAGGAAGACCGCCGCGAACCAGATCGCGTTGCCAAGGGCCTGCAGCGTCTGGAAGGTCGGCGCCGCCACGAAGAACGCGATCGCGCTGGCGCCGCCGCTCAGGAACAGCGCCACGGTAATCGGCCCGAAGACCAGCAGCGACTGCGCGGCGTGAAACCGCACCGTGGAATTACGACGTTCCGCGAACAGGAACACGAGGCCGGTCACCCACCATCCGGCGTAGCACAACACCGACGCGAGCCTGGCGTCCACGCCGGTGCTCGTCGGGCTGCTCATTGGTCGACCTTCTGGAGGCGAACCTCGCCCACGAAACGGGGCACCGTGGCAACGTGGCAGGGGCTGGTCAGGAGCTGCGCGGCCATGGCTCCCGGATCGGGCCGGCGCTCGCGCCACTCGACGGTCAACACGCCGGCAGCCTCGCGAGTGCCAAGGAACACCGCGACCGCCATGCGGGATCCGAAGTCCACCTTCGGGGTCGGCTGGCTGCCGTTGGGGCCTTTCCACAGAGTGGCAAATTCGGCCGGGGTCCGGGCGACTGTCTGCACCGGCTCCTCGACCGTGCCGATCACGTCTTTCGCGACCGTTTGTGACGGCGATACCGTTTGTAATGCGAGTGCGAGGACCGACGCGAAGATCACGGTTGTGCCCCCGTCACGCGGAAGATGAGTTCCTTCTCCGTCGTCGGACGATCGCCGAGGCGCATCGTGGCGTCGACCCGCAGCACGTACAGCCCGGGCGCGAGCGCCTTCAACGGCACACGGGTCTCGAAGCCGAAGCCGCCGGCCGCGCCCTTGAGGTCGGCGCTGTCGCGCTCTTCGCGCGTCTGGAACACCGTGGTGCCGCCTTCGGCCTTCACGGTGGCGTTGATTTCAACCTTGTGGGACTGCGTGACGTTGTCGTAAATCTCGGCGAATAACGCCAGTTCGTCGGCCGTCGAGAATTCGCGGAAGGTGGTCAGCGGCCCGGGCAACATCTTCTCGAGTGGGTCCTTCGGCCGAATCGTCGGCGTGACGCCGCTGGTCGCCGAGGTGAGCGCAATGTCACTCATCGTCAATTGCGGCTTCGAGAAATCCGGCACTTCGACGTCGAACATCACCGAGCCGGCCTTGCGCGTGTTGGCTTCGCGAACCGCGACGCGAAGGTTATAGCGGCCGGGAACCAGGTCAATCGAACTGATGACGCGGAATCCGGAGGCCATCACCCGCCTGGTGGTGTCGGGCTTCAGGTGGAGGTTGACGGTGTGGCGTCCCGTCCCGAAGGTCTTCCCCTTGTCGTCGGTCGCCACCCCGAGGAATTCAAGGTCGTTCTTGAACATGCCGCCGTCCACCTCGGCCATCGGCAACGTGGCGCCATGCACGAACGCCGAGATCACCACCGCGCCCTTCTTCTCCGGCCCCTTGAACACCGTCGCGGTCACGGCCATCGGCAGTTGTGCCAGCGGCAGCGGGCTCTCCATCGCATCGCGGAGTTCGGGCGACGCCCCGTCCTTCGACGTGAGCGGCTTGGCGTCCGGCGCCCGGCCGCGCAGCGCGACGTAGCCCTTCCGGGCACGCACCACGAAACCGGGCTTGTCGGGCAACCGCACCTCGATTTTCCGGAAGCGTCCGTCGCGCCGATCGTTGGTCGAGTAGTAGCCCATCACGTAGTAGGCGCTGTTGTCGTCGACAATCCGCTGAAAGGCGGTGGCGAAGTCATTGCGATTCACGACGGCAAAGCCGCCGGTCTCGTCACCCATGACCCGCAGGCTGTCCTGGGCGAGGCGCACCTCGTTGAATATCGACCCCATGCCGAGACCGAGGGAGGTGTCGTCCGGGAACGACTGAATGGTGGCCAGCTCGTCGAACTCCGCGCCCAGGCCGCGCGGATCGACGGCGTAGATCGCGACGTTGGCGCGGGTCGCGGCGGCGATCATGTCGCGCGTCGCGTCCATCACCGCCTGCCCCTCGGTGATCTGATCGTTGAGGACGGCGTTGATGTTGTAGTCGATCCCTTCGCCGAACATCACGATCGCCTTGCGGCGGCCGCGAACGTTGCCGAGGAAGTTGGACAGGTTGCGAATGGTGTCGAGCGTGCTGCGGGCGTGGTAGCCACGCTCCTTGTCGTCCAGATCGGCGGCCGGATCGCCCGAGAAGGGCGTCCCGGCGCGGCGCTGCACGTCGTCGATCATGTTCAGCGTCGACGAACGGAGCTTTCGGCCCATGAACTTGTCGACCGCGCGCAGCAGGCGGATCTGGCTGGTGGTGAAATCCTGCCCCGCGTCGCCCCGGCCGCTGGTGTGCACGACCGCGGCCAGGTCGTTGGCGCCGACGTAGCGCTCGATGAACTGGCGCGCGGCGAGCCGGATGCGCTGCGAACGGAGTGCCGAGGTATGCATGTCGTCGAGCACGATCACGTAGATCCGCCCGTCGGCCGCCTCGAGATTGGTGCGGACGTCGCGCTCCACCGGTCGCGATGCAAACAGCGGCCGCTCGACGCGCTCGACCGGAATATTCACCATCGAGAACGCGGTGATCTTCTGCGGCTTGCCGTCCTCGAACACTTGGAAGTCGGCGGCCTGCAGGCCAGGGATGAACTTGCCGTCACGATCGAGCACGCGCGCATCGACCTCGACGTAGTTGATTTCGGCGCGGAACGTGACTGGTGGCTGCTGTGGTTGCTGCGGCGGTGCCGGTTGCCGGCCGCTCGCGCCACGTCCTGCGAGCGCCAAGACCGCCATCGTGCAAAGGAGCAATCTCTTCGTCATGACAAATGTCCAAATCAAGTCGCTGGCCTGCTGGCCTGCTGGCCTGCTGGCCTGCTGGCCTGCTGGCCTGCTGGCCTGATTATAGGACGCCGCCCGGCCGGTCATGGTTCGTCAGCCGGTATAATCGCGAGCATATGCCCCTTGATATCGGAGCCGTCCAGAAAGCGCTGGGCGCTGAAGGTCTTGACGCGTGGCTGCTCTACGACTTCCACGGCTCCAATCCCGTCTCCTATCGCCTCGCTGGCATGGGCGGCGCCGGCCATCTCGCGACCCGTCGCTGGTTCTACCTGATTCCGGCGATTGGCGAACCGATGGCGCTCGTCCATGCGATCGAGCGGCACAACCTGGATCACCTCCCGGGATCGAAGGTCGTGTACGCCGGACGTGAGCAGCTCGTGGCGGGACTCGGCAAGTTGGTCGCGGGCCGCAAGCGCATCGCGATGGAGTATTCGCCCGACTGCGGCATTCCCTACGTCTCGCGGGTCGACGCCGGCACGATCGAGCTGGTGCGGGGCCATGGCGTCGAGGTCGCGTCGTCCGGCGATTTGATTCAGCAGTTCGAAGCGCGCTGGAGCGGCACCGCGATTGCCGCGCACCGCGCCGCCTCCGAGAAGCTGTACCGCATCAAGGACCAGGCGTTCGAGGAAGTCGCGCGCCGCCTTCGAGACGGCGTGCCGACCACCGAGTACGACATTCAGCAGCAGATGGCGGGCTGGTTTCGAGACGAAGGCCTCGTGGCCGAGTCCGCGCCGTGCGTATCGGCTCAGGAGAATGCCGGCAATCCGCATTACCTGGCGACCGCGGCCGACCATCGCATCATTCACACGGACGAACTCGTGCTGCTCGATCTGTGGGGCAAGCTGAACGCGCCCGGATCGGTCTACGCGGACATCACGTGGATGGGATTCACCGGTCCGCAGGTGCCAGAGCGCATGTCCAGGGCGTTCGCCGCCATCTGCGCGGCGCGCGACGCCGCGGCGTCAGCGGTGGCGGACGCCGCCGCGGCCGGCCGAGACGTCCGCGGATTCGAGGCCGACAGGGCGGCGCGCAAGGTACTCATCGACGCCGGCTATCAGGACGCCATCCTGCACCGCACCGGTCACAGCCTGGGCGAGAACGTCCACGGCAACGGCGCGCATCTGGACGATTACGAAACGCACGACGAGCGTCGGCTCATCCCGGGAAGCGGTTTTACGATCGAGCCTGGGCTGTATTTCAAGGAATTTGGCGTCCGGACCGAGATCAACATGGTCTGGACGGATCACGGACCAGAAGTGACGGGGCCTCGTCAAAAGGCTATCCTGAGCTTGTTGTAGCCATTGGCTGGAGGAAGCATGTCGACCGGCATTCGCAAGACGACGCTGTTCTATTCGTTCCTGATCATGGTGGCCTCGCTGGCCGTCGGGATGGTGCTCGCCTCCCGGCTCGACCTGACGCCCACGTCGGCCGCGCAGTCGACGATGGCGGCGCCGCCGATGAACAGCGCGCCACTGAGCGGTCCGGTGGACGCGGGCACGTTCCGGAACATCGCCAAGGTGGTGTCGCCGGCGGTGGTCAACATCCGCAGCACGTCGAAACAGCGCGCGCAGGAGATGACCGAGTTCTTCGGCGGCGGCAGCCAGGAAGACCTGCTCGAGCGCTTCTTCGGGGGCGGGCGCGGCGGGCAGAATCCACCGCGCCAGCAGCGGCCGCGGGAACAGGAAACGCAGTCGGCCGGCACCGGGTTCGTCATCAACAAGGCGCTCGGCTACATCCTCACCAACAACCACGTCATCGAGGGCGCGAGCAAGATCGAGGTCGGCTTCTTTGGTGAAGACGGCGACGTCTACCACGAGGCGAAATTGATCGGGCGCGACCCGCTGACCGACAGCGCGCTGATCCAGTTGACCGACACCAAGTCCGATCTCACCGAGATCAAGTTCGGGGATTCGTCGCAGATGCAGCCCGGCGACTGGGTGGTGGCCATCGGCAACCCCTTCTCGCTCGGTCACACCGTCAGCGTCGGCGTGATCAGCGGCACCCGCGTCGGCAACCTGCCGGTCGCGCAGCAGCGCTTCGCGGACGTGATCCAGACCGATGCCGCCATCAACCCCGGCAACTCCGGTGGTCCGCTCCTGAACGCGCGCGGCGAAGTGATCGGGATCAACACCGCCATCTACACGGACTCGCGCCAGCAGGGCAACATCGGCATTGGCTTCGCGATTCCGATCAACAACGTGCGTGAGCTGATTCCGCAGCTGATCACCGGCAAGGTGACGCGCGGCGTGATCGGCGTCCAGGTGTCTCCGGTGCCGCTCGATTTGCTCGCGGAATTCGGGTTGAAGGAACGGCGCGGCGCGCTGGTCGGCTCGGTGACGCGCGGACGGCCGGCGGCCAAGGCCGGCATCGAGCCCGGCGACGTCATTCTCGAATTCAACGGCAAGGCCGTGCGCAATCGCGACGAGCTGGTCGCCACCGTGGTCGCGACCAGACCCGGCACCACGGTGCCGGTGAAGATCCTGCGCGACAAGCAGGAACGCACCATGTCGCTGACCGTCGATGAACTCGACCTCGAGTCGGAGAACGCGAGCCCTGAACCGCGCCGCGCCAACAACGACACGCCGGAAGAGGAATCGCAGGGCTTCGGCCTCACGATCACCTCGATCACCGCGGAGCAGGCGCGGCGGCTGCGCCTGCCGGCCGATATCCAGGGCGTGCTGGTCTCCGAAGTCGCGCCCGGCAGCCCGGCGTTCCGCGCCGGCCTGGTTGGCGGCGACGTCATCACCCGCGTGAACCGGCAGGTCGTGCGCACGCCGCAGGAGGCCGGCCGCATCCTGTCGCAGGTGCCGTCGGGTGGCACGGCGTTCCTGCTGGTGCTGCGCAACGGGTCGGAGCAGTTCGTCACGATCCGCAAGGAGTAATCGGTCAGTGCCGATCGAGCGCGAGATCAAGCTTCGCTTCGACAGTGCTGAAGCAGCACGGGAGCAGATCCTCGCGCTCGGCGCCACCCCCCTGCTCGGTCGCCGGTTGCAGGAAGATTGCCTGTTCGATACCGACGACGAGCGCCTGCGCCGCCAGCGCTCCACGCTGCGCGTGCGATCCGAAGGCGGCAAGGCCCTGCTGACCTGGAAGGGTCCAGTCATTGCTGCCGCCATCAAGATCCGCGAAGAATACGAGACCGTCGTGTCCGACGGGGCGGCGCTGCAGACCATCCTCGAAGAGATCGGCCTGCACGTCTGGTTCCGCTACGAGAAGTACCGCGAAGAGTTCAACGGAGACGACGTTGTGATTGCCGTGGATGAAACGCCAGTTGGGGTGTTCGTCGAGATCGAGGGCACCGAGGACGCGATTCATCGCACCGCCGCAGCGCTCGGCAAGTCGGCCGCCGATTACATCACCGACTCGTACCGGATCATCTTCCTGCAGCATCGCGACGCCACCGGCCTGGCCGGGCACGACATGGTGTTCGCGGGGCGGGAATGAATCTTCCAGCCTTAGTGCTCTGCGCGGGTCTTGGCACCCGGCTGCAGCCGCTCTCCCTGGTTCGCGCCAAGCCGGCGTTGCCGGTGGCCGGCACGCCGCTCATCACTCGAATCCTGCGCTGGCTCGAGAGCGCCGGCGTGTCGCGCGTGGTCGTGAATCTTCACCATCGCGCCGACTCGATCACGCGGCTGGTTGGTGACGGTTCGCGTCATGGACTCAAGGTGCGCTACTCCTGGGAGGCCGAGATCCTGGGCTCGGCAGGCGGGCCGGCGAGGGCGATTCCGCTGCTCGAAGCGGACCGCTTCCTGATCGTCAACGGCGACATGATCACCAACGTCGATCTGAACGCCCTTGCGGCGGCGCACGTCGATACCAACGCGCTGGTCACCATGGCGGTGATTGACGGGCGCGACGGCTATAACGGCGTGATCGCCGACCACCGCGGCATCGTTTCCGGGTTCGGGACGGCGCCGGGTGCCTCTCACTTCATCGGCGTGCAGGTCGTCAACGCGTCGGTGTTCGCCGGTGTCGACGTGCGAACGAAATCGGAGACCGTTCACGGCATTTATCCGTCGCTGATCGCCGGGAGGCCGGAGGCGATCCGGGTGTTTCATTCGAACGCCGACTACTTCGACATCGGCTCCGTGCCCGACTATCTCAGCACGGCGATGGCGATCGCAGGCCGGGAGCGCGTGCCCCTGGACAGGGGCCGGGACGGTAAGGTGGCCGCCACCGCGGTGCTGACGGACACGATTCTCTGGGATCGCGTGTCGATTGGCGCGGGCGCACGGCTGACGCAGTGCGTGGTCGCCGACGACGTGGTGGTGCCGGCCGGCGCGGAATTTTCGCGTGCCTCGCTGGTCATGCGTGAAAATAGGATCGTCGCGACGCCCTTTTGATGGAACCCAGGCTCGAACAGTACCTCGCCGAACATCAGCTGACCGATCAGACGCTGAAGGTCATGCCGCTCACGGGCGATGCGTCAGATCGCCGCTACTTCCGCGTGCTGCTCAAACACGCCAGGCCCATCGTGCTGGCGCTGCATACCGGGCCGATCGAATACCAGACAATGCCGTTCGTGTCGGTCGCCAGGCTGCTGGCAGAGGTACCCTTGCCGGTACCGCGCATCCTGCACCACTCCAACGCGCTCGGCGTGCTCGGGCTCGAGGACCTCGGCGACGTGACGCTGCAGGCGCACCTCGGCGCCGCCACACCGGCCGAACATGCCGCGCTCTACCGCCAGGCGGTCGGCTTCATCGCCCGACTGCAGCAGCGCGGCGAGGCGCTGCGGTCGGATGCCTATCCGCCGTATCGCATCGCGTTCGATCACGAAAAGCTGACGTGGGAGCTCGAGTTCTTCGTCAGGCACTACCTGCTCGCCTACAAGGGGGCGCCGCTGTCCGAGGCGCATCGCGACGCGCTGCGGGCGGAGTGGGCGACGATCGTCGACGAGCTGGCCTCCGAGCCGCGCGTGCTCTGCCATCGCGACTATCACAGCCGCAACCTGATGCTGCACGACGGGTCGCTGTACATCATCGACTTCCAGGATGCGCGGCTGGGCCCCGAGACCTACGATCTGGCATCGCTGCTGCGCGATGCGTATGTGGACCTGAGCCCGCAGCAGGTCGAGGAGTTGATCGCGTTTTTCCTGGCCCTGAAGGGATCTGAGCCATCTGCGCCTTCTGCGCTGACTGACTTTCGGCGGCGCTTCGACCTGATGGCCCTGCAGCGCAACTTGAAAGCGCTCGGCACGTTCGGCTACATGACGACGTCGCGCGACAACACGGTCTATATTCAGTACATTCCGCGAACGGTCGCGTACGTGAAGGCGAACCTGGCACGATACCCGCGGTTTGCCCGCCTCGGGGACGTGCTCGACGCGTGGTTGTGACATGCGATTTGGCATTTCGACTCACCTGTTCGTCGGCGATCGGCTCGATCGCGACCACCTGGTCGAGATTGCCGCGCATGGCTTCGACGCCGTAGAGGTGTTCGCGCTCAGGAACCACTTCGACTATCGGGATCGGCGCGCCGCAGTGGCGCTCGCCGAGTGGCTCGATGACACGCGGCTTCGCCTGCACGCCATGCACGCGCCCATCGCCGGCACGTACGCCAACGGTGCCTGGCGGGACGGTGTGAGCTTGGCCGCCTCGGACGAAGGCCGGCGTCAGGCCGCTGTCGACGAGACGCTCGCCGCGCTGGAAGTGGCCGCCACGGTTCCCTACCAGGTCCTGGTGACGCACTGCGGCGTCCCGGCGCCCTATGGCTCGCCGGCCGACAATCACCGGGGCTCGCTGATACGCAGCCTCGAGGAGCTGTCGCCGGCAGCGCAGCGGCACGGCGTGCGACTGGCGATCGAGGTCATCCCGAACGAGCTCTCGACGCCGTCGGCGCTGGTCGACTTGATCGAGAGCGAGATCGACGCGACCGGCCTCGGCATCTGCATGGACGTGGGCCATGCCCGGCTGATGGGCGACGTGGTCGACGCCATCGAGGCGTGCTCTGGTCACCTGATCGCGACGCACCTGCACGACAACCGCGGGCGATCGGACGATCACCTGGTGCCCGGCAAGGGCGTGATCGACTGGGACGCCACCACGCTGGCCTTCCAGAAGGTCGGTTACGACGGCACGTGGCTGTTCGAACTGGCGGTGGCGGCGCAGGCCAAGCCGGTGCTCGAGCAGGCGGTCAAGGCGCGCGAACGATTCGAGTCGCTGATGAAGCTCGGCGATGAGATGATGGGCCTGGACGAGAACTAGCCCGTAGCCCGTAGCCCGTAGCGCGTAACCCGTGGCCCGCATGCATACCTACATCAACAAGATCGGCGAGCACGCCCGACAGACCGTCACCATCAAGGGCTGGCTGCATAACCGGCGTTCGAGCGGCAAGATTCACTTTCTCACCGTTCGCGACGGCTCGGGCTTCATTCAAGTGGTGATGGGCAAGCGGGACGTCGATGAGGCGACCTTCGCGAAGGCTGACCACCTGAGCCAGGAAAGCGCCATCATTGTCACCGGCCTCGTCAAGGAAGACACGCGGCAGGCCGGCGGCTATGAACTCGTCGCCAGCGGGCTGGAAGTCGTGAATGAGGCCCATGACTATCCGATCACGCCAAAGGAACATGGCGTGGACTACCTGATGGACCGGCGCCACCTGTGGATTCGCGCCGAGCGGCAGACGGCGATCCTGCGCGTGCGCCACGAGATCATCAACGCGGTCCGCGACTTCTTCAACGACCAGGGCTTCATCCTCGCCGACGCACCGATCTTCACGCCCGCGGCGTGCGAGGGCACCACCACGCTCTTCCCCGTCGAGTACTTCGATGACGAAAAGGCGTACCTGACGCAGAGCGGTCAGCTCTATAACGAAGCGAATGCGATGGCGCTGGGCAAGGTCTACGCCTTTGGCCCGACGTTTCGGGCCGAGAAGAGCAAGACGCGCCGCCACCTGACCGAGTTCTGGATGGTCGAGCCAGAGATGGCCTACGCGGATCTCAACGACGTGATCGCGCTCGCCGAGGGCTTGATCGCGTCAGTGGTCGCGCGCGTGCTGAATCGTCGGCAGAAGGAACTGAAGACGCTCGAGCGCAACGTGTCGAAGCTCGAAGCGATCAAGGCGCCGTTCCCGCGGCTGCATTACGACCAGGCAGCGAAGCTCCTGCTCGACAAGGGCCTGCCCTTCCAAGTCGGCGGCGATCTCGGCGGCACCGATGAAACCGTCTTGTCCGAGCAGTTCGATCGACCGGTGTGCGTGACCCACTATCCGGCCGCGATCAAGGCGTTCTACATGAAGCCGGATCCGAACGAGCCGGACAAGGCGCTCTGCGTGGACGTGCTCGCGCCCGAAGGCTACGGCGAAATCATCGGCGGCGGCCAGCGCCTGGACGACCTGGATCTGCTGCTGCAGCGCATCAAGGAACACGACCTGCCGCAGCAAGCCTTCGAGTGGTACCTGGATCTGCGCCGCTTTGGGTCGGTGCCGCATGGCGGGTTCGGCATGGGCATCGAGCGTTGCGTGAGCTGGATCTGCGGCCTGGAGCACGTCAGAGAGACCATTCCCTATCCGCGAATGCTCTACCGGATCTATCCGTAGTCACGCTGGCCAGAACGTCGCACCTGCTACACTTGAGAGCTCCCATGAAGATCGGGTTCGTTTCCCTGGGGTGCCCCAAGAATCTCGTCGATTCCGAAGTCATGCTCGGCATGGCCGAGAAGGAAGGGCACGAGATTACCGCCGACGCGTCGCAGGCCGACGTCCTGGTAGTGAATACGTGTGCCTTCATCGACAGGGCCAAGCGGGAATCCATCGACACCATCCTCGAGATGGCCGAGCTGAAGAAGCAGGCCGCAGGCCGCAAGCTGGTGGTGACCGGCTGTCTGGCCGAGCGCTATCGGGACGAGCTGAAGAAGGAGATCCCCGAGATCGACGCGATTTACGGAACCGGAGAAGTTCCCGATTTCGTGAAAGCACTCGCGCCGGGGGTGAAACCGCTGACGCTTCACCGCACAGCGCCGGTGTTCGGCGTCGACCTGCCCAACTACATCTACGACGCCGACACGCCGCGCAAGCGCGTCACTCCCGGCCACTACGCGTACATCAAGATCGCCGAGGGCTGTGATTACCGGTGCGCGTTCTGCATCATCCCCAAGATGCGCGGGCACTATCGCAGCCGGACGGTCGAATCGATCGTCCAGGAAGCGGCGCACCTGGCATCGCAGGGCGTGAAAGAGCTGCTGCTGATTTCGCAGGACACCACCTTCTACGGCATCGACCGGGGCGAGCGCGGCGCGCTGCCGCGGCTGTTGCGCGCGCTGAACGAGGTGGACGGCATTGAGTGGATCCGGCTGCTCTACCTGTATCCCACGACCATCACCAGCGACGTCATCGACGCCATCGCGGATCTCGACAAGGTCGTGAAGTACATCGACCTGCCGCTGCAACACGCCTCGGACGCGGTGTTGAAGCGCATGAAGCGGCCCGGCACGCGGCAGTCGTACCAGCGGCTGCTCGACAACATCCGCGCCCGCATTCCCACCGTCGCGCTTCGCACCACGTTCATCGTCGGGTTTCCTGGCGAGACGGCCGAAGATTTCGCGGCGCTCGAGGGCTTCATAGAAGAGATCGGCTTCGATCACGTCGGCGTCTTCACCTACTCGCACGAAGAAGGCACCTCGGCATACGAGATGACAGACGACGTGCCCGCGGCGACCAAGCAGAAGCGGCAGAAGCGGCTGATGGCCCGCCAGCGCGACATTGTCGCAAGGCGCCAGCAGGCGCGGCTCGGCGAAAAGACGCGGCTGGTGGTCGACGGCACGTCGCCCGAGCACGAGCTCGTGCTGCAGGGCCGTTTGCCCGGCCAGGCGCCGGAGATCGATCCGGTTGTGTATCTGACCGACTGCGATCCGTCTGCCGTCGCCCCGGGCTCGTTCATCGACGTCGAGATCGTCGGCGCCGAAGAGTACGACCTGGTGGCCCGCCCGCTCTGATTTGTAACGGGGACTGACCCCACACCCCCCAAAAACGTGTCAGTTATTGCCACGGCGGCAAAACCTGCGATGATTTCGGGGGGTGTGGGGTCAGTCCCCGTTACAAATGAGCGATCTCGATCGCGCGTTCAAGCGAGCGTTCGACGATGACGAGCCGACGACGTTGGGATCCGGCTGGTGGAGCGGCGCCGCGTCGGTGTTCTGTGGCTCGCTCGCCATGGCCGGAGTGGCGTGCTTCCTCTTCCCCGACTACCTGACCACCGCCGAGGTCCGGGCCCGCCTGCCACTGAACTGGGCACGTGCGATCCTTCAGGTTGTTATCGTGCTGGCGTTCATCCTCGGATTGATCTCGACCGCACTCCGCCGCCGCAAGGTGATGGGCTTGTTCGGTATGTCGCTCGCCTCGATCGCATCCATCCTCGGCGGAAGCGGCATCGATTTCACACTGTCGAACGCGGATGCGCCGTCACTGGGCCTCGACTGGTTCGCCCTCAACGTCCTGCTGCTCGCAGCACTGTTCGTGCCAATGGAGCGGCGATGGCCGTTGCGTCCCGAGCAAAGCACGTTCCGGCCGGGCTGGACCACAGACACGCTCTATTTCCTGACCAGCCACCTGTTCGTACAGGTCACGACGTTCTTGATCCTCGCGCCGGCGCACGCCGCATTCGTCGCGCTCGACGGACAGGCGTGGCGCAGCGCCATCGCGCACCTGCCGTTGGTCGTCCAGTTCTCCGCCGTGCTGCTCTGCGCCGACCTGGCGGAGTACGGCATCCATCGCGCGTTTCACGCCGTGCCGGCATTGTGGCGGTTCCACGCCATTCACCACTCGAGCATCGATATGGATTGGCTCGCCGGCTCCCGGCTGCACATCGTCGACGTGATCGTGACGCGGGCCATCGTGGTGTGTCCGTTGTTTGCGCTGGGGTTTGATCAGCGAGCGGTCGCGGCCTACCTGGTATTCGTGTCGTTCCACGCCGTGTTCATTCACGCCAACGTGCGATTCGACCTGAGCCGCCTGGAGCCATGGATCGTGACACCGCGATTCCATCACTGGCATCACGCGAAGGAGCGCGCGGCGATCGACAAGAACTTCGCGGTGCACCTGCCGTGGATCGATCGGCTGTTCGGGACCGCCTATGAGCCGGCCGATCGATGGCCGGAGCATTACGGCATCGAGGGCGATCCGGTGCCGCCGGATCTCATCCCGCAGACGGTGTGGCCTTTGCGGAACCGTGGTCGCGGCTGAGCGGAGCGGCGGCCGCCGCCAGCCACGCTTCGGTGCGCAACCAGCGGCCAGCATTACGGTTACGGCGATTCCGTCGGTGCCAGACTGACGCCTGTCCACACTCCGCCGGCCAGATTGCCAGGCCCGCTCGCCACAACGCCAACGGCGATAACGTCCACACCCGCCGTCATTTGCGTCCGCCGGGCGACCACTTCGCTCGCGCCGGTCCATGCTAGACTATGGGGTCGGTATCTAGTCTGGGAAACCAGAGTGGGCCTGTAATTCAGCCCACTTTTTGTTTTTATGGGGGTTCGCGGAGCGGTTCGATGGGATCCCTTTGTCAACGGCTGGTGCTCCTGGGTGACACGCTTGGGTGCCGATAAGACGCCCGTTGATCGCGTCAGAGAGCTGGCCGCCCGGGTGGCTTCGAGTTACGGCCTCGATATTTTCGAGGTCGAACTGAAGCGCGAGGGGGGCCAACAGGTGCTCCGCGTGTTCGTCGATCGGCCCGGGCCGTCGGCGACGCCGGAAGACAGCGTCAGCATCGACGACTGCGCGCGCGTGGCCGAGGATCTGGGCACGCTGCTCGACGTCGAGGACGTGATGCCCGGCGGCTACACCTTCGAGGTGTCGTCCCCAGGGCTGGATCGCCCGCTGCGCTCGGCGGATGACTACCGGCGGTTTGCCGGACGCTGGGCGAAGATCGTGACGTCGGAACCGGTGCAGCGCCAGACGGCGTTTGCCGGCCGCGTCAAGGGCGTTGACGGCGAGGACGTGCTGTTCGAGTCGGAGGGCACGAAGCTGATGAAGCTGCCGCTTCGCTTGATTGCACGCGCCCGATTGGAAGTCGAATTTTGACGTCACCGGGAACCGCTCCGTGGTTGCGGTTCCGTAGACGTCGTTGATGAGGTTATGGCTACAAGCACCAGCAATCCGTTAATGCAGACCATCGAGGCCCTGGCGAAGGAAAAGGGCATCGAGCCGGAGGTCGTCATCCAGGCGATGGAAGAGGCCGTGCTCACGGCGTCGCGCAAGTACTACAAGAACGACGACGAAGAGCTGAAGGCCAAGTTCAATCCCGAGAACGGCCAGATCGAGCTGTTCGCGGTGAAGACCATCGTCGAAGAGGTCACGGCGCCGGGCAAGGAAATCTCGATCGCCGAAGCGAAGTCAATCTACGGCGAGGACGCCGAGGTCGAGGTCGGCTACCAGATTGAGTTTCCGAAGCGCACCGACGTGCTCGGGCGCATTGCCGCACAGACCGCCAAGCAGGTGATCTTCCAGAAGGTCCGCGAGGCCGAGCGCGAGAACGTGTTCGCCGAATACCACCAGCGCGTCGGCGAGGTGATGAACGGCCTGGTCAAGCGCTTCGAGCAGGGCGACATCATCGTGGAGGTCGGCCGCGTCGAGGCGATCCTGCCGCGCAAGGAACAGTCACGCGCGGAAAGCTACGCGCAGGGCGATCGCGTCCGCGCGGTCATCCGCATCGTCGGCAAGAGCGCCAAGGGCCCGCAAATCGTGCTGTCACGCACCGATCCGGCCCTGCTGATCAAGCTGTTCGAACAGGAAGTGCCGGAAATCTACGACGGCACCGTGATGATTCGCGGCGCGGTGCGTGAGGCGGGCGATCGCGCCAAGGTGGCGGTGTTCTCGCGCGAGCGCGACGTGGATCCGGTCGGCGCCTGCGTCGGCATGAAGGGCACGCGCGTGCAGGCCATCATCCGCGAGCTGCGCGGCGAGAAGATCGACATCGTCGATTACTCGGACGACCCGGTGCAGTTTGTGATGAATGCGCTCAGCCCCGCGAAGGTGCAGCGCGTGACGATCGTCGACGACAAGGAAAAGGTCATGGAAGTGGTCGTCGAGGACAGTCAGTTGTCGCTGGCGATCGGCAAGAAGGGCCAGAACGTCCGCCTGGCGGCGAAGCTGACCGGCTGGCGCATCGACATCAAGAGCGAAGAAGAGAAGCGCAAGGAAGTGGAAGCGCAGTTCGGCGCGCTCGAGGCCAGCGCGGAGCCCGAGGCCGACCCGGCCGCCCCGATTGAGGGTGAGACTCCGAAAGCTGATAGCTAGAACCGACAGCAAAGGAACACTGATTGTCCACCGTTCGGGTTTACAAAGTCGCTGAGCTGCTCGACATTGCCAGTGCCGACGTGCTGGCGCTGTTGAAGAAGGACCACGGCATCGAGCTCAAGAGCGCCTCGAGCACGCTCGAGGAAATCGTCGCGCGCCAGTTCGTTGAGCGCCTGGCGAAGCAGAAGGGCATCACGCTGCCCAAGGGCGACATGTTTTCCGAAGCCGCCGTCAAGCAAGTCAGGACGGCTTCCAAAGCGAAAGTCACGCCGGGTAAGAAAGGCGTGGCCGCTCCCGCGCCGGAACCGGCCAAGCCGGCGGTGCCGACGCTGGGACCGCCTCGGCTGATCAAGAAGCCGACGCTGGTCAAGCCCGAGGCGCCGAAGGTCGAAGAGGTCCCGGCCGCTGAGGCTCCGCCGGCGCCCATCGAGGCGACCGCTCCTGTCGAAGCACCAGCTCCGGTGGTTGAGGCCGTGGCGCCGGTCGTCGAGCCGCCACCCGCGGCGAGCTCCGAACCGGCACCTGTTGAAGTCGCGCGCGAAAAGGCCGGGCGATTCATTCCGCCGAGCATTCGCCTGCGCGTCGAAGAACCCGGCCAGGCGCCACCGAGCGCGCCGCCGCTGCAGCCCAAGCGCGTGCTGCCGCCGCAACCGCCTCGCGTCGTGCCGCCGGCTCCGCCGCGTCCGCCACAGGGGGCCACCGGCAACCTCGCGCGGCCGCAAGGCCAGCGCCCGTCGTACGGCCCCCGCCCGCCGCAGAGCAACACCGCGGCCATGCTTGGCGGTCCCCGCCCGCTGCCGTCGCAGCCCGTGCGTCCGTCGACCGGCATGCCGCCGCGACCAGGCCAGCCGCCCATGCGGCCTGGCTTCCGCCCGCAACAGGCACGTCCCGGTGGAGGGATGAAGCCGGCCCAGAAGCGCGACGCGCTGCAGACACCCCGCCCGCAGGTGCAGGCGCCGGCGGCGCCGCCACCCATCACCCGCACCATCACCTTCTCTGAAGGCATGACGGTCAAGGACCTGGCGGATCGCCTCGACGTGCGCGTCAAGGACGCGCTGAAAGCGCTGCTCGATCGCCGGTTGATGATGACCATCAACTCCGCGATCGACCTTGACACCGCCAGGGCGCTGGCCGCCAACTTCGGCGCCGAGATCGAGACGCGCAGTTTCGAGCAGGAAATCAGCGCCGAGAGCGACAAGGCCGCCGATCCGAAAGACCTGGTGACGCGCTGGCCGGTGGTCACCATCATGGGCCACGTCGATCACGGTAAGACGACGCTGCTCGACTCGATCCGCGAGACCCGCGTCGCCGAGCGCGAAGCCGGCGGCATCACGCAGCACATCGGCGCCTACCTGGTCAGCGCCGGCGACAAGACCGGCAAGAGCATCGTGTTCCTCGATACGCCCGGCCACTCGGCGTTCACCATGATGCGCGCCCGCGGCGCCAAAATCACCGACGTGGTGGTGCTGGTGGTGGCGGCCGATGACGGCGTCATGCCGCAAACCAAGGAAGCGATCGATCACGCCAAGGCCGCGGACGTGAAGATCATCGTGGCGGTCAACAAGATCGACAAGCCGGGCGCGAACCCGGAAACGGTCAAGCGCCAGCTGACGGATCTCGGGCTGATGCCGGAAGACTGGGGCGGCCAGACCGTGTTCGTCGAGGTGTCGGCGAAGAAGAAGACCGGTATCGATGCGCTGCTCGAGATGATCCTGCTGGTCACCGAGCTCGACGATCTCAAGGCCAACCCGAAGCGCAGCGCCATCGGCACCGTGATCGAAACCAAGCTGGACAAGGGCCGCGGCCCGGTGGCGACGGTCCTCATCCAGGACGGCACGCTGCGCGTCGGCGACAACGTGATCGCCGGCCCGGTGGTCGGCAAGGTGCGCGCGCTGATCGACGATCGCGGGCGCAACCTCAAGCTCGCCGGCCCGTCCACGCCCGTCGAACTGCTGGGCCTCGAGTCGCTGCCGTCGCCGGGCGACCTCTTCCAGCAGGTCGCCGATGCCGCCAAGGCGCGCCAGATCTCGACGTTCCGACAGGGACAAGCCAAGGACAAGGCGCACGCCGCCAGGGGCTCGCGCCTCACGCTGGAATCGCTGCAGGCGCAACTGTCGGCGGACGGCGCCAAGGATCTGCCGCTGATCATCAAGGCCGACGTGCAGGGTTTGGCCGAAGTGCTGGCCGACACGCTCGCCAAGCTGTCGGACGACAAGACCCGCATCAAGATCATTCACTCGGCGGTCGGCGCCATCAACGAAAGCGACGTGCTGCTCGCCACCGCCTCGAACGCGATCATCATCGGCTTCAACGTGCGTCCGGATCGCAACGCCGCCGATGTCGCCGAGCGCGAGAAGGTCGACATCCGCCAGCACTCGGTCATCTACCACGTGACCGATGAGATCAAGAAAGCGATGGCCGGCCTGCTCGAGCCGACGTTCAAGGAAACGCGCATCGGCTCGGCGCAGGTGCGCGAGACGTTCAAGGTGCCCAAGATCGGCACCATTGCCGGCTGCATGGTCACCGACGGCCGTATCACCCGCCAGGGCGACGCGCAGGCCCGCCTGCTCCGCGACAACGTCGTGGTGTGGGAAGGCAAGCTCGCCTCGCTCAAGCGCTTCAAAGACGACGTCTCCGAGGTCAAGGCCGGCTTCGAGTGCGGCCTCGGCCTGCAGAACTTCAACGACGTGAAGGTTGGCGACGTCATCGAAGTGTTCCAGATGGAACGCGTGCCGCAAACAGCGTAAGTGACAGTCAGCAGTCAAGAGTCGGCAGTTAAGAGTTTTCGGTCGGCAGTCAGCAGTCCAGTCATCAGTGCAGTCAACGGTCGGCAGTGGGCGAATTGAAACAACTGTTGACGGACTGTGGACGGGACCGTGGACGGGACTGTGGGCTCTTGACGGACAACTCTTAACGGCCGACTGTCGATTCTTGACTGTAGACTGAATCATGGCTCTTACCCATCGAGTCGAGCGCATGCAGGAACAGGTGCGCGAAGAAGTCAGTCAAATGCTGGCAACCGAGGTCCGCGACCCAGGCGTGGGCCTCGTCACCGTCACTCGCGCCAAGGTGACCGCCGATCTCTCGCTGGCGCGCGTCTACTGGACCATCCTCGGCAACGAGCATGAGCGGCAGAAGACCCAGCAGGCGCTCGAGCGCGCTACGGGGTTCGTCCGTCATCTGCTGGCGGAACGGCTGTCGCTGCGCCGGTCGCCGGAAGTGAAGTTCATCTACGACGCCTCCGTCGCGGCACAGCAACGCGTCGAAGAAATCATCCAGGAGATCCATGCCGAGGATGCGGCCAGAAAAAAAGTCGATGAAACGAGATGATCTGATGGTCTGGGTCGACTGCGAGATGACGGGGCTGGATCCCGCCCGTCATACGCTGATCGAGATCGCCACCATCATCACCGACTTCGACCTGCGAATCATCGATCGCGGCCCCGACCTGGCCATCAGGCTCACACCGGCCAAGGGGAAGGCGATGGACCCCTGGCCCCGCCGCACTCACACCAGGAGCGGGCTGCTGGAGCGATGCAAGACCGAAGGTGTGTCGCTGGCCGAGGCCGAGAAACAGACGCTGCGATTCATCAGGCGGCACTGCGCGGCGAAGACGGCTCCGCTTTGTGGCAATTCGGTTTGGCAGGACAAGCGCTTCCTGTCGCGCTACATGCCGTCCATCGAGCGCTACCTCCACTACCGCATCGTCGACGTCAGCTCGATCAAGCTGATGGCGAGGCACTGGTTCCCTGGCGCGGAGCCGCCGGCCAAGCAGGACACGCATCGCGCCCTGGCCGACATCGAGGAATCGATCGCCGAGCTGAAGTTCTACCGCTCGCTGCTCACCGGAGCCGGACCTGACACGCTGGCACTTCCTTGACGGTGTCCTGGTCGTCGACAAGACGCAGGGGCCGACCTCGCATGACGTGGTGACGATGGCCCGCCGGGCGCTGGGCGTATCGCGCATTGGCCACACCGGCACGCTCGATCCGATGGCCACCGGTGTGCTGCCGCTGGTGGTCGGCCGCGCGACGCGGCTGGCGCAGTTCCTGACGGCGAGCGACAAAAGCTACCAGGCGACGATCGAATTCGGCCGCACGACCGACACCTACGACGCGGCCGGCAACGACACCTCGACGTGCGATCGACGGCCATCGCGAGCGGAGGTAGACACGGCGCTGGCGCAGTTCCGCGGCACGTTCGAGCAGACACCGCCGGCCTACTCCGCCAAGAACATCGAGGGCGAGCGAGCGTACGAGCTGGCGCGCAAGGGCAAGACTGCGACGCCGAGACGTCCAAAGTCGGTCTCGGTCACGGTGAAACGGCTCGAGGTGGTGGCGTTCGACGGCGACATGGCGCAGGTCGACCTGCAGGTCAGCGCGGGCTTCTACGTTCGTTCGCTGGCGCACGACCTTGGCGACGTGCTGGGCTGCGGCGGCGTTCTCACCTGCTTGCGCCGCACGCGGTCCGGTGAGTTCGGCCTGGACCGTGCTGTGCCGCTCGCGGAATTGCTGCAGGCGCCGCAGGACTCGCTCCGGGCCAGGATCGTGCCATTTCGTGAACTTCTGACCGACCTGCCCTGTGTCACCCTTTGTTCCGCAGTCCAGCTTGAACGGCTCAGGAACGGTGTCGAAATGACCCCGGCAGACCTCGTCGCCCCCTTTCCTGCTCTCCCGCCAATCGTTCGGCTGATATCCCACGAGGGCGACCTGGTCGGCCTTGCCCGCCCCGCCAAAAACGCCGGCCACCTGCATGGCTGGATCGTCCTGCTGCCCTAGGCCCCTTAGCCCCCAACCCCCTAGGCCCCTAAGCCCTTCTGGGGTAACATGATGAGGTTCAAGGCGATGTAGGAATCGCCATATACGGCAGCATTGGTCTCGCCGAAGCTCCGCCAGGAGCGAAGACGGACTCGGCTGTGCGTGGAGGTACTCGTGGCACTGACGAAAGACAAGAAGACCGCCCTCATCGGCGAATACAAGACGCACGACACAGACACCGGCTCACCAGAAGTCCAGGTCGCGATTCTCAGCGAACGCATTAATTACCTGACCGAGCATTTCAAGTCGCACGGCAAAGATCATCATTCGCGCCGCGGGCTGCTCAAGCTCGTCGGCCAGCGCCGGCGGCTGCTCGACTATCTGAAGAGCAAGGACGCGGACCGTTACGCTGAGGTGATCAGGCGCCTCGGCATCCGCAAGTAACTCGGGTCGCTTCCAGCTTGCAGGACAAGCTCCCGCCGGAGGCGGGGCAAGGCTAAATATGCACAAGCGTGATCTATCTCTCGGCTCCCAGAACCTCTCGATCGAGACCGGCCGGCTGGCCAAGCAGTCTGATGGCGCGGTGGTCGTCCGCATGGGCGACACCATGGTCCTCGTGACCGCCTGTCACTCATCGAGTCCGCGAGAAGGCATCGACTTCCTTCCGCTCACCGTCGACTATCGCGAATACACCTATGCCTCAGGCCGCATCCCGGGCGGCTTCTTCAAGCGCGAAGGCAAGGCCACCGAAAAGGAGACGCTGACCAGCCGCCTGATCGACCGGCCAATCCGTCCGCTGTTCCCGTCGGGCTGGGCCTACGAAACGCAGGTCATCGCGTTCGTGCTGTCGGCCGACACCGAACACGACTCCGACGTGCTGGCACTCACCGGCGCGGGCGCGGCGCTGGCGCTCTCGGAAATGCCGGTCGAGAAGACCGTGGCCGCGGTGCGCGTCGGCCTGGTTGACGGCCAGTTCATCGTCAATCCGACCTTCCCGCAGCGCAAGCAGAGCAAGCTCGATCTCGTGGTCGCCGGCACCAGGGACGGCATCGTGATGGTCGAAGCCGGCGCCAACGAAGTGACTGAGGAAGAAGCCATTACGGCGCTCGAGACCGCGCACGGCGCCATCAAGCAGCTGGTCGACGGCATCGATGCGCTCGCGAAGGACGCCGGCCGCACGAAGCTGGCGAAACCGGAGCAGAAGGAAAACGCGGCGCTCGAGGCGTACGTCCATCAGTCCTACCACGCGCTTGCCGACGCGATGCGCATCAAGGGCAAGCTGGTGAACTACGCCACGGTGGCCAAGGTCGAGAAGGACATGCTCGCCGGCCTGCCGGAGGCGTTCGCCGGCAACAAGCTCGAAGCCAAAGGGCTCTTCCACGCCATGCAGGAACGCGCGCTGCGCGAGGAAGTGCTCGGCAAGAACATTCGCCAGGACGGCCGCAAGTTCGACGAGATCCGCCAGATCACGATCGAGAACAGCGTGCTGCCCCGCGTCCACGGCTCGACCGTGTTCACGCGCGGCGAGACGCAGGCGCTCGTCACCGCCACGCTCGGCACCGCCGACGACCAGCAGAAGATCGAGCAGGTCGATGGCGAGCTGTGGAAGCGCTTCATGCTGCACTACAACTTCCCGCCGTTCTCGGTCGGTGAAGTGAAGCCGATGCGCGGCCCGGGCCGTCGTGAAATCGGCCACGGCGCGCTCGCCGAACGCGCGCTGGCGCCGATGATTCCCGCGGAAACCGATTTCGCCTACACGATTCGCATCGTCTCTGACATTCTCGAGTCGAACGGCAGCTCGTCGATGGCGTCGGTGTGTGGCGGCTCGCTGGCCATGATGGATGCCGGCGTGCCAATCAAGGCGCCGGTCGCCGGCGTGGCGATGGGCCTGATCATGGACGAAGTCACCGGCCAGTACGCGGTGCTGTCGGACATCGCCGGCGCGGAAGACCACTACGGCGACATGGACTTCAAGGTCGCCGGTACCGCCAACGGCATCACCGCCCTGCAGATGGACATCAAGATCACCAGCGTCTCGGCGCAGGTGATGCGCGATGCCCTGGCGCAGGCCAAGGCGGGCCGCCTGCACATCCTGCAGAAGATGCAGGAGTCGCTGTCCACGCACCGCCCGAACATGTCGGCCTATGCGCCGCGCATCATCACCATCAAGATCCCGGTCGACAAGATCCGCGACGTCATCGGGCCGGGCGGCAAGATGATCCGCAGCATCATCGAGAAGACCGGCGTCAAGATCGACGTCGAGGATGACGGTCACGTGAACGTCGCCTCCTCCGATGAAGCCGCCGCCAACAAGGCAATCGGCATGATCCAGGAACTCACCGCCACCGCCGAGCTGAACAAGACCTACCTCGGCAAGGTGCAGCGCATCACCGATTTCGGCGCCTTTGTCGAGATCATGGCCGGCACCGACGGCCTGCTCCACGTCTCGGAAATCGCGCACTACCGCGTCAAGGACGTGCGTGACGAGTTGAAGGAGGGCCAGCAGGTGCTGGTGAAAGTGATCAACATCGACCCGACCGGCAAGATTCGCCTGTCGCGCAAGGCGTTGATTACGCCGGAAGAAGGCGGCGCGCCGCCGGCCGGCAGTGAGGGCAACGGCGAAGGCGCTCCGGCCGGGGCCTCATCGGGTGACAATCGGCCGCGTGGCGATCGCGATCGCGGCCCACGCCGTGACCGCGGCCCGCGCCGCTGAGTCAATGTGCTAGACGCCAACCACGAAGTTCACGAAGCCGATTGGCTTCGTGCGCTTCGTGGCGCTCAGCCTGTCGAAGGTCGCCGGACCTGAACGCATGTTGACGACGCGCCTCTGCATCATCTGTCTCGCGCTGCTCACGCCTCTGCCTTTGGCGTCGTGCGGATCGGCGCCATCGGCTCCCGCGGCACAGCCATACGCGGGTGAAGAGGTGCCGCTCAGTAAGGTCCCCAGTGACCTCGCCGCCGGCACCTCGCAGTACGCGGGCTTCCGGACATCGACGGGACTGAACGGATCCACCGTCGGGGGCGGCACGCACCATCCGTACGACGTGTCGAAGTCAGCCGGTGGCTCGTCGAACGGTTCCGCAATCAGCGCGGCCACCAGCTTTGCGGCCGGCACGATCGGCACGGAAACCTCCGGCTCCATCACCGGACCCGCCAACTTGAATGGGGTCGTCGGCCTCACATCACCATCGCCCTCGTCTCGCGTCGCGGCATCGTGCCAATCAGCCTGACGCAGGACATGGCTGGTCCGATCACCCGAACGATGCGAGACGCGGCGATGATCCTCACCGCGATCGCGGGCACCGATCCAGACGACCGGTGGTCGACAGATGCCGACCGTCACAAGACGGACTACGTCGCCGCGCTCAGCGCCGATGCGCTGAGGGGTACACCTCTGGCGGTGCTGCGCGGCCGATGCGCTCCGGATTACGCGCGACGAGAGCATTGACCGCATTCTGCGCGTCACCAACGCCATCGCGCTGGTGACCGTCACCGGTGGGCCGGCCGGCGAGATTCGGCCTGACGGCTCGTCGACGAGCGGCGCGGTCTCAGCCGACCCCAGAGACACACAGGAACCATCGGCAACGGCCTACGCCGCCACCTTGGGCTATCCTCACCTCTCAGTGCCGATGGGACAGGTCGAGGGCATGCCTGTCGGCATCTCCGTTGTAGGAACGGCATGGACGGAAGACACGCTGATTGGGCCGGCCTTCGCCTACGAGCAGGCGTCGAAGCGGCGGGTCCCGCCAACCGCCTGCAAGGCGCCAGTTGTTGCCGGCCACGTCACGCCGTCGCACCCGTAGTCGCGTAATACACTGTCAACATGCACCTGCGCCGGCCACGACCCTCACGACTGCTGTGGGCGGTCGCGCTGGTGATGGGCGGAGCGGCTCTGGCTGTGGCGCAGGAGCCCGCCCAACACCGCCGCGAATTCACCATTGTCGCCAAGGATTACGTCTTCACCCCTGACAGGCTGGAAGTCTCACAGGACGATCTGGTCAAGATCATCCTGCACAGTGAAGACGTGCCGGTGAGTTTCGCCATCGACGCCTATCGCATCTTCAAGCGCGTCGCCGGCATGAGCTCAATCTCGTTCGAGTTTCGCGCCGATCAGGCGGGCACATTTACGTTCTATTGCAACCTGACGACCGACCCGCGCTGCAAGGACATGCGCGGGGTATTGAGCGTCAGGGCGAGGTGAGAAGTGAGAAGTCACTTTCGCGGGAATCGGTCGGGGTTGTCGGTAAACAGCGCGTCGACGCCCAGTCGGTAGAGATAGTGCGACATCTCTTCCGACACGTCCCGGAAGTTGGTCTTCCCCACATCTGACGATCGGAACGTATAGGGCGTGACCGTCATGCCTTCGGCGTGCGCCCACTTCACGAAGTCGGGATTGCGAAAGACGATGTTCTTCGCGGGCCCGAAGCCCTGGACAATGCCCTTCCAGGCTTTGAGGTCGGCGGCGGTCTTGAAGCCCTCGTCGTTGCCGAGCAGCAGCACCACCGGCACACCGATCTTGATCTGCGCCAGGGTGCGCGCGCTCGATGGTCCGAAGGTCTGGAGAATCACCGGCGTCTTCGGATCGGCCTTCGGGCCGCGCAGCCCGTTCCTCTCGAGCGCGGCGGCCACCAGCTGTTCGAACTCGACGTTACGGCCGGCGTAGATCTCGGGCGTCTTCAGCTCAGGGAAAATGCCGGCCTTGCCGCGAATCAGCGCAATCGCTTCATCGAAGGTCGGGATCTTTTCGCCGGCGTACTTCTTGTCGAACCACGATCCCGCGTCGAGCGTCTTGATCTCGGCGAGCGTGAAATCGTTGGCGAGCCAGGCCTGGCGGGTCTTGCCTTCGATCGTTTGCGTGCTGACCCGGCCTGGAAACAACTGCTCGACGTTGGTGGTGCGCTCGAGGCTGGCGTCGTGCAGGCAAATCAGCACGCCGTCCCGGGTAACGGCGAGATCCTGCTCGACGAAGTCGGCGCCCATCTCGATCGCCAGCCGGTAGGCCGCCAGCGTGTGTTCCGGCGCATAGGCCGACGCGCCGCGGTGCGCGACGTTGGTCTTTTTGGTGTACTGCGCCGACCCGGTGATGCTCATGACCATGGCCCACGCCCCAAGTCCCACGATCCACGTTCCCACTCTCGCCAGCATGGTGTGGCCTCTCCGCAGCGTAGCATGCCGCAGGTTGTGGCGAACGCGCACGCACGGAAGTGTAAACTCTGCGGGTATGGGGCACATCCGCGCCGGGAAAGCAGCGAGCCGTGAATAGACGCACCTTCATCAAAGCCACCGGATTGCCGGTCGGCGCCTCGGCGCTGGGATTCGGCACGCGGCTGAGCGCCGCGTCACAGGCCACGCCGAGAGCGCCGGTGGTCGTGGTCGGCGGCGGCGCGTTCGGCGCGTGGACGGCGCTCCACCTGCGCGAAATGGGCCACCGCGTCACCCTGCTCGACGCCTACGGGCCGGGCAACTCGCGCGCGACGTCCGGCGATGAGACCAGGCAGATCCGATGCGGCTACGGCGACCGTGAGCTGTATTCGCGTTCGGCGCTGCGCGCGATCACCGCCTGGCGCGCACGGCAGGAAGAATTCGGCGTGCCGCTCATGATGCAGACCGGCCGCCTGCAACTGGCGCCCGACTGGACCGCCGGAATGCGGGCCACGCAGGCGACACTCGCCCGGCTTGGCGTCGCCACCGAATCACTGTCGCACGACGAGCTGCGCAAGCGATACCCGCAGATGAATCCGGAAGGCGTGGGCGTGGGCCTGCTCGAACCAGGAGCGAGCGTGTTGCGCGCGAAACAGGCCATTCTGGCGGTCGCCACGGCGTTGACCCGCAAGGGCGGCACGGTCGCCGTCGCCCGCGCCAAGCCCGGCCGCGCCCAGGGCAGAAGACTGCAGGACCTCGAGTTAGCCGGCGGTGAGCGGGTGGCCGCCGAGCAGTTCGTGTTCGCCTGCGGACCGTGGCTGCCGCGGTTGTTCCCGGCCTTGTTGGGCAACAGGATTCAGGTGCCGGGACGCGACGTGCTGTACTTCGGCACGCCGGCCGGCGATACGCGCTTCAGCTTCCCGAACTTTCCCAACTACTCGGAAGACCGCTGTTACGGCTTTGCCAGCATCGACGAGCGCGGCTTCAAGGTCTGCACGACCACCGGCGCGCCGACGTTCGATCCCGATACCGACGAACGTATCGTGACGCCCCACGAAGTCCGCCGGGCCCGCGCCTACCTGGCGCTGCGCTTCCCCGCCCTCAAAGATCAACCAGTGATTGAGAGTCGCGTCTGCCAGCTCGAAAACACCGCGGACGAACACTTCATCATCGACCGCCATCCGGACTTCGACAATGTGCTGATCGCGGGGGGCGGCTCGGGACACGGGTTCAAGCACGGACCGGTCCTGGGCGAGTACATCGCCAAGCGCGCGCTCGGTGAGGCGACCGACCCCGCCTTCGACCAGATGGTGCGGCTGGCGCGTGGGTGAGCGGTGAACGACGCCTAGGCTTGCGCGCCGTCGCGCGCGAACGCACGCGCGGCATCGATCCGTTCGCGAATCGGCGGGTGTGAGTAGAAGAACCATCGCACCAGCAGCGAGGGGTGCTCTTCGGCCAGGTTCTGCTGCGACAGCCGCTTCATCGCCGTCACAAACGCCTCGGCATTGCCCGTCGTCTTCAGCGCGTAACGATCGGCGGCGCGCTCCTGGGCGCGCGACACCGCATTGGCCAGGGGCATCAGCAGGAGCGACCATGCGCCGCCCATCAGCAGCAGCATAGGCAAGGCCGCGGGATCCGACAGGCCCCGCAACCCCAGCGGATCTTCGAGCCACCGCAGCGCCAGGTCAGCGGCAAAGAAGCCGCCGACCAGGGCGGCCGTCTGCACGGCAATGCCGCGCCACAGGTCGCGGTGGACATGGTGGGCGAGTTCGTGCGCGAGGATCACTTCGATCTCGTCCTCGGAATAGTCGGTGAGCAGCGTGTCGGACAGCAGGATACGGCGGGTCTTGCCGATGCCCGCCAGGGCGGCGTTGGCCTTCTTGGTATGCCCGCTCAACACCCACTCGAACACGCCGACCACGTCGGTGCGCGCCCGCGTCGCCAGCGACATCAGACGGTCTGCCAGCGCCGGGCGATCGAGCGGCTTGAACTTGTAGAAGATCGGCAGCAACACCACCGGCGCAAGCTGCGCCAGCCCAATGGTGGCAATGGCGAACACCGTGGCGGAGATCCACCACCAGCCGTCAGGCCAGTTGCGTAGTGCCGCAAACACCACTGCACTGCCGGCGACGGCGAGCACGAGCCCTACCAGCATGCCCTTCGCCTGGTCGGTGAGCCAGTGCCCGAATGTCTGCGTGGACAGGCCGTATCGATGTTCGAGTTGGAACCCCTGGTAGTAGGCGAACGGGAGCTCGACCATCTGAAGAACGATCACCAGCATGATCGTGAGCAGCGCCACGGTGACGGCCTCTTCGAACCCGCCCGGCACCCACTGCCCGATGGCCGCCGACAGCTCACGCAGCCGCTGGCTGCCCCCGCCAAACGACAGCGCCAAGAGCAAAAGGCCGGCGACCGCCGTGCCCATCAGGTCGGCGCGCCGGCGCAAGCGGTGATATTTGGAGGCTTTGTCTTCGTTCACGATCAGGCCATCAGGCTAGCAGGCTAGCGGGCTAGCTGGCCAGCCCGTTCGCCCGTTCGCCCGTTCGCCCGCCTACGTCGTCTTCTTTGCAGCCACGCTGCCGATGTGGACGACGCCGTTGGTGGTGCTCATCGTCACCTTCGCGCCGCCGCCGTTCATGGTGCCGCTCAGCCGGCGTTTGCGCTCGTAGTCGTTCGAGCCCGAGTCCTCGCGCTCGATCTTCACGCCGTCCACGCGCACGCCGCCGTTGACGCAGCGCGCGGAAATGGTGGCCTTGCTCTCGTTCGGCAGGCCGAGGCTCACGACGCCGTTCACGGTCTCCAGCTCGACCGAATCGTTCTCATCGAGCGGCTCACCGAGGTTGATTTCCACGCCGCCGTTGACCGCCGACGCTTCGATCTTGCTCGGCAGGATGCCCTCGCCCTTCACGCCGCCGTTGGTCGTCTTGGCGTGAATCTCGTTCGACAGGTCATTGAGCCGCACATCGCCGTTGGTGGTGCGGAAATCAACGACCACGCCCTTCGGGACCTTCACGGTCCACTCGATGTCGTGCTGCGAGAAGCCGCTGAGGCGGGGCGGGCGCGATTCCACGCGAACCGTTGACTCGCCGACTTCCTCGCGAATGTCCAGCTTGGCCAGGAGTTCCTTCGCAGATTCGTCGGTGCCGGCCTTGGCGGTCTTCTTGCCCTCGACAATGACCTCGGTGCCGTCGGTCGGCCCGGCCGAGATGCGACCATTCACGTTGATCAACTCGAAGCGCCCGCTGGCGGGCACCTTGTAGGATCGCGACCAGGTCTCGGTGGCCTTCCCCGAGGCGAAATCGATTGAGAAATCGCCGTTTCCGGTCTGAATGTCGCAGCCGGCCGTGGCCAGTCCGACCGCGAGAATCGCTGTTAGGACAAACGATTTGGCCATACACCCTTAGACGAACTCGGCACGGGCCGGTTCCGTCATTTCGCCGTATTGCCGCACCAGGAATGCGGCGGCGCCAAAGGCCAGAAGGGTCCATGTGGCGGGCCAGATCCAGGTCAGCGGCTCTGGGATCGCCATCCCGTCCCGCAGTTGAAGCCGGGCCTGCCGAAGGTGCCGGAAGAAGTAGTCAGGCCCCAGACCAGGCACCGGCGACTCGGACCAGCCATTCGAGCTCATGGCGGTCACAAACGGAATGTGGCCAAACCGGTAGCGATTGCTGGCTCGCCCCGGGGCCGGGTCGATCACTTCGTAGTAATTCGGCACCGGGCGGCCCATCCGATCGCGCCTCAGTGCCTGGTCCTCGAGATACGATACGCGGGTCGCCGTCACTGCCAGCACCACGCCAATGACCGCGCCAACCCTGAGGACCGTTCTGGAATGCGTACGCAGGTCAGGCGCCGCCGCGAGCAGCGCCAGTAACGGAACGATCGGCACCACGTGGCGAGGGCCGTGCGCGTAGCCGCCCTCCGGGAAGAGATAGGCGCCGTAGACCAGCACACCCAGTGCGAAAGCGGTCAGGGCGCCGGCGGCCAGCCCGCGATCGCGCCGCCACGTGTCGGCCGCGTTGAGCAGCGACACGAGCAGGATGGGGGCCCACAGCAAGAGCGACTTGCCCGGCGCAAACAACAGGACCGCGATGCCGCGCGGCAGCTCAGCCACTGAGAAGGCGCGGGCCGGCATCACCGGAATGGTCTCGGTCCAGTCGTAGCCGAACTCGAACGGCGAGCCGAAACGGTACGCATTCCACCCCAGCTGCATCGCAGCCGCGACGCCGATCGCTCCACCAAGTGCCAGTGCGACGCGGGTTCGCTGCGTCCAGGAGATCCGCGTCTCGGCCAGCACCGCCGCCACGAATGCAGGAGCCATGATCAGGCTCGTGACCTTCGTCAGGCCGGCAATGATGATCAAAGCGGCCGCCAACACGATGCGCCGCGAGGGATGCTGCGCGCGACGGGCTTCGATCAACATCACCGCTGCCCAGATGAATGCCGCCGCGAGAAACGCCTCGCTGAAAAATGACGTGCCGTACGGCCACAGCACGGTCGCACCGCCCAGCACGATCGACAGCCCCAGGGCCATCGGCGCCGGCGTGCCCAGCGCGATCACCGCGCGATGGAACCCGGCTACGGTGAGTGCCGCCGCAGTCGCGGCGGCGAGCATGGTGACCCCGCCGACGAAGATCAGCCACGCCAGTCCTTGCGCGCGAGGCACGCGCCCGATCCCCATGACTGCCGCCAGCCCCCGTCCGAGCAGGTGGTGCGGAACGGCCAGCACCGCAACCAGCGGGCCGTACGGCGCGTAGGGCTTGCCGTCGATCCCGATGCGCCCAAAGAACACAGACGAGGAGCCTTGCGTGATTTCCAGTGCCTGGGGCACTGAGAGATCACCAGCGTCGATCAGGCGCTCGACCTGGAAGTACACCTCGAATTCGTCCGGCAGGCGGAAGACATTTCCTGACGAGGTCAGCGCGTAGAGCGCCTGGAAAAACAGGAACAGCGCCAGGCGCGTCCGGTTCATGCCGTGAGGATACCGCGAAGCGCAAAGCTGCGCGGTATCGTGAGGAATGGCTCAATCACGACTCTTTCTGGCCGGTGTGCTGTTGCTCGTAGCGGTGCTGACGCCGCTCGCGCAGACCCCCGACGACACCGCGCGCATCAATGCCTGATTCGGCACGAAGTTCGAGGAGCAGCTGGCCCTCAGCCCGATTCAGCAGACCTTCCTGGGCCGCGAGGATCTCTTGCGGCCGCTGTTCCCCGGTGAGACTAGTTCAGCTGAATCGAGACCAGCTTCGACACGCCAGGTTCTTCCATCGTCACGCCATAGAGCTTGTCGGCAATCTCCATGGTCTTGCGGCTGTGGGTGATGATGATGAACTGCGTCTTGTCCATCATCGAGCGCAGCATCTCGATGAACCGGCCGATGTTGGCGTCGTCCAGCGGCGCATCGATTTCGTCGAGCAGGCAGAACGGGCTCGGGCGGTACTTGAACATCCCGAACATCAGTGCGATCGCGGTCAGGGCCTTTTCACCGCCCGATAGCAGCATCACGTTCTGCAGGCGCTTGCCGGGCGGCTGCGCGACGATGTCGATGCCGCTCTCGAGCGGGTCGGATTCATCGAGCAGCATGATGCCGGCCTTGCCGCCGCCGAACAGTGTCGAGAACATCTGCTGGAAGTTCTCGTTGATCGCGATGAACGCCTCGCGGAAGCGCGCGTGCGTGGTCTCGTCGATCTTGGCGATCGCCCGGTTGGTCTGAGCGATCGAGTCCACCAGGTCCTGCTGCTGCATGGTCAGGAAGCCGTGGCGTTCCTCGAGCTCCTTCGACTGCTCGATCGCCATCATGTTGACCGGGCCCATGCGATCGATCTTCTCGCGCAGCTCGGCGATGGCCTCCTCGGCCGTCATGGCCGGCGCGCTGTCTTCGCCGGCCGCGTCCGCGGAGTCGCGCCGTTGCTCGTCGGCATCCTCGCGAGCGGGGGCGGACTCGCCTTCCTCCAGTTCGTCGGGGTCCACGGCCTCGGCGGCGCGGATGGCGCGCACGTCTGGCTGCACCTGGCCGGCGGCTTCCATCGACGCGACCTCGTCACGAATATCGTCGAGGCCGGCGTTGACCGTATCGAGCGCCTGCTGCGCCAGATGGGTGAGGTCGGATTCGGCGGTGGCCCGCTGCACGTCGACTTCCGCGGCGAGCGCGCGCAAGGCGTCGACCGCGCGGCGGGCGTCGCGAATCACGTTCTCCTGGTTCTCCGCGGACTGCTTGATGGTGACCGCGAGTTCGTCAGCCACGACCATTCCCTGGCGCAGTCCTTCGAGCCTGGCTACGTCTTCATCCATCAGCCGCTGGCCGTCGACGATCGCGTGCAAGAGGCGTTCGCGCTGCTCGCGCGTCAGCGCCATGTCGCGCGTGGCGGCTTCGACACGACGCTCGAGATCGGCGGCGAGTTCCTCGAGCCTGGAGACTTCGGCCACCGCGGCGGCGCTGCGCTCGACGAGACCGGCGTGGTTGGCGCGCGCCTCGGCCGCCTTGGCGCTCAGCCCCTCGGCCGTGTCGCGGGCATCCGACAATCGCCGCTGGGTGTCGGCCAGCGTCCATTCGGAATCCGTCTTCTGCCGATTCAGGCTGGCAATCGACTCGCGCGCTTCGTGCTGACGCGCATCGAGGCCGGCGATCTCTTCCTGGACGCGATCGACCTCCGACTGCACGAGCTCGCCGCGCTGATGCACCCGCGCTTCATCATCGGTGGCGCGCTCGGCCTGCGCCTGCACGCCGACCATCGACTTCTCCTGCCGGTGAATCTCGTCGGACAGACCGGCAATGGCGGCGGTAGCAAGCGCCATCGCCTGCTCGAAGCCGGCGGTGTCGACGATCAATCGGTCGAGCGCCGCACGCGTCTCGGTAATCCGCTCGCGCAGCTGCTTGATTTCGCGCTTCGTCGCCAGGATACCGCGCGACTCCGCCTTGTCGCCGCCGGTGACCAGGTGCTTGCCGCGGAACACATCGCCTTCGAGCGTGACGACCGGGAACGGCACGGTCGGCGCAATGCGTGACGCCGCTTCGAACGAATCCGCGATCAGCGCGCCGCCCAACACGGCCTGGATAGCCTGCGGGAACGGCCCGCCGACGCGCACCACCGATGACAGCAATGCGGAACCTGACGGCGCCCAGTACTCCTGCATGCCCCCCGCGAGCGCCGGCGTGGTCCCGCCAGCCGGCGAACCGCCGAACATCGACCGGAAGGATGACAGCATGCCACCGTCAGCAACATCCGGCCGAACGTCCGCCTGAACGCCCGTCTGAACGCCCGGCCTGCCGACAATGAAGCCGCACCGGCCCGCGTCCTCCTGCCGAATCAACTTCAAGCCGGCCGAGACGTGCTCCAGGCGCTCAACCAGGATGTGCTGCAGCAGGTCGCCAAGGCAGGCTTCCACGGCGCGCTCGTAGCGCGGCTCGACCTCGATGAAGTCGGCGACCGCGCCCATCTGCCCCACCTTGCCATTGGCGCTGACCAGCACGATGCGCGCCGCATCGGCGAAACCGCCGCGATGCGTGTCAATCTCTTCGAGCGAGTGCAGGCGCGCGGCCATTCCGGCCAGCTCCTGCTCGCGCGTACGCACGTCGCGCGCGCGCCATTCGTGCTCGAGCCGCGCACTGGCCAGCTCCGACTCGCGGGCCGCCTTGGACATGCGCGCCGAGTCGAGGCTCTCCTGCGCACGGTGCAGCGCTTCAGCCGCAGCCACGCGCTGGGCGCGCGCCTTGTCGAGTTCAGCGCCCAGCTCACGCGCTTCGAGCTCGAGGCGTGACTGCGTGTCCACCGCGCGCTCGCGCTGTGCCGCCGCGGAGTCGTGCACGGCCGTGAGGGCGGTGATGGTGTTCAGAATCGCGTAGACGTCCGCGCGCGCCTTGTCGACGTCCTGTTCGAGCGCTTCGATGGCCAGCCACGCCCTGGTGTATTCGTCGGCGGCGCCTGCCGCCAGCGCTGCCGCGGCGTCGCGCGCGGTCGCGGCTTTTGCCGCCGCCTGCCGCCGGCCTTCGAAAGCCACGCGCTCGGGCTCCCGGCGGGCGTCGAGCTGCTGTCGCTCCGCCTCGAGCTCCTCGGCGCGCCCCAGCAGCATTTCGGCCTGCTGCTTGTCGAGCGCAATCTGCTGCTGGCGCCGGTTGATCTCGAGCTCGTGCGCGTGCACGGTCTCGCGCGCCTGCGTGGCCGCCTGGTCGGCGGAGGCCAGCTCGAGGCGAATGCGGCCAAGCTCGTTTTCCACTTCGGCAAGACGGGCCGAGGCCGCGGCTTCGTTCGTGCGCGCTTCGTTCAGGCGCGTGCGGGCCGCCTCGATGGCATCAGACAGGCTGCGGTAGCGGCGCGCAAACAGCACCTTCTCCCAGCGCCGCATCTCGTCGCGGAGCCGCGTGTAGCGCCGCGCCTTGGCGGCCTGCCGCTTCATGGAGCCGCGCTGCCTGTCGATTTCGAAAATGATGTCTTCGAGTCGCGTGAGGTTCTGCTGTGCCGCTTCGAGCTTCAATTCGGCGGCACGGCGGCGCGCCTTGTACTTCGTGATGCCGGCGGCTTCCTCGATCAGCTGCCGCCGATCGGTGGGCCGCGAGCTCAGGATCATCCCGATCTTGCCCTGCTCGATGATGGCGTAGGCCTTGGCGCCAAGACCCGTGTCCATCAACAGCTCGTGGATGTCCTTCAACCGGCAGGTCTGGCCGTCGATCAGGTATTCGCTCTCGCCCGATCGGAACAGGCGACGCGTGACCTCGACCTCACGGACAACCGAACTCACGTCTTTGGACAGCTCGGGATGGTGCCCGTTGCCGCCTGCCCTGAGCGCCGCCGCAGCATTGGTATCGCCAGGCACGTCCTCGCTCAGTTCCTTGAGGACTGAGAGCGGCACGACGACGTTGCCGAAACGGAGACGCACTTCCGCCGCGCCGGTGGGCTTGCGCGCATCGGAGCCGCTGAAAATGACGTCTTCCATCTTGTCGCCGCGAAGGCTCTTGGCGCTCTGCTCGCCAAGCACCCACGTCAGCGCGTCGGCGACGTTGCTCTTGCCGCAGCCGTTGGGTCCAACAATGGCGGTGACGCCACGGTCGAATGCCAGCTCGGATCGGTCCGAGAAGGACTTGAAACCTGAGATTTCGAGGCGTTCGAGATGCATTATTGCGACTGGAGCCTGCCTCGCCGAAGCCGAAGGCGAAGGCGGGAGGAAACGCCCGCCAGTCTAGCAAGCACCGTAAGTTGTATCAAGGCCGAAAAGACCCCCAATATTTAGGGGGTCTTGCCCTAATCCTACTGCCGGGCTAGGGTGGTCTTCTTCAGCGTCAGCAGTTGCTCCGCCTCGGGGAACTTCGAGATAGCGAACCCGGCCTGCGGGTCGGCGCCAATCAGGTGCTGCTTCGCGGTGGCGATGTCGAACGCCGCTTCGTCGATCGCATAGCGAATCATCGCTCGGATGAACTCGACGTCCTTCGCCCACGAGTCTTCTTCGATCTTCACGTTGCGGCCGGCGACATACTTCTTGAAGTCCGCCACCATCGCATCGTCCACGGTGAAACCCTTCTTGACGATGCGTCGCGATGGGCCGGAGTGGCCCATTCGGGAATCGCCCTCGGCGCTGAACTGTTCGGCGTAGCCGAGGAACAGGGCCCGGGCGTGCATCGTGCGGCCGAAGCGCGTCGGGTTGAAGCCCTCGACCGGACCATCGAAGCGCAGATCCGGCTCGATGCCGCCGCCGGAGTAGACCTTGCGTCCTGCCGACGTGTATTTCAGCTGATCGGCAGACTTGGCGCGATCGCCCTGCTCCTTGAAGGTGTAGGTCGCGTACTCATCGAACGACGCGTCCCACGGACGCTGAATCAGACGGCCGCTGGGAGTGTAGTAACGCGCGGTCGTGAGCGCGAGACCGGCGCCGCCGTTGATGCGATACACCGACTGCACCAGCGCCTTGCCGAACGTGGTTTCGCCAACCACCAGCCCGCGGTCGTAATCCTGGATTGCGCCGGAGACGATCTCCGAGGCGCTCGCGCTGTTGCGATTGACGAGCACCACCATGGGCAACGAAAGGTAGCCTGGCGTGTCCGTCGCCCGATAGTCCGAGTCCGAATTCGGCACGCGGCCGCGGGTATACACCACCATCGAGCCCTTGGGCACGAAACGGTTGGTGATGCCGATGGCCTGATCGAGCTGGCCGCCGGGATTGCCGCGCAGGTCGAGCACCAGGCGCTTCATGCCGCGCTTGGTCAGCGCTTCCAGCGCCATGCCGAGATCCTCGTCGGTGTGCTCGGCGAAATCGGTGATGCCGACGTAGCCCGTCTGGTTGTCAATCATGAACGATGCTGACAGGCTCGGGATGCGGACCTGATCGCGCATCACGCGCATTTCGAGCAGCCGCTCGAACCCCTTGCGGCGCACGCCGATGTTCACGAAGGTGCCTTTGGGGCCTTTCAACTTGTTGACGGTCGCTTCGGTCGTCCAGCCCTTCGCGCTGACACCTTCCACGGTGGCGATTACGTCGCCGCTCCGCATGCCATTTTGGAACGCCGGTGAACCTTCGAAGATCCGCACCGCCGTCACGTCCCCGTCGATCGATGAAATCTGCAGGCCGAGTCCGTAGTAGCGGCCTTCCTGCCGCTCACGCATCTGCGCGTAGGTCCGCGGATCCATGAAACTCGAATGCGGGTCGAGCGTCTGCAACATGCCGTTGATCGCGCTGTAAACCATGCGATCGGATTCGACCGGTTCGGCGTACTGGGTCTGGATGGCCGTGAGGGCCGCCGTAAAGGCCCGGTAGTGGTTCGGGACCTGTTCGTTGGTGGCGAGCGCGCTCTTTCCCAATACCCCGCCTGTAACGGCGGAAATCAGGATGGCGAAAACGGCGGCAACGGTGGATCTGCGCATAAACCGATGGTAGCCGACTGCCCCCTGCCTCACAAGGACAGCAGGGACGGATTTGGGACTATACTCGGGTAGTTAGACGTTTCCGGCCTGAAAAAGGCCGAACGGTGAACTGAAGACCGCAAACTGAGGACGGACCTATGGGCCCTATTGGCATGCCTGAGCTGATCGTTATCGCGATCATTGCGCTCATCATTTTCGGGCCGAGAAAGCTGCCGGAGCTCGGCAAGTCGCTGGGCCGCAGCCTCAACGAATTCAGGAAGGCCTCAACCGACCTCCAGAACACCCTCGAGCAGGAAATCAAGATCGAGGAGCAGAAGGAAACGGCCGCCAAGACCAAGGCCGAGCAGGATTCGGCTGACGCCGCTTTCAAGGTGGACGAGAGCAGATTCGCCAAGCCGGACGACAGCGCGCCGTCACAGACCGTGTCTCGGGGATAGGGCCGGCGGGCGGGCGGGCCAGCAGGCATTCAGGATCTTGGCACTAGTACCTTTTCCTCAGAATCGCGACGACGAACAGTTGCTCGCAAAGGCCGACCCGGCACCAGATGCGGAGGCAGAACCAGCCGGCGAAGGCCGGATGACGTTCCTCGAGCACCTGGACGAGCTGCGCAAGCGCATCACCCACGCCGTTACTGGCTTGCTGGTTGGCTTTATTCTGTCGTTCGTGATTTACGAGCAAGTCCGCGACTTCATCTATCAGAAGCTGGCGGGACAGATTCCCGGCGGGAAGTTCATCTACACCGAGCCGACCGAAGGCTTCTTCCTGCTGATGAAGATGTGCGCCCTGACCGGCGTACTCATCGCCTCGCCGTACATCATGTTGCAGGTCTGGCTGTTCATTGCCCCGGGCCTGTACGCGAAAGAGAAGAAGTTCGCGATCCCCTTCGTGCTGTCCTCATCGCTGCTGTTCATAGCCGGAGCGGCGTTCACACATTACGTGGTGTTCCCGGCGGCATGGACGTTCTTCGCTGGCTTCTCGAACGACTACATGGAGTTCACGCCGCGCATCGATCCGGTGTTCGGACTCTACGTGCGGCTCGTGATTGCGCTGGGACTGACGTTCCAGTTGCCGGTCTTGATCTTCGTGTTGTCGCGGCTCGGCATCATCTCTCCGCAATTCCTGATCCGGAACTTCAAGTACGCCGTCCTTGCGATGGTCGTGGCGGCCGCCATCATCACGCCTGACGGCAATCCGATCACGCAGTTGCTGGTCGCGGGACCCATGGTTGGGCTCTACCTGCTTGGCATTGCGGCGGCGTGGCTTTTTGGGAAATCCAAGAAATCGGATCCGGCCGATTAGTCGCGGCTAACCCCTCAGCCACGTTTTGACTTCGGGGTTTTCCGGACCTACACTTCATCTATGAAAATCCTTCGCCCTTTGGCGATTGGCCTGACGCTGAGCTTCTTGTATACGAATTCTGTCTGGGCACAAGATAGCCGCCCTGCCGCCAGCACGGTCAGCGGCGACACCGGCATCTGGTTCACCGCACTGGGCGAGACGCTGTCGAAAGGTGCTTGGAGTGGCGGACTCCAGCTCGTGAATTTCGACCGCAGCGAGGGATTCAGCGACATCACCGACATTGGCGGCACCTTCGCCTTCGGCGCGACCAATCGCGTCGAGTTGTTCGGCACGATTGCGTTCCGCCGCATCGACGCCGATCTGGTGCCGATCGCGCGCAACGGTCAGCCGCAGGATTACCTCATCAACAAGGGCTGGAGCACCGGCATCGGCGACGCGTGGCTTGGCGCCAAGTTCAACCTGACGTCGCAGGCCAGCTCGAACGGCTACGCCACCGCGCTGCGCGTGATGGCGAAACTGCCCTCGGCGAGCCGCAACGACGGTCTCGGCAGCGGCAAACCGGATTTCCAGTTCGACCTGATCGGCTCACGCGAAGTCGCGCAGAAGCTTGAGCTCACCGCCAACGCCGGCATCAAGCTGCGTGGCCAGCCGGACGGCTACAACCTGACGCCGGGATTCAAGTGGGGCATCGGCGGCGCGTTCCCAAGCCGCGCGCGCTTCCGCGTCGTCGCCGAGATGGTCGGCGAGGCGCTGTTCGACCAGTCACAGACGTTCACCGGCAGCAGCCCCGCGCCGGGCCAGCCCAGAGAGTGGGATCCGGATGCGACCCGGGACCTGTTCGGCGGCTTCCAGTACAACGCCGGCAACGGCGTCTACTTCGGCGCCGGCATCAGCTACACCGCGTCGTACTTCCTGCATCGCCGCGATTTCACCACCTCGGAAGACAGCGATTTCGATCGCCTTGGCCTCCAGGTGCGCATTGGCTATCACCCGTCCGGCGTGAAGAACTTCGTGCCGCCGCCTTCGACCGTCCAGCCGACCGCTCCGACCACGCCGGCGATGCCGCCCAACCGGGCCCCGACGGTGAAGGCCCGTTGCGAGCCCTGCACCGTGGAAATCAACCGTCAGCTCACCGCGTCGGCCGACGCGCAGGATCCGGACGGCGACACGCTGCGCTACCGATGGACCAGCCCGACGGGTTCGTTTGGCAACGCCAACGATCGTCAGACGCCGTGGACGGCTCCCGGGCAGGTCGGCGCCGTGCCGCTCACCATCACCGTCGATGACGGGAAGGGCATGACCGCCACCGACACCGTGACGGTGCAGGTGATCGCGCCGGCGCCGAAGAAGCAGCTCACGTTCGAAGACGTGCACTTCGACTTCGACCGCTTCTCGCTGCGGCCGGAAGCGACGCGCATCCTCGACGACGCCATCAAGGCGATGCAGAACGACACGAACCTGCGATTCACGATTGAAGGCCACACCTGCAACATCGGCACGACGGAATACAACCTGGCGCTCGGCGAGCGCCGCTCGGCGGCGGTGCGGGATTACCTGACGAGCCGCGGCATCAACGCGGGCCGCGTGCAGACGGTGAGCTACGGTGAAGAGCGGCCCAAGCACGACAACAGCCGCGAAGAGACGCGCCGGTTGAACCGTCGCGCCGCGCTGACGATTAGACTGCAGTAGAAGTGAGAAGTCGGAAGTGAGAAGTCCTTCCCACTTCTCACTTCAGAAGGGCCAGGAGCCGATCCAGAAACGGCGCCTGGCCCTTTAGTATTTTCACCCGTGCTGCATCGATCGAAAACCAGCCGGCACGATCGACTTCGGGAAACTCTCCCATCCGGCCGGATCTTGGCGGCCACTCCAGCGAGAACAGGTTGCTCTTGACGGTCGCGCAGTCGAAATCAGACTCGCAGGCCCAGGCGTAAATCACCTTGCCGCTCGCTTGCGTTAGGGGGCCCAGCGCCAGGAAGTCGCCAACTGGTTTCGAACCCATTTCCTCCTCGAACTCGCGCTTGGCGGCGTCGAGCGGGGCTTCGTCGTCGGTGAACTGGCCCTTTGGCAGCGTCCACGCGCCGTCATCCTTGCGCGCCCACAGTGGGCCGCCAGGGTGTGCCAGCAGGACATCCAGGCGCGTAGCGCCTGCCCTGGGCGAAGTCGAGCGGCGCCGGAACAGCAGGATGCCTGCAGCCTGCTTCGGCATCGCGGCGCTAGTAGGCCTTCGCGAACCAGGCCGAGACCGTGGCCGGCTTGCCGCACTTCACGCACGGTGTGCCGGGCGCGGTTTCATAGCCCTTGGGAATGTTTCGAATCGTCGCCTGGGTCTCGGTCTTGATGTCGGCTTCGCACCGCGCCTCGCCGCACCAGGGCGAAATCACGAAACCCGGCCGTCCCTCCATTGTTGACTTGAATTCGTCGTACGAGTCGGTGCGTGACGTGTGTTCATCGCGGAACTTCACGGCGCGATCGAACAGGCCCTGCTGAATTTCGTCGAGCAGCTTCTTGATCGAATCCGCCAAGCCGTCCATCGGCATCGACGCCTTGGCGCGCGTATCGCGGCGGGCGGCAAACACGGCGTTCTTTTCGATGTCCTTCGGACCGATCTCGAGACGCAGCGGCACACCGCGCATTTCGTACTCGGCGAACTTCCAGCCGGGCGTCTGGCTTTCGTCGGCATCCAGCTTGACGCGAATGCCGGCGGCTTCCAGCTGCGCCTGAATCTCCTTGCATTTCGGCAGCACCGTTTCCTGCCAGTTGCCTCGGGGAATCGGGACGATCACGACCTGATAGGGTGCGATCTTGGGCGGCAGGATCAGGCCGCTGTCGTCGCCGTGCGTCATGATCACCGCGCCAATGAGGCGAGTGGTCACGCCCCAGGACGTCGTCCACGCATACTGCAATGTCTTGTCACGGCCCTGGAACTGGATCTCGAACGCCTTGGCGAAGTTCTGTCCGAGGTTGTGCGAGGTGCCGGCCTGCAGCGCGCGGCCGTCGCCCATCAGCGCCTCGATCGAATAGGTCTTCGAGGCCCCGGCAAACTTTTCGCTCTCACTCTTCCGGCCGTCGACCACCGGCACGGCGAGCACGTTTTCACAGACGTCCTTGTAGAGCGCCAGGATCTTCATCGTCTCGTCCTGCGCTTCTTCTTCGGTCTCGTGGGCGGTGTGACCTTCCTGCCAGAGGAACTCGGTGGTGCGCAGGAATGGGCGCGTCACTTTTTCCCAGCGGACGACGTTCGCCCACTGGTTGATCAGCAGGGGCAGATCGCGCCACGACTGGATCCACTTCTGGTACATCACGCCGATGATCGTTTCCGAGGTGGGGCGGATGATCAGCTTCTCGGCCAGATCTTCATCGCCGCCCTTGGTGACCCACGCCACCTGCGGCGCAAAGCCCTCGACGTGTTCCTTCTCCTTCAGCAGCAGACTCTCGGGGATCAGCAGCGGGAAGTAGGCGTTCACGTGGCCGGTGGCCTTGATGCGGGCGTCGAGCTCGCGCTGCAGGTGCTCCCACATGGCGTAGCCGTACGGCCGGACGACCATAAACCCTTTGACCGGCGAGTAGTCGGCAAGCTCCGCCTTGCGGACGACGTCGATGTACCACTTCGAGAAGTCGACCGATTGCTTGGTGATCTCAGTTACGAACGCGTCGTCCTGTTTGCCGGCCATCAGTGGATGTGGTCCCCTATGTGGATCTTAAATTTTACGTCATCTCGCATCGGAAATCGGCCCGGGCATGGCTGCCGCGGCTTTCTTCGCGGCGTAGGTCGGCCCGCGCGACGAGACGGCCAACCGCCACGAGCGCGGCCACGCGTGCGCCTCGTCCGGCCTGCGACGTTTGGGGCCAGCCCCCCAATAGTCAGTTGGGGGCTGGCCCCAAACGTCGCATCTGAGTGGCAAGAACTGAGAAGGGGGAGAAGTTTTCGACAGTCAGTCGCATCCCCGGAGCGGCGCGGTATCACGCGGCGGCTCGAAGGCCCGCGATGCCGCTACCGATGGTCAGGAAATCGGTTCGCCGCACCGAGTGCTATCCTACCCTCCGGAAATGTCTGTGCCCCCTCTGGCACGGGTCACGGTAAGCGCCGCCGCCGGCCCGTATCCCGTCATCATCGGAGCGGATGTCATCGAGGCGCTCGGCGGCGAGCTCGACGCCCTGAAGCTCGGCGCGCGCCGCCTCCTGGTGTCGAGCCATCGGGTCTGGGATTTTCACGGTCCGCGATTCCGGAAGATCGGCGCCGATCGGACGCCGATCCTCGTCGAGGACGGCGAACGCTACAAGAACCTGAACACCGTCGTGCGCCTGTTCGACGCGTTGGTCAAGGCCAAAGCCGATCGCTCAACGGTGATCGTCGCGGTTGGCGGCGGTGTGATCGGAGACCTGGTGGGATTCTCCGCCGCCACGTATCTCCGCGGCCTTCCAGTGGTGCACGTCCCGACCACGCTGCTGGCGCAGGTCGACAGCGCGATCGGTGGCAAGACCGGGGTCAACCATCCGCTCGGCAAGAATCTGATCGGGGCATTTCACGCGCCCAGCCTGGTGGTCGCCGATTCCTCGGTACTGCAGACCCTGCCGCGGCGTGAGTTCCGCGCCGGCCTGTATGAAGTGATCAAATACGGCGTCATCCGCGAACCCGATCTGCTCGATCGCATCCGCGACACCGTCAACGCGATCTTCGACCGCGACGGCAACGCGGTATCGCCGCTGGTGACGGCGTCGTGCCGCATCAAGGCGGAGGTGGTGTCGGCCGATGAGCGCGAGTCCGGCCTTCGGCGAATCCTGAACTTTGGCCATACGGTCGGCCATGCCCTCGAGGCGGTGACCACGTACAAGCAGTTCAGGCACGGCGAGGCGATTGGTTACGGCATGCTGGCCGCCCTGCACCTCGGCGTCGCGCGAGGGGTGACGCCGAAGCCGCTCCTCGAAGAGGTCGAGTCGCTCATCACTCACCTCGGACCGCTGCCGCCCGTCGCCGACATCTCCGCGAAGGAGGTCTATGCGGCCATCGGCCGCGACAAGAAGATCGTGTCCGGCACGCTCCACTTCATCGCCGCAAGCGATCGCGGCAAGACCGTGGAATTGACGGATGTGACCGAGAAAGAACTCAAGACCGCCGTTCGGAAGGTCGGCCTGCGAGCCTGACCGAGCCCGTCGCCCGTAGCCGGTAGTCGGCCGTAGCCCGCAGCCCGTAGTCCCTATTCGAGCCCGTGCTGTCGAAGCTTGGCCGTCAGCGTCTTGAAGTCGATCTGCAGCAAATCGGCGGCGCGGCCCTTGTCGCCGTTGGCCTGCTTCAATCCCTGCGCGAGCTTTCGCTTCTCAACTCCGCTCTGAAATCTCGCCAACACCTCGGCCAGCGAGCCTGACAAGTCGAGCATTTCCCACGGGTCGCGGATCGCATTGGGCTGGGTGGTGAGGTTCAGGTGCTTCGGCAGGACGCGATCGCTCTCGGCCAGGATCACGGCGCGCTCGATGGCGTTCTGCAGTTCGCGGACGTTGCCCGGCCACGAGTGCTCCATGAGCATGGCGAGCGCCTCGGCCGACAACGACAGCTTCTTGCCAACATCCCGCGCCACCCGCTCAACGAAGTGATGCGCCAGCTTCGGAATGTCGTCTCTCCGCTCCCTTAGCGGCGGAATCGTCACCGGGAACACCGACAGGCGGAAGTAGAGATCTTCGCGAAACTGCCGCGATGCCACCGCCTGGCGCAGCATGCGATTGGTGGCGGCGACAATGCGGACGTCGACGGTGATGGGCTGATTGCCGCCCAGGCGCTCGATGCGCCTGGTCTCGATCGCCCTCAACATCTTGGCTTGCAGCGCCAGCGGCATTTCACCAATCTCGTCGAGGAAGATGGTGCCGCGCTGCGCCACTTCGAACTTGCCAATCTTGCGTTGCGTGGCCCCGGTGAAAGCGCCGCGCTCGTAACCAAACAACTCGGCTTCGAGCAGGTTCTCGGGGATGGCGGCGCAATTGATCGCCACGAACGGACCGTTCGCCCGGCCGCTGTGGTCGTGCAACGCGCGCGCGCACAGCTCCTTGCCGGTGCCGCTCTCGCCCTCCAGCAGCACGGTGGTGTCCGTGCCGGCGGCGCGATCGATCGCCGTCATCACCTGCCGCAACGACAGCGAGTCGCCGATGATATTGGGGCCGCCGCGGCGGGCCGCCGCTTCCTCCTTGAGCAGCCGGTAATCCGTCAGCAATCGACGCTGCTCCAGCGCGCGCGACACCAGCAGCAGGAGGTGGTCCGGATCCACGGGCTTGGCGAGAAAGTCGAGCGCGCCCTGCCTCATCGCCTCGACGGCATCCTGGATGCTGCCGTGCGCGGTCATGACGATGACCGGCAGTTCGACGTCGAGCTCCTTGACGGCGCGCAGCACCCCGATGCCGTCACCGTTGGGGAGACGCAGGTCGGAGAGCACGAGTGCCGGCTGGCCGTCGCGTAACGCGGCGACGGCTTCCGGCTGGTCGCGTGCTTCGATCACATGATGGCCTCGTGACTCCAGCGCCAGCTTGAGCACGGCCCGAAGGGAGTCCTTGTCTTCGACCAGCAGGATGCTGGTCGAGGCGGGCTGGGCGATCACACTCCCGGGCGCAGCCACCCGGCGGGTACGCCGGCGCGACGGGCCTCGTCTTCGATGGCGGCGATCGCCTTCGTCTGATCGGCGATCTCCTTCTTCACTTTCTCGAGCTCGGCGAGGGCGGTATTGCGATCCGCCTCGATTCTCGAGCGCTGCGCGGGGTCATCACGATTCACGTACTCGGTCAGCAAGCCGTTGATGCGGCTCTGGAGCGAATCGGCAAAGATCTGCGAGCGCTGTAGCGCGTCGCGCGCGGTCTTGATGCGGCCGGCCCAATAGTCCTGACCCAGCGCCGGGGCGGCCCCTGGCGCAGCCCCAGCGGCGGGTGCCGCAGGCGATGCGTTGGCAGCAGACGTGTTCCCGGACGCGGCTGTGGACGCAACTGTGGTCGTCGACAATGAGGGCGGCGCAATGCCCTTCGAAATGTCGGGCCGCAGATCGCCGTTGGTGTACACCTTCGAAGGCTTGCGCACGCTCTTGCGGCGCGCCTCTTCCTCCTTCGCGACTTCGGCAATCGGCTTGGCGCTCGGCGGCGTGGCGGTCTGCGCATGCGCATTCGAGGCCAACAGCAGTGCGAGGACGGTGAAACCAATGCCGCGTTTCATGTTCTCCACACGATCGTACGACTCGCTGCTCTGCAAATCAAGGAACCGCCTGACGCAGTTCCTGCCACGATTGCACACGAATACCGGGAAGGCAGGCTTCCCCAGGACCGCCGGGGCAGACCCTGGCCAGCTCGGCTTCGATCGCTCTTCTCGAGCCCGCGATACCGAACGCCTGGGCATGAACTCTTACAATTCCGTGGCCCGGCAGCTCGGCGTCCGCTTCATCGGCGAGCGGATTTCCGTCACTCTCACGGCCGTCGTCTGCGATCCAGACAGCCAGATAGCAAGGCGCGGGCCGGCTGAGCGCGGTCAGCTGGTTCATCGGTCCAAACGCGAAGAGCTGCCACCGTGCGTTGTTCGCGCCCCATGGCCGTTCCTTCGAGTTGGCGTTCATCTGCGCCGTCGTGCACGTCGTGGCCTTCCCGCAGTTCAACAGGTTGGTCGCCGAGGTCAAGTCCACCGCTCCGCCGCCTGGGATCACCCGCACGCCGCCGGGGACGCCGTCGGTGAAGGTGCCCCGCTGCGCGCCCTGGAGAATCGCGTCCCAATCCTCGGCGCGCGCCAGGTCGGCCGCGGCCAGTTCAATGCCTGCTTCCGCCGCATGAAGCATCGCGACCGTGCCGGTGAGGTTCCCCGCAGCGAGCCGATCCATGAAGACGGACAGCACCACACCCATGCCGAGCGCCGACAGGAACGTCGTCACGAGCACCACCATGATCAGCGCGATGCCTCGCTCGCCCGTCATGACGACCTCCGGCGGCGGACCGACGCCTTGAAGGCCCGGTGCGGCACCGAGTCGATCGTTGGAAGTACCGTGACGCCAATCTCGACCTGCTCGGGCTGTACGAAGAACGTGAGGCCCGACAGCAAGTCCACCATCGGCTGGATCGCACCTGAGGCAGTCTCCCGAATCAACGTTTGGGTGCCGTCGGACTGCGATTCGAGGCTGAACGAGTGCTGCTCGACCTCCAGCAGGCGCGAACCGGCCGGATAGGCCTGGCTCAGCGCGCGACCCGGCGTCAGGCGTCGGGTGCCGGGACTGGTGGTGGCCACGATGAACACATCGAATGCCATGTCGCGCGTGATGAGCACAACCGTTCCCGGCGAAAACCCGCAGACGTCCCTGACGTGGGGACACGGCGCCACGGCAAGGCTGATGGAGCCGGTCGGTGCGGCTTGATCGCTCCCCAGGATCCCTTGGGCGCCGTTGGCGACGGGAACGACCGCCGTGAGAGCTCCGGAGACGCCATTCTCGTCGGGATCCACGGCCGACACGATCGCCGCCGATCGAAGTCCGCGCACGATCGGCTCGAGGGCCGCCCGCCCCCGCTGCTCCTGCTCGAGGTATGCGGGCACACGATCGAATGCGTGGCGTGCCGGGCCAGCCGCCCCGGCGAGCGCAGCCGAAATCGCCAGCAACAACGCCATGGCGACCAGCAGCTCGATGATGGTGAAGCCCCGCCGACTCATGGCTGCCTCGTCCTGATTGTCGACAGGCAGGCTTCTGCGGATTGCGGCCCCCGGCCCTCCGCCGGCGCCACGAACACGCAGACTTCGATCGCAAGAGCTTCCGGGGAGGAGTCCTCAATCGCCGTCACGCGCCATCGCCTGACGAAGGCAGGGTCACCCTCGTCCTGTTGCGCCTCTCCGCTGGCATCGAGCCAGTCGTAGTACGACGGTTCGTCGTCACTCAGGCTGGCCGAGGATGACGGTTCGAGGCCGGGAGTGGTCTTCGGCGCGCCCGACGCATCGAAGGCGAAGGTCAGGCCGCGGAGCTGTTCGAGTTTGTTTTGGGCAGCCCTGAGCGCCACTCCCGAGACGGTGGAACGGCGAGCCAATTGCGCCCCGAGCACAAGCAGCTGGGCAACGCCCGCAAGCGCGGTGATCAGGATGCCGATCGCAACCAGCGTTTCGATCAGCGTGAATCCATGCCGGGAATGAAGTGACTCCATAGGCGCGCTTTGGTGCAACGCGCCTGCCGTGGTCGCCTGGCTGTCGATTTCCAGTATTCCCGAACGTTTTCAATCATTCGGGAATGGCACGCGATCGGCCCGTTTCAGTTCCTGCGATCCGCCGGCGAGGGCAGCAGCGCAGATACTACGATCGCAGTGTGACGGGCAGCCGCAATCTGAACTGCGCTCCACGATCGCTGCGATTGGCAGCTGTGATGTTGCCGTTGTGCGACACGATGACTTTCTGCACGATGGCCAGGCCGAGCCCTGTGCCGCTGGCCTTCGTCGTCGCGAACGGCTGGAACACTTTCCTGATCGCCTCTTCGGTGAATCCAGGGCCGTTGTCCTCGATCGTCAACTGCACGCCTCCGTCGGCGATCTGACTCCGGATGGTGACCTGCGGCGCAATACCCGAGTGCTCGCAGGCTTCGAGGCTGTTGCGAATGAGATTCGCAAACGCCTGCCGCAGCAGCACGTCGTCGCCGTTGACCGTGCCGAATTCGCCCTCCATGGACACGGCGCGGGTCGCGCCCGGCACCTCATCCATCGCGCGGGCAATCACCGCCCGCAGATCCACGGGCGCCATCGCCAGCTGATCCGGGCGCGCGAATTTCAGGAAGTTCGTCACCACTTCGCCGAGGGCTGTGGTCTCTGCTCGAATGCCCTCGACACAGCTACGCGCCTGGTCCGGCAAACTCTGCGGATCCAGCAAACGACCGTAGCCGTGGATGGTGGCCAGGCCGTTCCTGAATTCATGCGCGAGGCCCGCGGTGAGTTCACCGAGCCGTGCCAGCGCCTCTTTCAGCCGCAATTGCTCTTCGAGTTCGACGACGGCGGTGAGATCCGTGAACAGGCAGACCGAGGCTTGCAGCGTCCCGTCGGCGCCGATGATCGGCGAGATCGTCACGCCGAGGTGGCGCGGACGGTCGCCCCGCTGGGTGCCCACGCCGTCGGGATGATCCGACAGCCTAATCGTCCGCCGCACGATCGGTGACGAGCCTTCGAGCGCCTCGGTGATCAAATCGGCGAGCGCTGGAGCCGTTTGCAGCGCCTGGCGGTATGGACGGCCCTTCCCCTTGTCGGCGATCGCCAGAATGCGCTGCGCCGCCGGGTTGAGCGCCTGTACGCTGCCGGCGCGATTGACGACCACCAGTCCCGAGGTCAGGCCCTCCAGGATCTGATCCGCCAGCGCCTCGGACGCCTCGGCGCGTGCCGCCATGGCGCGCGCCTGCTGTTTGAGCTTGGTCAGCGCTTCCTGAAGCGCCATCGACAGCATGGCGCTCTCGCCGCCGGATTCACGCCGGGCGTTGCCGCGGCCGCTCGCCACCTTGATCGCCTTCACCGTCACCACGATGAAGAGGATGACGATGGCCAGCAGGATGCCGAGTGTGGCCATGCTCGCGAAACCGAGTGTCGACTCCATTCAGAGAAACCCGGCGTACCAGGCCACCATCGATTCAGCCGCGAACATGGACACCAGCGCGCCGAGCGCCAGGAATGTGCCGAACGGCAGCGCGTACTTCATGCCGCCTTTCTGCACCGTCATCATCGCCATGCCGACACCGGCGCCCGAGAACGACGCGACGACCAGCGTGACCAGCACGGCCTTCCAGCCGAGGAAGGCGCCGATCATCGCCAGCATCTTCACGTCGCCCATTCCCATGCCCTCTTCACGCCGCCACAGATAGTAGGCCGCCGCGATGAGGTAGAGAACGCCCGCGCCGGCCAGCGCGCCGATCAGCGCATCACGCTCTCCCGGCGGCGCAAACGTGCTGAACATCAGTCCGGCCAGGATGCCGGGCAGCGTGATTGAGTTCGGCAGGATCTGGTGTTCGAGGTCGATCATGAACAGCGCGATCAGGATCGAGACCAGCACCAGTCGCGGCACGAGCAGCGGCCCGATCGGCGTCAGCCACACCACCAGCACGAACATCGCCGCGGTGGCGAGCTCCACCACAGGGTATTGCCAGGACACCGCTGCGCCGCAGGTGCGGCATCGCCCGCGCAGCATCAGCCAGCTCACTACTGGAATGTTGTCGAACCACTTCAGTGTGTGTCCGCACTGGCGGCATCGCGACGGTGGTGTGATCAGCGACTGGCCGCGTGGCAGCCGGTCGATCACCACGTTGAGGAAGCTGCCGATGATCGCGCCCAACCCAGCGGCGATCGCGAGGAGGAGCACGGGCATCATGGCAGCTGCGGTGTCACGTGGGCGCGCGACTCGATCGGCAGCGGCCACAGACGCGACTTCGGAGACACGTCGATGAAACCGAGTTTCGGATCGAACACGAACGGCACGCCGGTCGGGTCGGCCGGCACACGGGCGAGCCGCTCGGCCGCCGCCAGTTCCTGCCACGACCTGGGAATGCGCTGCTCGCGGTCGATGAACCGCTGCAGCACCGGCGTCACGGCGGCGATCGTGTCCATGGCGTCCAACTGTGCCAGCCGCAGTTCCGCCTGGCTCCGGATGAAGGTCATGTCGGAGTTCAGTAACTGCGTCCACATCTGGCGCGAGGTCTCCCGGTGCCCGCCGGTCGCCAGCGTGGTCGCGGCCAGCGGCTTCAGCCACTCGGCGGCACCGGGCTGCTCTGCCCCTTTCAGGAACCATTCGGCGGCCTTCTGGTAGTCGCGCAACCACCAGTAGTAGACGAAGCCAATGTCGTAGAAATACTCCCAGCGCCCGTGATCGCGCGCAATGCCACGCTGCAGCAACTGAATCGCGAGATCGGGGCGGCCGGCTCCTGCCGGGTACGCTTCGGTGAGGAAGACCGAGCCGAACCGGTAGGCGACCCTGAAATGCGGATCGAGGCTCGTCACCAGGTCAAGAAGCGGATAAAGCGCGTCGTAGCTGAGCTGTGGCCCGGTCGCGCGCCGCTTGCCGCCGTAGTAGACGACCGCGCGCATCCAATAGATGTCGGCTGCGAGGCTGTCGAAGCCAAGCACCAGCCGCTGCAACAGCGGCCCGGACTGCACCCACAACAGCGGATTGGGCGGCTGATACGGCGACCAGCCGCGGTCCCGCACGACCTGCACGCCAACCGCCCCCGCCAGCAGGACGGCCACGAGCACCACCGGGGCGGCCACACCAGGGCGCGCCCGCCGACAATCGCCCTGGCGCACACCGGTCACTTGAAGTCCCGCCGCCGGAAAATCGCCACGGCCGCCGTGAGCAGCACCCCGGCGTACAACCCTCCGTAGGCGAGCGTGTAGGCGACGTGCCTGGCCGCCACGGGAAAGCCGTGCACAACCTCGGCCTTCACGTCGAACGGCGCGAGATTCGGCAGAACGTAGTACAGCACCCGGGCGATCGCGATCATCGGCGCGGAATCCACCACGGTGCCAAAATTCCTGAGGTCGGATCCGAAGTGCCCCGCGGTCCACAACCCCAGCGTCAACAGCGCCGACAACAACGGACTGGAGAACGTTGAGAAGAACAGCGCAACCGCGGTGACCACCGCGACTTCGGCGATGATCAGCAGGATCGCGATCAGCAGCCGCGGATCGAGCGCGGGCGCGGGCCACACCAGTTTTTCCGGACCGGCGGTGAGGTCCATGAATGCCAGTACAGCGTAGAACGCCAGCGTCATCACCGCGAGGTTGATCACCAGGGTCGCGACCAGGCCCAGATACTTGCCAAGCACGAATTGCGTTCGGGTCACCGGCTTGGCCAGCAGCGCGAAAATGCTCTTGCGCTCGACCTCCTTCGACACCAGCCCAATGCCAAGGAAGACGGCGATCAGCATCCCGAACACCGACATCGAGGCCAGGCCGAGATCCTTGATGATCTTCATGTCCTGGCCCGCCGTGAGCTGGCTGATCGCGTACGACGCGGCCATCAGGAGAATGGCGAACATCACCATCGAGTACGGCACGCGATCGCGCACCGATTCCCGGAACACCGCGCCGGCGACCAGGACCATGGCGCGCATCAGTCGATCCCCGTCTGCCGTGGTGCCGCCGCGCTGACCTGGCGGATGAAGTAGTCCTCGAGCGTCTCGCGGTGGGGGTTCAGCGAGACGATATGCGCGCCGCCGGCGGCCAGCTCGGCCAAGACTCGATCCGGCCCAACCTCAGGCGGCAGGTCAATTACGAATCGCCCGGCTCCAATCGAGGTCACCTTGCGCGCGCGGCCGGCGATCGACGAGCGCAGCGACTCATTGACATCCGCCGCGACCAGCTCCCATCCGGTGAGCTGAAACTCCGCAATTTCGCTCACTGCGCCATTGGCGACCAGGCGCCCCTGCACCACAATCGCCACGCGGCTGCACAAGGCTTCGGCGTCGGGCAGGATGTGCGAGCTGAAGAACACCGTGCAGCCACGCTGCCTCAGCGACAGGATCAGGTCACGTACCTGCCGGCGGCCGATCGGATCGAGGCCGGACATCGGCTCGTCGAGGAAGAGCACGTCGGGCTCGTTGAGAATCGCCTGCGCCAGGCCGACGCGCTGCAACATCCCCTTCGAGAATCCACGCAGGCGCATTCGCCGCTCGGCCGCGATGCCGACGTCGTCCAGCACGGTCGACACGCGTCGCGCGACATCGGCACCGCGCAGCCCGAACAGGCTCGCGAAATACGACAGCACTTCTTCTGCGGTCAGGTCATCGTAGAAATAGGGATTCTCCGGCAGGTAGCCGATGCGGCGCCGCACCTCGACCTCACCCGCAGGTTTCCCGAGAATCCGCGCCGTCCCGTTGGTGGGATAGATCAGCTGCAGCAGCAGCTTGAGCGTGGTGCTCTTGCCGGCGCCGTTGGGGCCGAGGAAGCCAAACACTTCCCCGGCCTCAATTGACAGCGTCAATCCATCGAGGGCGCGATACGGCCTCGGCCGCCAGAAGCCAACAAGAAAATCCTTGGTGAGTTCCTGCGTCTCAATCGCAGCCGGCATGTCTACTTGCCGCCTGTCACCCTCTTCAGTTCCCAGGCAATCGCGGCGTCGAAGAATTCCGCGCGCAGGCCCGGCAACTGCATACCGTTGAGGAAGAACGTCGGCGTGCCGCCGATCTTCAGTTGCGCGCCCTGCGTGATGTCCGCCTTGACCAGCTCCAGCGTCGCCGCATACCGCTTGTCGAAATCGGTGACACCGCCGACCGACGCGGCGGCCTTCCTGACCGTGTCCGGATTCATGGCCGGCTGGTTCTTAAACAGCCACTCCTCCATCGCCTCGCCCTTGCCCTTCTCCTTCGCGAGCCGGACCGCGACAGCCGCTTCGCACGCGCCCAGATGCAGATCGGTTGCCACGAATGCGTTGCACTCACGCTCGAGCGGATAGTCCTTGGAGATGAACTTCACCTTACCCGGCGCCTGCTGCGCCCACTTCGCGATCACCGGCTTGTAGTCGCGATGCGTCTGGCCGCAACCCGGGCACTGATAGTCGTTGAACTTGAGGATCACAATCACCGCGCCGTCGCTGGGCGCCGCCACGACCTTGCGCGGCTGCGCCGCCAGGTAATCTTCCAGCTGCTTCAATTGCGCCGCCGACGCCGTTGGGATGGCTTGCTGCACGGCGGCTGCCGACGGCGACGCCGATTCGGCCGCGGCCGCCACCGGCTCGCGCAGCATCACGACCGCGGCCGCCGACGCGGCCAGGAACAACACCAGTGCGCCAAGCGCCGATGGAGTCCGGAACAGGAGTTGAAGATCACGCATCGCTCGGCCGGGGAGACTCGATATGAGGTTACCGGTGGCGGTTCCTGACGTGACGAACAGCCCGACGACGGCCACATACGTCGCGAGGCAGAGCACACAAAGGGTCTGGAGGACGAAGAAGGACGCGTAGCCGAGGTACAGCACGACGGCAAGCCCAATCGTCGACGCCGCGAACACGTACCCGGGCAGGTTCTCGCCGGCCCGCGAGCGCGCGCTGATCGCAATCACCAGCAACACGAAGGCAAAGAACAGCAGGCCGAGTAGCGCGACCGGCACGCCGGCCACCGAGCCGAAGCGGCTCGTATAGGCCACCGTGCAGCTGAAGGTCTCATTGACGTCGCAGAAGCTCGCGTAGGTCGGGTCGTTGAGGATCTGGTGATGGACCCGGGTCGAGGCTGCCGAGGCTGCCAGTCCCAAAGCGGCGAACCCTGCCAGCCATCCGGCGCGTGGCGCCCCGTGCGTGGACCCTGCGGTTGTGGCCATAGCTGAGGATTCTACCTGTACAGACGAAGGGGTGCGGATTGGCCCGCACCCCTTCGGTCGAGCGACTGAGGAAAGGCTTTACTGCAGAACCGAGCCCGCGCCCGGGGCGGTGCTGCCGACGAATTCGTTAGAGAGCGTTTCGCTGTTGCTAAAGTAGATCGTGCCGAGCGTGTTGGTCCAGAAGTAGCGCGCACCGGTCGAACCGGGCGACGTCGGATCCGCGTAAGCGTAATAGGCGCTCACCAGGCTGCCCGAACTAACGCTTCCTTCGCCGTCGTTGCACGGCGCGGTTTCGGTCGTGGTTGCGTCGATGGCACCTTGCAACTCAATCGTGTAGCCACTCTTCTCGACAAATTGATCCGCGCTCAGGTCCGGGCTGATGAACGGCGCGCCGCCCGAGCTGGGCGGGGTACCGAGCGTGGGCAGATCGATGGCATACCAGCCATTCGCGCAGCTGGACGCGTAGGCCTGCTGCGAGCTGTTGATGGCGCGCAGCGAACCAATTGCCGACGCCTCGTTGCCCGACATGCGGGCGCGCAGGAGCCCGGGCACCGCGATGGCGGCGATGATGCCGATGATTGCGACAACGATGAGCAGCTCGATGAGGGTGAAGCCCTTGTTCGAACGAATACGCATGGTGACTCTCCTAACGACGGTGCCAGGGTTACCGGTTGTTCTTGAAGGCCACGCCGCCGCTTCCGGCGACGCAGGCCTGCCCGCTTTAAAGCAACAGACGTACCGAGCTGAGGCGGCGGGCGCGATTTCTGGCTAAAGGACTGCCAACAGGAGGGTTATCGGCAGCGGTCGGTTCGGCGATAGGACTGTTGGAGCCTGACAACTGACAATTCGTGTCAGGCGTGCCTGCCACAGATTGTCACGTGCTGTTCTTGCATTCACGACCCTCAGGACCAATCACTCGCGCTTGAGGCCGTGCTTCCTCACGAGATAGCGGAATTGCCTGAAGCTCAGGCCCAGCAGGTCGGCCGCGCGCGTCTGCACACCCGAGGCCCGTTCGAGCGCGCGTTCGAGATGCGCGCGCTCAATGTCCTGGAGATGGCGCTCGAGATTGAAGCCCTGGCCGGTGTCTGCAATGCTGTCACCCGGGCGCGTAGTCGCCGGCCGGCGGTCACGCAGGTGTTGCGGCAGCGTCGATACCCCAATCGACGGCCCCGACTCGAGCGCGACCGACCGCTCGACCGTGTTTTCAAGCTCACGGACGTTGCCCGGCCACGGATACGCGCGAAGCGCCGCCATGGCCTCGGCCGTGAATCCACTGATGGCCTTGTTCATCTCGCGGTTGTACTTCGCCACGAAATGCTCGGCGGTCAGCGGGATGTCTTCAACGCGTTCGCGCAGCGGCGGCATCTTCACTGGAATGACGTTGAGCCGGTAGAACAGGTCCTCGCGGAACTTCCCTTCGCCGACCTGCTTGGGCAGGTCGCGATTCGTCGCCGCCGTCACGCGGATGTTGCACGACGCCTCGTCGGTGCCTCCGACCCGGCGGTATTTTCGTTCCTGCAATACGCGCAGCAGCTTGACCTGCATGGCCGCCGGCATTTCGCCGATCTCGTCGAGGAATACCGTTCCGCCCTCCGCGGTTTCGATCAGGCCCTTCTTGTCCTTGTCCGCGCCAGTGAAGGCACCCCGAACATGCCCGAACAGCTCGGACTCCAGCAGCGTCTCCGGCATGGCGCCACAGTTGACGGCCACGAACGGGCGGGTGGACCGCAGCGACTGATCGTGAATGGCCCGCGCCACCAGCTCCTTACCCGTACCCGATTCTCCAAAGATCAACACGGTGCTGTTCGTGCGACACACCGTCTCGACGAGCTTGAACACCTCCAGCATGATCGGACTGCGGCCGATGATGCCCGCAAACTGCTGCTCCGCGGTGGTGTGTCGCAGGACGACGTTCTCGTGGCGCAGGCGCCGCGATTCGAGCAGCTGGCGCACCTGCAACAGCACGTCTTCATTGCGAAACGGCTTCTCGATGAGCGCGCGCGCGCCAAGTTCCCGCGCCTGCTGCCATTCGGCCGAGTCCTGCGTCCCATGGGCCGTCATCATCACGACCGTCACATCCGGCGCCATCTCGCGAACGGCGCGCAGCAGCCCAACACCGTCGAGCCGCGGCATCCGGATGTCCGTCAGCACCAGGTCGAGAAACTCGCGGCCGATAATCTCGCGAGCCACCAGGCCGTCCTCGGCGACCACCACGTCAAAGCCGTTCTTCGTGAACAGCTGACGCGTGATCTCCCGCAGCGACGGCTCATCGTCGGCGATCAGGATGCGCGGCCTGGCCCCTGATCCCTGGTCCCTGCCCCCTGCTGCCTGCTTCATGACGCGTGCCGAGCAGCCGGCGAATCGGCCGATTCGGGGAACGAGACGCGGAACACCGTGCCGCCGCCGGCACGCGGGCGCACGTCGATGTGGCCGCCGCGGTCGGTGACAATGCGATGGACGATCGCCAGGCCGAGTCCGGTGCCCGTGCCGAACGATCCGCGGAACGGCTGGAAGATCGAGTCGACTTCGTCGGTCGGGATGCCGACGCCTTCGTCTTCGACCAGCAGGATGGCCGTGCGGCCATCGGCGCCCTGCTCGCTCAGCGCGCTCAGGCGCAGGCATCCGCCATGCGGCATGGCGCGCAGGCCGTTGGTCGCCAGGTTCCAGATGATCTGGCGGATCTGGCTCTCGTCGGCGTCGACCATCACGGCGCGGTCCGCCGACGCCACGTCCACATCGTGGCGGTCGTGCACGTCAGGGCTGTTGCGCAGCAACAGCGACGTTTCCTGCACGATCGAGCGAAGGTCCAGCGTCTGCAGCGAGAAGCGCTGCGGTCTGGCGTAGGCGAGCAACGACTTGATCGTCTGGTTGAGGCGTTCGGATTCCTTGAGCACGATGTCCATCAGCTGCGCCTGGTCGGCCGTGAGCGGCAGCTCCTGCCTCAACATCTGCATCGACCCGGACATCGACGCCAGCGGATTGCGAATCTCGTGCGCAATGCCGGCCGCCATTTCGCCGACCGCCACCAGGTGCTGTTGCCGCCGGGCGCTCTGTTCGAACCGCTTGATGTCGGTGACGTCCTGGAACGTGTACAGATACCCGCGCGAGCCGTCGGGCAACGGCAGCGCGGCCACACTCAATCCGATGTCGATGGTTCCGCCCCGCGGCAGACGGTAATTGTAGTCCATGCGCTTGCTGCGCGCCCGGGCCAGATCCTGCGCGAGATCGGCGGAAAACGCCGGCGGCAGCTGCAGCACGTCGATCACGCTCTGACCGATTGGCAGCGCACCCTCACGCCCCGTGATCACCATCGCCGACCGGTTGAGCGTGAGCAGCCGGTGGTCGGCGTCGGCCGTGGCAAGGCCGCTCAACAGGTTGTCGAGGACAAACTGGTTGAACGCCTGCAGATCGGCGATCTCTTCCGCGGCCTGCTCGAGTTGGGCTTCGCCGACGCGCGCCCGCTCGGCGAGCGTTCCGCTGAGCAGGGCCACGGCAAAGAAGCCGAACGCGTTGAGCGCCACGGTGAACTGCGCCACATTCACGGACGGCAGGTCGGTTCTCAGCAGGCTCGAGAGCGGCAGCTCGAGGTGACCGTTCGTGGCCAGGTACTGCACCACCACCACGCCGACGAACAGGCTGATGTTCAGGATGGCGAGCTGGAGTCCGCCCCGGCGGAACTGGACCGAGCTGGCGGCGACGATTGGCAACATGTAGAGGATGACAAACAGGCTCTCCACGCCGCCCGTGACGAACACGGCGGCAGAGACCAGGATGGAGTCGATCGCAAAGTGCACGTCCGTCAGCCACCCCATTCGATCCACGAACCGGAGTGAACCAATGAAGCCAAGACTGACCGCATACGTCAGGCCGACGAGGAAGAACAACGGATCGACGGGCAGCGCGCCTGGGACACGCAGCTCGACGATCACGGCCGCGCCCAGCAGGACCGTCGCCACCAGCAGACGGATGGCAATGTGAATGGCCAGGCGCCGCCGAAGCGTCCGCTGCATCATCCCGTCAGCTTGCTGATCAAGTCGAAGATCGGCATGTACATCGCGATGACGATGCCACCCACGGCGCCGCCGAGGAACGCGATCATGACCGGCTCGAGGAGCGTCAGCAGGCCCTCAACGGCCACGTCGACTTCTTCCTCGTAGAAGTCGGCGATCTTGCCGAGCATCGTGTCCAGCTCGCCGGTGGCCTCGCCGACGCCGATCATCTGCACCACCATGCCGGGGAACACGCGGGTCTCCTTCAGCGGCGCCGCGATGGTGTCACCGCGCTCGATGCTCTTGCGCGTCGTCAGAATGGCGTCCTCGATGATGGCGTTGCCCGAGGTGCGGGCGGTGATGTCGAGACCGTCGAGGATCGGCACCCCAGACGCCATCAGTGTCGACAGCGTGCGGCAGAAGCGCGCCACGGCGATCTTCCGCACGATCGGTCCGAGAATCGGCACCTTCAGCACGATCGCGTCCACCACGCGGCGGCCCTGCTCGGTGGAGTAATAGGCGCGGAATGCCCAGCCTCCTCCCCCCACGGCGATGAAGATCAATGGCATGAAGCGAATCAGGTTTTCCGACAGCATGATCACGATGCGGGTCGGCAGCGGCAGCTCGGCGCCCAGGCCGGCAAACAGCGCGGCGAAGGTGGGGATGACCTTCCACAGGATCACGCCGATGACCAGGGCGGCAATGATGATCACCGCTACCGGATAGACCATCGCCGACTTGACCTGCGCCGTCAGCTTGACGGCCTTTTCAATGTAGACCGCCAGGCGCTTCAGAATGGTGTCGAGAATGCCGCCCGCTTCGCCGGCCGCAATCATGTTGCAGAACAGCGAGTCGAACACCTTCGGGTGCCGCTTCATCGCATCGGCGAGCGACATGCCGCCTTCGACATCGGCGCGCGTCTGCAGGATCACCTGGGCAAAGTACTTGTGCTCTTCCTGGTTGCCAAGGATGTCGAGACACTGCACCAGCGGCAGGCCGGCGTCGATCATCACCGAGAACTGGCGCGTGAACACCGCCAGGTTCTTGGCCGGGACGCCGCGGGCCTTGAGTTTGCGCGCCAAGGCGACCGCTCCTGCCCGGGCCTGGGCCGGCTGGATCCGCGTGACCTGAATCTGCTCGCGACGCAGCGCCGCGACGACCGCATTTATGGTGTCGCCGATGCGCTCGCCCGACACGATCTCGCCGTTGCGGGTCCGTCCTGAAAACGTAAACGTGGCCATCAGTTCACCTCCGGTCGAGCCGGATCAGGGCGTCTGAAGTTTCAAGATTCTAGTTCACACTTCCCCATCACTCTTACCTTGTCGGCGGACGCGGTCCGCCCAAAGGCCCGCCGGGGCGCCCCATGCCGGCGCCGGCCACCACCCCTGCGCCGCGATTGATCATCTCCTGGAGTTCCTCGCGGTTCGAGGACGCGTTCATCGCCGTGTCCAGGGTGATCAATCGCCGGAAGTAGAGCGTCGCCAGCGACTGGTTCATCGTCTGCATGCCGAGCTTCTCCTGGCCGGTCTGCATCGCGGAATAGATCTGGTGGACCTTGTCTTCGCGAATCAGGTTGCGGATGCCGGGCGTCGGCACCAGGATCTCGAGCGACACGACGCGGCCCTTGCCGTCGGCCCTCGGCAGCAGCGACTGGCAGACAATGCCTTCGATCACCAGCGACAGCTGGGTGCGAATCTGCGCCTGCTGGTGCGACGGAAACACGTCGATGATGCGGTTGATGGTCGAGGACGCCGAGTTGGTGTGCAGCGTGCCGAACGTCAAGTGGCCGGTTTCCGCGATCCGCAGCGCCGCCTCCACCGTCTCGAGGTCGCGCATTTCGCCGATCAGCACGACATCGGGATCTTCGCGCAGCGCCGCGCGAAGCGCGCTCGAGAAGCTGTCGGTGTCGCTGTGCAGCTCGCGCTGGTTCACCAGGCAGTTCTTGTGCTGGTGCAGGTACTCGATCGGGTCCTCGACGGTGAGGATGTGGCCGTGACGCTCGACGTTGATCTTGTCGATCATCGCCGCCAGGGTCGTTGATTTGCCCGAACCGGTCGGCCCGGTGACCAGCACCAGGCCGCGCGGCCGGTCAGCGAGCTTGGCCAGCACGGCCGGCAGGTCGAGCTCGTCGAAGGTGCGGATCGTCTCCGGGATCTGGCGATACACGGCGCCGACCGCGCCCTTCTGGTTGAACATGTTGCAGCGGAACCGTGCCAGGCCGCGGATGCCGAACGAGAAATCCAGCTCCTTGGTCTCTTCGAAGCGCTTCTTCTGCGCATCGGTGAGCACCGCGTAAGCCAGGGCCTTGGTGTCGGTCGCCGTGAGATCGGCGTGCGGCATGCGCGTCAGTTCACCGTGCACGCGCGTCTGCGGAGGCGAGCCAATGGACAAATGCAGGTCCGAGCCCTGCATCGCCACCATGTCCTTCAATAAGTCGGGGAGTGTCGCCATAGTGTGCTATCTCATTCGTCCGAGCAATCCGTGGATTACTTCACCGTCTCTCTCAAGACCTCTTCGATGGTGGTGACGCCGTCGGTAATCTTGCGCAGTCCGCTCCCACGCAGGGTGATCATGCCCTCGTCGATGGCTTTGCGGCGCAATTCGAGTGCCGATGCCCCCACCAGGATGAGTTCGCGTAATTCCTCCGTGATTTCCATCACTTCGTAGAGGCCGACGCGCCCTTTATAGCCGGTCTTATTACATTTTTCGCAGCCGGTGCCCTTCTTTGGCTTCACCGTGGCGGCGAGGTCCGAGGTGTAGCCGATCTGCTCGAGGGCATTCGCCGGCACCTCGTCTTCGACCTTGCAGTTGACGCAAATGCGGCGCACCAGGCGCTGGGCGCACACCAGGTTCAGCGAGCTGGCGAGCAGAAACGGCTCGATGCCCATGTTCATCAGCCGGTTGATGGTGCTGGGCGCGTCGTTGGTGTGCAGCGTGGAGAGCACGAGGTGACCGGTCAGCGCAGCCTTGACCGCGATTTCGGCGGTTTCAAAGTCGCGGACTTCGCCGACCAGGATGATGTTCGGATCCTGGCGCAGGAAGCTTCGCAGGGCGGCCGCGAAGTTCAGGCCGATGCCCTCGCGCACCTGCACCTGGTTGACGCCGAGCAGGTTGAATTCCACCGGGTCTTCCGCCGTCATGATGTTGGTTTCGGGCGTGTTGAGCTTGGCGATCGAGGAGTAGAGCGTGTTGGTCTTGCCGCTGCCAGTCGGGCCGGTGACGAGCACCATGCCCCACGGCTTCATGATCTGCGTCTCGAGCTTCTTCAGCGACTCCGGCTCGAAACCGAGCTTCGTCATGTCGAGCATCAGCTTGCCCTTGTCGAGCAGGCGCATGACGAGCTTCTCGCCGAACAGCGTCGGCAGGCACGAGACGCGGAAGTCGATGTCCTTGGTCTGGCCGGCGTCGCTGAAGCGGATCTTGATGCGGCCGTCCTGCGGCAACCGCTTCTCCGCAATATCCAGCTTCGCCATGATCTTGACGCGCGAGGTGATCGCGTCGCGCATCTTCAGCGGCGGCGCCATGATGTTGTAGAGAATGCCGTCGATGCGGTAGCGGACGCGGTATTCCTTTTCGTACGGCTCGATGTGGATGTCGCTGGCGCCCCTGGAGATCGCCGACATCAGGATGACGTTGACGAGCTTGATGACCGGCGACTCTTCGCCCTGCCGGTCGAGCATCTCGGCGCTGATCTCCTCGAGCTCCTCCATGGCCCCGACGCCACCACCGGTGCCCTGGAGCCGGATGGGGATGTCCTGGAGCGAACGGGCCGGGGCTTCGATGGCGCTCTCGCCGGTCTGCTCGGGCGCGACAATCGGGCCGCCCGCCTTCGGTTTTTCGCCCGGCGCAGCGCCCGCGTAGTACTTCTCGATGGCATCGAGGACGGCGGTCTCGGAGGCGACGACCGGCTCCACGTTGTAGCCGGTCAGGAACTTCACGTCGTCCATCGCGAAGACGTTGGTGGGATCCGTCATGGCGATCGTCAGCGTCGCGCCGGCGCGGCTCAGCGGCACGATCTGGTACTTGCGCGCCGTCTCGGCGGGCACCAGCTTGATCACGACCGCGTCGATGTCGAACTGCGCCAGGGCGATCGAGGGCACGCCGTACTGCTTGGACAGCAGCGCGGTGATCTCCTGATCCTTCACGTAGCCCATCTTCACGAGGTTGGCGCCGAGCTTGCCCCCATGGTCCTTCTGGTACGCCAGGGCCTCCTGAAGTTGTGCCGCCGTGATGCGCTTCTCTTTGAGAAGCAGTTCGCCGACCCTGACCGCCATGGTCTCTTCGCCGATCCCCGTTTCCTGATCCCTGATCCCTAGAAGCTCACCCTCGCGCCAACGCTCCACGACCGCGCATCGGCGTGCCCGCGCACCACGTGCGCTTCGACCAGCATCCCGGGTTTCAATCCGGCGGAAATGCCTGCGGCCAGCGCCACCCGCGCATCGCCAATCGTGCTGGCCCGCCACCCGCCCCGCAGTCCCAGCCGCTGCGCCAGCCACCACGTCTCGACGCCCGCCGCCAAGTCGCGGCGATCACCCGTCGGCGTCACCCGCGAGGTGAGGTCACGATCCACCGAAGCGATGACGCGCGAGATGCCGGTCCAGCCCGACCCCCACGCCGCCCCCACCGTCACTTCCCGACCGAGTTCGATCTCGCCCGCCTCGCTCTCAAACGACGGCGTCGCGAGGTTGCGCGCCGCCACGCCGACGCGAAAACGATTCACCCACACCATCGCGCCGGCATCCACGTCAAAGGCGCTGCCATCGGCGCCGTGCACGAACTTCGGCGTCGCGCCGACGACAATGTGTTCGGTGAGGGACTGCACAACCGTCGCGCCCAGCGTCGACGTCCTGAAGGCCTGCACACTCCGCCCCAGATCTTCTCGGCTGGCCGCCCCCGTTCCTGCAGACTCGGCGGCGGTGGTCCCGTAGGCCGCCCGTCGATAGTAGGCCAGGCCGAGCGCGGTCGCCGAGAACGCCACCATTCCAGCTGTATCTCGTTGATTCAATGATAGTTGTCTCGACGACTGCTGTTTGGTGTCCTGCCCAAGTTGCACGACCGCGCTCACAAAGGACCCGGTGGCCACGCCCGCCGGATTCCAGTAGACGGCCGAAGCGTCGTCTGCGACCGCGACAAAGGCGCCGGCCATGCCGGCGGCGCGGGTGCCCGGCATCGTTTGAGCAATCGCCAGGTCGGTTACGGCGACGGCCACGATCGCGACCGACAGGGACGGCTTTAAAATATTCGTTAACATGAAATAATATTTTTGACTTAGCTAAAATACGGAAAGACTGGAAGTGCTCGAAACAGAAAGTCTATCGTCTTCAGCTAGTTGGAAGGCTACCAAGGAAACCATTGGTCGTCCATAATCGTATCTATCGACAAGGGAAGTTTTGATGCGCCGTGTGACGGGTGTCCTGTTGCACCCTCGGGCCACGATGGTCGAGGTCGTGCGACACCCGGCCTTCATCACAACTTGGGTCGTCGTCCTGCTCGCCGTGCTGGCCTGTGGCGGGTTGCTTCTGTCGACACCGGTAGGTCAACAGGCACTCATCGACGAACGAGTGCGGCTGACCGAGACCTTGGGCAATCGCGTCGATGACGCCGAGTATGCCCGGCTGCAAGCGCATCCGCCCTTTCTGACGTATTTAACAAGCGGCGGACGTTTGCTGGTGACACCTGAGCTCACCCTCCTGGTGGCGGTTGGACTGCTGCTCCTGGCGCGGCTCGATGGTGTCCAGATGTCGTATGTCACCGCGCTGGCGATCGCGGTGCATGCCACGGTGGTCCTGGCCCTCCAGCAGATCCTGGCGACGCCGGTGCACTACCTGTTCGAATCGCTGACCAGTCCGTTCAACATCGCGTCGATGCTGCGCCTGTTCGACGAGGGCACGGTGGCGGCGCGGTTGTTGGGCGCGATTGACATGTTCGGCGTGTGGTGGGTGTGGCTGATGGCCGTTGGGCTGGCGGTGGCATCGGGCCGCCCGACGGGCCGTTATTTTGGGCGGCTGATGGCCCTCTATGTGGGCGTGGCCGCCGTGGTGGCGGGCACGATCGCGGTGTTGGGACGCGGCTCGATTTAGGGCCGCCGCAGGCCCGGACGGCGCAGATGGAGGTTACCCGTGTTTCGTAAGAAATGGTTCTGGATTGTGCTCGTGCTGATCGTGGCCGGCGGTGGCGCCGCCGCGCAGTTCGCGCGCCGTGGTGAACAAGGCACGCTCGTGACCGTGGAGAACATCCAGAAGCGGGATCTCGAAGCCATCGTATCGGCGTCGGGCAAGATCGAGCCGAAGAAGACGGTCAACATCAGCGCCCAGACCCCGGGCCGCGTCACGAAGCTTGGCGTTGAAGAAGGCGACCGCGTCAAGATCGACCAGTTCCTGCTGCAAATCGACCCGGTCAACGCCGAAGCGGCGGTCCGCCGCGACATCGCGGCCGTCGCCGGTGCGCAGACCTCGCTCGAGCAGTCCAAGGTCTCCCTGCAGAGTTCGCGCGCCAACCTCGACCTGGCGCGCCAGAATCTCAAACGCCAGCAGGAGCTGTGGAGCAGCGGCCTGACGACGCGAGAGTCGTTCGAGCGCGCCCAGTCCGAAGTGGAAATGCGCGAGAGCGACCTCAAAGCCCGCGAACAGGAGATCAAGACGCGCGAGACGCAGCTCAACCAGCAGCAGGCCGGTTTGGCCAGCAGCCGCCATACCCTGTCGCAGGTCCGGTTCGACTCGCCGTTCGACGGCATCGTGACCCGCCGCAATGTGGAGGAGGGCGAAAACGTGGTCATCGGCACGATGAACAACGCCGGCACGGTGCTGCTGACGGTGGCCGACATGTCGGTCATCGAAGCGCAGGTGGAAGTCGACGAAACAGACGTGCCGTTCGTGCAGCTTGGCCAGACGGCGAAAATCCGTATCGACGCCATTCCCGATCGCGAATTCATCGGCAAGGTGACCGAGATCGGCAACAGCCCGATCCAGGCCGCCGGCGTCGGCACGACGCGCACCGCCACCAACTTCAAGGTGACGGTGACCATCGACGGACAGATTCCAGAAGTGCGTCCCGGCTTCAGCTGCACGGCGGAGATCACGACGGCGGTGAAGCAGCAGGTGATTGCGGTGCCGATTCAGGCGATGGCGGTGCGCGAGTTGCTCTACGACGCGCAAGGCAACGTCGTGCACGACCAGCGCCCGCCACGAGGGCGCTTCCAATTTGGTCCTCTGCAACCGGCACCGGCGGCCGCCGGCCCCGCTGAATTGCAGCCGGGCGAGAAGCGTGAAGAAGTCGAAGGCGTGTTCGTCATGCGGGACGGCAAGGCCGATTTCCTGGTCGTCAGAACCGGCATTGCCGGCGAGCGGTATCTCGAGGCGCTGTCGGGATTGAAGCAAGGCGATCAGGTCATCACCGGACCATTTGATTCGGTGCGCGGCATGTTCGTTGGCGACCCGGTGAGGACTGCGCCGAAACCCGGCACCACCGACCGCTGACGAACCGTCGAACGATGGCCGCACCACCGCTGAACGTTCGTTGATATGGCACAGCTCTTTGAATCCGTCGTGCTGGCGCTGCAGTCGATCTGGGCCAACAAGCTCCGGTCGCTGCTGACGTTGCTCGGCAACATCGTTGCCGTGTCGTCGATCATCACCGTGGTCGCGCTGCTCACCGGCGTCAATGCGGCGGTCAGTGATGCGATCGTCTCGGACCTCGGCGCCGACGCGTTCACCATAGAGCGGATGGGCATCACGCAAAACGAGGACGAGTTCGAGCGGATGCGCAACAATCCGCGGGTCACGATCGACGATGTGGCAGCGGTGAAGCGATTCAGCACCAGCGTGGTGGCGATCATGGCACAGGCGCAGACGCGGACGCGGGTCGCGTATCGGGACGAAGAGCTCGAAACCGTGCAGGTGCAGGGCGTCAGCGATCAGTACTTCGAGTTCTCGACCTTCGATGCCGAACGCGGGCGAATGATCACCCCGACCGAGATCAAGCGCAAGCGCCTGGTCACATTGATCGGCTGGGGGACGGCCGACCGGTTGTTCGGCGGCGCCGATCCGCTCGACAAGGCCATCAGGATTGCCGGCGTGCCGTTCACCGTGGTCGGGGTCAGCAAGAAGAAAGGCTCGGCGTTCGGCCAGTCGATGGACGAGTTTGTGGTCATTCCGCTCGGGTCCTACCAGCGTCTGTTCGGTGCCCGGCAGTCGCTGGCGCTGATGGTCAAGCCGCGCGACGCGACGCTGGCGTCGTACGCGAAAGACGAAGCGCGGGTGGCGCTGCGCGTCGAGCGCGGCCTCAAGGCGAAGGAGCCGGACAACTTCGGCATCGTGGCGTCGGACTCAGTGCTCGGCATCTTTCAGCAGGCCACGGCCGGCATCGCGGTCCTGCTGGTCGGCATCGTCGGCCTGTCGCTGCTGGTCGGCGGCATCGTGATCATGAACATCATGCTGATGGTGGTCAGCGAGCGGACGCGCGAGATCGGCCTGCGCAAGGCGCTCGGCGCCAAGCGGCGCGACATCATGTCGCAGGTGCTGACCGAATCGGTGACGCTGTCGGTGGTCGGCGGCATCGTCGGCATCGCGCTCGGCGCGCTGTTCTCAACCATCATTTCGTCGCTCACGCCCGTGCCGTCGGCGGTCGAAGCCTGGTCGGTGGCGCTGGGCGTCTTCATCACGGCCGTGGTCGGGCTGTTCTTCGGCTGGATGCCGGCGCGCCGCGCGGCCATGCTCGATCCGATTGAAGCGCTGAGGCGAGAGTAATCATGTCGGCGCTGACCAAGCAGCTGGCGCTGTTCCGGGAAACCGCCGCCCTGGCGTTCGACACGCTGCGCAGCCACAAGATGCGCTCGGCGCTGACCGTGCTCGGCGTGGTGATCGGCGTCACGTCGATCGTCGGGATGACGTCGCTGATCCGCGGCTTCGACAGCTCGCTGCGCGACTCGATCAACACGCTCGGCCCCAACACCGTGTACGTGCAGCGGTTCGGGGGGCTGAGTTTCGCATCCGGCGCGTCGTTCATGCAGTTGATGCGGCGGCCGCTGGTCACCAGCGACGACATGCACGCTATCGAGCGCAATGCCACCACGGTGGGCATGGTCGACCTGTGGCTCAGCGGCGGCGTCGGCGGACCGGGGCAGGCCAACGAGCGGATGTTCTACCGCGGACAGCGGACCAGACCGGTGCCGATCATGGGCACCACGGAGCGTTACGTAGACATCAACTTCGCCGAAATGGTGGCGGGGCGCTCGTTCACTGAACAAGAGGCGCTGCGCGGCCGGGCGGTCGTGGTGATCGGCTATGGCCCATACCAAGCGTTGTTTCAATCGCGCGGCATCGATCCAATCGGCAAGTCGATCCGCGTCGGCGCGAAGGAGTACACGGTGCTGGGCGTGATCGGCAAGCGCCCGTCGCCGGGAGGATTCCGCGCCGCTGACGACTTCGCGATTATCCCGTATCCGGCATTCCGCAAGCAGTTCGGCAGCGAGAAAGTACGGCGTCAGTTCGGCGGCATCTTCGCCATGATCCCGGTGCTGCCCAAGGAAGGCGTCTCGCGGGACGACATGATGCGCGAAGTCGAAGCCATCATGCGCATCCGCCATGGCCTGACACTCGATCAGCCGAACGACTTCGACCTGGTGACGTCCGACGCGGTGCTGGCCGTGTGGGATCAGATCTCGGCGGCCATCCTGCTCGCTCTCGTGGTGATCTCATCGATCGCGCTGATGGTCGGCGGCATCGGTGTGATGGCGATCATGACGATTTCGGTGACCGAGCGGACGCGCGAGATCGGTGTGCGCAAGGCGATCGGCGCGCGCCGTCTCGAGATCCTCGTGCAGTTCCTGATTGAAGCCGCCGTGCTGACCAGCGTCGGGGGAATCCTGGGCGTCCTGATGGGCAGCGCGATTGGGCTGGGAGTGAACCTGATCTCCGGCTTCCCGGTATCGCTGCCGTGGTGGTCCTTTGCCCTCGGCCTCGGCTTCTCGGCCGGAATCGGAATCTTCTTCGGCATGCTGCCGGCCTGGCGCGCGTCCCGGCTCGATCCAATCGAAGCCCTGCGATACGAGTGAATTGAAGAGTGGGTAATTCCTTGATTCCCTGACTGTTGGGCGATTGGGCGATTTCAAATCGCCGAATTATTTGGCGATCGCGAGTTTTTCAATCGCCCAACAGTCTAGGAATCAAGGATTCGCCCAATCTTCAATTGACACCGTTCCCACCAGGAGTATTCTTCGCCCTATGGGCCGCTGACTCGGCGCCCGGGAGGGGTCCCGCCTATGAAGGTCTATGACGCTGCCAGCATCCGTAACGTGGCCGTAGTGGGTCACGGCGGATCTGGCAAGACACAATTGGTGTCGGCCTTGCTGTTCGACGCCGGGATGGTGAACCGGCTCGGCAAGGTCGACGAGGGCAACACCGTCACCGATTACGACGAAGAAGAAATCTCCCGCAAGCACACCCTGTCCGCGAGCCTCGCCTACGCGGAATGGGACAAGACCAAGATCAACCTGATCGACACGCCGGGGTTCGGCAACTTCTTCTCGGACGCGCGCGCCGCGATCCAGGTCGCCGACGGCGCGCTGATCGTCGTCGATGCCGTGGCCGGCGTCGAAGTGCAGACCGAAAAGGCCTGGGCCGGATGCGAAGAGCAGCAACTGCCCCGGCTGATTGTCGTCAATCGCGTCGATCGCGAACGCGCTTCGCTCGAGCGCACGCTCGAATCGCTGCGGCTGACGCTGAACCGCACCATCATTCCCATTCAACTGCCGATTGGCGAGGAGAAACACTTCACCGGCGTCGTCGATCTCGTGACGATGAAGGCGTTTACGTCTCCGGGCGATGGCTCCGCCAAGTTTACGGAAGGCGCGGTGCCGGCCGACATGGTTGACGCGGCCACTGCCGCCCGCGAAGCGCTGATCGAAATGGTCGCCGAAGCCGACGAAGCGCTGATGGAGAAGTTCTTCGAGGCCGGCACGCTGACGCAGGACGAGCTGATCAAGGGCCTGGCGACGGCCGCCCGCGCGGCGAAGATCTACCCGCTGGTCTGCACGTCCGGGTTGGCGAACATCGGCGGGCAGCCGCTGATGGACGCGATTCTCGCCTACCTGCCCTGTCCCGCGGATCGTCCGTTCAACGCCGTGGCCAACGGTGAAACGGTGTCCCGCTCCGCCGACGAGAAGGCGCCGTACGCGGCATTCGTGTGGAAGACCGTGGCGGATCAGTTCGCCGGCCGCATCACGATGTTCCGCGTCTACCAGGGCTGCCTGAAGGCGGACTCCGCCGTGACCAACGCCACGCAGGGCACGCAGGAACGCCTCGGCCACCTGATCGCGTTGCAGGGCAAGACGCCGACCAACGTGCCCGAGCTCAAGGCCGGCGACATCGGCGCGGTCGCCAAGCTCAAGGACACCAGGACCAACGACACCATTGCCGACAAGGGCGCCGGCATCGCCTTCGCGAAGCTCGCCTTCCCGGCGCCGGTGCTGTCGTATGCGATCGAGCCGAAGAGCCGCGGCGACGAAGACAAGATCAGCACCGCGATGCATCGCCTCGAGGAGGAGGATCCGACGATCAAGTATCACCGCGATCCACAGACCCACGAGCTGCTGCTCGCCGGCCAGGGCCAGATGCACATCGAAGTCACCGTCGCCAAGCTGAAGCGGCGGTTCGGCGTGGAGGTGCTGCTGAAACCGCCCCGCATTCCGTACCGCGAGACGATCACCGCGCGCGTCGAAGCGCATGGCCGTCACAAGAAACAGACCGGCGGCCACGGCCAGTTCGGCGACTGCAAGATCAAAATGGAGCCGCTGCCGCGCGGCAGCGACTTCGAATTCGTGGACGATATCTTCGGCGGCGCGATCCCGCGCCAGTTCGTCCCGGCCGTCGAGAAGGGCATCCAGGAATCGCGGCTGCGCGGCTACCTGGCCGGCTACCCGGTGGTCGACTTCCGGGTCACCGTGTACGACGGCTCGTATCACGACGTCGACTCGAACGAGTTGTCGTTCAAGACCGCCGGCTGGCTGGCGTTCAAGGACGGCATGAGCCGCGCCAAGCCGACGCTGCTCGAGCCGATCATGAACGTCGAGATCTACGCGCCGGGCGACAACGCCGGCGACCTGATGGGCGATCTCAACGGCCGGCGCGGCCGGATCTCCGGCATGGAAGCACGCGGCTCAACGACCGTGATCAAGGCGCAGGTGCCGATGTCGGAGATGCTGACCTACGAGCAGCACCTCACGTCGGTAACCGGCGGCCGGGGCTCGTATTACATGGAGTACTCGCACTACGACGAAGTGCCGAGTCACCTGCAGACCAAGATCATCGCCGCCCACAAGGCCGGGGCCGGGCAGGTCGCGGAGGAGATTGCCTAGCGTCAGGCCATCTCGTCGTCTGACTCGATGTCGGCGATCGCCCTGACCGTGACACCCAGGTCGGTGATGATGCCGTCGCTGAGGCCGTAGATCCAGCCGTGCAGTTGCAGCGGATGGCCGCGCCGCCACGCGTCCTGAACGATGGTGGTGCGGGCGATGTTGCGCACCTGCTCCACCACGTTCAACTCACACAACCGGTCGACCCGGGCATCGTCGGTCGCACACGCCCGCAGCTCGGGGCCGTGGGCGCGCTGGACGTCCTGCACGTGGCGCAGCCAGTTGTCGATCAGCCCATGTGACTGGCGGTCCATGGCCGCCCGCACGCCGCCGCAGCCGTAGTGGCCGCAGACGATCACGTGCTTGACCTCAAGGACGTCGACCGCAAACTGCAGCACCGACAGGCAATTGAGGTCGCTGTGGACCACCACGTTGGCCACGTTGCGGTGGACGAACAGCTCACCGGGATCGAGGCCGACGATTTCGTTCGCCGGCACGCGGCTGTCCGAGCAGCCGATCCACAGAAACTCCGGCGCCTGTTGCTTGGCGAGCCGCGTAAAAAACCCCGGATCGCGCCTCACGCGATCGGCGGCCCAGGCTCTGTTGTTGTGCAGCAGCGTGTCGAGAGGCGGCATCTGGATCGATTCTATGTCACATACGTTGGCCACCGGGGACTCAGCGGACACCGCGCCGTTTCGTCATCGGATTCTGTCCGGCATCAAGCGAGTCAGTCGTTGAGTGCCTTGCGCAATGCGCTCGGTGTCCTCTGTGGCTAACGTCCGTGATTGACCCGTCATGCCGCGTTCGGTTTCAGCCACCGCTCCGGCGCCCAGACGTACTGCCCGATGTCGCACACGTCCTCGAAGCCAATCGCCAGATACATGCCCTGGCCATGAGCCATCGGTGGACGGCTTACGAACCGCCGGCCTTGCGAGGAGTGGTGGTCTTCTTGGCGCCGCCGCGGGCCGGCTTGCTGGCCTTGTTCCTGGCGCCGCCGCTGTCGTTCTTCTGGCCGCCGCGAATGCTCTTGGCCGCGCCGCGCAGTCGCTCGCCGAGGCTCTTGCTCTGCTTCGGCGCGGCGCCGGATTCGGCAGCGGCCTCGGCGGCCTTCTTCTCCTCCGCCGCCTGCTGGGGATCGAATTCGCTGCCGATCAGTTCGATCTGCGCGACTTCGGCCGCGTCGCCGCGGCGCGCCCCCAGCTTGAGGATGCGGGTGTAGCCGCCCGGGCGATCCATGAAGCGCGGCGCCAGGTCGTCGAACAGCTTGGTGACGACGGTCTCGTTGAGGAGGTCGCGCATCACCAGGCGTCGCGCCGACAGCGACTTGCCCTTGGGATCGTTGGCCTTCACCCCGCGCTTGGCGATCGTGATCAGCCGCTCGACGAACGGCCGGAGCTCCTTCGCCTTGGGCACGGTGGTCTCGATCTTCTCGTGCGCGAGCAGCGCTTCCGCCTGGTTGCGGAGGAGCGCCGTGCGGTGCTCGGAGACGCGTCCGAGCTTGCGGTGTGCATTTCGATGACGCATGACTGTTTATTCTGCGGCGGCAGGCTGGTCGAGCTTCATGCCGAGGCTCAGCCCCATCGACGTCAGGATCTCCTTGATCTCGTTGAGCGACTTGCGCCCGAAATTCTTGGTCTTGAGCATTTCGGTCTCGGTCTTGCCGACCAGCTCGCGGATGGTGCGGATGTTCGCGTTCTTCAGGCAGTTGTACGACCGCACCGACAACTCCAGCTCCTCGACGCTCTTGTCGAGATGCTCGTTCGACACCCCGGCGCGCGCCGGCTCGGAGCCCGAGTCGAGCGCCTCGTCATTGCCGTCCTCGAGGTTGACGAAGATGTTCAGGTGGTCGCGCACCAGCTTGGCCGACAGCGACACGGCGTCGCGCGGCGTCACTGAGCCGTTGGTCCACACTTCGATGGTCAGCTTGTCGTAGTCCGTGACCTGGCCGATACGCGCGCCGTCGACGGTGTAGTTGACCTTCTTGACCGGCGAGTGCGTCGAGTCGATCGGGATCCAGCCGATGCCGAGATCCTCGTCGAAGTTGCGGTCGGCGGCGATGTAGCCGCGGCCGCGCTTGACGCGCAGCTGCATGTGCAGCTTGCCGCCCTCGGCGATGGTCGCAATGTGCGCATCCGGTTCCAGGATCTCGACGTCGGCATCGGCTTCGATGTCCGAGGCGCGGACCGGGCCCGGCTTCTCCTTCCGCAGCGTCAGCGTCTTGGTGTAGTCGACGTGGCACGTCAGCGGCAGCTGCTTGAGGTTGAGGATGATGTCGGTGGCGTCCTCGACCACGCCCTTGATCGGCGAGAACTCGTGCAGCACGCCGTCGATCTGCACGGCGGTGATGGCGGCGCCTTCGATCGACGACAGCAGCACGCGGCGGAGCGCGTTGCCGATGGTCGTGCCGAAGCCGCGCTCGAACGGCTGCGCGTAGAAGCGGCCGAACCGGTCGGTCAGGGTCTCTTTTTCGAACTCAAGGCGCTTGGGGCGCTGAAAACCTTTCCACATGTTGCTCAATCCCTTCGCTCACGGGCCACCAGCGTGGCCCCCAGGCCTGCGATTGTTGACCACGTTCGCTCGCTGCAGGCCTGACAAGCTGCTGGAACGTGGCGTGCGACCCGCAGTCAGCAGCGAGAAGTTCGCAAGTGAGCAGCATGGCCCCTCACTTCTCGCTGCTGACCGCTTACTTCGAATACAGCTCGACGATCAGCTGCTCCTGAACCGGCAGGTTGATCTGCTCACGGGTCGGCATCGAGACGACCTTGGCGCCGAGCTCGCCTTCCGGCGAAATCCACTCCGGCATGCCGCGGCCCTTGACCTCTTCCTGCGCGTGCAGGATGGTCGGGTTCTGACGGCTGCCTTCGCGGACGATGACGGTGTCGCCGGACTTCAGCGAATACGACGGCACGTCGACGCGCTTGCCGTTGACCAGGAAGTGGCCGTGGCGGACCAGCTGGCGCGCCTGCGCGCGCGAGGTGGCCAGACCGGCGCGGTAGACCGCGTTGTCGAGCCGGCGCTCCAGCAGCTGGAGCAGCGTCTCGCCGGTGATGCCGCCGCGGGTGCGCTCGGCCTGTTCGAAGTAGCGGCGGAACTGATCTTCCAGCACGCCGTAGATGCGCTTGACCTTCTGCTTCTCGCGCAGCTGCACGCCGTAGCCGACCATCTTCGCCTTGCGCAGCCGGCCGTGCTGGCCCGGCGGCATGTTGCGCTTCTCGATGGCGCACTTCTCGGTGTAGCAGCGCTCGCCCTTGAGGAACAGCTTCATGCCCTCGCGGCGGCAGAGGCGGCAAACGGGTCCGTTATAACGTGCCATGAATCACACTCTCCTACGCTTCGGGGGACGGCAGCCGTTGTGCGGAATCGGCGTCACGTCACGAATCGAACGCACTTCGAGGCCGGCGGTCTGCAGCGCGCGGATCGCCGACTCGCGGCCTGAGCCCGGGCCCTTGACCAGCACGTCGCAGGAACGCATGCCGAACGCCTTGGCGGCGTTGGTCGCGTTCAGCGCCGCCTGCGTGGCGGCGAACGGCGTGCCCTTGCGCGAGCCCTTGAAGCCAATCGCGCCGGCGCTCGACCACGACACCACCGCACCCTCGGCGTCGGTGATCGTGATCAGCGTGTTGTTGAACGACGCCTGCACGTGCACGAAGCCGTGATGGACGATGCGCTTCTCGCCGCGCTTCTTGAACGACTTCTTCTTTTTCGCAGGCGCTTCCGCGCCCTGTGCTGCCTGTTCTTTGGCCATAAATTACACCGTCTTCTTCTTGGCGACCGCGCCCTTGCGCGGGCCCTTCCGCGTGCGGGCGTTGGTCTTGGTGCGCTGCCCGCGCAGCGGCAGGTTGCGGCGATGACGCCCGCCGCGATAGCTGCCGATCTCGATCAGCCGCTTGATGTTCATCGAGATCTCCTTGCGGAGATCGCCCTCGACGCCACCCTGCTCCTCGAGCACCCGGGTGATCTTGCGGACGTCGTCTTCCGTGAGATCCTTGACCCGCACGTCGGGGCTGACCCCGGCGGCGCTCAGAATCACGTTCGACCGATGACGGCCGATGCCGAAGATGTAGGTGAGCCCGATCTCGATGCGCTTGGTGCGCGGAAGATCGACGCCTGAAATACGCGCCATATAGCTTATCCCTGCCGTTGCTTGTGCTTCTGGTTGGTGCAAATCACACGGACCACCCCGCGGCGGCGCACGACCTTGCACTTGTCACAAATCCGTTTGACGGACGCTCGTACTTTCATCACTCTCTCCTGCGGCGCTTCGCGCCGCGCCTTACAACTTCGCAACCACCCGTCCGCGTCCCGGGTCGTTGGGACTCAACGCCACCCGCACCCGGTCACCCACGATCACCCGCACGTAGTTGCGTCCCACCGGACTCGCCAGGTGCGCCGTCACCACATGCCGCTTGCCCTGAGCCCCGCCGAAGGGCCCGTCGAGCTCGACCCGCACCAGCTGGCTCGGCAGCAGCTCCAGGACGACGCCGTCCGCGGTCCTGTCCGTCGGCTCGCTCACCGGCTCGCGACGCTCACACGTGGGCGCGCCTTAAACGCCCGCCCGCCTCCGAATCACGCTCGTCCGCCGCCGTCGCCTGGTCCGGCAGCGTCAACACCCGGCAGCCGTCTGCGGTCACCACCACCGTGTGCTCGAAGTGCGCCGACAGCGCGCGGTCCTTCGTGACCGCCGTCCAGCCGTCTCCCAGCACCTTCACCGCCGGCTTGCCCGCGTTCACCATCGGCTCAATCGCGAGGGCCATGCCCTCCTGGAGCCGCGGGCCGCGGCCCGCCGTGCCGTAGTTCGGAATCTGCGGCTCCTCGTGGAGCGACGTTCCGATGCCGTGGCCCACGAACTCGCGGACCACCGAAAACCCGTGCGCCTCGACGTATGACTGCACCGCCGCGCCGATGTCAGACACCCGCGCCCCGGCCCTCACCGCCGCCACCGCGCGGTCGAGCGCGGTCTTGGTCACCTGCAACAGCCGCCCGGCCTCCGGCGTGACCCGGCCCACTGGCACCGTCACCGCCGAGTCGCCATAGAACCCATCGAGCTTCCCGCCCATGTCGATCGAGATGATGTCGCCCTCGATCAGCGCGCGATTCGACGGAATCCCGTGCACGACCTCCTCGTTCACCGACGCGCAAATCGTCGCCGGGTAGCCGTGATACCCCTTGAACGCCGGCTCCGCGCCCGCCTCCCTCAACCGCTGCTCGGCCAGCTCGTCGAGCTGCTTGGTCGTGACCCCCGGCCTGACCGCGGCCGCGAGCTCTTTGAGCACCCCCGCCACCAGGGCGTTCACCCGCGCCAGCTTCTCGATCTCGGCAGCCGAGCGCAGCGTAATGCTCACGTCGCTACCCCTGCCGCCGCACGCCCAGCGCCGATGCCACGGCCGACCCCAGCGCCTCGCGAACCTGCTCCGGCGTCTGCATGCCGTCGATCCGCCGGAACGTCGGCCGCGCGCTGTAGAAGTCGATCACCGGACGGGTATCGCGCCGGTAGATCTTCAACCGCTCACGCACGATGGCTTCCGAATCGTCCGAGCGCGCCACCCACTTCGGGCCAATCGATCGGCACCGGTCGGTGTTCTGGCACAGCTCGGGCAGCGAATCGGCCTGACGCTCGAAGGCATCGGCATTGGCGCCGCAATCCTCACACACCCGTCGGGCCCGCAGGCGCCGCACCAGCTCCTCGTCGGGCACCTGGATTTCCACGCAAATCACCGGCCCGCGGGCCGCCGTGATTTCGTCGAGCGCGCCGGCCTGCGTCGCCGTGCGCGGAAACCCGTCCAGCACGAACCCCGCGATCGCATCCGGCTGCGACAGCCGCTCTCGGACGATGCCGATGATCAGGTCATCGCCGACCAGCTCACCACGCTCCATCACCGCCTTGACGGCGCGCCCGAGCTCGGAGCCGCTGTGCACCGCCTCGCGCAGGATGTCCCCGGTCGAGACCGTGGGAATCCCGTGCTCGCGTGCGAAACGTTCCGCCTGCGTGCCCTTGCCCGCTCCCGGCGGGCCAAGCATCACCAGGGTCAGTGCCACGATCAGCCGCGCCGGCCCCGGATCCGGGTCTTCTTCATGAACCCGTCGTAGTGCCGCATGATCAGCTGCGACTCGACCTGGTTCACGGTGTCCATTGCCACGCCCACGACAATCAGCAACGACGTGCCGCCGAAGAAGAACGTCACGCCCAGGCCCTGGGTGATGAATCGCGGCAGGATCGCGTCGAGCTGTTCACCGATGAACGGGATCGGCGCCACGCGGAAGCCCACCATGATGAACTCCGGCAGAATCGCGACCAGTGCCAGGTAGACCGCGCCGACCAGCGTGATGCGGGCCAGGATGCCGTCGATGTACTCCGCCGTGCGCTTGCCCGGACGGATACCGGGCACGAAGCCGCCGTACTTGCGCATGTTCTCCGACACGTCATCGGGGTTGAAGATGATCGCGGTGTAGAAGTAGGCGAAGAAGATGATGCCGAGCACGTAAAGCAGGTTGTAGAGCGGCATGCCGTAGTCGAGCTGGCGGATCGCGGCCGCCGCCCAGCTGTCCGGCGCGAACACGCCCGACAGCGTCGCCGGGAACGTCAGAATCGAGCTGGCGAAGATCACCGGGATCACGCCGCCGGTGTTCACCTTCAGGGGAATATGCGTGCTCGACCCGCCGTACTGGCGGCGGCCGACCACGCGCTTGGCGTACTGGACCGTAATGCGCCGCTGTCCTCGCTCCACGAAGATGATCGCGGCGATCACGCCGACCATCAACAGCAGCAGGATCGCCATGGTCAGCAGACCGATCTGGCCGGTGGTCAGCTGATCGAACGTGGCAATCACCGATCGCGGGAAGTTGACGACAATGCCGGCGAAGATGATCAGCGACATGCCGTTGCCGATGCCGCGCTCGGTGATCTGCTCGCCGAGCCACATGATGAACATCGTGCCGGTGGTGAGCGTCAGCACCGCCATGAAGCGGAAGCCCCAGCCCGGCTCGTAGACCAGCGGCAGGCCGCCGGCAATCTGCGTCTGGCGCTCGAGGTAGACGGCAATGCCCAGCGACTGGACGATCGCCAGCACCAGCGTCAAATAGCGGGTGTACTGGGTGATCTTGCGCCGCCCCAGCTCGCCTTCCTTGGACAGGCGCTCCAGGTACGGCCACACCACCGTCAGCAGCTGCAGGATGATCGACGAGCTGATGTACGGCATCACCCCGAGCGCGAAGATCGTGATGCGCGACAGGCTGCCGCCGGTGAACATGTCGTACATGCCGAACATCGTGTTCTGCAGCTGCTCTGCGAGAATCCGCAGCGCGTCCGAGTTCACGCCTGGCGTCGGAATGTAGTTGCCGACGCGATACACCGCCAGCATGCCGAGCGTGAACAACACCCGGTTGCGGAGATCGGCGACGGCAAAAAGATTCTTTAACGTTTCGACCACAAGACCTCGCTAGCTAGCGATCGCCTCTGCCTTGCCACCCGCGGCGACGATCTTCTCGGCCGCCTTGCCGCTGAACTTGTGCACCTGGACGGTGAGCGCCTTGGTCACCTCACCGCGGCCCAGCACCTTGACCTTTGCCGAGCGGCTGCCGACAAGGCCGGCGTCACGCAGCGAGTCCACCGTCACGGTGGCGCCCGTCTCGAACAGCTTGTCGAGCTGATCCAGGTTGACCACGTCGTACTCGGTGCGGAAGATGTTGGTGAAGCCGCGCTTCGGCACGCGCCGATGCAGCGGCATCTGGCCGCCTTCGAAGCCGCGCTTGTACTTCCAGCCCGAGCGCGACTGCGCGCCCTTGTAGCCGCGGCCCGCGGTCTTGCCGTTGCCCGATCCGGGACCACGGCCGACCCGCTTGCGTGCGAACTTCGAGCCCTCGGCGGGCTTCAGATTATTGAGACCCATGACTTATTCACTCACCGTCACCAGGTGACGGACCTTGAAGATCATGCCGCGCGTCTCGGGCGTATCCTTGAGCGTCACCGTGTGGTTCAGCTTGCGCAGACCCATGCCCTGGACGACCTTGCCCTGGACCTTGTTGAAACCGATCGGGCTCTTCACCAGCGTCACCGTGACGGACTTGCCCGACTCCTTCGCCGCGTTCGCCTTTGCCATGATTACGCCTTGGCCTCTTCGAGATCCTTGCCGCGCAGGCGCATCAGCCGCGCCGGATCCTTCAGTTCCGCCAGCGCCGTGAACGCCGCGCGCACCACGTTGTGCGGGTTCGCCGAGCCGAGCGACTTGGTCAGCACGTTGGTCACGCCCGCCGACTCCACCACCGCGCGGACCGCGCCGCCGGCAATGATGCCGGTGCCGTCCGGAGCGGGCTTCAGCAGCACGCGGCCGGCACCGTAGCGCCCGACCACCGGGTGCGGCACGGTCGTGCCCTGCACCGGGACGCGGATCAGGTTCTTCTTCGCCGCCTCGATGCCCTTCTTGATCGCCGACGGCACTTCCTTGGCCTTGCCGACGCCGTAGCCGACCACGCCGTGGCCGTCGCCGACCACCACCAGCGCGCTGAAGCTCAGGTTCTTGCCGCCCTTGACGACCTTGGTGACGCGGTTGATCGAAACCACCGTGTCCTTGATGTCGAGCTGCCCCGGGTCAATCTTTTCGCGTGTTCTCATAAATCTGTCTGCGCCTTCTATGCCTTCCGTGGCCTGTGCCGGCTGTGGCTAGAACTCCAGGCCCGCGGTGCGAGCCGCATCTGCAACCGCCTTGACGCGGCCGTGATACAGGAACCCGTTGCGATCGAACACCACCCTGGTGATGCCCTTCTCCTTCAGGCGCTCGGCGATGGTGGTGCCGATCAGCTCGGCGCCCTTGATGTTGCCGCCGCCGACGCCCTTCGGCATCTTGCCCTTGACGTTGGGATCGACCGTCGATGCCGACGCGATCGTCTGGCCGTTCAGGTCGTCGATCACCTGCACGTAGATGTGCGCGACGCTGCGGAACACGCTCAGGCGCGGCTTCTGCGCCGTGCCGGTCATGCGCTTGCGAATGCGGAACTTGATCCGATCGCGGCGATCTTCCTTCGTCTTGATCCTCATGATTACGCTCCGGTCTTTCCGGCCTTCTTCTTCAGCACTTCACCCGTGTAGCGGACGCCCTTCTGCTGATAGGGATCCGGTTCACGCAGGCGGCGCAGGTTGGCGGCCACCTGGCCGACCAGCTGCCGATCCACCCCCGTGACGGTGATGTGCGTCTGCTTGTCGATCGCCACGTCGATGCCCTTCGGGATGTCGAATACCACCGGGTGCGAATAGCCGAGCGCGAGATGGATCTGCTGGCCCTTCATCTCGGCGCGGTAACCGACGCCGACGATGTCCAGTTCCTTCTTCCAGCCCTCGGTGACGCCGAGCACGGCATTGTTCACGAGGCTGCGCGCCAGCCCGTGGAACTTGTTCAGCTCCACGTCGTCCGCGCTCTTCTTCGTGACGATGTTGCCGTCCTCCACCGCGGCGGAAATGCCCGGCGGCAAGGCCTGCTTCATCTGGCCCTTCGGCCCCTTGACGTCGACGCCGCCGGCGTCGGCCTTGACGGTGACGCCCTTCGGAATCTCGACGGGTTTCTTACCAATTCGTGACATGGCTACAGTCCCTATCTCGCCTTACCAAACGTTGCAGAGGATCTCGCCGCCCACGCCGGCCTTCTTCGCCGCCTGGCCGGTCATCACGCCGCGCGACGTCGTCAGGATCGCCACGCCGAGACCGCCGAGCACCGCCGGCACCTGGTCGCGGTTGGCATAGACGCGACGGCCGGGACGGCTGACGCGCTCGATGCCGGAGATCGCCTTGTCGCCGGTCGGGCTGTACTTCAAGAACAGCCGGATGTGCTGGCGCGACGCCTTGCCCTCGCGCTCGGCGGGGGTCTCGACCATCTTGAAGCCCGCGATATAGCCCTCGTCCTGCAGGATCCGCGCAATCTCGGCCTTCAACTTCGAGGCCGGCATCTCGACGCGCGCGTGGCGCGCCGTGACGGCGTTGCGGATCCGGGTCAGCATGTCGGCAATCGGATCAGTCATCTGTTCTTCTTCCTCTGGCGACGGCTCAGGCCCTCGCCCTCCTGCTACCAGCTGCTCTTGGTTACGCCCGCGACGTCGCCCGTCAGGGCCAGCTCGCGGAAACACAAACGGCACAGGGCGAACTTGCGCATGTAGGCGCGCGGCCGTCCGCACCGGCGGCAACGGTTACGATGCCGAACCTTGAACTTCAACGTCTTGCGCTCGCGCGCCTTCTTCGCCGTCGTTGCCATCGATTAGTTCCCTGTCCTGAAGGGCATGCCGAGAAACTGCAGCAGCTTCCGGGCCTCTTCGTCCGTCTTCGCCGAGGTGACCACGCTGACGTTCATGCCGCGGCCCTTGTCCACCTTGAGGTAATCGATCTCGAGAAAGATCAGCTGATCCTTGAGGCCGAGCGTGTAGTTGCCGCGGCCGTCGAACCCCTTCGGCGACACGCCGCGGAAGTCGCGGACGCGCGGCAGCGCGATGTTCATCAGACGATCGAGGAACTCATACATGCGGTCGCCGCGCAGCGTCACCATGGCGCCGATCGGCATGCCCTGACGGACCTTGAACTGCGCGATCGACTTCTTGGCCTTGCGCACCGCCGCCTTCTGGCCGGTGATCTTGCCCAGCTCCTCGGCGCCGGTGTCGACCACCTTGACGTTGGAGGTCGCCTCGCCGAGGCCCATGTTCACCACCACCTTCGTCAGGCGTGGCACGGCCATGACGTTCGTGTAGCCAAACTCCTTCTGCAGCGCCGGAACGACCTGCTGGCGGTAGCGATCGCGCAGGCGGATCACCGACGGCTTCTCCTGCTTGCCGGAGCTCTTCGGCGCGTCGTCCTTCTTGGCCTTGGCCGCCTTGGCGGCGGCGATCTGTTCGTTGGTCGGCTTGGTCTTGCTCATTTGTCCACCACTGCACCGCTCTTGCGGCCGATACGCACCCGCGTGCCGTCCGACAGCGTCTTCTTCCCGACGCGGGTCGGCTCGTTGGTGTCTGGATCCAGCAGCATCACGTTGCTGGCATGGATGGCGGCCTCGCGCTCGACGATCCCGCCCTTGATGTTCTTCTGCGGGTTCGGGCGCGTGTGCCGCTTGATCAGGTTCACGCCTTCCACCACGACCCGGTTCTTCGCCGGCACTACCGACAGCACGCGGCCCTTCTTGCCGCGATCCTTGCCGGCCCGGACCATCACCTGATCGTTCTTGCGAATCGACATCGCCATGGCCTTACAGCACCTCGGGAGCGAGCGAAATAATCTTCATGAAGCGCCGCTCGCGCAGCTCGCGCGCCACCGGCCCGAACACGCGCGTGCCGATCGGCTCGCCCTGGTCGTTGATCAGCACCGCCGCGTTGCGGTCGAAGCGGATGTAGCTGCCGTCCTTGCGCCGCTGCTCCTTGCGGACCCGCACGACGACCGCCTTCACGACCTGGCCCTTCTTGACGTTGCCCTCCGGGGCGGCTTCCTTCACGTTGGCCGTGATGATGTCGCCGAGGTAGGCGTAGCGCCCCGCCGAACCGCCGATCGGGTTGATCACGGAAATCTTCCGCGCACCCGAGTTGTCGGCGACGTCGAGGATGGATCGCATCTGGATCATGACAGTCTCCTAATCCTTCCCCGCCTACACGCCGGCGCGCTCGACGATGCGCACCAGGCTCCAGCGCTTGCGCTTGCTGAGCGGCCGCGCCTCGGCAATCACCACGGTGTCGCCAATCTTGGCTTCGTTGTTCTCGTCGTGGGCCACGAACGTCGACGTGCGCTTCTCCGTCTTGCCGTAGACGCCGTGCTGCACGCGCCGCTCGGTGGCGACCACGATGCTCTTCTGCATCCGGTCGCTGACGACCGTTCCCTGGACTTCGGCTTTGCCCGCCATCGCTACTTCGCCTTCTCTTTCAGGATCGTGAGGATCCGCGCGCGATCGCGCCTGATGTTGCGCACCTTGCCCGGCGCCGCGAGCTGCCCCATCGACTTCTGGATCCGCAACTCGAACAGCTGGTTGTCGATTTCCTGCGACTTGGCGCGCAGCGTCTCGACGTCCATGTCTCTCAGTTCCGCGGACTTCATGACACCTTCTCCTCGGCAAACCGGGTCGCGAACTTGGTCAGGATCGGCAGCTTGGCGCCGGCCAGTTCGAACGCGCGGCGCGCCTCCGCCATCGGCACGCCGTTCATCTCGAACAGGATGCGGCCCGGCTTGACGACGCACACCCAGCCTGACGGCGCGCCCTTGCCCTTACCCATGCGGGTCTCGAGCGGCTTGGCGGTAATCGGCTTGTCGGGAAACACCCGCACCCACACCTTGCCGCCGCGCTTCACGAAGCGGGTCATCGCCACGCGGGCCGCTTCGATCTGGCGGTCGGTCAGCCAGCAGGGCTCCAGCGCCTTCAGGCCGTAGTCGCCGAACGACACGTCCGAGCCGCGCCACGCCTTGCCGCGCATGCGGCCGCGCTGCTGCTTGCGGTACTTCACTTTCTTCGGCATCAACATAAACGTGTTCCTTGAAACCTGTTGATTGGTCGATCTGTTGATCGCTCGAACCGGTTCTCAGGTCGAGAGATCTGACAGCTCAACAGCGCAACAGATTCATCCCCGTGCTCCTGGACGATCACCCTGCGGACGGCGCGGGCCACGATCCCGATCGCGATGATCGCGGCCGCCGCCGCTGCCGCCGAATTCCTCTTCGCGTCCGACGCGCGGCGTCAGCCGCTCACCCTTGTAGAGCCACACCTTGACGCCGATCTGGCCGTAGGTGGTGTTGGCTTCCGCGAAGCCGTAGTCGATGTCGGCACGCAGCGTCTGCAGCGGCAGCTGGCCGTGCAGGTACCACTCCGAGCGGGCGATTTCGGCGCCGTTCAGGCGGCCCGAGACGCGCACCTTGATGCCGCGCGCGCCGAAGCGCAGCGCCGACTCGACCGCCTTCCGCATCGCGCGGCGGAACGCCACGCGCTTTTCGAGCTGCATCGCCACCGACTCGCCGACCAGCTGCGCATCCAGCTCCGGCTTCTGGATTTCCTGGATGTTGATGAAGACCTCGCGGTTGGTCCGCTGCTGGATCTCCTGCTTCAGCTTGTCGACTTCCTGTCCCTTGCGGCCGATGATGATGCCCGGGCGCGAGGTGTGGATGTTGATCTTCAGGTTGCGCGCCGCGCGCTCGATCTCGATCTGCGCCACGCCGGCGTGCTGGAAGCGCTTCTTGAGGTCCTTCTTCAGCGCCAGGTCCTCGTGCAGCAGGTTCGCGTAGTCCTTGTTGGCGAACCAGCGCGACTTCCAGGTCTTGTTGAACCCGATGCGGAACCCGTACGGGTGAACTTTCTGACCCACAGCTACTCCTTCGCCTCGGCGGCCTGCTTGCCGCTGCTACGCTTCTTCGGAGCGGACTCGTCCGCCCCCACTGCCTTGATCACCTGCGCCCGCTCGGTCACTTCCACCGTGAGGTGCGTGGTGCGCTTGACGATCCGGAACGCTCGGCCCATCGGGGCGGGACGCACGCGCTTCTGCGACGGGCCGTTGTTGGCGTGGCACTTCGAGACGAAGAGCCGGGCGACGTCGCCGCCGAACGCGTCCTGCTGCTGCGCGTTGGCGACCGCCGAGCGCAGCACCTTCGCCACGTCGCGCGCCACGGCCTTGCGCGAGAACTGCAGCGCCGACAGCGCCATGTTCACGTTCTTGCCGCGAATCAGGTCCAGCACCAGCCCCGCCTTCTGCGAGGAGGTGCGGATGTACTTGGCCGTAGCCTCTGCACGAACCATGGCTTAGCCCTTTCCTCCGGGCGCCGGCGCACCCGCCGCCGGCGCGGCCGCCGCGGCCTTGTCCGACTTGGTCGAGTGGCCCTTGAACTGGCGCGTCGGCGAGAACTCGCCGAGCTTGTGGCCCACCATGTTCTCGGTGAGATACACGGGGACGAACTTCTTGCCGTTGTGCACCGCCAGGGTGTGGCCGACCATTTCCGGCACCACGGTCGAACGGCGCGACCAGGTCTTGAGGACCTTCTTTTCGTTGGCGCGGTTCATCGACTCGACCTTCTCGAGGAGATGCGTGTCGACGAACGGCCCTTTCTTGAGTGATCTGCTCATAACGCTTCTGTGCCTTCTGCGCCTGCGGTGGCCTTACTTGCCCCGCCGCTGCACGATGAACTTGTCGCTCGGCTGCGGGCGACGCGTCTTGTAGCCCTTGGTCGGCACGCCCCACGGCGTCACCGGATGACGGCCGCCCGAGGTCTTGCCTTCACCACCACCCAGCGGGTGGTCCACCGGGTTCATGGCCACGCCGCGCACGTGCGGGCGCTTGCCCATCCAGCGGCTGCGGCCGGCCTTGCCGATCGCCACGTTCTCGTGATCGAGGTTGCCGACCTGGCCGATGGTCGCCAGGCAGTCGAGATAGATCTTGCGAATCTCGCCCGACGGCATCTTCACCGAGACGTAGTCGCCTTCCTTGGCGACCACCTGCACCGCGGCGCCGGCGCTGCGCGCCATCTGTCCGCCCTTGCCGGGCTTCAGCTCGACGTTGTGCACCATCGTGCCGAGCGGAATGTTCTTCAGCGGCAGGCAGTTGCCGGTCAGGATGTCGACGTTCTCGCCGGCGACGATGGTGTCGCCCACCTTCAGGCCGTTGGGCTGCAGGATGTAGCGCTTCTCGCCGTCGGCGTAGGTGATCAACGCAATGCGCGCCGAGCGGTTCGGGTCGTACTCGATGGTCGAGACCTTGCCCGGGATGCCGGCCTTGTCGCGCTTGAAGTCGATGATGCGGTAGAGGCGCTTGTGGCCGCCGCCCCGCCACCAAATCGTCTGCTCGCCGGTGCTGCTGCGGCCACCCGACGGCTGCAGCTTCTCCGTCAGCGGCGCGTGCGGCTTGTCGGTGGTGATCTCGTCGAACGTCAGTACGGTCATGCCGCGACGGCCCGGCGTCGTTGGCTTGTACTTACGGATAGGCATGATGCGTTACGCCCCTTCCAGGAAGGCCGGCAGCTTCTCGCCCGCGCGGAGCCTGACGTAGGCCTTCTTCCAGTCCGAACGGCGGCCGACGTAGCGGCCCTGGCGCTTCAACTTGCCTCGGGTGATCGACGTGCGCACGTCGGCCACCTTGGCGCCCAGCAGCTTTTCGACCGCGCGCTTGATGTCCACTTTGTTGGCGTCCGTCGACACCTCGAACACGACGGTCCGGCCATCGTCTCGAAGGGTCGTGGTCTTTTCGGTGACCAGCGGACGGCGAATGACTTCGGTGAGTTTCATGGGTTATGCGTCCTTCGACTGTCGCTCAGGACTAGCCGAGCGCCGCCTCCAGCTTTTCGATCGCGGCCTTGGTCAGCACCACCTGCTTCGTGTTGGCGACGTCGCGCGCGGTGACGCGGTTGCTCTGCACCAGCGACACGCCGGCGAGGTTGCGAACCGACAGCGCAAACTTCTCGTCGAGCTGCACGTCGATCAGCACCGCCTTGCCGGTGACGCCGATGGTCTTCAGCACGCCGGCCGCGGCCTTGGTCTTCACGTCGCTCGCGGTCAGCGCGTCGATCACGATCAGCGCGCCGTGCTGCGCCTTCTCGATCAGCGCCGCGCGCAGCGCGCCCTTCTCGACCTTCTTCGGCAGCTGGTATTCGTAGCTGCGCGGCTGCGGGCCGAACACCGTGCCGCCCTTGCGCCACAGCGGGTTGCGCGTCTCGCCGACGCGGGCGCGGCCGGTGCCCTTCTGACGCCACGGCTTCTTGCCGGAGCCGCTGACCAGGGCGCGGTTCTTGGTGGCGTGCGTGCCGCGGCGCGCGGCCGCGTTGGCCCGCACCACCGACTCGTGGATCAGGTCGGTCTTGGCACGGCCGCCGAACACGGCCTCGTTCAGATCGAGCGAACCGACCTTCTTGTTTTCCGCGTTCACAACATCAACAGTCATGGCTGTCTCTCTCGAGTCCCGGGGCTACTACTTCTTGCCCTTCTTGGGCTTCTCTTGCAGCTGCGGCTGCGGCTCGGGCTTGGCGGCCACCGCCTTGCGAATCACCACATAGCCACCCGGCGCGCCGGGCACGCTGCCCTTGACGAGGAGCAGGTGGTTCTCGGTGTCGATCTTCAGCACCTTGAGGTTGCGGACCGTCACGCGATCCACGCCCATGTGGCCGTGCGCGCGCATGCCCGGCACGACGCGTGACGGGAACGACGAGGCGCCAATCGAACCCGGGGCGCGATGGAACATCGAGCCGTGGGTGTCGTGGCCGCCGCCGAAGTGATGGCGCTTGACCACGCCTTGGAAGCCGTGGCCCTTGCTGGTGCCGATCACGTCCACGCGCTCGCCCTGGTTGAAGATCGAGACCAGCACCTGGTCGCCGGGCTTCGGCGCCTCGGCGCCCTTGGCCACCTTGACTTCGCGCTGCACGCGCGTTGCCGGCACGTTGGCCTTCTGGTGATGACCAACCACCGCCTTGCTGGCGCGCTTCGGCGGATTCTTCTCGACCAGGCCCAGCTGCACCGCGTCGTAGCCGTCGGTCTGTCCCGACTTCGACTGGACGACGATGCACGGACCGGCCTGCAGGACGGTTGCGGGCTCCAGCGTTCCGTCTTCGAGGAACAGCTGGGTCATCCCGACTTTCTTGCCGATGATTCCAGTGACCATAAGTGATTCTCGGAGTGGCCGGTTGTCAGTGGCCGGTTGCCAGAACCATGCGTGCCCTCTGGCAGCTGGCAACTGGTAACTGGCAACTGCTAACTACTTCCCGTGTTCCTTCCCAAACGCCTTGATCTCGACGTCCACGCCGGCCGGCAGATCCAGCTTCATCAACGCGTCTACCGTCTGCGGCGTCGGCTCGAAGATGTCGATCAGGCGCTTGTGCGTGCGGACCTCGAACTGCTCGCGCGACTTCTTGTCGACGTGCGGCGACCGCAGCACCGTCCACTTGTTGATCTCGGTCGGCAGCGGAATGGGACCCGCCAGCCGCGCGCCGGTGCGCTTGGCCGTCTCGACGATTTCACCCGTGCTCTGGTCGAGCACGCGCGCGTCGTACGCCTTCAAACGGATTCGAATCTTGTCGCCCAACATAGTCAGCTCTCAGCTTTCCGCGATCGGCTTTCAGCCTGTTACTTCGTGCCTTGCACGCGGGCGACGACTTCGTCGCTCACGTTACGAGGCGCCTGCTCGTAACGATCGAAATGCATGGAATAGGTCGCCCGGCCCTGCGTGCGCGACCGCAGGTCGGTGGCGTAGCCGAACATATCGCTGAGCGGCACGCGCGCGTTGATGATCTGCGTGCCGCCGCGATCTTCCTGCGACTGGATCTTGCCGCGGCGCGACGCCAGGTCGCCGATCACGTCGCCCATGTTGTCCTTGGGCACCACCACTTCGACGCGCATCACCGGTTCCATCAGCACCGGCGCGGCCTTCTTCGCCGCGTCCTGGAACGCCAACGAGCCGGCAATCTTGAACGCCATTTCGGACGAGTCGACGTCGTGGAAGTCCCCGTCGTGAAGCTCGATGCGGACGTCGTCGATCGGGTAGCCGGCCAGGACGCCGCGCGTCAGCGCCTCCTGGATGCCCTGATCGATCGGCTTGATGAATTCCTTCGGAATCGCGCCGCCGACGATCTCGTTCACGAACTCGTAGCCGGTGCCCGGGTCGCGCGGGAACAGGCGGATCTTGCAGTTGCCGTACTGGCCGCGGCCGCCGGTCTGCCGCTTGAACAGGCCGTGCCCATCAGCCGGCTTGGTGAGCGTTTCCTTGTAGGCGACCTGCGGCTTGCCGACGCTGGCCTCGACGTTGAACTCCCGCTTGAGGCGGTCGACGATGATTTCGAGGTGCAGTTCGCCCATGCCGCGAATCACCACCTGGCCGGTCTGCTCGTCGGTGTTGACGCGGAACGTGGGATCTTCGGCCATCAGCTTGGCCATGCCCTGGCCGAGCTTTTCCTGATCGGCCTTGGTCTTCGGCTCGATGGCGAGCGAGATGACCGGCTCCGGGAAGACCATCCGCTCGAGGATGATCGGCTGCTTCTCATCGCACAGGGTGTCGCCGGTGGTCGTCGACTTGAGGCCGACGGCCGCCGCGATGTCGCCGGCGTTGACTTCCTTGATTTCCTCGCGCTTATTGGCGTGCATCTTCAGCAGACGGCCAATGCGCTCGGTCTTGCCCTTGGTGGAGTTGATCACCGAGGAGCCCGAGGTCAGCGTCCCCGAGTAGACGCGGAAGAAGGTGAGCTGACCGACGAACGGGTCGGTCATGATCTTGAAGGCCAGCGCCGAGAACGGGTCCTTGTCGTCGGCCTTGCGCTCGATCGGGTCGGCGTCGTCGGCCTTGTTCGGATCCACGCCGGACACCGACGGAATGTCGAGCGGCGACGGCAGGTAGTCGACCACGGCGTCGAGCATCGGCTGCACGCCCTTGTTCTTGAATGCCGTGCCGCACACCACCGGCACGAACGGCGACTCTTCCTTGCGCACCGACTCGATGCAGCGCTTGCGAATCGCCGCCTTGATCTCGGCCTCGCTCAGCGCTTCGCCGCCGAGGTACTTCTCGAGCAGCTTGTCGTCGGCTTCGCTGACCTTCTCGATCAACTTCTCGCGGTATTCGTTGGCCTCCGCCTGCAGGTCGGCGGGAATGTCCTGGACGTCGTAGTCGGCGCCCATCGTCTCATCCAGGTAGATGAGGGCCTTCATGCGAACCAGATCGATGACACCCTTGAACTTGTCCTCGGCGCCGATCGGCAGCTGAATCGCGACCGGGTTGCCCTGCAGCTTCGAGGTGAACTGCGCGAACGTCTCCCTGAAGTCCGCGCCGATGCGGTCCATCTTGTTGATGAAGCAAATCCGCGGCACGCGGTACTTGTCTGCCTGGCGCCACACGGTTTCCGACTGCGGCTCGACGCCCGACACGGCGTCGAACACGGCGACCGCGCCATCCAGGACGCGCAGTGAGCGCTCGACCTCAACCGTGAAGTCGACATGGCCCGGCGTGTCGATGATGTTGATGCGGTGATCGCGCCAGAAGCAGGTGGTCGCGGCCGAGGTGATGGTGATGCCGCGCTCCTGTTCCTGCTCCATCCAGTCCATGACCGCCGTGCCCTCGTGCACTTCACCGATCTTGTACGTAATACCGGTGTAGTAGAGGATGCGCTCGGTCGTCGTGGTCTTGCCGGCATCGATGTGCGCCATGATGCCGATGTTCCGTGTCCGTTCGAGTGGTGCCTGTCTCGCCATTGTGCTTCGCCGAAAACTGCTCACTGAAACCTGAACCCGTCAACTCAACTGGCAACTACCAACTGGTGAACTGACAACTTCCCGCTACCAGCGGTAGTGAGCAAACGCCTTGTTGGCTTCCGCCATGCGGTGCACGTCTTCACGCTTCTTGACGGCGCCGCCGCGCAGGTTGGCCGCATCCAGCAACTCGTTGGCCAGCTTCTCCTGCATGGTCTTGCCGTCGCCGCGGGCGCGGGCAAAGCCGACCAGCCAGCGAATGCTCAGTGACAGCCGGCGGTTCGGATTCACCTCGATTGGCACCTGGTAGTTCGAGCCGCCGACGCGGCGCGACTTCACTTCAAGCGCCGGCTTGACGTTGTCGAGCGCCTTCTTGAAGACCTTGAGCGGGTCGTCGCCCGAGCGTTCCTTGATCAGGTCGAAGCTCTGATACAGGATGCGCTCCGCGGTGGAACGCTTGCCCTCGCTCATGATGGTGTTGATGAACTTGGTGACCAGCGGGCTCTGGTAGAGCGCGTCCGGAACCAGCTGACGTTTCGCAATCTCTCGTCTACGCGGCATATGACTCTCTGTGACTTCTGGAGGGCAACGGCGTCCGCCGTCGCTACGCCTTCGGCCTCTTCGCGCCGTACTTCGAACGACCCTGCTTGCGGCCCTGGACGCCAACCGCGTCGAGCGTGCCGCGCACCACGTGATAGCGAACGCCCGGCAGGTCCTTCACGCGGCCGCCGCGGATCAGCACCAGCGAGTGCTCCTGCAGGTTGTGGCCGACGCCGGGGATATAGGTCGTGACTTCGATCTTGTTGGTCAGACGGACACGCGCCACCTTGCGAAGCGCCGAGTTCGGCTTCTTCGGGGTCTGCGTGAACACGCGCACACAGACGCCGCGCTTCTGCGGGCTGTTCTGCAGCGCCGGTGACTTCGTCTTCCACTTCACCGCTTCGCGTCCTTTACGGACCAGCTGACTGATAGTCGGCACGAGAGCTCCAGACAAGAAAACTTCCACACGCGCTGTCGTCTGGGCGAGCAAACCTCACGGTTTGCCGCCGGCGACGGGCTTGTGGTGTCCCAGACCTTGAAACGCCGCATCTGGTGATGCGCGCTTGGCGTCTGAAACGGAAAAACCCTACTGCTGTTGTGTTTTCGGCCTTGGCGGACACATCGTTGCCCCCTTGACGGAGCGCAACTCGGAAGCGTCACAAAGCAACTGAGCCTAGATAGGGTGTCCCAGGCCCACGAGAACCTGACGAATATAGCACGCCCGTCAAAAATCGCGCAACTCGCCCCCAGGGCCCTAAGCCCCTAGGCCCCTTAAGCCCCTACGCCCCAACCCACCTACGCAGACCCCTGCCATATACTTCCAGCCCATGAGACCCGGGCGTCTTCTCACATTTGCACTGTCGATCCTGGTGATTTCCGGCCCGGTGTGGGCCCAGGCGCCGACGCCTGAAAAGGTGTCGAGCCCCAACGTCAAGATCCTCACGGACTTGTACGCGCAGCAATTCCAGGAAGAAATGAACCTGATCGTCCAGGGACTGGGGGTGACATGCGACTTGTGTCACGTGCCCCGCAACTTCGCCAGCGAAGACAAGCCGATCAAGCTGAAAGCGCGCCAGATGCTCGAAATGACCAGGGCGCTCAACAAGCAATACTTCCCCGACTACAAGCCCAAAGAAGGCGAATCCGTTCTTGGGAGGGTGACGTGTTACACGTGCCACAAAGGCGAGCAGCTTCCAAAAACCTCCATCGGGCGATAGCCGGTCTGGCGGCGATCGCGCTGGCTCTCGGCGCTCAACTCCCGGCCCTCGGCCAGTCGCCAAAGCGACTGCTGTTCCTGACCCACGCGGCGCTGTACAAGCACACCAGCCTGGGGCCGGCCGAACAGGCCGTCATCGCGCTTGGCAAGGCCAACGGCTTCGCGGTCACCACCGTCGAGGGCTACAAGCAGGATGCCACGCAGCTGGACTTCTCATTCCTGACGCCGGACTACCTCGCGCAGTTCGATGGCGTGATGATGATGACCAACGGCAACCTGCCGTTCACCGACGCGCAGAAGAAGAACCTGCTGGACTTCGTGCGGTCGGGCAAGGGGTTCATCGGCGCGCATTGCGCGTCGCTCACCTTCTATGACTATCCAGAGTTCGGCGAGATGCTGGGCGGCTACTTCCAGCGCAACCTGCCGCAGGGCACGATCGCAGTACTGAAGGTCGAAGACACCAGGCATCCCGCGACCCGCATGCTCGGCAGCAGCTGGCCGCTGGTCGACGAGTTCTACGTGTTTGGCTCGGCGCCATGGCACGAGTCGCGGCCGGCCGACAATATCGACGTGCTCTTCAAGAACAAGATCCCGATGGGTTTCACGCGCGACCGCGTCAAGGTGCTGCTCAGTCTCGACACCAACGCCATGGACCTGAGCCAGCAGCCGAATCTCGTGAAGGGCGGCGACTATCCGCAGGCCTGGACGCGTGACTACGGGAAAGGCCGGTCCTTCTACACGTCGCTCGGCCACCGCGACGACATCTGGAGCAGCGATCCGGTGTTCCGCGCACACATCACCGGTGGAATTCGATGGGCACTCGGGCTGGAGCAGTAGCGCTCGCGGTCCTCGGAATGGGGACTGCGGGCTACGGGCTGCGGGCTGCGGGCTACGGGTCGCCGGCGGTAGAGGCGCAGGCCCCTTTCGCAACGCCGTCGTTCCACCATCTGCACTTGAACTCAGTCAATCCGGATGCGGCGATCGAGTTTTATACGAAGGCGTTCCCCTCCACTGCAAGCACGACATTTGGCGGTCAGCCAGCCCTTGCTTCGCCGAACAGGGTGCTCCTGCTGTTCAACAAGGTCACGGCACCGCCGGCCACACAACCGCAGACGGCGTTCTGGCATTTCGGATGGCACGTCGCCGACGTGCGCGCGACGCTCGATCGTTATCTGCAGCAGAACGTGCCGCTGCTGCCGCTGTACACAGGCGTGGGCACCAATACGGTGTTCGTCAGCAGCGATACCTATCCCGGAGCTGGCGGTGTGCTCGGCCTGACTCGCACGCAGGTCGATGAGGCGCGCGCCAAGGGCGTCAAACCGAACCGCGGCGCCGGCTTCGCTTACCTGCGCGGGCCAGACGATGCCCTCGTCGAGTATCAGGGCAACATGCCCGCCGAGCGGTTCAATCACGTTCACATGTATCAGGACCAGCCCTTCTGCGCCCAGCTTTGGTATCAGCGGCATCTCCATGTCTCGTCCAAGCCATCCGGCCGCACCGACGCCAACTGCCGGGTCGAGCGAGGCCCCGACAAGACGCTGCCCGCCCTCGACTGGGACGGCATGTATCGCACGCCGTCGATCACGACCACCGCCTTCGGCGACGTCTCGTTGTTCTGGTACATGAATCAGACCGGCACTCCCGCGGCGCCGTCGCGCGGGCATTTGATGGATCACATCGCGCTGGGCGTCCGCGATCTCGATGCGTGGATCGCAAAGCTGACACGCGAAGGCGTGACGTTCTTGTCTGATCTGTCTGCGCCTGCCGTGACGGGAAGCCTCCGTGCCGTCATGATCGAAGGCCCCAGCCGCGAGGCCATCGAACTCGTCGAAGTGAAACAGCCGTGATGGTCATCGAGGCACCGCCGGCCTCCGAGTGGCCATTCCGTCATCCGCTGTGTCCAGCCCTGCCGCCAGGACCCGTCGAAGTGCGCGCGCGGAACACCGCCGACGCGTATGTGAATCAGCAAGCGGGCACGCAGCTCGTGACCACGCAACCGGCGTATCTCGACGCGGAGTGGACCGCGGCGCTCGCACGGCACGGCCAGGCGACGTGGGTGGCCACCGAACAGGGGGGGGAGCGGCCGCCGGTGACCCACCCGCTGGCGATCGCCTTTCGACTCGGTGACCCTGCCGAGCGGCTGGAGTGTTGCGTCGAGTTCCTCGAGACCGGCCGGACGGCGGCGGCGCTGGTGGCCACCGCCAGCGTGTGTGTCGAGGTCAATGACCTCGACGCGGCAGCGCGCGATTTGGACGAGGCGCTCCGCCTTGCTCCGGAGTGGGCGGCGGCCCACTACGAGCGGGGGAAGCTCCGGCTGCGCGTCGATGACATGGCCGGGGCAGCCGAGTGCTTCCAACGCGCCGCGGATCTGCTGCCCGGATTCGCACCGGCCTGGGCCAATCTTGGCGGGACGCTCGGCGAACTCGCCAGACCGCGGGAGGCGCTGGCCGCCTTCGAGCGGGCACTGGCCCTCGACCCGTCCAGCCCGCAGGCCCTCAACAACGTCGGCGTGGTCCGGCGCGACCTCGGCCGTTTGAGCGAGTCAGAGGCGGCGTTCCGGCAGGTCATCCAGCTCACCCCGGGTATGGCCTTTGGCCATTACAATCTGGGGCATACACTGTTTTTGCAGGGTCGATTTCACGCGGCCCTTTCGGCCTATGCCGAAGGGCAGGCGCGGGACGCGGAAAAGAACCCGGTCCAGGCGTCACGTCTGGCGCTCTGCAAGGTCGCGACCGGCGATGCGGCCGGCGCGCTGCGCGAGTTGCACCGTGCAACGGCGGGGCTGCCGCGGGAGTACAGACAGCAGCTGCTGGGCGACACGAGCGCCATCCTGTGGGCCCTCGTGACGCAACATCCGGGGTTGGCCGGGTGGCAGCCCGTTCACGATTGGCTGGCGAAGGAACTCGAGGCATGAGAAGAGAGTTCTTCTACGACCGTGGAATCCGCCTCGCGGCTGGCCTGGCCATTGTCGTCGCCATCCCGATGGCGGTGTTGTTCTATTTCCAGTTCACGTCGCTCAAGGACATCGAGACCACGTCGGCGGTGGTGCTGCGCCAGATGAGCAGCGAGACGGCCGACTCGATGACGCGCTCGATCGAGGACTACCTGAAGCGGCCGCACATCAGCGTGCTGCTGCGCATCACCCAGGCCCGCAGCGAGCCGATCGACCTCGCGTTCATCGAGCCGGTGTTCAACGACGGACTGACCGAGAGCCCGTTCGTGGCATCGTTCTTCGTGTGGGCGGAGCGCGGCCCGCACTCGAACAAGTGGCTGGTGTTCGACCAGCCCAGCAAGAAGATGCCCGATGGTCCGATCGAGCGACGGTTCCGCGAGGACCAGGCGCTTGGCCAGCGGCTGCTGCCGCGGCTGCGCGAGCTGGTCGAGACCCGGCGCGCCATCGTGGCCTTCACCGAAGAGGTGAACGGGCGTCCGCACTACGTACAGGCGCAGCTGCGTTTCGAAGGTCCGGCCCGCGAGCGCATGACCAGCGTGGTGGCGTTTGCGGTTGACGCCGAGCGGTTGCGGACGCACTTCATCCCGAGCGTGCTGAAGGACTGGCGCCTCAGCCTGCAGCATCCGTCCGGGTTCCCGCGGCTCGAGACCGAAGTGCTGGACGAACAGGGCGCGCACATTTTCACGTCGCGCCACGAGCACGTCGACCGCGACGTGCTGCCGGTCGACGAACGCAGCTTCGCCATCATCTTCTTCGACAAGGAGCTGCTCGAGTTTGCCGCGCCGTACGAGGAGCACCGCGAAATCTGGGGGCTTCGCACCAGCTACGGACCGCAACCGATTGCCGAGATCGTCAGCGCCAGCACGAGACCGCAGCTGGCCTTGATGGTGGTGCTGGCCATTGCGATGGGCGTGGGCGTGTTTCTGGTCGCCCGCGCGGCCGCGCGCGAAGTGCGCGTCGCAGAACTGAAGTCGAATTTCGTGGCGTCGGTGTCACACGACCTGAAGACGCCGCTGGCGCTCATTCAGTTGTTTGCCGAGACGCTCGAGCTGGGGCGCGTCCGGACACCCGAGCGCGCGCTCGAGTACTACCGCATCATCAACGGCGAATCGAAGAAGCTCACTCGGCTGATCGAGAACATTCTCGACTTCTCGAGAATGGAAGCCGGCTTGCGCCCGTATCACCTGGAGCCGGCCGACCTCAGCGCGTTGGTGAAGAAGGTCCTGGCGCGCATGGGCACGCAGTTCGAGCAGGGGCACTTCAGCGTCACCAGCGACATCGAGTCGGATTTGCCGCGTATTCTTGCCGACGAGGGCGCCGCCGAACAGGCCGTCGAAAACCTGCTGGCCAACGCGATGAAATATTCCGGCGAGGCCCGGGAGATTGAGGTCACGGCGGCCCGCGCCAACGGCCATATCGTCGTGAGCGTGACGGACCACGGCATCGGCATTTCGCGCCGCGAGCAGGGCCGCATCTTCCGTAAGTTCTACCGCGTGCAGCGTGAGCTGGGCGGCGGGCCGCAGGGCACCGGCCTGGGCCTGGCGATCGTCGACCACACCATGCGCGGCCACGGCGGCTTCGTGCGCGTCGACAGCGAGCCGTCCAAAGGCAGCACCTTCTCGCTGCATTTCCCGATTCCGAGTGCAAATGCGTTCCAGGGCGCGTTGGCCACCGAAGGCCGATGAAGGCCGGGGCCGCGGCAGGCACAGAAAGCGCGGATAGCTGAGACCGATGAAGAGAATTCTGGTGATTGAAGACGAGCCGCAAATGCGGCTTGGGCTGCGCGACAATCTCGAGCTCGAAGGTTACGAAGTCGAAACCGCCGCGGATGGCGACGAGGGCTTGCAGAAGGCCAACGGCTTCAACCCCGACCTGGTCATCCTGGACGTCATGCTGCCGAAGAAGAACGGCTTCGACGTCTGCCGCGACTTGCGCAGCCGCTCGATCTCGACGCCGATCGTGATGCTGACGGCGCGCTCGGCGGAAACCGACAAGGTGCTCGGCCTCGAGCTCGGCGCCGATGATTACGTCACCAAGCCGTTCTCGATCACCGAGTTGCTGGCGCGCGTCCGCGCGGTCCTGCGCCGCACCGGCCAGCAGAAGCCGACCGCCGACGCCGTCACGATCGGGGAGATCGAGATCGATTTCAAGCTGCACCAGGCGCGGCGCGGCAAGCAGCGCCTTGAGTTCACGGCGCGCGAGTTCGACCTGCTCCGCTACTTCGTGCAGCACACCGGCCAGGTGGTGACACGCGAACAGATCCTCAACGAGGTCTGGGGCTACGAGGAGTTCCCCACCACCCGCACCATCGACAACTTCGTCGCCAAGCTGCGGCAGAAGATCGAGAAGTCGCCGCACGCCCCCGAGCACATCCTGACGATTCACGGCTCGGGCTACAAGTTTGTCGGATAGCTTGGCGGGTCCCGTCAGCTATCTGTGGCATCTGTGCAATCTGTGGACTAGAATCGCGCTCACATGGAACCCAAAAACATCCTGGTCGCCCTGCTGATCGTGATCGCGATCGCGTTTCACGCCTTCTGGTTCGTGACCGCGAAACAGCGGCGGCACCGCCGGCCGGGCGACACCAAACCCAAGGGCGTCGCGTTGCTCGCGGCGTTCATCGCCAACTTCTTCGACACGCTGGGCATCGGCTCGTACGCGACGACCGCGTCGATGTCGAAGCTGTGGAACATCATGCCGGACGAAAAGATCCCGGGCACCCTGAACGTCGGCTACGTCATGGCCACGGTCGTCCAGGCCGTGATCTTCATGACGATTATCGAAGTGGATTTCCTGACGCTGGTCAGCATCATCGGCGCCGCCGTCTTGGGCGCCTTTCTGGGGGCCGGCGTCGTCTCTGGATTGAATCGGCGTCAAGTCCAGATTGGCATGGGTACGGCCCTGCTGGTCGCGTCGGGCCTGATGGTGCTGTCGATGTCGGGCCAGGGCCCGGCGCCAGGCGTCGCCCTCGGCCTCTCGGGAACCAAGCTTGGCATTGCCGTCGGCATCTCGATGGTGCTGGGCGCGTTGATGATGCTGGGCATCGGCTTCTACGGGCCGTGCCTGATCATGATCAGCCTGCTCGGCATGGACCCGAGGGTGTCGTATCCCATCATGATGGGAGCGTGCGCGTTCCTGATGCCGTCGGGCAGCATCCAGTTCGTTCGCAAGGAAAGCTACGACCTGAGAACCGCGATCGCCTTCCTGATTGCCGGCCCGCTGGCGGTGCTGATCGCCGCGCCGCTAGTCGATCGCATCCCGCTGCTGTACTTGCGCTTCCTGGTGCTGGCCGTGGTGCTCTACACGGCGGTGAGAATGCTGACCTCTGCCGCACAGGAAAAGGCCGCCGCCCGGCAGACGGCGTAGCAATCACCGGCCGCGCCTCCGCTACTTCTTCCTGCCCTTCGCCTTCGCTTCTTCAGCCCGGGCGCCGGCGAGGATGCCTTCCATTCCGTAGTTGCCTTCGTGGCACGCGTACTCGTAGACGTGCTGCCCTTCGGCGGCCTTCTTCAGGCGAATCATGAATGTATAGGGCCTGGTCCACGTCGCGGGGTCTTCGACGGTCACCTGCCAGTTGATGAAGTCGGCGCTGACGCGCGTGTAGCGCTCCGTGATCTTCACGTCCGGCGTCGACCCCTGGAAGCCGTTGAGGTAGTTGGTGGTCTCAACGACCAGCGTGTCGCCGTCCCAGCGGCCGCGCGGATCGCCATGCAGCTGCCGAATCTTCTTGGGCAGGTGGGGCTTGTTGGTGAGCGGCACGACGCGCGCGTCGTGGATCATCTCCTGGAGCAGGACGACCGTGTCGGGCGACTGGATGATCTGCGTGTAGCTGTTGTAGTTGGCGCCCGTCCGGGGCGCCCCATACGAAATGCAGCGCTCCGACAGCGGACGGTCTTCCGGGCCATCGGCGGGCCCACGCGTGCGCGGACGCGCCGTCGCGGCGGCACGGCGAGCCTGGGCTTCGGCGGTGAGCGGCGGGAACTGTCCATCTGGCGGATCGAAGATCAGCGACGTGCGATGATCCCATTCGCGATCGGCCATCCAGAACTGGTTGTAGTTGCCGGTGGTCGGGTCGTACGACTGCTGCTTATAGCCGTCTTTCTCCATCGCATCCAGCAACTGCTGGACGAAGTTGCCGAAGATCGCGTCGCCACCCTCGTCCACCGACTTCGAGGCAAACTGCTGCAGCGCCGCGAGCTCGGCATCCGAAAGCACCGTCTTGTCTTTCCATTGCCGCGGCCGCGCCATTGGCGTGACGCTGTTGTTGCCCCACACACCCTGCAGATCGGGCTGGCGGTTGGGCAGGCGTGGCACCTTGTAATTCAGATCGGCGCCATAGAGCGCCGGGGACGGAGGCGCCTGTGCGGCGAGCGAGATGACGGCTACTGAACCGGCGAGCGACAGGGCACCGAGCGCAGTCAGAATCCTCATGGCGGGGATTCTAGCAGGCTATCGGGCTATCGGGCTATCGGGCTAGCAGGCGATCGGGCCAACGGTTTTGGAGTAACCTTTCGCCATGTCATACAAGACCTGGATTGCCGGTGGCGGGTTAATCGCAGCGGCGGCCGTCCCGCTGGTGGCCCACCACGCGTTTTCCGCCGAATTCGACGCCAATGCGCCGGTGACCCTCCGCGGGCCGGTGACCCGGGTGGAGTGGATCAACCCGCATGCGTGGATCCACATGGACCACACGCCGGCCAACGGCAAGGTCGAGCAATGGATGGTGGAGGGCGGTACGCCCAACACGCTCCAGCGCAACGGCGTGACGCGCGACTCGGTCAAGGTCGGCACCGTGATCGTCGTCGCCGGCTACCAAGCGAAAGACGGCCGGCTCCGTGCCAACGGCCGCGACATCACGTTTCCCGACGGCCGGACGCTGTTCATGGGATCGTCGGGCACCGGCGCCCCGCGCGACGGCCGGGATCCGAACGAGCGTCCCAAGCCAAAGGGGCATCGGTGATGCGACTCCGTCTTGCGGGCCTGGCGCTTGCGGCCGCGACGCTCGTCGCGTGTGATGTTGGCGGCGGTGCGACGCAGCAGGGCTATCGCGCGCCGCGCACCATGGATGGGACGCCGGATCTGAGCGGCATCTGGCAGGCCAACAACACGGCCAACTGGGACATCGAGCCACACGAGGCGCGCATGGGCCCGGTGGTGTCGCTCGGCGCGGCATTCTCGGTGCCGCCGGGTCCCGGCGTCGTCGTGGGCGACGAGATTCCGTATCTGCCGGCTGCGCTCGAAAAGCGCAACCAGAACCGCGCCGACTGGATGAAGCTCGATCCCGAGGTGAAGTGCTATATGCCCGGCATTCCGCGCGCCACCTACATGCCCTACCCGTTCCAGGTCGTCCAGTCGCAGGACAACATCCTCTTCACCTACGAATACGCCAGCACCAGCCGCGTGGTGCGCATGAACAGCCAGGAGAAGAGCCCGGCGCCGGCGTGGATGGGATGGTCCATCGGCAAGTGGGAGGGCGAGACGCTGGTGATCGAGGTGACCGATCACATGGCCGAGACGTGGTTCGATCGCTCCGGCAACTGGCACAGCGACGCGCTCAAGGTGACGGAACGCTACACCGCCATCGACGCCAACACGCTCGACTACGAAGCGACGATGGAAGATCCGAACGTGTTCTCGAAGCCCTGGACGATCAAGATGCCGCTCTATCGGCGCCGCGATCCGAACATGCAGCTGATGGAATACAAGTGCGTGGCCTTCACCGAAGAGCTGCTCTACGGGCACCTGCGCAAGCAACCGTGATCTTGGTGTGATCAACGTGTGGTAATCACTCGAAGTGATCTTCCCCGGTACGCGGACGGATCGACATTGCGCGCAACGCTGGCATGCCGAACGCCGCCCATCAGCGTAATCACCTCGATGTCCACTCGTCCCGTCCACTCCTGCGCGATACCGAGATACACCGGCACGTCACTCTGCGAGCAATAGCCGCTGCCGGCGTCGACCAGCGCCGACGACAGCAGCTCGCGGGTGCCGGCTCGATAGGCGCGCACTTCGCTGCCGGCGCGCGTGCGGCGCGCGTTGGCGTCGGTCACCTCGACGGCGATCGAGCGGCCACGCATCACCGAGGTATTGCGCAGCAGCGGATGACCGCCGCCTTGCAAGTCGTTGTTGGTCAAGGCCAGATCGAGGCGGCCGTCGCGATCGAAGTCCACGAACTGCACGCCATGCGTGGCGTCGCGCGTGAGCATGATGTCGGGGAGTGATTCGGTGAACGTCGCTCCGTTCACGAACAGCGCATCACGATAGGACGGTTGCCCGGCAATGAAGTTGCCGACGTAGAGATCCGGCAGGCCGTCGTTGTCAATGTCGCCGAAGGCCGACGTGACGCCGTGGCCGTTCAAGTCGATGCCCAGCGCCGTTGACGTTTCGACGAACCGCGCACCGTCGTTGCGATACAACGCACTGCGGCCGTAGTTGGCCACGAACAGATCCAGGTCGCCGTCGCGATCGACGTCAGCCACGCTCGGTCCGACGCCACCATCTGCCTTCGGGCGGGGCAGGCCGCTGACGCCCAGCGCGGCGGCCACATCCTCGAATCGACCGGCGGTCTGCCGGTAGAGACCGTTCGCCTCGCCTTCCTGGTTGGCGGTGAAGAGATCGAGATCGCCGTCGCGATCGAAATCGAACCAGACGGCGCTGACGGTCTTGCGTGGATCGCCGATGCCGGCCTGGTCGGTCACGTCGACGAAGCGGCCGCGATCGTTTCTGAGCAGGCGGTTGGGCACATCGCGAAACGCCGCGAACAGGTCGAGATCGCCGTCACCGTCGTAGTCGATCCATGCCGGCTGCCGTGCCACACCTTTCAGCACGACACCGATCTCGCCCGCGACGTCGGTGAACTTCGCGCCCCGTGCATCGCTGCGGTAGACCTTGACCGGCCTCGAGGGGTCGGCGAAACCAACGAACAGATCGGCGTCGCCGTCGCTGTCGAAGTCACCCCAGGCGGCGGCGCGAGTCTCCTGATCGTCGAACACACCCACCGCCTTCGCGACGTCGTGAAACGTGCCCTGGTCATTGCGATACAGGCGATTCGGCCGGCCGCGAAACGCCACGAAGTAGTCCAGGTCATCGTCGTTATCGATGTCGGCCCACGCGTTCGCCTGGCCGCCGGGCGCGCCGAACAGTGCCGGCTGCACCAGTTCGAACGACGGGCGCCAGGTTGGGGGCTGGAGGTATAGGGATGCGATGACGACGGCGAAGACGCGAACGGCGCTCACGGGCGCCTACAGTAGCACGCGCGCCGACGTCACGGCAGCGGCAGCCGCTGGGCAACTTCCTTGATCAACCCGGCGATCGTCGCGTCCACCGCCTGGAACTCGGCCGCGTCGCTCATGACTTCCCTGGCGTAGAACACGATGCGATCCGTCGGCGTCATGATGGGCGTCGCCGGATCGACCATTCGCGTCGGCGGCAGGTTCTGACCCGCCTGAAGCCGCATCGCGAACATCATCAAGGGCTTCATGGGTTCACCCTGGTTCTATCGGCGCAGGCTGCTGGCATCACCATCGAACTCGGCCCGCGGCGCCTCCTGGTCCAGCCCCACTCGTCCTGGAACGATCGCCGCCTTCGCATAGCTCTCGGGCCGCACCGGCGCGCCCATCATGCCCCGCAGCATCGCCAGCTGGCCGACATGGGTCAGCGCATCGGCGAGCGGTCCCTGGATCAGCTTCTCGATGGAGCCGTTGAATTCGTCGGCGGCCAACTCCGCGTCGAGCGCGGCAAGGCCGGCGAAGAACCGCTCGACCTCGGCCTGCCAGGAGTCGCCGCCGGCGGGCTTCCACTCGTAGCCGCCCTTCGCGATGGACACGCCCCAGAACATCAGGTCGCCCATGTGCCCGACGATCTTCACGGGTTGCCGGGTCGCATCTCCAAACGAGTGGCTGCCGAACTCCGGCGGCGCATCGCGCAGCACCTTGGCGGCGCGATAGGCGAGCGTTGCTGCCAGCTGCCGCAGGGCGGCACGGGAGTGGTCGGTAGCCATTGGGAGCTCCTAGCGTGTGGCGCCGGCATTGGACGCCTGCGGCGCGGTGGTCGGCGCAGACATCCAGCCGAGCGAGTTGAGCAAGGCGATCGCCGTCTGGCGGTATCCCGACAGCGTCAGGTGAATGAGATCGGACGAGGCGAGCGGCGGCTTGTGGAGCGCCCATCGATAGATCGACCCGGTGCCGCCCATGTCGGCCCAGACGAATGCCCGGCCGTCCCAGCGTTGGCGGCACCAACGTCGTCTGCGCCGCCACGCCCTTGCCAAGCGCCACGCGTGCCATTTCTTCCGTCACGATGCCGGCGGCGACGTGGCTGTCGCCCCACACGCCGATTCGTAAGGCGCGGCCGTCGGCGGGAAGCGAAAAGCCCGAGAGCAGCTCTGCCGGAAGCGCCGGCGGCATGGTGGAAGCGTACTCGGGGCTGATGGCATCGCCGCGCAGCACATCCTCGGGGGAATCATGTCGGTTGGTGGCGTGGCGGGACGAGTCGCCGCGGCGGCACAACGGCCAGGACACACCAGGTCCGGCGCGGAGGGGTTCCCCTGAAACGCGAGTTCCTGCCTGAGGTCCTGCGCGAACGCAGCTACGGCGGACAACGACAGTCCGAGCGCGAGGACGAGGTTACTTGGGCGCAAGGTCAATCGAGAGTCCATGCGTCTTCAGATACTGCAGGTGCGCCGTCCACGTGTCAGTGCCGTACACGCCATCGGCCCTCAATCCTAGGATCCGCTGCAAGTCCCTTACGACCGGCCCGGAGTGCCCCCACTCGAACTTCTGCGCCGCGATGGATGACGGAAGGTGCTCGACCAGCGCTGGCGCGCCCGTCACCTTGAGGCATCCCCATCCGCTGAAGCCGACCGGCTCGACGAAGTTGTCCTCGGACTTCTGCCAGCCCTGCGTCGACACCCTGTTCGCGATCTCAATCTGCTGCTCGCGAGACGCTTCGGTCGGATGGCCGGCGAACTCGAGGCCGCCGAACATCCGCCACGTCCCCACGTAAATACCAAGGCCGCCGGCGAACTGTCCAGGGTCCTTCCAGTTACTCCCCGTCTCGCATCTCGCCATCAGGTCCCAGAATGAATCCAGCGCGCGCGGCTTCTTCAACTTGTGCAGCGGCGGCGCATCCGGTGCCGGCGTCCACGGGATGACGCGGGGCCCGGGGGCGCGCTGCGTGAAATCTTCCGCCGAGAAAGCGCCGACGCGGAGAATCCCGTCGACCAACGCACGCTGTCCGCTCACCGAGAGATGCACCTGGTCCGAGACGAAATACTCTGGATGGCTTTCGGCCACCAGGTTCCAGTCCGCGACCACCGCGTTCGGATAGTCGGCCTCATCAGGCAACAGCAACGCGTTGGTATCGATCGTGACACCGAGGAGATCGCGCACGGCGTTGCCGTATTCCGTGCGGTTGAGCCGATGCGCACCGACCCGGCCGGGATCGGGTCGAGCGGCCGCGGCGCGATCGAGCGCGGCGGTGATGTGGGCGATCACGTTGCGAAGATCGCCCGCCTCGGGGTGCTGCATATTCGCGGGCGGCATCTGCCCGGTGCTGATCTTGTGCAGCACCTTCTCCCACAACTCGGGATGCGCCACAGGATCGGCCAGTTTCGCATCGGACAGCGACACTCCCCCGGTCCTGGTCCGATCGTTATGACAGCTGGTGCAGTAGGTCGAAACGAAGGCGCCGAGATCGATCGATGAGGGCTGGCCGCCGCTGCTCGACGCGCTCAGTCGAGCCGGTCCGGCCGCCTGCCAGACCAGTCCGGCGCCCGTGAGCATGACCAGCGCGAGAAGGCGACCCGCTTTCACGCTGACAACTTACACCCAAGAGCCCCGGCTGGCTACCTCAGCTTGTTGATACGATAGCGGTTTCGCCATGTCCGCTGAAGAGTTCCTGGCCGGCTTGTCGGTCATTGCCAGTCTCGTCGTCTTGGAAGGCCTGCTGTCGGTCGACAACGTCCTGGGCATTGCCGCCCTGGCGAACGAGCTGCCTGAGCATCAGCAGAAGCGGGCGATTCGCGTCGGCCTGTTCCTGGCCTATCTGTTCCGCGTGCTGGCGTTGTTTGTCGCCGGCTGGCTGGCCACCAACACCTGGGTCCGCTGGCTGGGCGCCGGATATCTCATCTGGCTGATGTCATCGCACCTGACTCGCGGTCACGCCCACGACGTCAGCGAGGTGCTGACGGACAGCGACCCCACCAACGATGACCAGCCGATCCAGACCACCTCGCCACGGACGATGACGGTGGTGCTGCTGCAGATCGGCCTGATGGATCTGAGCCTCAGCATCGACAACGTGATTGCCGCCGTCGGCCTGGCGCCGAAACAAGCCAACGGCGATCCGCTGATGTGGCCAATCTACGCGGGCGTGCTGATCGCCATCCTCGCGCTCCAGCAGATCGCGCCCCACGCCATAAACCTGCTCAAGCAGTACCCGATCCTTGAGCCGACCGCCTTCATCCTGATCGGCTACGTCGGCGCGCTGTTGATCGGCGAAGAGGGCTATCGGCTGATCACCGGCGCGCCGATTCACCTGCCTGCTTACGTCAAGTTCGTCGGCATCCTCATGATCATCATCGTCGCGCTGACGTACGATGCCGATCAGCGGGTGCAACGAATCGTGACGCCGCTGGTCAGGTTCTCCATGCCCGTCATGCGCGTCGTGACTCGCGTGGTCGGCGTCATCGTCTGGCCGCTCGAGCAGCTGATCGCGATGATCTAGGCTGGTCCGACGGGTCAGCGGAATGTGGCGATTTCAGCCAGCGGCTTCTTCGAAATATCCGGCACCATGGCATCGGCGGCCGGGTGGCCGACGACCAGCAGCAGGAACGGCTTCTCGTTGGCAGGGCGGTCGAGAATGGCGTTGAGGAAACCCATCGGACTCGGAGTGTGCGTCAACGACGCCAGTCCGGCGTGGTGGAGCGCGGTGATCAGCATGCCGGTCGCGATGCCGACCGACTCCTGCACGTAGTAGTTCTTCACTTTCCGTCCGTCCGGCAGCACGCCGTATGACTGGCTGAAGATCGCAATCAGATAGGGCGCCGTTTCAAGAAACGGCTTGTCGGCGTCGGTGCCAAGGTGCGCCAGCGCGTCGAGCCACTCCTGCGGGGCCCGGTGCGAATAGAACTCCCGCTCTTCGGCCTCCGCGGCCTCTCGAATCCGCCGCTTGACCTCGGCCCTGCTGACCACCACGAAGTGCCACGGCTGCAGGTTGGCGCCGCTCGGCGCGGAGCCGGCCGCCAGCAGGCAGTGCTCGATCACCTCGCGATCGACCGGGGTGTCCGAAAAGTGCCGGACCGTGCGCCGGATGCGCATCACGTCGCGGAACGCGCGGGCGCGGCCGGCCATGGCGGCAGGATCGTCGCCGGCGCGGCGCGGGAGCGGAACGAAACGGGGTTCGACCATGGCTGCACACGCTACCAGACGAAGGGCCGGTGACGAAAGGCGCTGGTGCCGTTCGGAAATCGGCGAGCATTGGCGGGCTATGGCTGACAGACTCCTCAGGTCGTTCGTGTGGTGTGAACTCATGACTGCCGATTTGGCTGCGGCCAACCGCCTCAAACTGTCACACTTTCTCTCCGTGCCGTGGAGTCTTCGGCTCTAGCAATCTGTGGGAAAAATCGGTAGAATGGCGCCGTGTCGGCTACTCCCAGGTCCATGCGCCGCTCGATCCAATCGCCGGCCCTGTGCTGCAGCGTCGCGTGCCTGCTCTGCTTCACAGGCTGCACCGGGACATACACCTCGGAATTCTCGCTGATCATTGTCAATCGTACCGCCAACACGATTGAGGCCATGGCGAACGGTAATGCGCTCGGCAATGTCACGGCCGGACAATCGGGCACGTACTCACTGACGCTGCCGGAATCGAACGCCAACAGGTTCTCGAATGGCGTCGCGCCAACGCCTCAGGCCTCGATCGTGCTGACCGCGAAGGACACCAGGACGGGTGTGCTTTCCAATGAGCGCGCCACCACGCTCTCGAAAGGAACACCGACCTACGTGTCGTTCACGGCCGAAGATTTCCCGAGCCGCGGTCCGACGATTGCCCGTTTTACCCTCTCGCCGACGACGGCGACCATCAACCAGGACGTGTCATTCAACGCCACGTCGTCAACCGTCACCAACGGCACTTACGAATGGGATTTCGGCGACGGCACGAGGGGCACCGGTGCCACGATTACGCAGCGCTATACGCGTGCCGGCACATTCACGGTGACCCTGATTGTCACCAGCGACACCAAGGCGATGTCGAGCGCGTCGAGAACCATCACGATCTTTGGCGCCATCACGGCGCCAAATTTCACGTTCACGCCGGCGAGCCCGTCGATCAATCAGCCAGTGACTTTCACCGCCGCCCAGTTGCCAGCCGGTACCAGCGGAACCTACACCTGGGACTACGGTGATCGCACCAGCGGCACCGGTAACCCGTCAACCTATCGCTACACGGCCGGCGGCAGCTACACCGTTACCCTGCGCTTCACCAGCGACGCGGGGCTCTCCGCGACCACGGCCAGGCAAATCACGGTGGCAGCGACGCTGCCGGCCGGCTCGGCGAGCTTTACCTTCTCGCCCACCAATCCGCGGGTCAATGACGACGTCTACTTCAACGCCTCGGCATCAATCGTGAATAATGCGACGTATTTTTGGGATTTCGGTGACGGCACGTCGGGCGAGGGCTTGACGACGATTCACCGCTATTCGATCAAGCGCGCGTTCACCGTCACGCTAACCGTCAGAAACGACCTCGGGCAGCGAGCCGTCACCGACCGTGTCGTGACGCTCTCCGATCCGTAGGCCAGGGCCGCCGACCAGCGCCGCGACGAAGGCCGGACAACCGCTCAGCGCGACCAGCAGCGGCACGAGCGCGACGACGGCGACGGCGGGATGACCGTACTTGGGGAACGACGGCGCGAGCCGCACTCCGGAGAGTGCGGCTGCGAGGAGGCTTACCGTACGATCCAGGGCTTGAACTGCTCTTCCTTCTGCAGCCGCGCGGCGACGGTATCCGCTTCGCGGCGTTCCTGGTACTTGCCGACGCGCACGCGATAGAGCGGCACCGACCCGCTCGCCGGCGCGACGACGTAGGCCGGATACCCTTTGCCGGCCAGGCGCTTCGCGATGGCATCGGCCTCTTCCGCTTTACGAAGCGCTGCGATCTGGATCGTAAAGCCTGTCCCCGCTGGTTCGGCAATCGTGGCCGCTGGCCCTGCCGCCTTCGCGGCGGTCGTCGGCGGCGGAGACGGAGCAGCCGCCACCGGTGCCGGCGGCGCTGGTGCCGGGGCCGCTGCGGGAACGGAGGGCGGCGGCGCCGACTCGGGCTTCGGCGAGGGCGCCTCTGCCGGCGTGCCGGCTTCCGGCTTCAGCCGGCGAGCGCGCAGCGCCTTGATGCGGGACTGCGCGGTCGGCCAGTCGGGATTCGCGCCGAGCACCTCTTCATATAACTTCAACGCCTCGTCCGCGCGGCCGGCGGACTCCTCGATCAAGCCAAGGTGATAGGCGATGCGCCATCGGGGCGCGCCGAGCTTGCCCGCCAGCTGCAGCTCGGTGGCGGCCTCTGCCATCTTCCCCTCGACATACAGCTGGGCTGCCAGGGTTTCGTGCAGACCGGCATGATCGGGGACCAGCCGAATTTGTGTGTCGAGGAGCCGCCGCGCGTAGTTCAGGTTGCCTTCCTCGATCGCGATGCGGGCCCGCAGCACGGCGGCATCGGGCTGGCCCTGCGGCCGGGACAGCACACTATCGAGCAATTGCTGCGCGCGAACGGGCTGCTGATTCTCGTACGCCAGGACTGCATTCACGATCAACGTGGGCGCATGACCGGGACAGACCGCAACAAGCCGTTCCAGTTCGCGCTCGAGCCGGTCGCATGCGAACGCGCCGGTCTGGCGGCATTCCCCCGACTGCAATGGCGCCAACAGTGCCGCCAATTGTTCATCCGGACGAACACACAATTGCGCCCGCAGCGGGGACCTCATGCATCCCGACATTGTCAGCGGCAGTATTGCAGCGACCAGCAGGCGATTCGGCACCCGAATCATCATCGGGCCGCTCCTCTCAGCACGCCGTCGGCCACCTGCACGACCTGGAACAGGACCGGTGCAAGTGTCGAGGCGAAGATGCCTGGCAAAAAACAGATCACCAGTGGAAACACCAGTTTGACGGGCAGCGCCTGCGCCTGCAGCAGCGCCTCTTCGCGTCGCCGCTGGCGCAGATCGACGGCCAGATACTGCAGCGTCTCGGCGATGCTGGCGCCCACCGTGTCGGCCTGAATCAACGCCGACGTAAAGGCGGTGAGGGCCGGCAAATCGACACGCCGACCAAGCTGGCGTAATGCCTGTGGCCGGGGCATGCCCGCAAGCAGGTCGTGCTGGAAATTCGCGAGCTCGGCCGACAGCGGCCGGCCGCTGCCTTGCGCCTTCACGATTTTAGAGACCGCGGCATCGAAACCCAGGCCGGCCTGCCCCATTGTCGCAAACAGCTCGAGCGCCAACGGCAGATCTTGCTCGATGGCTGCTAGCCGGGCGCGACGGGCGGTGCGCACGATCAGGGTCGGAATCATCGAGATGCCGATGAAGAGGATCCACGGGCCAGCGCCGAGCACGAGGGCCATGACATCCGCGGTCGTCCCAGGCGCGCCGGCGATCAACACCAGCAGCGATTCGAAGATCAGGAAGCGATAGACCTGGCTGATCGCCAGACCGGCGAGCGTGGCGAATGCGGTGGCGGTGAGAAACACCGTGAGGGCGTCAGGGCGGCGATAGCCGGCGCGCGTCAACCAGTGCTGCAGCGCCGAGTCACGCCAGATCTCGGGACCTCCGCTTGCGTGGTCGTGCGCACCGTGCAGGCGTGAGATGGCGGAGCGACGAACCTGCCAGCCCTGCAACAATTGGATGAATGCCCACAGCCCGATTCCGGAAAATGCCAGGAACAGAATGACGGTCAGCATGGCGGCCTCAGAACGCGCTCCGGTTGAGACGTGAAATCCAGATCAGACCGACCGCCTGCAGACCAATCACGAGCGCAACGAGCGCAACACCGAACGCGCTGCTGGCGAACGTCTCGATGCGATCGGGATTGGTCCGCCACATCAGGAACGCCAGGGCATAGGCCATCACCAGCACCACGGCCACCGACGCCTGCGCTTCCGCGGCCTGGGCGCGCACCCGGCGTGACAGTTCGATGCGGTCCCTGATGGTCTGGCCGACGCTCGACAGGGTCGTCGCGAGGCTGCCACCAACCTCCCAGTGCACGCTCAACGAGGCGGCAAACAGCCGAAACGTCTCGAGCGGCACGTGCACCTGCAGGTCATTGACCGCCAGGCGGGGATCGTCGCCGAGGCGGATACGACCGGCGACCTCCTGGAAATACGGGCGGAGCGGCGCCCCCACTTCAGTCAGCGTCGATTCGAACGCCGCCAGCAGGCTGGCACCCGCGCGTAGCGAACCCACCATCAAGTAGATCGCGGACGCGAGTTGTGATTCGATCAGCGCCGCTTGCTGCTCGGAGCGCTGTTCTTCTATCAAATGCATCACGACGCCGATCAGCGCTCCCGCGGCCACCGCGATCTCCAGTGGCAGGCGAAACAGCGCCCATAGCACGGCGCCGGCCACCACGCCTGACAGTCGCGCGCCAAAACGGTGGCGGGACGGGAATGGCCGGGTGACACGCCGCACGGCCGGGGCGTTGGCAGCGTCCTCGGACGCCAACCAGAGATCGAGTCGCTCAACAACCCGCTGGCGTGCCGTCGCAGCACGCCACCACACGATCATGACGGCCACGAGCGTGGCAATGATCAGCGTAAGCAGCACCGGTTACGCGTCCTCCGGACGCTGAAACAGTGCCGCCGGCACCTGCACGCCGTCCTCGCGCAGGTCATCGACCATTCGTGGAATCACGCCGGTCGCGACGAAGCGGCCAATGATGCGCCGGCCCTGTTTGCCCTGCCGCTGGAAGACGAACAGCTCCTGCATTTGCGGCGTCGAGCCTTCCAGGCCGGTGATCTCCGCGACTGATTCGATGCGGCGTACGCCATCTTCGAAGCGGCGTACCTGGACAATCAGGTGAATGGCCGACACGATCTGCTCACGGATCGCTCGTGACGGCAGCTCGATGCCGGCCATCAACACCATGGTCTCCAGACGAGAGACAGCGTCTCTGGTCGAGTTTGCGTGGATGGTGCCGATGCCGCCGTCGTGGCCGGTGTTGAGGGCCTGCAGCATGTCGAGCGCTTCCGCGCCGCGCACCTCGCCGAGGATGATGCGGTCGGGACGCATACGCAGCGCGTTGATCAACAGATCGCGAGCGACGATACGTCCGCGCCCTTCGATGTTCACTGGACGCGTTTCCATGCGCACCACGTGCTCCTGATCGAGGCTGAGTTCGGCGACGTCTTCGATGGTGACGACGCGCTCGGTCTCGGGAATCGCCTCGGCGAGCACGCTGAGCAGTGTCGACTTGCCGGCGCCGGTGCCGCCCGACACCAGGATGTTGCGGCGCGCACGCACGGCAATGACCAGGAACTCCAGAATCTCCGGCGATAGCGTGCCGACGCTGAGCAGGTCGTCGCGACGTAGCCGGCGGTGGCCAAAGCGGCGAATCGACACGGTGGGCCCGTCGATCGTGGCCGGCGGCAACGTGGCGTTGACGCGGCTGCCGTCCGCCAATCTCAAATCAGCCATGGGCGAGGAGGTATCGATGCGGCGGCCGACACGCGCGGCAATCCGTTCGATGACCCGGACAATATGGTCGGCATCGCGAAACCGAACCGCGGTCTTCTCGAGGCGGCCGAAGCGTTCGACATACACTTGATCAGGTGCATTGACGAGGATGTCGCTGACGGCCGGATCGGCGAGCAGCGGCGCCAGGGGTCCCATGCCGATCGTTTCGTCGGTCAGCTCCTCGGCCAGGCGCACGCGCTCCACTTCGTTGAGCGCGACGTTTTCCGATGCAATCGCCCGAGCCGCAAAGTCCTTCACGGCGGCCGCCACGTCCGCGCCGTCGCTCTCCAGCAGGCCGCGCTCGCCGATCTCTTCGAGCAGGCGCTCCTGCAGCGCCGCCTTGACCGTCAAATAGTCGGTCTTGCCGGACCTGGCGGCGGGGCTGGGCTCGGCATCCTCGGCCGTGGTGCGCGCCGCCTTATGCGCCAACGTCTTCAGCCGGGCCACCACTTCGTCTGTGGGACGAACGAATTTTCGTCGATCGATCACGCCTTCCTCCGGAAGCCTGCCAGCATGCGTGACGGCGGTTGGGCGGTGTCTGGCTCTGCAGACGCGACATCGATGTCGTCGACCAACCTCAGCACTGCCTGTCCGAACTTGTGCCAACGACGCGCTTGCAGGATCTGCGGCGTGCCGGTGTTCATCGAGACCAACACGCGCCCGTCGTACGGGATCACGTGGTCGATCGTGCGCTGCAGCCGATCCGCGATGTCGACCGGACGCAAGTCACCGGCGAACGACTGGTAGTTGTAATTCAGCACGAGCCGTTGCCGGTGTTCCGGCACGCCAAGGCCTTCAAGTACCGGCAACAGCCTGGCGGCACCGGCCACCGCAGGGGCGGTGCCCTGCACCACCACATTGACCCGATCCGCCACGTCGAGGATGGTCATCAGCACGCCATCGATCGCCGGGAAGGTATCGATCACGACGAACTTGAACGTCCGGCTCGCCATGTTCACGATGCGCAGGATCGCCTCGTCGTCGACCTCGGAGCCCTCGAGCGCATCCGGAGGAGCCGCGAGCAGGCGCAACCCGCCCGGATGACTCAGGGTCAGGTGCCGTAACAGCGTCTTGTCGAGACGATCGCGCTCGCGGACCACGTCGATGATGCTGGTCGTCGGCTTCAGATCGAGCAGCATCGCGCACGTGCCGATCTGCAGCGAGGCATCGATCAGCAACACCTCGTCCGGATACCGCTGCGCCAGCGCACACGCCACGTTGACGGCCAGGGTGGACTTGCCCGCGCCGCCTTTGCTGCTGACGAAGGTCAACACCTGGCCATGCTCGCCGGCCATCGCCTGTGGTGTCGGAGCGAACAGGCGATCGACCACGGCGCGCAGTTCGGTCGCCGAAACGGGGCGGCGCACGAAGTCGCGAACCTGCGATCGCATCAGGTGGATGATGGTCGCGCTCTCGGCGCTGCCGCCCTCGAGCCACTCGGGCGCGAACACGCCGGCGACCACGGTGTCCGGCACCTGCGCGAGCAGATCGCGCGTCAGCGCCGCGGCCTGAGCGCCATCGGCGTCGACCTCGATGAACACCAATTGCGGCTGACGGCGTCGCGCCGCATCGATGGCCTCACGCTCGCCGCCGGTCGTGAACAGCGAGAATTGGCGATCGGGAATCCGCTCGAGGGCGTTCTTGAACTCCTCGGCCAGGGCCGGGTCGGCACTGACGGTCAGCACCCGCAGATTCTGATCGCCGGGTCGTGTCGTCATCGGCGGCATGGGTTAACGGGCCAGCGCCGGCGCCAGGACCGGTTGGTAGTCGAGGCGTCCGACCGCGACGCGCTGCTTCTCGAACAACTCCCGCACTTGCGCGGCGGTCGCGGTGACGGGCAGCGCGAGGCGATTCGTCAGCACCGCCGAGGCGTTGTCAGGCGCCACGAGCGAGGCACTTCTGACAATCACTTTCGCACAGGTGTTCGCCGCGCGCGCCGGATCCGGGTTGAGGGCAATGCGGGTGAAGCCGATGATGCGAGTGGTGTCGCCCGTGATTGCGGAATACACCGGCACGTAACCGGTGCGTGTGCCGATCGCGGCACAGTTGAGAGGTCGTGCCGCGGTCAAGGCATTGCCGACAGTCGAGACGCCGACCCAGGCAGCGCGCGTCGCGTCGGTCAGCGCATCGATGAAACGTCCGATCGACGGCGTCACGGCGGTGCAAACGAGGCCGTTACAAATCAGGCCGCTCGCCGGGTCGATGGTGACCTGCACAGCGGTGGCCGGCAGGTTCGCCGCATAGGTGTCCACCAACGCGAACGGCGTGACGCCCAGCTGGTTGGCCTGCGGCAGCCCAACTTGCAGCGCCGGCCGCGCGTCGGCGATCGCGGTGGCGCGCACCGTGAACCCGTCCCGCCGCGGCGAATACGGACCCTCATTGGACATGACGGTGGCCCCGCGACCGAAGAGCAACGGCAACGCCGGCCCGCTCGATGCCACGCCGGGTTCGATCTGGACGCCATCGAACTCCGGCGACCGTCGGAGCCGGACCAGAAAGGCCGAGTCGTCCACCGTGGTCAGCGATCCGGTGCCACCGGTTGGCCAGGGGTCCGGAAGCTCCTCGTCCAGGCCGGGACACTCGCTGATCGCAGTCGGCGGTTCAGGCGAGGTCCCGTTCGGGTTGAAGTCGGTGCGCGCGTAGGCACCCACGCCGCGCTGCTCCTCGGTGCAGACCAGCTCCTGCGCGAGAGCGTCGGCGCCTTCAGCGGCCTTCGGATCCTCTGTGTAACAGAAGCGCCCGCTGACCATGTCGCCGTAGCCGACGTTCCCCTGATTGAACTGCAGTTCGGGCTTGTAGCTGTGGGCGACCGGCGCGGCGATCGTCTGCAAGGCGTGCAGCGACGTCACGCCTTCGCTCAGACCAATCACCGGGCCGCCACCAAACTGCAAGTCATCGCCATTGGCGGCATTGAAGTCATCGTCGAAGGTCCGGCGGACCATGCGGCCGGCAGCGGCGCGCCGCAAGCAATCACTCGCGTAGGGATCGCGCACCGCCTGACCAGCGGCGTTCTGCACGGTGACATCGCGCCGGCGTAACCCTTCGACCGCCGCCGAGTCGGCCGCGTTCTGCAACTGCGCCTGCGTGAGGCGCATGAAACCCACGTCCACCACCAGGGACAGCAGGCCGAACAACGCGAAAATGATGAGCGCAACCTGGACGAGCACGTCAGGGCCTGGGAACTGGAACCATCGCGCGCTTCTGGCCCATGACCGTTTCAATGAGCACCAAGCCGTCGCCGCCGTTGTCGCCGGCGCTGAACGGACTGAACGGCCGCCGATCGGGCGTGCGGCTGGCGGCCAGATCGTCTGGCCGCCCCGACCTCGGGATGGTGGTGAGCCTGGCGTTGACCGCCATCGCTTCCGTCAACACCGCGACCTCCTCCGGGGTGATCGCGATGACGGCATCCTGGAAGGCACGCGTTCTGTTCGCGCCGCCATCACCAGGTGAATTCTGGAAGGTCACGCCCCGCGTCGCGATCGGTTCGACGACTGAGGCCCCCTGCACGATGACGCGCACCGTCGCTTGCTTGTCCCAGTTCGTCAACTGCGCTTCGAGCGCAATCGTCGGTGCGTGCGGACCGCCGAATTCCATCGTCGAGTCCTGCTTCGCGGAAATTGGCAACGTCGCGATGATGTCGAATCGATCGCCGGCTCGCAGCCCGTAGAGGCCCTCGACCTTGTCGGCGGCAACCCGAATGGCGCGCATGCCGGCAGGAATGCCGCCGACCAGGCCCTCGCGCGTCCCGGGCGGAAGGAAATCCGAGTCCGTAAAGACGTAGCCGGGTTCCTTCTGGTGATCCAGCACGCGCCCCAGGATGTTGGTGATGTTGGTCAGCATCTCCTTCGTCATCGCATTCGGCGGCAGGTAGAGGACGGAGAGCCGTTGAGTGCGCATATCCCACAGATGATCGCGGCGGATGCGCGTGTATGCCGGAATCACGACACCCGGCGTCGGCACCGCAATCAGTCCGGCAGTCGACTGGGTGGTGGGTCTGAGCCCGGGGATATCGATGAATCCTCCACCAACCAATACGGCAAACAGCACGGCAATCAGCGCGGCCGCACCAACCACCATCACGACGGGCGACACCGTGAGGCCGCCGCTGCGCCGCGGCGCGACCGGGCTCATTGGATCACCTCGCGACGAAAGACCGACTGAGCGGATATGACCTTGCGAAATGGACGCACGACCCGGCCCGCCAGCGCGAGCTGACGGCCAAGTCCGAAGGCACCAGCATACGGACCGATCGCCCCATCGTCGCCAACCAGAGGACCGGGCGGCACCGTGTTCTGATCAACCGCGCCGTCGTTGGCGACGATGAAGGCACTGATGTTCGGGGATGGCACACCATCGATGTTCGTGACCGCGCGATAGCCGCTCAGCGTCGCGGCTTGAAATGGATAGTTGACGCGCACGGCGACCAGGCCTCGATCGATCACGGGATCTTCGTCGAGCGCCCCGCACTCGTCATCGGCGGACAAATACACGAGGCTGAAAGGCCCCCTCGCCGGACACCGGGCATCGGCAGCGGCACGAATCTCTTCGAGGACGGGCAGCCATCTGATGGATTCGATTCCGCTGCCATCGCGCCCTTCAACGAGCGGGATCGCCACCGTCAGGCCGGTCGCGGCCGCCTGGCCGTTGGCGCCGATCGCGCTGCACGCCAGGTCGCTGGTATCGTTGACGAGCGCGCCGGGGTAACGCAACAGTCCGGGCCGCGACGGCTCCATGATCATCAGCGCGCGCATCGAGCGGTTCACCACTGGCATGGCGGCGAAATATCCGTCCGGGTCAGTGCTGACGGCGGGATCGGTCAAGTCGACCACCAGGCAGGCTGGATCGAAGACTCTCCTCCTGAGATTGACGAGGCAATTCGCGTCGGTTTCGACGTCGCAGGTGAGCGCGTATTCGAATGTCGCATCGGCAATGGCGGGCGCGGTGGCGAGTTCGCGCGCCGCCACGCGGGCAACGTCTTGCACAGCATTGGCGCTGAACATCAGCCGGCCGAACTCGATGCCGGCTGCGAGCAGCACATACAGGACGATGGAGACCAGTGCGAACTCAATCAACGCCGCGCCGCGCTCTGAGGCCAGGGAAGGACGGAAACGCCTGAGGTGTCGCGTCATTGGCACTCGGCTGGCGCTCGCCGGGTCTATTTGTTCTTCGCTTCGAGCACGAGCGACGACAACTGCCCGTCGGCACCGACGCTTTCGCCCAGACGCGGTTGGCCGTTCGACTGCGTGATCGCGTTGACGTCGAGGCCGATGCCGGTCGCCGAGCTGCCGTTGTCGAAGCCCTGTGCATTCGGCGACGTTTCGATGATCTTGCCGCTGACGATCGGGTGGTTGTCGTCGGCGTGCGCGCCGGGAATCACTGCCGTTACGGTGGCGAGCATGTCGGTGACCTTGTTACCGAACACCGATACTGCCGCCGCGCCAATCAACGCCACGCCAGCGACGATCAACGCGTATTCAACGAGAGCGGCCCCCTTGTTTTCCTTGCCTAGCCGACGCAGTGCGTTCCACATTGCTGCCTCCTGATTCACTCCGGTTCGGGTGGCGTGAGCGCGCCCGCAACCGCCCGTAACAGTTCTTGCTCCCCGACGAACGACCACAGCCCCACGGAAGGCGCGCGTGTCCGGATCAGCACGGGATTGACGACCACGACCAGTTCCGTGTCCTGATCGTTCCGATTGGAACTTTCGAAGAGTTTACCGATGACTGGCAGCCGGCGCAACAGCGGGTTGGCGGCCTCATTGGTCGCCGTATTCTGCGTCACCAGGCCCGCGATGACCAGGGCCTCACCGTCTTGTAACCGGGAGCTGGTCCGAAGCGCCCGTGACTGAAATGCGGTGGTGGACTGGGCGCTGCCCGTCGATGAGCGGATGGAATCGGTCAGCACCGGATCCGGCGTCACGACCATCGGCTGGAGGTCGAGGGTAATCGTGTCGTCCTCACCGACCAATGGCCGAACCTGCAATTGCACGCCGTAGGACACGAAATCCACTGAGCTGAAGACGCCGGGGGTCGATTGCGCACCCACGCCGGCGCCGCCGGCGCCGCCACCACCCGCGCCGCCCGCCCCACCCGCGCCGCCCACTCCACCGGCCCCGCCCACTCCACCGGCCCCGCCGGCGCCCGTGGAGCTGCCAAACGCAGGCGAGAACGCCACCGGCACCGGGATTTCCCCGCCGACCTGCACCTGGGCCACCTCTCCTGACAGCACGGTCAACGACGGCGACGACAGCGTTTGCGCAATGCCTTCGCGCTCGAGCAACGACAACGCGACATCGATCGCCGCGTGGCCGCCGGAGAATTGCAGTTCGTTCATCAGGCCGCCGCTGAGGAATGACAGGACGTTCTGTACGCCGGCTCCGTTCGCACCCACGCGCGCGGCCTGATCGCCCTGGACGGTGGTGGCCGTACCGGCCGGATTCAATGAGGGCTGCCGGAAATCCGATGTCAGCCACGCCGAGTCGACGCCCAGCGCCTTGAGCTTGGTGCGATTCACTTCCAGCAGCCGGATCTGCACGCGCACTTGGGGGATGTCGGCGACCTTGATGAACGAGAGGATCCGCCCGCCGGCCAGTTCAACCGCCGTGGCGCGCGCCAGGTTCGATCGAACCTGGTTGGTCAACCGACTGCCACGTGATCCGCCGAACATCGAGGAGCTCGCGCCGCCGCCAAGCTGCGTCTGCTGCGCCTGTGACTGGCCCGATTGATCGGCCAGCGCGCCGCCTTCATCGGCCACCACGTGGATGTCCGACGCGCTCACGGTTTGTCCGGCAAAGAGTTGCGCGGCCAGGACCAGCACCCGTGTCAGCACCGCCTGACTCGTCACATCGCCCTCGAGCACCAGCGTATCCGTGGCGTCATCCGCCACCGTGCCGCGCACGACGCGCCGCACCGTCACGCGGCCGCCGCCAATCGATCGAATGGCGTCACGCACTTTGTCTTCGCGGGACGCTGGCAGGGACTCGAGCCTGAGCAGGTTGATCACGCTGGTGGTCGATGCCGAGGCTGCGGGCCTGGTATCGACGCGCGGCGCGTTGGCCGGGTCAAGCGTACCGCCCGATGGAGGCGCCGATGCGATCAACGGCTGCGCCGCGCCCCCGCCGGCCGACGATCCCATATAGTTGCGGGCCACCACCTCCGCGGTATTCGATGTCATCAAGTCCGGCACGGTGCCAGTCAGGATCAAGGCGTCTCTATCCGGCGCGCTCTCGACCACGATGGACGGGTGGACGCTCTTCAACGCGCGCTCGAGCACCGACAGATCGCGCTGCACCGAGACGATGAGCTCACGGGACGTGCCGTCGGTCAGCCAGACAATCACTGTGGTCCGGCCGGTTTGGCGGCCAAGGGCCAGGACTTCCCGGCTGCTGATCAGTTCGGCGCCGAGTATTTCAGTGTCGCCCACCGCCAGACGCCTGATGTCGCGATCGAACGACAGGCGCCGATACTGGGACTTGATGACGACGAACAGGTTGTCGGATGGCTGCCCCGTGCCGATCTGCGCAGCCGACAGCGGCGGAGCCGCGGGCATCACGAGAGCCAGCGCCAGCAACAGCGTGGCCGACCGCGGACGACGTGGAGTCGGGGGCACCACCAGAGGGGATTTGATGGCGGAAGTATATCCCACCGGCTGTCAAGGTCCGAATGATAGGATTGCGACGGCGTGATTTGGTTCGTTCAGGAGTGGCGCGATCGCCTCGGCGATCGATGGGTCGCGGCGTGCGCAGCGCCGCTGCTGGCGGCCCTGGCATGGTTCACGCTGTCGACAATCAGCCGCGCCGCTTCGGACGTCGATTCGGCCAACGCCGAGGGCATTCGTACGCTGGTGGTCGAGGCCCACGACGAGTGGAGCGGCGATCCGGTGCGCGTGCCCCCCGCGCCGCGCGCCGCACGTGTGACCGACACCCTCGCGGTCCGCAATCGCAATCCGCTCAACATCAAGTACGGCGGCGCCACGAAGAAGTACGTGACGCAAGGCATCGCCTCAATCAGCCGGTTCTTGCCAACCGACGGAGGGCGCTTCCTCACATTTGAATCCGCAGCGGCCGGATTTCGCGCCGCCGTCGACCTGCTGACGTCGCCGGTCTACGCGTCGCTCGATCTGGACAGGGCGATGAAGCGATGGAGCAACAACGGTTACGGCGCGGAGATCGTCAGGAAGACCGCCATCGATCCGACGACGAGTGTCAAATCGCTCGAGCAGAAGCGTCTCGAAGAACTGATCCAGGCGATGGCCAAGGCTGAAGGCTACCGCGCCAGCGGCATGTCCGATGAGATTGTGAAGGCCGTCGCGGACGCTGCCGCCACTGGAAAGATCGCAACCGCACAGCGCTAGGTCAGGCAGATTCCGGGACTTGAGAAAAACAGGGGGATGCGGGCATTACCCGCATCCCCCTGTTGTCGAAGCGTACCGGAGTTACTCGACCTCGGTGATGCCCCTGGCCTCTGCCTCTTCAGGCTCGACCAAGTACTCCATCTCTCGGTCCATCTCCAGGTCCTCGTCGCTCGGCTGCTGCACCGGCGGCGGCGGTGGCGGCTCGTCCGCAGGAATCTGCACGTGGCGATACCACCAGAAGCCCGTGCCGGCGGGGATCAGGCGTCCCATCGTCACGTTCTCCTTCAGGCCGCGCAGGTAGTCGATCTTGCCGCTGATCGCCGCCTCGGTGAGGACCCGGGTGGTCTCCTGGAAGCTCGCCGCCGAGATGAACGACTCGGTCGACAGCGACGCCTTGGTGATGCCGAGCAGCAGCGGCTGCGCGGTGGCCGGGCGGCCGCCGTTGCTGATGACCCGCTCGTTCTCTTCCATGAAGCGGAACTTGTCGACCTGCTCGTCGACCAGGAATTCGGTGTCGCCGACGTCCTCGACGCGCACCCAACGCATCATCTGGCGGGTGATTACCTCGATGTGCTTGTCGTTGATGTTCACGCCCTGCAGACGGTAGACCTCCTGGATTTCGTTGACCAGGTACTTCTGCAGCTCCTTCTCGCCCAGCACGTGGAGAATGTCGTGCGGGTTCGAGGGGCCGTCCATCAGCGGGTCGCCGGCGCGGACGCGGTCGCCCTCCTGGACGTTGACGTGCACACCACGCGGGATGCTGTACTCGCGCGACTCGCCGTTCGGGTCGTCGGGCGTAATCAGGATCTTGCGCTGCCCCTTCACCACGCCGCCGTACTTGACGTTGCCGTCAATCTCGCTGATCACGGCCGGGTCCTTGGGCTTCCGGGCCTCGAACAGTTCGACCACGCGCGGCAGACCGCCGGTGATGTCCTTGGTCTTGGTGGTCTCGCGCGGAATCTTCGCCAGCACGTCGCCGGCGTTGACCATGTCGCCGTCGGCGATCATCAGGTGAGCGCTGACCGGCATGATGTAGCGGCGGATGGTGTTGCCGTTGGCCGCCTTGACTTCCACCGTCGGCTGCTTCTTCTCGTCCGGCGAGTCGACGACGATCAAGCGCGACAGACCGGTGACTTCGTCGAGGTCCTCCTGGACCGTGACGCCGTCGATGATGTCCTTGAACTTGATCTGGCCCGGCTCCTCCGTGAGGATCGAGAAGGTGTACGGATCCCACTCGACCAGGATCTGGCCGTTCTCCACCGGCTGCCCGTCCTTGACCTTGAGGCGCGCGCCGTAGACCACCTGGTAGCGCTCGCGGTCTCGGCCCTTGTCGTCCTGCACCACGATGAAGCCGGTGCGGTTCATGACGATCAGGTCGCTGCCGCCCTGCGGGTTCGGGCGCTCGACGAACTGGACGTTGTCGTAGCGCGCCACGCCCTTGTGCTTCGAATCGAGCGTGCTCTGGTCCGAAATACGCGACGCCGTGCCGCCGATGTGGAACGTGCGCATGGTCAGCTGCGTGCCGGGCTCGCCGATCGACTGCGCGGCGACCACGCCGACGGCCAGGCCGAGCTCGACCAGCTTGCCGGTGGACAGGTCGCGGCCGTAGCAGCGCGCGCACACGCCGCGGCGCGAAGCGCAGGTCAGCACCGAGCGGATCTTCACCTTCTCGATGCCGGCGTCCTGCACGTCAGCCGCCAGTTCTTCGTCGATCTCCTGGTTGAAGTCGAGGATCACGTTGCCCGGCTTGATCGGGTCCATGATCTTCTCGAGCGACACGCGGCCGATGATGCGGTCGCGCAGCGGCTCGATGACTTCGCCGGATTCGACGATCGCCCGCGCCTCGATGCCGTCGAGCGTGCCGCAATCGTGATCCGACACAATCACGTCCTGCGCCACGTCGACCAGACGGCGAGTGAGGTAGCCCGAGTCGGCGGTCTTGAGCGCCGTGTCGGCCAGACCCTTGCGGGCGCCGTGCGTCGAGATGAAGTACTCGAGCACGGACAGGCCTTCACGGAAGTTCGCCTTGATCGGCTGCTCGATGATTTCGCCCGACGGCTTGGCCATCAAGCCGCGCATGCCCGCCAGCTGGCGGATCTGCTGCTTCGAACCGCGGGCGCCCGAGTCGGCCATGATGTAGACGGGGTTGAACTTGCCTTCCTTGTCCCGCTTCTCCATCTCGCCGAACATCGCGTCGGCAATCTTCTCGGTGACGTCCGACCACACGGCGATGATCTTGTTGTAACGCTCGCCGTTGGTGATCGCGCCTTCGAGATACTGCTGCTCGACCTTGATCACTTCGGCGCGGGCGTTCTCGGACAGGATCGCCTTGTCGGCCGGGATGATCAGGTCCTGGATGCCGATCGACATGCCCGACCGGGTCGCGTAGGTGAAGCCGACCTGCTTGAGATCGTCGAGCATCTGCACGGTGTTCTGCAGGCCGGTGGTCAGGTAGCAGCGCTGCACCAGCTGCTGCAGGCCCTTCTTCTTCAACATGCCGTTCACGAACGGGATGTTGCTCGGCAACGCGTTGTTCAGGATGACGCGGCCGACGGTGGTGTTGATGATCTTGTTCTGCACGTCCTGCACTTCGGCGTGCAGCACGTCCTGGTCGTCACGCGACGCCGCCATGTCCTGCAGCGCGCCCGTGTAGCGCAGGCGGATCGGCGTCAGCGTCTCCACTTCGCCGGCCTCGAGCGCCAGGATGACGTCGTCAATGCCGGCAAACGCACGGCCTTCGCCCTTGGCACCCGGCTTCGCCTTGGTCAGGTAGTAGCAGCCCAGCACGACGTCCTGCGACGGCACCGCCACCGGCGTGCCGTTCGACGGCGAGAGGATGTTCTTCGACGACATCATCAGCTCGACCGCTTCGATCTGCGCTTCCGGGGAGAGCGGGATGTGCACGGCCATCTGGTCGCCGTCGAAGTCGGCGTTGAAGGCCGTGCAGACGAGCGGGTGAATGCGAATGGCCTTGCCTTCCACCAGCACCGGCTCGAACGCCTGGATGCCGAGGCGATGCAGGGTCGGCGCGCGGTTCAGCAGCACCGGATGCTCGCGAATCACCTCTTCGAGCACGTCCCACACTTCCGGCACCTGCTTCTCCACCATCTCCTTGGCCTGCTTGATGGTGGCGACCAGGCCGCGCTCTTCGAGCTTGTTGTAGATGAACGGCTTGAACAGCTCCAGCGCCATCTTCTTCGGCAAGCCGCACTGGTGCAGCTTGAGCTCGGGACCGACGACGATCACCGAACGGCCGGAGTAGTCGACGCGCTTGCCGAGCAGGTTCTGGCGGAACCGGCCCTGCTTGCCCTTGAGCGTGTCGCTCAGTGACTTGAGCGGACGGTTGTTGGCGCCGCGCAGCACACGGCCGCGGCGGCCGTTGTCGAACAGCGCATCCACCGCTTCCTGGAGCATGCGCTTCTCGTTGCGGATGATGACATCCGGCGCCTTCAGCTCCATCAGCTTCTTCAACCGGTTGTTGCGGTTGATGACGCGGCGATAGAGATCGTTCAGGTCCGAGGTGGCGAACCGGCCGCCATCGAGCGGCACCAGCGGACGCAGCTCGGGCGGAATCACCGGCACCACGTCCAGGATCATCCACTCCGGCTTGTTGCTCGACTTGCGGAACGCGTCAACCACCTTCAGGCGCTTGGCGAACTTCAGCTTCTTCTGCGCCGACGTCTCGGTGCGCATCTTCTCGCGCAGCTCGTTGGCCAGCTTGTCGACCTGCACGCGTCGGAGCAGTTCCTTGATCGCTTCCGCGCCCATCTGCGCCTTGAACTTCGAGTAGCCGTGCTCCTCGCGCGCCTTGCGGAACTGGTCCTCGGTGAGCAGCTGGTTCTGCACCAGCTTGGTCTCGCCCGGATCCACCACCACGTAGGCTTCGAAGTAGAGCACGCGCTCGAGGTCGCGCAGCGAGATGTCGAGCAGGTGACCGATGCGGCTCGGCAGGCCCTTGAAGAACCACACGTGGCTCACCGGGGTCGCCAGCTTGATGTGGCCGAGACGCTCGCGGCGCACCTTCGCCTGGGTCACTTCCACGCCGCACTTGTCGCAGATCACACCGCGGTGCTTCATGCGCTTGTACTTGCCGCACAGGCACTCCCAGTCGGTGATCGGGCCGAAGATCTTCGCGCAGAACAAGCCGTCGCGTTCCGGCTTGAAGGTGCGGTAGTTGATGGTCTCAGGCTTGGTGACTTCGCCAAACGACCACTGCTCGATCTTGTCCGGCGACGCGAGGCTGATGCGAATCGCGTCGAAGTCGGCTCGGAGGGTCGTCTTGGTGTCGGTGAAGCTCGGTCGCAGATTCATTATTGACCCTCCAACACGGGCTCGGCCGGCGCCGCGTCTTCCGCTGGCGGCAGCTCCGCCGCCGGCTTCCGCTTGGTCGAGATCAGCTCGACGTCGAGGCACAGCGACTGCAGCTCGCGGATGAGAACGTTGAACGACTCCGGGAGACCGGCCGTGAAGGACGCGTCGCCCTTCACGATGGATTCGTAGATCTTCGCGCGGCCGGTCACGTCGTCCGACTTCGCGGTCAACAGCTCCTGCAGGATGTGCGCGGCGCCATACGCTTCGAGCGCCCACACTTCCATTTCGCCGAAGCGCTGGCCGCCGAACTGGGCCTTGCCGCCCAGCGGCTGCTGCGTGATCAGCGAGTACGGTCCGATCGACCGCGCGTGGATCTTGTCGTCGACCAGGTGCGACAGCTTGAGCATGTAGATATAGCCGACGGTGACCTGCTGCTCGAACGGCACACCGGTCATGCCGTCACACAGCTTGGTCTTGCCGCCGTCCTGCTCCAGGCCCGCCTTGTCCAGCCAGCCGACGATTTCCTTCTCGGTCGCGCCGTCGAAGACCGGCGTCGCGAAGTACAGGCCGAGCGCGTGCGCGGCCCAGCCGAGGTGCGTTTCGAGGATCTGGCCGACGTTCATACGCGACGGCACGCCCAGCGGATTCAGCACAATCTCCACCGGCGTGCCATCCGGCAGGTACGGCATGTCCTCTTCGGGCAGGATGCGCGCGATGACGCCCTTGTTGCCGTGGCGGCCGGCCATCTTGTCGCCGACCGACAGCTTGCGCTTCATCGCCACGTAGACCTTGACCAGCTTGATCACGCCCGGCGGCAGTTCGTCGCCGCGGCGAATCTTTTCCTTCTTCTCCTCGAACAGCTGCTTGACGACCTCGACCTGGCGCTCGGTGCGTTCTTCCACCATGCGCAGATCCGGTTCCATCGACGCATCGTCGGTCTGGATCTTCGAGCGGACCAGCGTTAGGAACGGAATGCGGGTCATCGCTTCCATCGTCAGCTGATCGCCCTTCTTCATCAGGCGCTCGCGGCCGAACTCGTCAAACAGATCAGCGCGCAGAATCTGCCCCTGCAACATGTTGTAAAGGCGTTTCTTGGTCTCGTCATGCAGGATGCGAACCTCGTCCTGCAGGTTCTTCTCCATCATGTCGAGCTCGTCCTGCTCGATCGCCTTGGCGCGGTCGTCCTTCTCGATGCCCTTGCGCGAGAAGATCTTGACGCCGACGATGATGCCCTCGATGCCCGGCGGGCAGATCAGCGACGCATCGCGCACGTCGCCGGCCTTCTCGCCGAAGATCGCGCGGAGCAGCTTCTCTTCCGGCGTCAGCTGGGTCTCGCCCTTCGGCGTGACCTTGCCGACCAGGATGTCGCCCGGCTTGACCGACGCGCCGATACGGATGATGCCGCTGTCGTCGAGATCGCGCAGGTAGCCTTCCGACACGTTCGGGATGTCGCGGGTGATTTCCTCCGGACCCAGCTTGGTGTCCCGCGCCTCGATCTCGAACTCCTCGATGTGAATCGAGGTGTAGTAGTCCTCGCGAACCAGCTTCTCGCTGACCAGGATGGCGTCTTCGAAGTTGTAGCCGCGCCACGGCATGAACGACACCAGCACGTTGCGGCCGAGCGCCAGCTCGCCGAGCTCCGTGCACGGACCGTCCGCCAGGACCTGGCCCTTCTGGACGCGCTGCCCAACCCGGACGATCGGCTTCTGGTTGATGCAGGTGTTCTGGTTCGACCGCTTGAACTTGGTCATCGGATAGATATCCGCGCCCATGTCCTCGTTGATCTCACCGGTCTCCGATTCCACGCGCACCACGATGCGGGTCGAATCGACGAAGTCCACCAGCCCGGTTCGCCGCGCCACCGCCACCGCGCCGGAGTCGCGCGCGGTGATGTACTCCATGCCGGTGCCGACGTACGGCGCCTGCGCACGCAGCAGCGGCACGGCCTGGCGCTGCATGTTCGACCCCATCAGCGCGCGGTTGGCGTCGTCGTTCTCGAGGAACGGCACCAGCGACGCGGCCACCGAGACGAGCTGCTTCGGCGAGACGTCGATGAACTGGATCTGCTCGCGCGGCGCCAGGATGAAGTTGCCGGCCTGGCGGGCGTTGACCCGCTCCTGCACCAGCTTGCCGTTGGCATCGAGCTCGACGTTGGCCTGGGCGATGATGTACTGGTCTTCTTCCCACGCCGACAGGTAGTAGCAGTAGGGCTCGAACTCGACGCCCTTCTTCTTCGGCCGGCCTTCGTCGTTGACCAGTTCGTCCGCTTCGACGATGTCGCCGTTCTTGTACTTCGGGTGTCCGCCGGCGTTGGTGACCAGCACGTAGTCGATCACCTGGCCGTTCTTCACCTTGCGGTACGGCGACTCGATGAAGCCGAACTCGTTGATGCGCGCGTACGACGACAGCGACGAGATCAGGCCGATGTTCGGGCCTTCCGGCGTCTCAATCGGGCAGATGCGGCCGTAGTGCGTCGGGTGCACGTCGCGCACCTCGAAGCCGGCGCGCTCACGCGACAGACCGCCAGGTCCCAGCGCCGACAGGCGACGCTTGTGCGTCACTTCCGACAGCGGGTTGGTCTGGTCCATGAACTGCGACAGCTGCGACGACCCGAAGAACTCGCGGATCGCGGCCATCACCGGCTTGGCGTTGATCAGGTCGTGCGGCATGGCGGTCGCCATTTCCTGGTAGACCGACATCTTTTCCTTGATCGCGCGCTCCATGCGGACCAGGCCGATACGGAACTGGTTCTCGAGCAGCTCGCCGACCGAGCGGACGCGGCGGTTGCCCAGGTGATCGATGTCGTCGACGTTGGCGGTGTTCTTGCGAAGCTTCAGCAGGTAGCTGATCACCTCGTAGAAATCCTGCGGGTGCAGAATGCGCTCGTCGAGCGGCGTCGTCAGCTTGAGCTTGGTGTTGAGCTTCAGTCGTCCAACGCGCGAGAAATCGTACTTCTGTGGGTTGAAGAACATGTTCTCGAACAGCGAGCGCGAGCTGTCCAGCGTCGGGGGATCGCCCGGCCGCAGGCGGCGGTAAATCTCGATCAGCGACTCTTCGTGGGTGCGGATCGGGTCCTTCTTGAGCGTCGCCGACATGATCGGGCCGACGTCGTCCTTCTCCGGGAAGAACACGTCAATCTGATCGACGCCCTTCTCGTGCGCCATCGCGACCACCCGCTGGGTCAGCTCCTCGTTGGCTTCGAGCAGCACCTCGCCGGTCGCCGGGTCGACGATGTCGGCCGCCGCGAACGCGCCCTCGGTGGCCTCATCGGTGATGGCGATGTCCTTGACGCCGGCCTTGCGCAGGCCCTCGATGTGCGTGCGGGTGATCTTCTTCCCCTCGCTGATCGAGACGTCGCCGGCCTTGACGTGCTTGCGCGACCGCTGGCCGATCAGGCCTTCGCCGACCGACCAGTAGAGCGAGTTGTCGCGCAGGTTGATGCGATCGACCTGGTAGAAGGTCCGGATGATCTCGTCGCCGCCGCGCAGGCCGAGGGCGCGCAGGAAGACCGATGCCAGGAACTTCCGCTTGCGATCGATGCGCACGTAGAGCAGGTTCTTGGTGTCGTACTCGAACTCCACCCACGAGCCGCGATACGGGATGATCTGCGCGACGTAGAGGTTCTTGTCTTCCGAGTGGAAGAACGCGCCCGGCGAGCGGTGCAGCTGCGAGACGATGACGCGCTCGGTGCCGTTGACGATGAACGTGCCGTTGTCCGTCATCAGCGGGATGTCGCCGAAGTAGACCTCCTGCTCCTTGATGTCGCGGATGGTCTTGACGCCAGTCTCCGGATCCTTGTTCCAGACCACCAGCCGGATCGTCACCTTCAGCGGCACGGCGTAGGTCATGCCGCGCTCCTGGCACTCGTCGACGTCGTACTTCAGCTTCAGCGCGACGCTGTGGCCGCAGATGTCGCAGACGTCGCCGCGCGCCTGGTTGCCGGTGCCGCACTTCGGGCACAGGACGTCCCGGTCGCCATAGGGGTCGCAGATCAGCGTGTGACCGCAGCTCTTGCACGGCTTGCGGAGGTGGTGCAGGCCCTGCAGCTTGCCGCACTTACACTCCCAGTTGCCGATCGAGTACTCGATGAACTCGAGCGACGAGTTCTCGCGGAAGTCGCTGATCGGGAACACCGACTTGAACACCGACTGCAGGCCCTGGTCCTCGCGCTCCGAGGGCAGGCGGTTCATCTGCAGAAAGCGTTCGTAGCTCTTCCGCTGGATCTCGATCAGGTTCGGGATCGGGACCGTCGTCTTGATCTTCGAGAAGTCCTTACGCTCGCGGTAAACGTTCTTAGGAAGGCTGTACATGCGTAGCTCGAGGTTCCCCGTAGGTGAAAAAACGTCCGGCGGACGCCGAGGGATCGCCCCCGGTGTCCGTCACCAACAACTTGCTGTCCGAGCGGGTCGAGCTACTTGACTTCGACCTTGGCGCCGGCTTCCTCGAACTTCTTCTTGATCGAAGCCGCTTCATCCTTGGAGACGCCTTCCTTGATCGGCTTGGGCGCGCCCTCAACGAGGTCCTTCGCTTCCTTGAGGCCGAGGCTGGTGACTTCGCGGACCACCTTGATGACGTTGATCTTGGCTGCACCGACGTCGGTCAAGGTGACGGTGAACTCGGTCTGCTCTTCCGCCGGAGCGGCGGCGCCGCCGCCGGCCGCCGCGCCGCCCATCGGCATTGCCATCGGCATTGCCGCTGCGGCCGACACGCCGAGCTCGGACTCCAGGGCCTTGACGAGCTGCGACAGCTCCATCACGCTGATGCCCTTGATGTAATCGATCACCTGCTGCTGGTTCACTTCGGCCATTGCTGTGCTCCCTTTAAAAAGCTCTCTATCGCTGTCAGGTCTACGGGCTGCGGGCTGCGGGCCAGAGCCGTAGCCCGTAGCCGGTCGCCCGTAAGCCCAAACAATTCTTCGCTACGCCCGCTTCTTCTCCGCCTGCACGAGCACGCTCATCAGGTCTCTCGGCACCGCGTTCAGCACGCGCACCAGGTTCACCATCGGCGCCTGGAGGAGGAAGAGGAGCTTCGCATACAGTTCCGGCTTGCCCGGCATGGTCGCCAGGGCCGCCACCTCGCTGCCCTTGATCGCCTGCCCCTGCACCACCGCCGCCTTGATCTGCAGCGTCGGCGCGTTCTTCATGAACGCGGTCAGCGTCTTCGCGAGCTGAACCGGGTCTTCCCTGGTGTAGGCCACTGCCGTCATGCCTTCGAAGTGCGATGACAGCGATTCGAACGAGGTGCCCTTCAGCGCGCGCCTGGCCAGCGAGTTCTTGACGACCTTGTAGGTGGCCTTCGCCTTGCGCAACTCGCTGCGCAGCTGGGTCACCTGGGGCACGTTGATGCCCTTGTAATCGATCAGGATCGCCACGTCGTGGCCGCCGAAGGCCCCTTCGAGCGATTGCAGTTCCGCGGTCTTGTCTGCTTTTGTGACAGCCATGGGTCAGTCGTCCCCTACTTCTTGGCAGCGGACGCTTCCAGGTGCGTCTCGTCGATCTTCACGCCCGGTCCCATTGTCGAGGACACGGTGATGCTCTTGAGATACTTGCCCTTGGCCGCCGCCGGCTTGGCCTTGACGATGCTGTCGATCAGCGCCGAAGCGTTGTCCACCAGGTTCTGCGGCGGGAACGAAATCTTGCCGACCGGCGCGTGCACGATGCCGGTCTTGTCGACGCGGAATTCCACCTTGCCGGCCTTGATCTCGTTGACCGCCTGCGTGACGTTCGGGGTCACAGTGCCGGTCTTCGGGTTGGGCATCAGGCCGCGCGGGCCGAGCACCTTGCCGAGCTTGCCGACCGCGCGCATCATGTCGGGGGTCGCCACCACCGCATCGAAGTCCTGCCAGCCGCCGTTGATCTTGTCGACCAGCTCTTCGCCGCCGACGTGATCGGCGCCGGCCGCCTCGGCTTCCTTCTGCTTGTCGGGGCCGGCAATGACCAGCACCTTCTTCGACTTGCCAAGGCCGTGCGGCAGGACCACCGTGCCGCGGACCATCTGGTCGGCATGCTTGGGGTCGACGCCGAGCCGAATCGACACGGCGACGGTCTCGTCGAACTTCGCGAACTTGATCTTCTGCACCAGCGGCAGCGCTTCGGAAATCAGGTACGGGCGGTTCTCCACCTGCCCTTTCGCCGTCGTGTACTTCTTGCCGTGAGTGCTCATGACACCACATCCAAACCCATCGAGCGCGCCGTGCCCGCCACGGTGCGCACCGCCGACTCCATCGAATCGCAGTTCAAGTCGGGCATCTTCTGCTTGGCGATCTCCTCGACCTGCTTCATCGTCACCGAGCCGACCTTGTTCTTGTTCGGCACCGCGGAGCCGACCGCGATGTTGGCGGCCTTCTTCAGCAGCACCGACGCCGGCGGCGTCTTGGTGATGAAGGTGTAGGAGCGGTCCGAGTAGATCGTCACCACCGCCGGGATGATCAGGCCGTCGTCCTTCGCGGTCTTCGCATTGAAGGCCTTGACGAAGTCCATGATGTTCACGCCGTGCGGACCGAGCGCGGTGCCGACCGGGGGCGCCGGCGTGGCCTTGCCGCCGGGAATCTGGAGCTTCACCATTGCCTGAACCTTTTTTGCCATTACTGTTTCTCAACCTGCAGGAAATCCAGTTCCACGGGCGTGGCGCGACCGAAGATCGTCACCATCACCTTCAACGTGTTCTTCTCGGGGTTCACGTCGTCCACCATGCCGTTGAAGCCGGTGAACGGCCCCTCGTTGATGCGGACCGTGTCACCCTTGTCGAACGAGTACTTCGGCTTCGGCTTTTCTGCGGCGGTCTTGACCTGCTCGAGGATCTGCTCGACTTCTTCCTTGCTGAGCGGCGTCGGCTTGGCGCCGGCGCCCACAAAGCCCGTGACCTTCGGCGTGTTCTTGACGACGTGCCACGCGTTGTCGGTCATGTGCATCTCGACCAGGATGTAGCCCGGGAAGAAGCGCTTCGACGACACCACCTTCCGGCCGCCGCGCATCTCGACCACGTCCTCGGTCGGGATCAGAATCTCGCCAATCTCGTCGGCCAGCGCGTACGCCGTCTTGCGCTCCGCGAGCGACTCGGCCACCTTCTTCTCGAAGCCCGAGTAGGTGTGGACGATGTACCAGTTCTTGGTGGCCACGTCGGTCATCACGCCGCTCCGAAGCGGTTGAACAGCCACTGCACCGCGTTGTTGATCAACAGATCGACGCCGAACAGGTAGAGGCCGAAGAACACCGACGTGAGAATCACGACGACGGTGGTGGCGTAGACCTCACGCTGCGAGGGCCACGTGACCCGCTTCATCTCGTTGCGAACGTCCCGCAGGAACTCGCCGGTGCGACCATACCAGCCCAGCGGCCCGGTGGTGCGCTCTCCGGATTGTTCGATCGCTTCGGTGCTCATCTCGTTCGTCCGTTCAATTCAACAACCAACCACCTGGGCAGTCCGGTTGGCCTGCCATCCGTAGCTCGCTTGCGTGTCCAGCGGAGCGAAGGATGGCAGGCCAGGAGGGAATCGAACCCCCAACCCCCGGTTTTGGAGACCGGTGCTCTGCCAATTGAGCTACTGGCCTACGCCTGCGCCGCTCGTCTGCACACCGGTCGCAGACTTACTTCTGCTCCTTGTGCGGTTGATGCTTCCGGCAGAATCGGCAGAACTTCTTCATCTCGATTCGCTCGGTGGTCTTCTTCTTGTTCTTCGTCGTGCTGTAGTTGCGGCGCTTGCACTCCCCGCACGCCAGCTGAATGATGTCGCGCATTGCAAAACCTCAAGGTCATCGGGCGAACAGGCGAACGGGCGAACAGGGATTCCTGTCCGCCCGCAGGCCCGGAGGCCCGACAGCCTGTTAGGCGATGATTTCCGTCACCGAACCCGCGCCGACCGTGCGGCCGCCTTCGCGAATCGCGAAGCGGGCGCCCTTTTCGAGTGCGACCGGGGCAATCAGCTCCACGCTGACGCTGGTGTTGTCGCCCGGCATGATCATCTCGACGCCTTCGTTGAGATTGAGCGTGCCGGTCACATCGGTCGTGCGGATGTAGAACTGTGGACGATAGCCGTTGAAGAACGGGGTGTGACGGCCGCCTTCATCCTTCGACAGCACGTAGACCTCGGCCTTGAACTTGGTGTGCGGCTTGATCGAGCCGGGCTTGGCCAGCACCTGGCCGCGCTCGACGTCGTCTTTTTCCACACCGCGCAGCAGCACGCCGACGTTGTCGCCCGCGACGCCCTCATCGAGCAGCTTGCGGAACATCTCCACGCCGGTGACGACCTTCTTCTCAGTGGGCTTGAAGCCGATGATCTCGATTTCCTCGCCAACCTTCACGCGGCCGCGCTCGATGCGGCCGGTCACCACGGTGCCGCGGCCCGAGATCGAGAACACGTCTTCGATCGGCATCAGGAACGGCTTGTCGACGTCGCGCTCCGGCAGCGGGATGTAGGTGTCCAGCGCTTCCATCAGCTTGGCGACCGACTCGACGCCCTCGGGATCGCCGTTCAGCGCCTTGAGCGCCGACACGCGAACCACCGGCACGTCGTCGCCGGGGAAGCCGTAGCCCTTGAGCAGCTCGCGGACTTCGAGTTCAACCAGGTCCACCAGCTCCTTGTCATCCACCGCGTCGACCTTGTTGAGGGCGACGACCAGGTACGGCACGTTCACCTGGCGGGCGAGCAGCACGTGCTCGCGCGTCTGCGGCATCGGACCGTCGATGCAGCTGACCACCAGGATCGCGCCGTCCATCTGCGCGGCGCCGGTGATCATGTTCTTGATGTAGTCGGCGTGGCCCGGGCAGTCGACGTGCGCGTAGTGCCGGTTCGCGGTGCTGTACTCGACGTGCGACGTGGCGATCGTCAAGATCTTCGTTTCGTCGCGGCGGCCCTGCGACTCGGACGCCTTGGCGACTTGGTCATAGGGGACGAACTTCGCCCAGCCCTTGTCCGACGAGACCTTGGTCAGCGCCGCGGTGAGCGTGGTTTTGCCGTGGTCAATGTGACCAATGGTGCCAACGTTGACATGGGGTTTGGAACGATCGAATTTCTCTTTCGACATGACTCGCCTTCGCTCGCTTCGTTAAATCGACGGCAGCCCCTTGCTGTCGTCGGATGTTGAGAACCCTTGCCCATCGAGCCGCAGTTGGCTTGCCAACCGTTGCTCGCACCGAAATCATGCAGTCCACCTGCGCCTGACGTCAGAGCGAAAGTTGGAGCTGATGTCCGGGATTGAACCGGAGACCTCGTCCTTACCAAGGACGCGCTCTACCAACTGAGCTACATCAGCCTTCGCCTCGCTTGGACGCCTGGCTCGGCTGCGGCTGACACGTCAGCCCGCCTGCTCAGCGACACGACCTTTGCAACTCCTCTACCGGCGAGAGGCTGGCTTGCCAACCTTCGCTCGCGCAGCCAGCGAAGGTTGGAGCGGGAGACGGGGATCGAACCCGCGACCAACAGCTTGGAAGGCTGTGACTCTACCACTGAGTTACTCCCGCCTTCGTCCCTTCGGGACTTCGGGACTTCGGCGGGCATGCCCGCTGTCCCGTTTCCTCGCTACTCGCCCTGCCGAACCTCATTCCAAACGGACAATTGGGGAGTCAAGGATTCGAACCTTGGTAGCCACTGGGGCGACAGATTTACAGTCTGTTGCGATTGACCGCTCCGCCAACTCCCCAATTGTCTTTTTGGATTCGCCGCCTGTATCCCGCTTATCCGTGCTGCGCGCTCAAACTTGGAGCTGGCGAAGGGATTTGAACCCCCGACCGGCTGATTACAAATCAGCTGCTCTACCGGGCTGAGCTACGCCAGCCTAAGCAAAAGGGCAATTCTAGCACTAAGCGTGCCAGATTTACAAACGGAAGGGACACAACTCCTAACCTGTTCCGTGGTGTCAGCGTTGTCCGGCCCGTGCTGGGCACGGGCGGCTTCGCCATCGAAATCCGGGCTATTCCGGCTTTCTCCCACGGCTTCGGACCCGGCGTTGCCGTATCGCCTCATACAAGACGACGGCAGTCGCGACCGAAACATTGAGACTTCCCACGTGGCCAAGCATTGGAATGCCGACCACCTGGTCACACCGTTCCCTCACGAGCCGTCGCAGCCCGTGACCTTCAGCCCCCACGACGACGGCTGTTGGAAGGGTGAGATCCCATTCATAGTAAGCCATTTCCGCCCCGGCGTCGAGTCCTACCGTCCATACGCCGGCCTTCTTGAGGTCCTCCAGCGACCGGGCGATGTTCACCACGTCGGCGACCGGCACGTGATTCACCGCTCCTGCCGAGGCCTTGGCCGCGGCGCCATCCAACGCCGCCGCCCGGCGCGTCTGGCGGACCACCCCCGACCCGCCGCACGCGTCAACGGTCCTCAGAATGGCGCCGACGTTCTGCGGATCTTCCACCTCGTCCAGGACCACGATGAGCGGTGGGCCGTTCGCGGCGGCCGCGAGGTCTTCGAGCGTCGCCTCGGTCCGCCGTTCGACCTCGGCCACCACGCCTTGATGCACCCCGCGCTTCGAGGCGCGATCGAGCTCGTCGCGGGTCACGAACCGGACCCGCACCGAGTGGCTGGCCGCTTCTTGCAACAGCTTCTGCAGGCGATCGTCGGCGCGCTGCGCGACCCAGATCTCCCTGGCGCGCTTGGCCTGGATGGCGTCGAGGACCGGATTGATCCCGTAGATGATCAACGGGCCACCAGGCCGTCAGGAGCCACTACTTTTCCGATCGGTTCGATGCTCTTGATCATCTTGTCGTGCGGGAGCCTGCCGCTACTGTCCGCGCTTCACCAGTTCCGCCACGTCGTAGGCGCGGCCGTTGGCCACCACTTTCCTGACCTTGTAGGTGCTGGAAATATTCGCGAGCGGATCGCCGTCGATGGCAATCAGATCCGCCAGCTTCCCGGGCTCGATGGTGCCGCCGTCATACCCAAGCGCGATCGCCGGGTTGACCGTGGCGGTCTTCAGCGCATCGAACGTCGACATGCCGGCCATCACGTAGGACTTCAGTTCGCCGTGGAGGTTGATCCCGTTCGGCGTGTCGGTACCGGCGACCACAAGGCCGCCCGCCTTCATGACATCGAGCACCATCTTCCCGCTGCCGCCCCGGGGATCACCACCGCCGCCGGCGGCGGCGGTCACGGGCTGGGCGGCAACCTGCCGTTGAATCCACTGTGGATAGAGCCGGAAGCGCGGATCGTTCTTCAGCGCCAGATCGGCCTCGAACAACTCGCGCGTGCCGCCGCCGGAAATCATCGGGCAGAAGATGCGGCGGCTCTTGCCAAACAGCTGGACGACATCTTCATAGGCCGTTTGCAGCGTGGCCATCTTCGGCGAATAGCCACGGCGGCTGGTCGCCGCGGTGTGCTCGGTGTTGTCGACACCAACCATCGCGGCCGGAAAGATCTCATGCGTGGCGACCGGGAGGCCGATGCTGTGCGCGAATTCAACCATGCGCTTCTGCTGCACGTCCGGCAGCCGGACGTAGCTCTTGATCAAGTCATGCTCGAGGACTTTGGCGCGTTGCAACTCCATTTCGAACTGGCTGACGCTGGAGATCGCGATGCCCATCTTGTAGTAGACGCGATTCCACTCCATCAGGTAGCCGGTACCGTAGACGCGCGGACCGGGCCGCACGCCCGCTTCGTTGGCCTCGCGATCCTCGACCGCTTCGTAGGGCGTGTTTCCCGGACTGCGCACGGTGGTCACGCCAAACGACAGCCACGCACGTCCTTGCGAAGCGCCGAAGTCCTTCTGCAAATGCGAGTGGAACTCGGTCAGCCCCGGCATTACGGTCAGGTCTGACGCATCGACCACTTCGGCCTTCACATGGTTGGCCGCGGCGTGCGGCACCACCGACGTAATGCGGTTGCCGGTGACGATGATGTCGACGTGCGAGCGCAGCGTGGGCGACTTCATGTCGAGCAGCCGGCCGGCGTGCACCACCACGCGCGTCTTCGGAATCGCCGGCGTCCACGTCATGCTGAACGGCACGGTCCTGGTTTCGCCGCTCTCGATGTCGACAATGCGGAGTTGATCGAGCGACTGATACAGGATGTGCCGCGAGTCACCCTGCCAGCTTGGCGAGTGCGCACTGTCGGACGTGATGCGCCGCGGCGGTCCCAGCGGTTCGCCGCTCGCCGCGACCGGCCACACCGCCAGCACGCCTTCGTAGATCGCCGCCATCTTGCTGCCGTCGGGCGACCACACGGGTCCGGCGCCACCGCGTGAATCGATCGACAGCATCGGAATCGGGGCGTACCACTTCACGTCCCCGCCGGTCGCGGCGATCGTCTGCACCTGGTTGGTGCCCTCGCGGAACCGCACCGTCATCGGCGCGATGCCGGCGAGGGCGATGCGGGTGCCGTCGGCCGACCAGGTCGGCGTGCCGGGCTGCGGCAGCGACTCGTGAATCCGCCGGATGCGCCCTGATTCGATATCCAGAATCGACATCTCGGCGACGCGCCACATGCCGTCGACATTGAAGAACACGATCCGCCTGCCGTCCGGCGAGAACGAAGCGCCCTGCGGCTGCGTGGCGATGTTGGTCACCTTCTGACTCACACCCGTCTTGAAGTTGTGAATCCAGAGCTGCAGGTGCGCGCTGTCCTTATCCGACGAATAGACGAGCGAACTGCCGTCGGGCGACCACGACGGATCGGTGTCGAGCGCCGCGTCCTTGGTCAGGTTGACCGGGGAACCGCCGGCGGCCGGCATCACGTAAATGTCGCCCACCGCCGCGAACGCGATCCGCGTCCCATCGGGTGAGATCACCGGCCGGACGATGCCGAGCGTCTTGCGCGGTGTCGCAGACGTGAAGTCGCGCCGCTTGCGCGCATACTCGGGATGGATCACCGGCATCGTGGCGGTGAACTCCACCGTTTGCAGGGGCAGGCCGGAGACCGAGCGGCGCCGGATCTTGCCGTCCGACACATACAGGTATTCCGACGAAGACGCCCAGGACGCCCGAAAGGCGAACACGTTCTCGCTGTCGGTGACGGCCTGACCATCAATCTCGTACCGCGTCTGCTGTCCCTGCGTGACGTGGTACAACAGCTGCCCGGCCGGCCCCCAGGATGGCGCATCGACACGCGCACCCGTGACGCTGCGCAGGCGGCGATCGTCCAGCGTTCGGACATTCATGGCCCAGAGCGATTCGTAGTTGTCGCGCGACGTGGCGAACACGATTTCACTGTCATCCGGCGACCAGCTGGGCATGAACTCTTCGCTGGCATGCTTGGTAATCTGCTTCAGTTCGTTGCTGCGCAGGTCGAGCGTCCAGATGTTGTAGTCGCTCCCCATCGCGTTGCCGCGATCGGACGAGAAGGCGATCCGGGTGCCGTCATGGGAGAAGATCGGCTCGCGGTCGTCAAAGGTGCCCCATGTCAGCTTGCGCTGATTCGAGCCGTCGGGATTGATGGCCCAGATGTCGTAGCCGCCGTCGCGATACGCGAAGAACACGATCGTCCGCCCGTCCGGCGACCAGCGCGGCTGGCGCGCGTCGTTGAACACATCGGTAATGCGTTTCATGGCGCCGCCCGTGGCCGGCATCAGCCAGATGCTGCCCTGCATATCGGTCGCGATGGTGCGGCCGTCGGGGGCAATCGCCGCCGACATCGACGTGCCTTCACTCACCGTCACGTCGACTGGCGCCGCAACCGGCGGCGCGGCCGCGCGGCGAACAGCAGGCGGCTGCTGCGCCTGCCCAGCCAGGCCGGCAACCAGGGCGGAGAGCGTGAACGACATGAACTGGCGCGTCATGGCGCGAATCTTATCCCGAACCGCCCAGCTGCGCCGGCGACGGTCCGTCGGGTGTACAAGGGAGCAGGCTGAGGACCACCCTGACAATACTCCAGGCCTGACGCTGCCGGCACGGCAGAGCAAAGAGTGAGCAAAATCCGCACGGGGGTCGTTGCCATCACCGCTCGTTGCTTGATGTTCGTCCTGGTCGCGTCGGCGCCGGCGCTCGCCCAGGAGGCCGCCATCCTCGGCTCCGCGGTTGACGGCACGAAAGCCGCCGTGCCAGGCGTCACCATGACCGCCACCGCCACCATGATCGATACCGGACGCGCGGCGGTGGCCGTCACCGACGAGCGGGGCGAATACCGCCTTCGCCACCTGGCGCCTGGCCGCTAATCCGTCCAAGCCGAATTGTCAGGGTTCACCACCGTCGTCGTGCCCGAGGTCGAATTGCTGGTCGGTCAAAATCATTCGCTGCCGCTGATGATGCAAGTGGCGGCGCTGCCTGAAACATTGACCGTGAACGGCGGCATTCGCTGGGATGCCGATGGAGGGGCGCTCGATCCGCCGCACATCACGACCAAGGGCTCGTTCAATCCGGCGGGCGGCGCGCCGTAGCCTGATATCGATCTGGGACCTGGCGATCTGCTCTACCCCGGCGACCTCCGTGACCTGGCGCCGCGTGGCGCCGCGTGGCGGCTTCACCTGGAACGCGGGTGGGAAAGGCACGCTGGTCGTGCGCGGCGGCAGCAGGCTGTACTACAGCATCCCCGATTCGAACACCACCTTCAGCATTCAGTCGTTCAACGGCCCGATCAGCCGCTGGTCGATCGCCTGCGCGAGGGAGGCTACCGGGTGATTCACGCCGGCCACCCTCCTGGACGGGCGCGATCACTGCCAGCTGTTTGAAGACTGCGACGGGCACTACAACGGCCGCGGTTATGCCGTGACCGCCGATATTGTCGCCTCGTCGATTACCGACGTCCTGCCACCGCGGCAGCGCGTTCCCGGCAACCCATGACGGGCGCAAGCCCGGACGCGGCGCCGAGATCTGCGGCGGTGTCGATGGCCGGCACGATCAAGTCGAGCTCCGGCCCGACGTGTGCCCCGGTGAGGATCACGCGGATCGGGTGAAACAGGTTCTTGCCCTTCAGGCCGGTGCGATCCTTCACGCGATTCGCCACCACGCGGAATTGTTCTGTGGCCGTCATGCGAGGCGCCGCGGCCAGCTCCTCGGCCAGCGCGGTCACGAGCGCCGGTTCGATCGCCTCGGTCGTCACGTCCTGCCGGAAGACCGACTCCAGTCGATCGGCCAGCTGCGGCAGACGATCGACCGACTGCGCCATCGCGGGCAGCACCGCGACCAGCCAGTGTCGGGCCGCTGCCGACAAGTCGCCGACGATCTGTCCGCGGTCGCGCAGGAATCGCTCGGCGAGCGTGGCCAGGCGCGCCGGCTCACACGCCTTCAGGTAATGGCGATTCACCCAGGCCAGCTTGTCCTCGTCGAACACTCCGGAGGCGTGCGATACGTTCTCGAGGCGGAAGCGGCGCGCGAGCTCGTCCGCTGGCAGGAGCTCTTCGTTCTGTCCTGGCGACCACCCGATCAGCGCGAGGTAGTTGACGAGCGCTTCCGGCAGGTAGCCCTTGTCGCGGAACTCCTTGACGGACGTGGCGCCATGCCGCTTCGACAACGGCGCGTGATCGGGCCCCATCACCAACGACAGGTGCGCAAAGCGCGGCTGCTGGTAGTCGAACGCTTCGTACAACAGGATCTGCCGAGGGGTATTCGAAATGTGATCCTCGCCGCGGATGACATGCGTCACCTTCATCAACGCGTCATCAATCACCACCGCGTAGTTGTAGGCGGGAATGCCGTCGGAGCGCACCAGCACCGGGTCGCCGATGACGTCGGTGTGAAACGTGACGTCGCCGCGGACGATGTCGTTGAAGGTGACGTTGCGGCCTTCGGGCACGCGGAGGCGGACCACCGCCCGTTCGCCGCCGGCTTTCCGGCGGCGGGCCTCCTCGAGCGGGATGTTCCGGCACGTCCCGGCATACTTCGGCGGCAGGCCGGCGGCAAGCTGCGACTGGCGATGCGCGTCCAGTGTGGCTTCGGCACAGAAGCAGTAGTAGCCCTTGCCCTCGGTCAGCAGCCGATTCATGTGATCGACATAGGACCGCATGCGCTCGGTCTGGCGGTAGGGCGGAAACGGGCCGCCGACCTCCACGCCCTCATCCCACTGCAGCCCCATCCAGCGCAGGTCTTCGAGAATGGCCTGCTCGGACGCCTTGGTCGAGCGTTCGAAGTCGGTGTCTTCGATACGCAGAATGAAGGTGCCCTGCTGCCCGCGGGCCAGCAACCAGTTGAACAAGGCCGTTCTGGCGTTGCCGACGTGCAATTGGCCGGTTGGTGACGGCGCGAAACGAACTCTCATTAGCAGCATCGGATCTTACCAGCTATGTCGTATGCTTCCCGTGACCTGGAGGGTCAATACATGAAACGAATCATCCTTGTAGGCGGTGGCGCCCTGGCCCTGACGGCAGGTGTGCTGGCACAAACCCCGGCGGGCAACTTCGATGCGTCTTTGGCGGCCGCACCGGCCAACATGCGTGACGGCGCGATGGTGATCAAGTGGAAGGCCGACGGGACGTACGACACGCTGCGTCCCGGCACCAACCGGCTGATGTGCTACGACCAGGCGGGCGACGCCGGCGAGCAGCCGGTCTCGTCGCAGTGCACCAGCATCGGCAATCTCGAACGCGTCAAGCAGAACAAGATCTACGAAGCGAAGATTGCCGATCGGAAGGAGCGCGAAGCGGCGTTTACGGAAATGGAAAAGGCCGGCACCCGCGTGAAGCCGGAATTCGGCTCGGTGTTCTACACCAGGCAGGGCAAGGACGCGGCGACCGCGCGGCTCCACGTCACCATCGCGGTGCCGAACGCGACCACCGCAACGATTGGCTTACCCGACAACAACAAGATGGGCGGCGCGTGGATCATGGGCGCGGGCACGACCGGCGCGCACATCATGACGCCGGGGTCCTAGGACTTCTGCAGCAGCGCCACCGCGTGGCACGCCATTGATTCACCGCGTCCCATGCTGTCGACGCCTTCGTTGGTTTTGCCCTTGATGCTGACGGCGCTCAAGTCGACCTCGAGCGCCGCAGCCAGCTTCGCGCGCATCGCGTCGAGATAGGGCAGCAGCTTCGGCCGCTGCGCGATCACCGTCACATCCACGTTCGACACGCGATAGCCCGCGCCGTGGACTTTCGCGACCGCGGCGGTCAGCAGCGCGATGCTGTCGGCGTCCTTCCACGTCGCATCCGTGTCTGGGAACATGCGGCCGATGTCGCCGGCGCCGGCGGCGCCGAGAATCGCATCGGTGACCGCGTGGCACACGATGTCGGCGTCTGAATGGCCGCTCAAGCCGAGCGCGAAGTCGATACGTACGCCTGCCAGGATCAGCGGCCGGCCCGCGACCAGCGTGTGGAGATCGTAGCCGTTGCCAATTCGCACGTGTGGCGTCCGCGGACCGGCCGCCTGAGCGGCGGCCAAATCATCTGGGGTGGTGATCTTGATGTTGCGCCGATCGCCCTCGACGACGTGAACCGGCATGCCCAGGCGCTCGACCAGCATCGCCTCGTCGGTCGCGTCTACGTCCCTGCCTTCGCCGAGGGCCCGCGCCAGCACGTCGCGCCGGAACGCCTGCGGCGTCTGGGCCAGGAACACTGTGTCCCGCGGGATGGTGCCGCGAATCAGCCGCGAGCCGTCGGCGTTGGCCTCACCGGTGTGCTTCACGGTGTCGCGCGTGGCAATGGCGGCGATGGCCGCGCCGTACGCCTTCGCGCCGTCGATCACGCGGCCAATCACCGCTGCGGTCACGAACGGCCGGGCGGCATCGTGAATCAGGATCACGTCGGACTGCGTCGAGGTCTTCGCAAACGCGTTGGCCACCGAATCCTGCCGGCGCGCGCCACCGGTCGTGAAGACGATCGGCCTGGCGATTGCCGCGCGCAGCCGCGTCGATTCAGCGTCGAGGCGATCCTCGGGCAGCGCCACCACGATCTCGTTGATGCGCGCGTGGTCGGCCAGCGCGGCCACGCTCAGTTCGAGAATCGATCGGCCGCCGATGTCGAGAAACTGCTTCGGCCGATCGGCGCCAAGGCGCAGTCCCCGGCCGCCGGCGGCAACGATCGCGGCGACGTGCATATCAGACACCGAAGAGTATCACCCCGCGTTTGTAACGGGGACTGACCCCACCACCACCCGATTCGCGGCAATTTTTGCCACACGACGCAGAAATTGCGACAAAATGCGGGGTTGAGGGGTCAGTCCCCGTTACAACATGCGTGACGCCGTCATCGTTGCGAGCAGCAGGACGCCGCTCGCCAAGTCCCACCGCGGATCGTTCAACATCACCCGGCCAGACGATCTGGCCGCGCACTGCATCACCGACGTCCTGCGGAAAGCGCCTGGGGTTGCGCCGGCGGATGTCGAGGAAGTCATTCTCGGTTGCGGCCAGCCGCACGGACCGCAGGGACATAATGTCGCCCGGGTGGCGGCACTGCGCGCCGGGCTGCCGATCACGACCGCGGGGCTGACGGTCAACCGCTTCTGCAACTCGGGGCTGCAGGCGATTGCACAGGCGGCCCACATGATCCTGCTCGAGGGCGCCGAGGTCGTGATTGGCGGCGGCGTCGAGTCGATCACGATGATGCAGCGCGACAACTCCCCGAACCCGGTCGTCAAGGAACAGCATCCCGGCCTCTACCTGGTGATGGGTGATACCGCGGAGGTCGTCGCCAAGCGCTACAATCTCTCGCGGCTCGCGCAGGACGAGTACTCGCTGATCAGCCAGCAACGTGTTGCCCAGGCGCAGCAGAGCGGATTTTTCGCGGGCGAGATTGCGCCGATCCAGGTGCGGCGCGCCATCCTCGACAAGAAGACCGGCGAGAAGGTCAGCGAACAGGACGCGCGCGTTGAGCGCGACGAGTGCAACCGCGCTGACACCACGCTCGAAGGACTGCAGAAGCTGGCGCCGGTATTCGACACCACGAGCGGCCACGGGAGTGTCACCGCCGGTAATTCGTCACAACTGTCGGACGGCGCGTCAGCGACGCTGGTAATGTCGAGCGATCGCGCGAAGGCGCTCGGACTCACACCGCTGCTGGTATTCCGCGGCTACGCGGTCGCCGGCTGCGAGCCTGATGAAATGGGCATCGGCCCGGTCTACGCCGTGCCGAAGCTTTTGAAGAAGCACGGTTTGAAGGCCGACGATATCGATGTGTGGGAATTGAACGAAGCGTTCGCGTCGCAGGTGATCTACTGCCGCGACAAGATCGGCATCCCGATGGATCGCCTGAACCCCAACGGCGGCTCGATCGCGATCGGTCACCCGTTCGGCATGACCGGTTCGCGACTGGTCGGCACCATCGCCAACCAGATGCAGCGCACCAACGCGCGCTACGGCGTCGTCACGATGTGCGTCGGCGGTGGCCAGGGCGCTGCGGCGCTCTTCGAGCGCGCGTGAGCGGCAGGTGCCGCCGCTGGCCGGCTAGTTGAACGACTTCCCTTCGGCGGCCAGCTTCTCCAGCAGCGCTGCGGGCTGCCAGTAGTCGCCACACTGCTCGCGATACTGCTTCACCCGCGCCAGCACGGTCGGCAACCCAATCGCATCGGCATAGAACATCGGCCCGCCGACGTGGCGTGGATACCCAAAGCCGTAGCAGTAGACCGCATCGATGTCGCTGGCGCGGGTCGCATAGCCCTCTTCAAGGACACGCGCGCCCTCATTCGCAAGCGCGGTCATGATGCGCGCGATGATCTCTTCGTCCTTGACGGCGCGGCGTGTGATGCCGCGCGTGGCGGCCTCTTCGGCCGCGATTTGATCGACCAGCGGATCGTGGATGCGATTGCGGCTGCCCGCCTCGTACTTGTACCAACCCGCGCCGGTCTTCTGCCCGTAACGGCCCATCTCGTACAGGCGATCGGGCACCGCTGATTGCGGGCCCTCCGCACGCGTTTTGCCGATCGACTTCAGGAACTGCCGAATGCGCCAGCCGACGTCGATACCGGCGATGTCCTGCATGCCGAACGGACCGACCGGCATGCCGAACTCGGTCATGGCGTTGTCGATCTGCGGCACGGTGGCGCCTTCTTCGAGCAACAGCAGCGCCTCACGCATGTAATACGCGAGCATCCGGTTGGCGACGAACGCGAAACAGTTGCCGACCACGACGCCAACCTTGCCGAGCCGCTTGGCAAGCGCGAGCGACGTGGCGATCGCCTCCTTGCTGGTTTCCTTGCCGCGGACGATCTCCAGCAGCTTCATCACGTTAGCCGGCGAGAAGAAGTGATGCCCAATCACCTGCCGCGGGCGCCCGCTGGCCTTCGCAAACTCGTCGATGTCGAGCGTCGAGGTGTTCGACGCCAGGATGGACGACGGCCTGGTGATGCGGCCGAGGTCCGCGAAGATCTGCTTCTTGAGGTTCATGTCCTCGAACGCCGCCTCGACGACGATGTCGACGTGCTCGAAGCCGTCGTAGGCCGTCGTCGGCGTGATCAGCGACAGCGTTCTGGCCATCGCCTCGGCGGTCATCTTGCCTTTCGCGACCGTGGACTCGTAGTTCTTCCGAATGGTCGCCATGCCCTTCAAGACCGCCGCATCGTCCACGTCTTTGAGGAGCACCGGGATGCCGGCATTGGCATAGGCCATGGCGATGCCGCCGCCCATCGTTCCCGCGCCAATCACCGCCGCCCGCTCGATCTTCGTCACCGGCGTGTCCTTCGGCACGTCCGGCACCTTCGCGGCCTCGCGGTCGGCAAAGAACATGTGCCGCAGCGCGCGGGACTCGTGAGACATCACGCAGTCGGCGAACAGTTCGCGCTCGCGCAGGGAGCCGCCCTCGAAGTCGAGCGTGAACGCGCCCTCAATGGCATCAACCGCCGTGAACGGCGCCTTCACTCCGCGAGCCGTCTTCGCAAGTGCCGCCCGGGCCGCCGCGCAGGCCGCGATTCCGGCGTCACGACTGGCGATCCTCTCTGAGCGCTCGCGCGTTTTCCTGATGGCTCCGACCTTCGACTGTGCGAATGCGATCGCATCGTCACGCAGGCTGGGACCGGTGATCTGATCGACAATGCCGGCGGCCAGTGCCTGCTGGGCCGCCACCGGCTTGCCCGCCGTGCACATGTCGATCGCCATCGCGGCGCCGCACAAGCGCGGCAGCCGCTGCGTGCCGCCGGCGCCCGGAATGATGCCGAGCAGTACCTCCGGCTGCCCGACCTTCGCGTCCGGCGCCATCACCCGGTAGTGGAATGACATCGCCACTTCGAGGCCGCCGCCGAGCGCGGTGCCATGAATCGCCGCGACCGTCGGCTTGGTGGCATCTTCGATGCGCATCAGGCGCGCGTGGATGCTCTCCGAACGCTCGAGCGACTGCTCGCGGTTCTTGATGGTGGCGAAAATCCTGATGTCGGCGCCGGCGATGAAGGTGGAACCCGAGCCGATCAGCACGATCGCGTCGATGCCGGCGTCGGCGCATCCGCGCGCGACCGCCGCCTCGATGGCTTCCGGCACGCCGGGCCCGAGCGCATTGACCGGAGGGTTGTCGACCGTGAGGACCGCCACGCGGTCCCGGACTTCGTAACGAATCAGTTCAGGCATGTCAGTCGATGTTGGGAAGCTTGAGCGGCAGGAACTTGCCGCCGACAATGTGTGCGGCAATCGTGGTCTGGCGCAAATGCCCCTGTGGGCTGACGCCGTACAACTCGGACGGCTTGAACTCGTCCGGCAAGGTCGATGCGGCCTCGTCGGCCTTGGCGTGAATCGCCTTGGCGTCGGTGGTGGTGCCGGCCAGCTCCATCGCGCGCGCCAGGATACGCAGCGCACCGTAGGTCAGGCTGACTTCGCGCGGCGGGTCGCGATCTTCACCCTTCTTCTGCCGGTACTTCTCAACGAACCGCGCCGCGCGGAAGTCCGGATGATGCACCATCGGCATGACGCCGACGGCGTTCTCGAGCATCGCCATCGGCACCAGGGTATTCATCTCCTCGAATTTCGCCTGATCCATGACCACGAATCCACCGTTGAAACCCTGCTCGCGGGCGGCCTTGATCACCAGCGCGGTGGCTTGCGACGGCCCGCCGACGAACAGCACATCCGGCTTCTCCGACAGCGCCTTGCTGACCACGCTCGAGAAATCGGTGGTGGTGTTGTAGTCGATCTCGTTGTTGGTCAGCAGCGTGCCGCCCTTGCCTTCCCACACCGCCGAGAATCCCTTGGTCCACTGTTTCGCGTAGGCGTGAGCACCGGGGATGCGCCCGAGCCGCTTGCCGTGATTGGCCATCATGGTGTCCGCGAACGCCTCGAAGTAGATGACGTACTTCGGCGGAATCATCAGCGTCAGCGGGTTGCCGTTCTCGACCACCTGGGGTTCGCTCGTGTAGGCGCCGACGATGAAGGGCGGGTTCGTGGCGTTGAAGCCCTGAATCGCCAGAATGCCGCCGCTGTGCGGGCAGAAGACGACCGGCGAACCGTACTGATGGACCAGGCGTTTGGCGTTGGTGGCCGACTCGTTCGGAAAGTAGCGATCGTCGAGCGGCTGCACGGTGAAGGTCACCTTGTTGCCGTTGACGGTGATGCCGCCGCTGTCGTTGATGTCGGCGATCGCCATCTCGATGCCGTCGAGCACGTTGCGCCCGTAGAGCGCGGCGCCGCCGCTCAACGGACCGGTGAACCCAATCGTGACCGTCTCAGGGCCACCGTCATTCGTCGCGGCGCACCCGGACACGAGGGCCGCGACGACAATGGCGGCGAGAGTTCTGATGTGCATGTAAGCCCCTAAGCCTTGCGCCCGTAAGCCCTACGCCCCTACGCCCCCATGTACGCCCGACGGACCTCGTCGTGCTGCATCAGTTCGGCCGCGGGACCATGGAGCACGAGGCGACCGCCTTCGAGCACGTAGCCGCGGTGCGCGATCTCGAGCGCGGCGTAGGCATTCTGTTCCGACAGCAGCACCATTGTACCGGTGCGATTGATGGCCGCAACCGCCTCGAGCACCTGCGCCACGACCTTCGGCGCGAGGCTGACCGACGGTTCATCGAGCAGCAGAATCTTTGGCTCGGCCATCAGCGCCCTGCCGACCGAGACCATCTGCTGCTGGCCACCGCTCAACGCGCCCGCGGGATCGTTCATCCGGCCCGACAGCGGCGGGAACAACTCCAGCACCCTCGCCAGGCGCCGTTGGATCTCGGCCTTGTCGTGGCAGCGATAGGCGCCGAGCCGGAGGTTGGTCCCGACCGACAGCTCAGGAAACAGCTTGCGTCCTTCCGGACAATGCGACAGACCGGAATCGACAATCGCGCGCGGGCTCAACGACGACAGCTCCTGGCCCGCCCACTCAATGCGCGAGCCGCGGTCCGCCGGCGTCAGGCCGCTGACGGCGCGGAAGATCGTCGTCTTGCCGGCGCCATTGGCGCCAAGCAGCACGACCAGCTCGCCGGGACGGACTTCGAAGGAGACCTCCCGAACAGCCTGGAAGCTGCCGTACGACACGGTGAGGGCCGACACCTTCAGCATCAGTGGCGCCCCAGGTAGGCATCCAGCACAGCCGGATCGGTGCGAATCTCATCCGGCGTGCCCTGCGCGATCTTCCTGCCGTAGTCGAGCACCATGATGCGCTGGCACAACTGCATCACCACCTGCATCTGGTGCTCGATCAGCAGCACGGTGACGCCGGCGGCGGCAATCTCTTCGATCAGGCTGATCAGACCACGCGTCTGCTCGGCGTTGATGCCTGCTGACGGCTCATCCAGCAGCAGCAGGCGCGGCTTCGCGACCAGCGCGAGCGCGATCGCCAGGCGCTTCTGCTGCTCCTGCGTGAGATCCTGGGCACGGCGCCCGGCGAAGGCGTCCAGCCCGACGAACGCGAGCGCGTCACGAGACGCGGCGCGGGCCTCACCTTCTTCTCGCGTCAAGCGGCCCGTCCGCAACAGCGCGTCGAGCACCCCCGACTTGGTGCGCTGGCGATAACCCACCAGGACGTTGTCGACAGCCGTGGCATCCGCAAACAACGTCGTGGCCTGGAACGTGCGCGCTACGCCAAGACGCGCGACCTGATGCGCAGCCAGAGCGGTGACGTCGCGTCCATCGAACAGGATGCGGCCGCTCGAGGCCGGCAGCGCACGGCTGATCAAATTGAAGAACGTGGTCTTGCCGGCGCCGTTCGGGCCGATGATGCCGGTAATCGATCCCGATGCGACCGAGAAGTCCACGCGGTCCACGGCGCGCAGGCCGCCGAACGATTTGCTGAGCTGATGCGCCTCGACCAGCATCATGACGGCTTGACCTCGCTCACGCGCTGCCGCATCAGCGATCGCGCCGCGCCCGCCAGGCCGGCCGGCATGAAGAGGATCAGCAGCACCAGCGCCAGGCCGAAGATGATCATCTGGTAGTGCTGCAGGACGGCGAGCACCTGCGACAGCCCATAGACAATGAACGTGCCGGCCACCGGACCGGCGAGCGAGCCGATGCCGCCGACCATGACGTAGAGCAGCGTGTTGAACGTCATTTCGACGTTGGCCGACTCCGGCCCTAGAAAGCCGATGAAGCCGGCAAACAATCCGCCGGCCAATCCGGCGAGCGAGGCCGAGATCGTGAAGGCCAGCCGTTTGGCCGCCATCACGTCCACCCCGACCGCAGCCGCCAGCGGTTCACTTTCGCGCACCGCCATCAGCGTGCGGCCGACCGGCGATCGCACCAGCCGTGAAATCGCGAGCACGGTGATCACGAGGAAGAACAGCGCCAGGTACGATCGGGCGAGGGTCGAGTCGAAGCTGATCGGCCCGATGGGCCCAGGCCCGGGAATGCCGATCACCCCGATGTGGCCGCGCGTCAGCGACTCCCACTTCTGGATCACCAGGTGGATGATGATCCCGACCGCCATGGTGAAGATCGCGAAGTAATGACCCTTGCTGCGCAGGCAGATCGAACCGATCGCATAGCCCGACACCGCGCAGAGCGCGACACCGGCGGGCAGGCCGATCCAGAACGAGATACCGGCCTTGGTCGCGAGCAGCGCGAGCGCATAGGCACCGATGCCGAAGAATCCGGAATGGGCCAGCGACAGCTGGCCGGCGAGCCCGAGAATGACGTTGAGGCCGCACGCCGAGATTGCGAACACGTATCCCTGCGTCAGGATCTGCAGGTAGTACTCGTTGGGCAACAGCAACGGCACGATCACGGCGGCGAGCAGCGCGGCCCACGGCAACAGGTGCATCGTCACACCGCTGCCTTGAACAGGCCCGCCGGCCTGAACGTGAAGACCAGCGCCAGCACGACAAAGGCAATCAAATCCTGGTAGGTGGCCGACACGTAGGTGCCGCCAAGGCTTTCCGCCAGCGCCAGCAGGTAGCCGCCGATCAACGCACCGGTGACGCTGCCCATGCCGCCGAGCACGACGATGACGAACGCCTTCAAGGTCACGACCGTGCCCATCGCGGGATAGACCAGGCTGATCGGCGCGATCAATGCGCCGGCAACGGCGGCCAGCGCCGCCGAAATCGCAAACGTGGCCATCGCCACGCGGCCGGTGTCGATGCCGACCAGCAGCGCCGCTTCCGGATTCTGCGCCGTCGCGCGAATCGCCGCGCCCGCCGTGGTGCGCGTCAGGAATACCAGCAGCGCCATCATCGACGCCGCCGCGGCCCCCAGCAGAATCAGACGATGCGCGGCGACCGGCAGGCCGAACAACGACACGATTCCGCCGTAGGGCGTATCGGTGTGACGGAATTCCGGACCCCAGATGTTCTGCGCCACGGCCTCGAGCAGCAGCATCACACCGAGCGCCGCGATCATCGAGTTCAGCGGGGGCGCGTGGCGCAGCGGTCGAAACACGCTCCGCTCGAGCACCGCGCCGGCGATGGCGAGCGTGACCACCGCGATGGCCATCGCGATCCAGTAGTGAACGCCGGCTCGCATCACCAGCGCGTACGACAGGTAGGCGCCGAACATGAACAACTGGCCATGGGCGAAATTCGGCACGTTCATGGTGCCGTAGATCAAGGTCAGGCCGAGCGCGACCAGGCTGTAGACGCTGCCGGTCACGAGCCCGTTGAGAATCTGCTGCGCGAAGAGTTCCATCGGCTAGTGGTAGTAGCGAACGAGCCACTCCGCCGCACAGCACGGCTTCTCCGAGCCGTCACGCTCGATGACGATGCGCCATGTCGCCTGCACGCCACCGTCGACGTCGTCCACGGCCAGCAACGTGCAACGGCCGCGGACCCGCGATCCGCACGGCAGCGGCGCAGGGAACCTGACCTTGTTGAGACCGTAATTGACGCCCATCCGCGCGCCGTCGATGGCGCCGGCGGCGTCACGCAGCAGCCGGCTGGCGAGAGCGAGCGTGTAGAACCCGTGCGCAATCGTGCCGCCGTACTGCGAGTCGCGCGCGGCGCGGTCGGAGTCGACGTGAATCCACTGGCGATCGCCGGTGATGTCGGCAAACGCCGTGACCTGCTCCTGCGTCACCTCGCGCCACGGCGACACCATCTCCCGTCCGATGACGTCGTTCAGCCGATCGACGGTCATAGCGGGTATCGTCCCGCCTCGATCACCGCATCGGCAATGCGGCGGCGGGCGGCAATGGTGTCGAAGGGACCGTGCCGCAATTCGGCAATCGCGCGCTCGACAGCGGTCGCCGCACCGGCGCCTGTAATGGCCGCCAGCGCGTTCTTGGCGGCGATGATCAGCCGATCGGACGCATCGGCGGCGAATACCGACACGATGTCGAGTGCGACGGCGGCGTATCCCCCACCGCGCGCCTGCATCTTCTCCGCACGCAGCATCGCGCTCTCGAGCGCGTAGACCTCGATCGCCAGATCGGCGATCCGGCTGACCACTTCCTGCTCGCCGCCCAGCGCCTTGCCGTATTTCCCCGCCGCCTGGGCCAGCGTGTGCAGGGTGACCCGTTTTGCGCCAGCGACCAATTGCCGCACCGTGGAACCGGTGTGATCCGCCGGCCCGATGCCCGAGGCCATCGCGGCGGTCACCGCGGCGCTTTTCGCGAGACGCGTACCGACAATCAGGCGGTTGATCTCGTTGGTGCCTTCGTAAATGCGCGTGATGCGCGCGTCACGATAGGCGCGCTCCGCCGGGAACTCGCGCGAATAGCCGTTGCCCCCGTAGACCTGCAGCGATTCGTCCACGACGTAGGCGAGCGCTTCACTGCTCCACACCTTGTTGATCGAACACTCGATGGCGAACTCTTCGATCTCCCTCAGCACTGCGGCGCCGTCGTTGGCATCGACGCAGCTCAACGCCTCATCGACCTCGCCCAGCGAACGGAACACCATCGCGTCGCCGACGAAGCAGCGCACCGACATCTCGGCGATCTTGTGCTTGATCATGCCGAAGCTGGCGATCGACTTGCCGAACTGCCTGCGGCCGACGGCATACTTCACGGCGCCGGTCAGCGCCTGCTTGGCGCCGCCGATGTTCCGCGTCCCGAGCTTTACGCGGCCGAGGTTCAGGATGTTGAATGCGACCTTGTGCCCTTCGCCGATGGTGCCCAGCACGTTCTCCACCGGCACCTTGACATCGTCAAACATCAACGCGGTCGTCGAGCTGCCGTCCAGGCCGAGCTTGTGTTCCTCGGCGCCGCTGATCACGCCCATGCCGCGCTCGACGATGAAGGCGGTGAAGTCCTTGCCGTCGACCTTGGCGAACACGGTGAAGATGTCGGCGAAGCCGCCGTTGGTGATCCACAGCTTCTGGCCGCGGAGGGTGTAGTGCCGGCCGTCGGCCGTCAGCGTCGCGGTGGTGCGCGCCGACAGCGCATCGGAGCCCGCTTCGGGCTCGGTCAACGCGAAGGCGCCGATCAGCTCGCCATTCGCCAGGCGGGGCAAATAGCGCTGCCGCTGATCGTCGTTGCCGAAATAGACGATCGGCAGCGTGCCGATGCTGGTGTGGGCGCCGAGCGAGCCGGCGAACGACGGCAACAGTCCGAGCTGTTCGCCGACGCACGCGGTGCTGACCTTGTCGAGGCCCAGGCCGCCGTAGGCTTCGGGAATCTCGAGGCGCGTGAAGTCGCGATCGGCCGCCTGCTTGATCAGCGCGCGGGTCAGCGGCCAATCCTTGGCGTAGATCTCCGCCGCTCGCGGCGCCACTTCGGTGCGCATGAACTCTTCGGCGGCACGGCCGAACAGCAGTTGTTCTTCCGACAGGTCTTCGCGCGTGAAGACGCCCGCCGGGGCGGTGTCGCTGACCAGAAAGCGGCCGTTCCCGGCCCGGGCTTCGAATTCAACGGTCATGGGGTGGCAACGATAGCATCGAGGTCCGCAATGCGACAACGCTCAATCGGTGTAAGCTCTTGTGCCTGTCCCGAGGATCCGTCCGCATGCGCCCTGTATCGGAACTCTTCACCCTCACCGGCCGCGTCGCCATTGTCACCGGCGGCTCGCGGGGTCTCGGCGAGGAAATGGCCGAAGGCCTGGCCGAAGCCGGCGCGTCGTTGATGCTGTGCGCCCGCCGCGAACAGTGGCTGACGCCCACCCTGGAGTCGTTCCGCACGCGCGGCTTCACGGTGGATGGCATGGTCTGCGACGTCTCGAACCCCGAGCAGGTGCAGGCGGTGGTCGATCGCACGATCGCCACCTACCGGCAGGTGGACATCCTCGTCAACAACGCGGGCGTGAGCTGGGGCGAGGCACCGGAGACCATGCCGCTCGACAAGTGGCAGAAGGTGATCGACATCAACCTGACCGGGGCGTTCCTGTTTTCGCAGGCGGCCGGCCGGGAGATGCTGAAGCGCCGCTATGGCCGGATCATCAACATCGCCTCGATTGCCGGCCTGCACGCCTCGACGACGGGCGCGCACTATGCGGGCTACGCCGCGAGCAAGGCCGGGCTGATGGGACTCACACGCGAACTGGCGGGCACGTGGGGGCGCCAGGGGATTCGCGTCAATGCGATCGCGCCGGGTTTCTTCCATTCCCGGCTCGCCGACCCGGCCATCGTCCACGCCGAACCGGGCATCAAGGCCACCAGTCCCATTCCACGCGTCGGCGATGCCGGCGAGTTGAAGGGCGTCGCCGTCTTCCTGGCGTCTGACGCCTCGAACTACATCACCGGGCAGACCATCGTGGTCGACGGCGGACGCACGATCGCCGGATGAAGACCGACTCTCCGACGCCGCTCAAGGCAGGGCGTCCCCGTCCGTGGCTGGAGCACTACGACTACTGGGTGCCGCGCCACGCCAACTATCCGCGACGCCCGTTGTACGAGATCCTCCGGCGGACCGCCGCTGAAAGCCGTGAGCTGACGGCGACGTCGTTCCTGGGCGCCGATCTGACGTTTGGCGAGCTGAAGGACGACGCCGATCGACTCGCGACGTCGCTCGCCCGGCTCGGCATCACCAAGGGCGATCGCATCGGCGTGATGCTGCCGAATTGCCCGCAGTATCCGATCGCGGTCTTCGCGATCCTGCGGCTCGGCGCCATCGTCGTCAACGTGAACCCGGCCTACACGCCGCCTGAGGTCGCCTTCATCACGCGCGACTCCGGTCTGCGTCTGCTGATCACGCTCGACCGCCTGGTGCCGGCGGTCACGCCGCTCGCCGGAACGACGGCGCTGCAGACGATCGTCATCACGTCGCTGACCGAGTTTTCACCCGCAGCCAACGCGCCGGCAGCAATGGCCGGAACGCTCAGGTTTCAGGACCTGATCGCCGAATCGACGATCGACTTGCCACGCGTGGAGATCGATCCGGAAGAAGACCTTGCGGTCCTGCAGTACACCGGCGGCACGACCGGTGTGCCGAAGGCGGCGATGCTCACGCACTGCAACATCTTTGCCAACACCATCCAGACCGAGCTGTGGCATCACCGCAGCGTCGAGCGCGGCCGCGATCGGTTCCTGATGGTGATTCCGTATTTCCACATCTACGGCCTGACGGTCGGCATGATGCGTGGCGTGTGGCAAGGCGCGCAGCAGATCCTGATCCCGCAATACGACGTCGAGATGGTGCTGGCGGCGCTGCGCGACTACCAGCCGACCTACTTCCCCGCGGTGCCGACCATTTTCGTGTCCCTGCTCAACCATCCGAAGTTACGCGAGTTCCATCTCGATCGGGTGTGCACGTTCAACAGCGGATCCGCGCCGATCGCGATGGACGTGCTCGAGCAGTTCGAGCGCGCCATCAATGTGCCGCTCAACCAGGGATACGGCCTGTCGGAAGCATCGCCGGTCACGCATTCCACGCCGCACCTGGCAAAACGCCAGCCGGCCAGCATTGGCCTGCCGATGCCCGACACCGACGTCAAGATCGTCGATCTCGAGACCGGCATCCGCGAATTGCCGCTCGGCGAAGCCGGCGAGCTGTGCGTCTCGGGACCACAGGTCATGAAGGGCTACTGGAATCGTCCTGATGAAACGGCAATCGCGCTGCGGACCGATGCCGACGGAGTAGTGTGGCTGCACACCGGCGACGTCGCGCGCCTTGATGAAGACGGCTTCACCTACATCGTGCAGCGCAAGAAGGACATGATCATCGTGGACGGCTACAACGTCTATCCGTCTGACGTCGAGGCCGCGATCCACTCCCACCCCGCGGTCATGGAAGTGGCAGTGATCGGCGTGCCGCATGCCTACCACGGCGAGGTGGTGCGCGCCGCGGTGGTGCTGAAGCCGGGCCAGACGGTCACTCCCGCCGAGCTCGAGGCGCATTGCGCCAGCCGGCTGACCGAGTACAAGAGACCCCGCTCCATCGAGATCAGAGACAGCCTGCCGAAGACTGCGGTCGGCAAGGTGTTGTACACGAAGCTGCGTGAAGAGGCGGCCGCCCAGCATGTTTGAGCCCTCACCACAATCGCGCGAGCTGCGCGAGCGATTGATCGCGTTCTTCGATCGCTACATCGCTCCCAACGAGGCGTTGTTTCACGAACAGATCGCCCAGCAGCGATGGCAGGTGCCGCCAATCGTCGAGGAATTGAAGGTCAAGGCGCGCGCCGATGGGCTATGGAACCTGTTCCTTCCCGACAGCGAGCACGGCGCAGGACTCACCAACCTGGAATACGCGCCGCTGTGCGAAGTGATGGGACGATCGCCGGGCTTTGGCCCCGAGGTCTTCAACTGCTCCGCGCCGGATACCGGCAACATGGAGGTGCTCGCCCGCTATGGCACCAAGACGCAGCAGGATCAGTGGCTGACACCGCTGCTCGAGGGCCGTATCCGCTCGTGCTTTTCGATGACCGAGCCGGCGGTGGCATCCTCCGATGCCACCAACATCCGCTCCACGATCGTCCGCGACGGCGACGACTACGTGATCAACGGACACAAGTGGTGGATCTCCGGCGCCGGCGATCCCCGCTGCAAGATCTCCATCTTCATGGGCCTGAGCAATCCCGACGCGCCCACCCACCAGCGGCAGTCGATGATCCTCGTCCCGATGGATGCCAGGGGCGTGACCATCAAGCGGATGATGCACGTCTTCGGCTATGACGATGCGCCGCATGGGCATGCGGAGATCCTCTACGAGAACGTGCGCGTGCCGGCGGGCCACATGCTGCTGGGCGAAGGCCGCGGCTTCGAGATCGCGCAGGGACGGCTCGGGCCGGGGCGCATCCATCACTGCATGCGGCTGATTGGCGTGGCCGAGCGGGCGCTCGACACCATGCGCCAACGGGTCACGTCGCGCGTGGCGTTTGGCAAGACGCTGGCCGAACAGGGCACCATTCGCCGCGACATCGCGCAGTCGCGCATCGAGATCGATCAGGCCAGGCTGCTGACGCTGCGCGCGGCGCACTTGATGGATACCGTCGGCAACAAGGCGGCGCGCGCGGAGATTGCGATGATCAAGGTGGTGGCGCCGAACGTCGCGCTCGCCGTGCTCGATCGCGCCATTCAGGCGCATGGCGCGGCCGGCGTCAGCCAGGACACCTTCCTGGCGCACGCGTGGGCCGGCTCACGAACGCTTCGCCTCGCCGACGGACCCGATGAAGTACACCTGGAAGCGATCGCGAAGATTGAGTTGAAGAAAAGCTAGGAGCCCCAGGGTGGCGGCGGCGCATCGACCGGCTTCGTCAGGTCGAACTCGACCCGAAACAGCCGTCCAGGTCTCGACAACTCGTAGGCCAGCATCCTGCCCGGGTGAATCTCCATGGCCCAGGTGTTGGTGTTCGAGACCTCGCGCTTTTCACGCGTGAACAGCGCCTTCGACTCGTCGTCGACGGGAAACTCCTGGCGTGTCGAGGTCCCGGCGGCAACCGACTCGCCGCCGTACATCGTGAAGACGTCCGGGCTGCCGTCCTGGTGGCGATGGTCGTGCTTGAACCGCAGGCGGTCGCCGAGCCGCGTGATGACGAACGTGCGCGACCGATCCTCGCCGACGTGAAACGGCACCAGCGCGCGATCCGCCGTGCAGGTGCGGACATGGATCACCAGCCGCTGGCCTTCGAAGGCATCGTTGGGCTGCGCCGGCGTGTTGGCAACAATGCGGCCGGCGAAGGCCTTGCCGCACAGCGTCGACAGCGCATCGAAGAATCGTTCCGCCGGCGCCCGCCCGGCCTGCTCGACCATCGCCAGCGCCACCAGCAGTGTCAGTGTCTTGATCGTCATTCGAGTCTCCAGTCACGCGGTGGTCAGGGGGTTCGCCGCGATGTCCCACGCCCGTTCGGCGATCAGGCGCGTCGCGGCGCCACGTTGCAGGGCATAACTCGATGCGGCATTGCCTTGCAACCCGCGGGCGTAGACGCCCTGGAGGATGCTGGCCAGCCTGAACATTGAAAACGCCAGGTAGAAATTCCAGTTCGGCACGCCGTCACGACCGGTGCGCCGGCAATAGGCCGCGACGTACAACGCTTCATCGGGCATGCCGGCGCGTTCGGGATCGACATCTTCCTGTCGGCCCAGCGCTTCCGCCGGCAGGTGATACGTCAGACAGTTGTAGGCCAGATCCGCAAGCGGATGCCCGAGCGTTGACAGCTCCCAGTCGACGATCGCGACGATGCGCGGCTCGGTGGGATGAAACAGCAGATTCTCGACGCGGTAGTCGCCGTGCACGATCGCCGTTTCGTCGCCGGGCGGGATGTGCGCCGGCAGCCACTCCATCAGGCGATCGATCGCGGGAATCTCACCGGTCTTCGCGGCCACGTACTGCTGACTCCATCGACCAATCTGCCGCGCGTAGTAGTTGCCGGGCTTGCCGTAGTCGCTGAGGCCGACCGCGGCCACGTCAACGCGGTGCAGCCGCGCCAGCACGTCGGCCATGTCGTCGTACATCGCCGCACGGTCGGAGGCGGTGACACCCGGCAAGTGCGGCTGCCGGAACACCCGTCCCGCAACGCACGCCATCACGAAGAACGGCGTGCCGATCACGCGATCGTCATGGCACATCAGCCGGGTCGGCGGCACGGGCACCTGGCCGGCCAGCGCGGTCATCACCCGGTACTCGCGCTCAACGGCGTGCGCCGACGGCAGCAACTGGCCGGGGGGCTTCTTGCGCAACACGTAGTCGCCGCTGGCGGCATGCAGGAAATAGGTAGGGTTGGATTGTCCGCCCTCGAATTGGCGAATCTCGACTGGACCTCGAAAACCGGCGAGGTGATCCGCCAGGTAGCGCTCGAGCGACGACGCGTCGATCTCGTGACCCTTTCGAACGGTGGTGGTCTGTCTCAGGACCTCCGCGCTGCTCATCGCGGCTGAAATGTTACTATCCCGCGCATGAAGACGACAGAATGGGTAGGGGCAGCGGCGCTCGTCGTCGCGGTCAGCTGGCCAGCGGTCGAGTCACGTGCCGCCCTCGAGATTCGCACGTTGTCGTCGCGGCCCGACCTGGTCAGCGGCGGTGACACCTTGGTCGCCATCAAGGCGCCGGCCGGCACGCCTGCCGATCAACTGAGCGTCACGCTGAACGGCATGGACGTCACGCCGCGCTTCACGTTCGATGCCGCCAGCGGCGAGTTCCGCGGGTTGGTCGAGGGCCTGCGGCCCGGCCCGAATCGGCTGATGGCGACGACGCGAAAGCCGCGCGCCGAAGCCGGCCTCACGGTGACCAACCATGCGATCACCGGACCCATCCTGTCAGGCGCGCACATCACGCCGTATGAATGCGGCACCGAAGCCTCCGGCCTCGGGCCGGCGCTCGATGCCAACTGCTCCGCTCCCCGGAAGACGTGGCAGCTCTACCGATCGACGGACAACACCTTCAAGCTGCTCACCGCTCCGTCGGGTCCGCCTCCGGCGGACCTGGCGACCACGACCACCACCGACGGCAGGTCGGTGCCGTACATCGTCCGCGTGGAATCTGGTGTGATCAACCGCGCGATCTACCAGTTCGCGGTCCTCGACGACCTGGCGAGCTGGAATCGCAAGGTGGTGGTGTCGTTCGGCGGCAGCTCGGGCACGCAGTACATCCAGGGCGTGATGGCGCCGCCTCCGGGCGGGGGCGCGCTCAACCACCAGGCGCTGTCGAAGGGTTTCGGCTACCTGATTTCGTCGGAGCTCGTGAACGGCCGGCGCGGCAACGGCGTGCTGCAGGGCGAGACGCTGATGATGATCAAGGAGTACCTGATCGAGCGCTACGGTGTGCCGAAGTTCGTCATCGGCAGCGGCGGCTCCGGCGGCGCCATCCAGCAGCTGGTGATCACGCAGATGTATCCGGGACTGCTCGACGGGCTGATGCCAGGCCTGACTTTCCCGGATTCGAGTCTCCACACTATAGACAGCATCCTGCTGACCAACCTGTGGCCGAAGCTGGACAAGGCGGTGTGGACACAGGAGAAGATCACCGCCGTCGAAGGGTTCACACCGGGCACCGCACGGGCGTGGAACACCGCCTACGGCCGGCTGGGCGTGCCGACCAACGCCGCCGGTTGCGCGCTCGCCGACAAGACATTGGTGTTCGATCCGGTGACGAATCCCAAGGGCGCGCGGTGCACGACGCAGGACATTCGCGTCAACATCTACGGACGCGACCCCAAGACCGGCTGGGCGCGGCGGCCGACCGACAACGTCGGCATCCAGTACGGCCTCGGCGCCCTGAACGCCGGCCAGATTACCGTCGACGAATTTCTCGAGGTCAACGAGCAGGTCGGCGGCACCGACATCAACGGCCGGGTGGTCGCCGAGCGGACCGAGGGCGATCTCATCGCCCTGAAGAACATCTACGAGAGCGGCTTGAAGGCATCCTACAACGCCGCGCTCGGCCACGTGCCAATCATGATGTCGCGCATCTATACCGACAACCGCGGCGATATTCACGATCGCCAGCGAGACTTCGTGGTTCGAGCACGACTGGAGCGCGCCAACGGCCGCTCGGACAACTCGGTGATCTGGATTGGCTCGACGACGGCGGCCACCAACACGCTCGACACCATGAACGCGTGGCTCGACGCCATGGCGGCGGATCCCGCGCCGCTGTCGATCGACAAGGTCGTTCGGCACAAGCCGGCCGATGCCGTCGATACGTGCTGGGACGCGTCCGGCAACAAGATCGTGGAGCCGGCCAGCTTCACCGCGGCCAACCAATGCAACGCGCTCTACCCGGTGCACAGTGAGCCGCGGCTGGTCGCGGGCGCGCCGCTGACCAACGACGTGATGAAGTGCCAGCTGAAGCCGATCGACTTCCGCGACTACCGCGTCGCGTTCACCGACGCGCAGCAGGCGCGCGCCAGGCGCGTGTTCTCCACCGGCGTGTGCGACTTCACGAAGCCCGGAGTGGCACAGGTGCCAATCAAGGGGACGTACCGGAAATACTAGTGCCAGGTGCTTAGGGGACGGCGATGGTCTCTCCAGGGCGCAGCGGCGTGTGTACCGGGAGGCGGCGGGCCTTGGTTGCCTGCTCGAAGCTGTAGCCAATGGCCAGCAGGCGCGCCTCACTGAACGCCGGGCCGACGAACGAAATGCCGACCGGCAGGTCGTCGGTCGTGAATCCGGCCGGGACAATCAGGTCCGGGAATCCAGACAGATTGGCGAGGTTCGACCCGGATCCGGCGGCGCCGCCAGGCACTTCGGCCGGAGCAGCGATCATGGCCGGCCGCCGTGACGCGGTCGGATAGACGATGGCGTCCAGCTTCTCCGCCGTCAGCACGCCGGTGAGGATGGCTCGCACCAGCGGCAGCGCGTGATCGCGCACCGTGGTGTACTGATAGTCGTTGATCGTGCCGCTGTTGGATTCACGCACCATCAGCGACCAGCGGCCCGGATTCGGGCTGGCACCGTCGGGGCGCGGCGCGTTCACCCGCCGCGCGCGATCGATCAGATCCGCAATGGTCTTGGGATATTTCGCATCGAGGGTCTTCAGGTAGTCGGCGATCTGCACGACGAACTCGGGGTAGCGAATCGCGTTGTAGTACTCGCCTTTGGCTTCGAGCAGCCAGCGCGGCAGCCGGACGTCAACGATCGTCGCCCCCTGCTTGCGCATGGCATCGATCGACGCCTCCATGACCCAGTCCACGTCGCCGTCCTGGCCCATGAAGTCCCGCGCGATGCCAAGTCGTGCGCCCTTCAGGGCATCCGTCCTGAGCGCTTGCGTGTAATCGGCGCTGGCGCGTCCAGTGCCCGCCGTTGTGGCCGCGTCGGCAGGATCGACGCCGGCGATCACGCTCAGCATCGCGGCGACGTCGTAGACGTGACGCGCCATGGGACCCACGGTGTCGAAGGCCAGCGCCAGCGGGATCACGCCGTCCCGGCTCACCAGCCCCATGGTGGTCTTCAACCCGGCAATGCCGTTCGCGGTCGACGGCCCTCGCACCGATCCGCCCGTATCCGTCCCAAGTCCCGCCATCGCAAAGGCCGCGGCCAGCGAGGCGCCGGTGCCGCCAGACGATCCGGACGGCGAACGCGTCAGGTCGTGCGGGTTCAGAATCTGGCCACCCAGCGAGCTGTGCGCCACACCGGACGCAAACTCCGACAGGTTGACCTTCGCCACAATCACCGCGCCCGCCGCGCGCAGCTTCTTCACCACGAAGGCATCGTCCGGAGGGATTGAGCCTTCGAGCAGCACGGAACCACCGGTGGTCGCCATGTCCGCGGTATCGATGTTGTCCTTGAGGACAATGGGCACACCGTGGAGCGGCGAGCGTGGTCCCTTGCTCTTGCGCTCGGCGTCCATGGCCCGCGCCTGCTCGAGGGCTTTCGGATTGACGGCAATCACCGAGCGGAGGGCCGGCCCCTTGCGGTCGTAGGCGTCGATGCGCGCCAGGAACATCTGGGTCAGTCGCTCCGACGTCAGCGAGCCCTTCGCCAACGCCGCATTGACGTCGGCGATGGTCGCCGCATCCAGGTCCAGTGTTTTCTGGGCCGCCGGCGAGGCTGCGAACACGGCCAGGGCCAGCGCCACGATCGACGTCCGACTGATGGTCTTCATGGGGCCTGATAGTATCTCGGCTCATGGCACGCATCACCAGATTCGCCGGAACCGTAGCCGCGCTCGCCTGTTCGGCGACGCTGTCAGGCCAGAATGCCGCGCCGTCGCTGTCGATCGACACGCTGCTGGCGACGCCGTTCCCCACCGATCTGGTGGCGGCGCCGGCCGGCGGCGCGTTCGCCTGGGTGTCGAGCCACAGCGGTGCGCACAACATCCTCATCGCCGATCCGGTGCCAGGCACCGGACCCTTCGCCGGGCGCAGCGATCGCCGGTGGCGCGCGGTCACGACCTACACCGGCGACGATGGGTTGTGGATCACCGATCTCAACTTCACGAGCGATGCGCAGACGCTCGTGTACGTGCGCGGTGATGGGGCAAATCGCCAGGGCGAGTCGCCCAATCCCGCGCAACTGCAAGACGGCACCGAGCAGGCTGTGTTTGCGGTGCCAGCCGCGGGCGGTGCGCCGAAGAAGCTGGGCGTCGGCAACGGCCCGGTGCCATCGCCGCGCTCGTCACGCGTGGCTTGGGTGTCACGCGGACAAATCTGGAGTGTCGATCTGGCCACCACCGAACCGGGTGCTCGCCTGGTGAACGCACGCGGTGGCGCCGCCGGCCTGGCATGGTCGCCGGACGGCTCGATGCTCGCCTTCAGCAGCAATCGAGGCACGCACAGCTACATCGGCGTGTTCACGCTGGCAACGCGCGAGTTGCGGTACATCGATCCGTCGCTCGATCGCGACACCAACCCGGTGTGGTCGCTCGATGGCTCGCGCCTCGCATGGATTCGCCAGTTCGCCGCGCCACGGCCGCGGATGTTCTCGCCGCGGCGGGAAGCGGACGAGCCGTGGTCGCTGCGGGTCGCCGACGTGACGTCCGGCCAGGCGAAGCAGGTGTGGAAGGCCGACCCAGGGTACGGCAGCGCATTCCAGGGCGTTGTATCCGACAGCCAGCTGTACTGGGCGGCCGGTGATCGGCTGGTGTTCCCGTGGGAGAAGGACGGTTGGGTGCACCTCTACTCGGTGCCCGCGACGGGCGGCACAGCAGCGCTGCTCACGCCCGGCAACTTCGAGGTCGAGTACGTGAACATCGCGCTCGACCGGACGCGTATGATCTACAACTCGAACCAGGACGACATCGATCGCCGCCACATCTGGACGGTCGCAGTCGACGGCTCGAGCAAGCCGGTAGGTAACGCCACGAGATCGAACGGCAGCGAGTGGCAGCCGGTCTTCACCAGCGACGGCTTGATCGCCGCACTCCATGCCGACGCGCTGATGCCGCCGCACGCCATGCTGATCTGGCCGCAGGACGGGCACGCGCACAGCCTGCTCGACAACATGCTGCCGGCCGGTTTCGATCCGGCGGCGCTGGTGACGCCGCAATCGGTGACGATCACCGCGACCGACGGCCTGCCGATTCCGACGCAATTGTTCCTGCCGAAGAATCTCACAGCCGGTGAGCGGCGGCCGGCCATCATCTTCTTTCACGGCGGCTCGCGCCGGCAGATGCTGACCACGTGGCACTACAACTACTACTACCGCAACGCCTACGCGATGAATCAGTGGCTCGCCAGCCAGGGCTACATCGTGCTGTCGGTGAACTATCGGAGCGGCATCGGCTACGGCCTCGAATTCCGCGAAGCGCTCAACTACGGCGCATCGGGGGGCGCGGAGTTCAACGACGTGATGGGCGCGGGGTTGTACTTGAAGGGCCGCGCGGACGTCGATCCGGCGCGCATTGGACTCTGGGGTGGATCGTACGGCGGCTATCTCACCGCGATGGGCCTGTCGCGCGCGTCGGACCTGTTCGCGGCCGGCGTCGACTTTCACGGCGTGCATGACTGGAACCAGGGCATTCGGACCTTCATCCCCGAGTACAACGTGCTCGACGATCCGGACTTCTCACGGCGGGCCTTCGCCTCCTCGCCCATGGCCACGGTCGACGGGTGGAAGTCGCCGGTATTGCTGATTCACGGAGACGACGACCGCAACGTGTCGTACATCGAGTCGATTAACCTGATCACCGCGCTGCGCAAGCGCAACGTCGACGTCGAACAGCTGGTGTTCCCGGATGAGGTGCACGACTTCCTGCGGCACCAGAACTGGGTGCGAGGCTACAAAGCGGCCGCGGATTTCTTCAACCGTCGCCTCAAGACGCAGGCGCGCTCGACACGGAACCAGAACCGCCAAGAATGAGCGCCAGGCGCTGCCCGGTCGCCTGTAGCAGGCGATCGAGCTGTGCCTGCGGAATCTCAATCGGCGCATAGATCACCACCAGCAACGCCGTCGTCGCGGTCGTCACCATCGTGCGCGCTGAGTCCGAGGTGGGGTTGCCAAACGCGCCGATGCTGTCGGCCACGGTGATCCTGCCGCCTACGTTGACCTCGTCCTTGCGAATGCCGGGATACGACTCACCGTCCGCCCCCAGCCGCATCGTCACCGGGCCGCTGATGTTCGACGCGTCGTAGAGGCCGTACGGCAGCTGATACTCCAGCGAGCACCAGTTGACGACGTCCACCGCGGAGTTGATGCGGGGAATGGTGTCGCCCTTGCGCACGCGGCGCAGCAATGCTTCGTTCGACGGACGTGTCCTGGTGGGATCGATCCCGACTCGCTTGTACATCGTCCGCACCGCCGCCGATTCGGCCGGCGGCGCCATCCGTACCCTCGCTTCGGCCTCGGCCAGCAGAGCATCAAGCCGGTGCTCGTGCGCCACGACGGTGGCGCCGGTCCACCACATCACGGCGGGCCGGACGATCGAGGCGAGCTGTGGCGCGAGCGTAAAGGTCATGGGCGCGCGCGGGCGGCCTCGGCTTCGACGCTGGGACGAATGACGTCGCGCACGCGATCGGCCAGGGCACGCACATCCTGCGTGTCCGGCTGCTCGGTCGCAACGGTCTCGATCGGCTCGTGCACGATCAGCTCGACATGCGCGGGCCTGGTGGTGAGCTCGCCCTTCTTCATCACGTGCCGGCTGCCAATCACCGAAATCGGCACGAGCGGCAGGCCGGCTTGCATGGCCAGCATGATGCTGCCACCCTTGAACCTGCCCAGGTAGCCGTCCGCGCTGCGCGTGCCCTCGGGAAAGATGATCAGCGACAGTCCGTTGGCGGTCAGCCGGCTGGCCCAGCCGATGATGCCGGCGCGATCGGGCTTGCTGCGATCGACCAACAGGTGGCCGGTTCGCTTCAGGTGCGGCCCCAGCATGGGAAAGCTGCCCAGCGACTCCTTGGCGATGATGCGCAACTGGAACGGGATGTGCCAGAACAGACACGGGATATCGTAGATGCTCTGGTGATTCGCGACGAACACGTAGGTCCTGCCCGGCACGAGGCGCTCGAGTCCCCGGACGGTGACCTCCACGCCGGTCGTCGCGAGAATCAGCCACGACCACACCCGCGCGCAGTTGTGCGCGAAGTAGCCCCGGCGACCGAAGAAGCTCGACGTGATCGAGGCAATGCCCAGCACGATCGTGTACACGCCGATCGCCGGAATCAGCCAGCAGACCGTTCGAAACCCGTGGAATGACAGACTACGTATCCTTGGCCACGACCGGCGTTGGTGAAACGACCGGCTGCGGCGACGCCACGGGCATTGGCACGGCCAATGGCCGCGTCGACGGCGCAGGCGCCTGCGCGCCTGGATCGAGGAAGCGGCCGAAGATCATCTTGCCGGCGGTCGTCTGCAACACGCTGGTGACGACGACGTCAATGGTCTTGCCAATCAGCTTGCGGGCGTTATCCACCACCACCATCGTGCCGTCGTCGAGATAGGCGACGCCCTGGTTGTACTCCTTGCCTTCCTTGAGGATGAACACCTTCATCAGCTCGCCCGGCAGCACCACCGGCTTCAGCGCGTTGGCGAGCTCGTTGATGTTGAGCACGTCCACGCCGCGCAGCTGCGCGACCTTGTTGAGGTTGAAGTCGTTGGTGACGATCTTGCCATTGAGCTTGCGCGCCAACTCGATCAGCTTCAGGTCGACTTCGCGCACGTCGGCGAAGTCCACGTCCGAAATCACGACCTCGACGCCTTGCATTTTCTGGACCTTCTGCAGGATGTCCAGGCCGCGCCGGCCGCGGTTGCGTTTCATCGAGTCCGAGGAATCGGCGACCAGCTGCAGCTCCTTGAGCACGAACTGCGGAATGACCAGCGCGCCGTCGATGAAGCCGGTCTCCACCAGGTCGGCGACGCGGCCGTCGATGATCACCGACGTATCGAGAATCTTGTAGTGGCGTTCGGCCGAATCGTTGCGGAACAGCGAAATCAATCGCGCCGGCTCGAGCCACTCACCTCTCAGCGCGCCAATCACCAGGCCAAGGTAGGGAAACACCAGCAGGATGAAGCTGTGCAGGAATGCGACACGCTGATCGCCGTGGTCGATCCAGAACAGCGCCTCGGAGATACCCTTGGCCAGCAGCAGGCCGGCGGCGCCGCCGATCAGCGCGCCGAGCATGTGGGTGACGGCGGTGTTGCGCAACTGCCACTCGAAGACCACCGACACCACGCCAAGGCCGGCGCCGAACGCGATATTGAGCAGGGGATTGGAACCCAGGCCGAGGGGATGCAGCAGATACGCGGAGTACGCGACCGCCCCAACCAACATGATTCGCGCGAGTATGAACCAGGCCATATATGAACTAAGCCGCGCGCGCTGCATAAGGGGCGCCCGCGGCGGATATATATGGCCCACCTTAGAGCCGGCAGGGCAAGTCCGTCAACTCAGAAGCACGTCCAGCGCCTCGCCGACCGAGCGTACGCCGACGAGTTCAGCTTTGCCCATCTCTTCACTCGCCTCCATGTTCGACGCCGGCAGGACGATGCGGGTGAACCCCATTTGTTCGGCCTCGCGGATGCGGAGGTTGGCCTGGGCGACGCCACGGACTTCCCCGCCGAGGCCGACTTCGCCAAACACCGCGGTGCCCTGGGGGATGGGCCGGTTGCGCGTGCTCGAGGCGACGGCGGCCACGATGCCCAGATCGACCGCGGGCTCCTCAATGCTCATGCCGCCGGCGATATTGACGAAGACGTCGTCCGACACGAGGTGCAACCCGGCTCGCTTTTCAAGCACGGCCAGCAACAAGGAGAGACGGTTCTGATCGATGCCGACGGCCATGCGCCGCGACTGGCCGTAACTGCTGGTGCTGACCAGCGCCTGGACTTCAACGAGCAGCGGTCGTGTGCCCTCGAGACAACACAGCACCGCCGATCCTGGAGACGCCGTCGGCCGCTCGGCCAGGAACAGCGCCGACGGATTCGGCACCGGCCTGAGTCCCGCGCCGGTCATCTCGAACACGCCAAGCTCGCTGACGGCGCCAAACCGGTTCTTCACCGCGCGCACGACGCGATGTGAGTGATGACGTTCGCCCTCGAAGTAGAGCACCGTGTCGACCACGTGCTCGAGGGCCTTCGGACCGGCGATGTTGCCGTCTTTGGTGACGTGGCCGACGAGGAAGGTCGGAATGTTGTGGCCCTTGGCGGTGAACAGCAACTGCGTGGCCGCCTCGCGCACCTGCCCAATGCTGCCGGGCGCGGACTGGAACTTCAGCGAGAACACGGTCTGCACCGAGTCCACGATCATCAGCGCGGGCTTGACACGGCCGATTTCCTCGAGAATGCGCTCGATGCACGTTTCTGCCAGCAGGTAGAGCGGCGCATCGCCGACCCCAAGCCGATCGCCGCGCGCCTTGATCTGGTGTTCGGACTCTTCGCCCGATGCGTACAGCACCGGGCCAACGGCGTTCGCGAAGTTCGCCGCGGCCTGCAGCAGCAACGTGGACTTGCCAATGCCTGGTTCGCCGCCCAGCAGCACCAGCGAGCCGGGCACGATGCCGCCGCCAAGCACGCGATCGAATTCGCCAATGCCGGTGGTGATGCGATCGGCCTTCGACGCCTCGATCTCCGCGTACTTCTTCGCGCCCGGAGCCTGGCTGCCAGGCATCGCGTAGCGATGCGTTGTCGGGCCACCCATCGCGCCTTCGAACGGGCGCTCCTCGACAAACGAGCTCCACGCGCCGCAGTCGTCGCACTTGCCCTGCCATTTGGGCCGCTGCACGCCGCATTCCTGACAGACGAAGACCGGCTTAGCTGCTTTCATCGCTGCTCAACATACCGCCACGGAGACATGGTGTCACGGCGCGCCTGTCGTATTAGACGTAGTAACGCTCGACTCTCGAACCGAGACGGCACAGGATTTCGTACGGAATCGTGCCGATCCAGTCGGCCATCTCCCGCGCATCGATCGCTTTGTCGCCCTGCATGCCGAGAAGCACCACTTCATCGCCGGTGCCGACGCCCTCGATGTCCGTGACGTCGGCGGTGAGCATGTCCATGCTCACTGCGCCGACGATCTTCGCGCGCCGGCCGCGGACCAGGACGAAGCCGTGATCCCCCAGCCGTCGGTCCAGACCATCAGCGTAGCCGGCAGGAATGACAGCCAAGGTCACGGGACGGTCGGCGGTGAAGCGCCCGCCGTACCCCACGGTCTCCCCAACTCTCACGCCCTTTACGGCAACGATGCGGCTGGTGAGCGACATGACGGGCTTCAAGGGCATGGTCGAGCCGAGCGGCGCCGGCACCAGGCCGTAGAGCAACAGACCGGGGCGGACGAAATCGAACCACACCCGGGAATCGCGAAGCAGCGCCGCCGAATTCGCCGCATGACGCACGCGGGGCCCGGCGCCGAGCTCGTCGAGTGTCCGGCACGCCGTCTCGAATCGCGTGCGCTGCATCTCGAACAGCGTGTGCCCGGGCTCATCGGCTGTTCCGAAATGCGTATGCACAGCCTCCAGCGCAAGGTTCGCGCTGTCGAGCAGCTCCGGCAGCGTGCGGTGCAGGTTGTCGTGGCGGAAGCCGAGCCGGTTCATGCCGGTATCGATCTTGAGGTGATAGCGCAGCGTCGCGCCCCGCTTCGCGGCTCCGGACTGCAAGGCGTGCCCCGCGGCCGGGCTCGAGATCGTGGGTGTCAGGTCGAAATCGAATACGCCATCGAGATCGCTGACGCTCAAAGCGCCAAACACGAGAATCGGAACCCGGATACCCGATGTTCGAAGATCGACGCCTTCCTCGATGTCGGCCACGGCAAGCATCGTCGCGCCCGCCGTTTCCAGCGCGGCCGCGACTCGACGCGCGCCATGGCCATAGGCATTGGCCTTGACGACGGCGATGGTTCCTGGCGCTATGGCGGGACCGCCACGGCCGGCGCTGCGATTCAGACCTGATTCGTTGGCGAGATAGGCGTCGATCGCCTTGAAGTTGGATTCGAGGGCGCCGAGGTCGACCCGCGCCGTCGTGCAACGCACCACTGGGTGATTAGAACACAGCGGGGTTAGGGGCTTAGGGGCTTAGGGCTTAGAGAAGTCGTGCGTTAAGCCCCTAGGCCCCTAAGCCCCTATTCACCCTGTTCAAGCCCGCCGAGGGCCAGGTTGCCAAACCGCGTCTGCTCGCGGATGAAGGCGAGCTTCACGGTGCCGGTGGGGCCGTTACGCTGCTTGGCGACGATGATTTCGGCGATGCCGTCGGAGTCCGACGGCTGGTCGTCCTGCTTGTACATCTCCTCGCGGAAGATCAGCATCACCACGTCGGCATCCTGCTCGAGGGCGCCGGATTCGCGGAGGTCGGAGAGCATCGGCCGTTTGTCGGAGCGCGCTTCGGGGGCGCGCGACAACTGCGACAGCACGATAATCGGCACGTTCAGTTCCTTGGCCAGGCCCTTCAGCGAGCGCGAGATCGACGCCAGTTCGAGCGTGCGGTTCTCGAACCGGCCGCGGCCGGTCATCAGCTGGATATAGTCGATCGCCAGCACGCTCAAGCCGTGCTCGGCCTTGAGGCGCCGCGCCTTGGCGCGCATCTCGAGCGCGCCGATGCCGGCGGTATCGTCCACGAACAGCCGCGCCTCGCTCAGCGTCTCCATGGCGTGCGTGATCTGCCCGTATTCCTTCTGGCCAATCTGGCCGCTCATCAGGCGATACATGTCGATCTTCGCTTCCGCTGCGAGGATGCGCATGAACAGCGACTCTTTCGACATTTCGAGCGAGAAGAAGCCGGCCACGCCGCCGTGCGTCGCGACGTGCTGGCAGATGTTCATCACCAGGCTGGTCTTGCCCATCGACGGGCGGGCCGCGACGATGACCAGGTCACCGGGCTGCAGGCCGCGCGTCTTGCGGTCGATGTCGTCGAACCCGGTCGGCGTGCCGGTGATGAACGTCTTGTGCTCGAACAGCTTCTCGATCTTGGGGAAGCTCTCGCGCACCAGCGTCGACATCGGCACGAAGCCGGCCTTGATGCGGTCTTCGGCCACCGAGAAGATGGCGCTCTCTGCTTCGTCGAGAATCAGGTCGGCTTCCTGGTCGGCGTCGTAGGCGGTGCCGAGGATCTTGTTCGCCGAGAAGATCAACGCGCGCAGCGTCGCCTTTTCCTTGACGATCTGCGCGTAATACTCGACGTTGGTCGACCGCGGCACGCCGTCGACCAGCGAGGCGATGTAGGCCGGGCCGCCCACTTCTTCCAAGTCGCCGGCGCGCTCCAGCTCCTCCTTCAGCGTCACCAGGTCGATCGGCTGGCTGCGCTCCGACAGCTCGCTCATCCGCTCGAAGATGCGGCGGTGCGCGTCGCGGAAGAAGACACGCGCGTCGATGATCGCCGCCGCCACATTGAAGGTGTCGTTGTCGATCAGGATGGCGCCCAGCACCGATCGCTCGGCCTCGAGGTTGTGCGGGAGCGTGCGTGACTGTGCAGGTGCGGTTGCGGTTTCGGGCGCCATGGTGAGCGGGAACTGGAATTATGAAGCAAAAAGAAAAGGCCAGGCCCAGTGATCTGCGCCTGGCCTCCAAGATTCTTCTTGGGGCGATCGCCCTGCTACTCTTCCTTGACGACGATGATCTTGAGCTGCGCCGTCACGTCGCGATGCAGCTTGACGGGCACGTGCGCTTCGCCTAGTGTTCGCAGCGCATCCGGCAACAAGATCTTGCGGCGATCGATGTCGAAGCCCTTCGCCTTCAGAAGGTCTGCGATGTCGTTGTTGGTCACCGACCCGTACATCGTGTCGTTGTCGCCCACCTTGCGCGCCACCTGCAGGTCCAGCGCGACCAGGCGGTCGGCGAGGGCTTCGGCCGCCACGCGCTCTTCGCTTTCGCGCGCCTCGGCAATCTTGCGCTCGCGCACGATCCACTGCTTGTTGGCGTCGGTGGCCGGCAAGGCCAGCTGGCGCGGCAGCAGGTAGTTGCGGGCGTAGCCGTCGGCGACCTTCACCACTTCGCCGCGCTTGCCCAGGTTGTCGACGTGGTCACGGAGAATGACTTCCATGTTCCTGCGCTCCCTTAGTCGGCCGCGTACGGCAGCAACGCAAGCTGACGCGCACGGACGATGGCGACGCGCAAGCCACGCTGATGCTTCGCGCACGTGCCGGAAATCCGCCGCGGCAACACCTTGCCGCGCTCGGGGACAAAGCCGCTCAGCAGCTTGACGTCCTTGTAGTTGATGTCGTCGATCTTGTCCGCGCAGAACTTGCAGACCTTACGACGACGGAAAAAGCCGCCGCCCCGCTGGCGCGGGCCCTTGCCGTGTTTGTCGCCGGCCTTGCCTCGGGCGCCGGGACCACTCTTTTTGGGACCACCAAATGCCATGATGCTCACGCCTCCATGTCGGCGCCATCGAACATCATGTCGCCTGAATCATCGTCGTTATCGCCCTGCGGGCCCTCACCCGGCTGCCGGTCAGGCGGCAGGCCGCGCGCCAAGCGGCGGCGCCGCGACTCTTCGGTGCGCTTGCTGCGGGCACGCTCCGCCTTGATCGTCGACTCGTCGACCCGGACGATCAGGTGACGCAGCAGGCCTTCGGTCACCTTCAGGCGGCGATCGATTTCCTTCATCAGCTCGCCGCTGCCGGTGATCACTTCGAGGACGTAGAAGCCCTCTTTGTGCTTGCCGATTTCGTAGGCCAGCTTGCGGCGGCCCCAGGGCAGCGCATGTTCGGTCTTGTCGATGGTGCCGCCCAGGCGCTCGACGATGTCCGCGACCTGCTTGTGCATGTCGTTGACTTCGTCTTCGCTGGCGTCCGGCTTCAGGACGTAAATCAGTTCGTAGCTACGCTTGCTCATACTGCTCCCTTATGGATACCGTCGATCTTCGGACGGCAGCCCGCCGATTCATTCGGGGGGCAAGGTTTCGTTCGCTGCGTTGAACGCGTTCATCACGCGCTCGATGCCGTCGGAGAGAAACACCTCCGCGGCATCGGCGGCCCGCAGCACCGCCGCCGAAACCGTGTCGCGCTCGTCCGCCTCGAAGCGGCCGAGCACGTGATCCGCGAGATCGCGGTGATAGTCGCCGCGCCCCACCCCCACGCGCATGCGCGGAAACGCCTGCGTCGCGAGCGACTGAATGATCGACTTCAGCCCGTTGTGCCCGCCGGCGCCGCCGTCACGCCGCGCGCGCAACCGCCCCAGCGGCAGCGCCACATCGTCGGTGACGATGAGGATGTCCGCCGGGTCGATCTTGTAGAACCCCATCAGCGCCTGAACCGGCTGCCCGCTGAGGTTCATGTAGGTCAGCGGCTTGGAGAGGATGACCGGCTCGTCGCCGCGCGTCATCCTGACCTGCAGCGCGTCGAATTTCTCGCGCCACTGACCGTCCACTCGCCACCGTTCCGCCAGCGCATCGACGACCTTGAAGCCGACGTTGTGCCGCGTATCTCGGTATTCCGCCCCTGGGTTTCCGAGACCCACGATCAGTTTCATGTCGGATCCCGGAGCCTGGACTCCGTTACTTCTTCGGAGCCTCGCCTTCCTTGTCGGTCTTGCCCTTCCTGATGACTTCGGGCTCGGCCGCCAGGCCAACCGCGGCCGCGGGAGCCGCCGTGCCGGCCGCTGCGGCGGCCGCGGGAGCCGCCGCGCCGTCGGCGCCAGGCGCCGCCGGCGCCTCCTCGACCACCTTGATGACCACGACGTGCACGATCATCATGTCGGCGTCGCTGATCGGTGTCCAGGCCGCATCGGCGGCGATGTCGCGGACGTGGACCGAGTCGCCGATACCGAGGTTGGTGACATCGACTTCGATCGCATCCGGAATGTTCGCCGGCAGCACTTCGATTTCGATCTCGCGGTGCACGAAGTCGAGCACGCCGCCATCCTGCTTGACGCCGCGCGCCTCGCCCTTGAGGTGCACCGGCACCGTGACCTTGATCTTGCGATCCATGTTCACGCGATAGAAGTCCGCGTGCAGCGGGTGGTGCGAGATCGGGTCGAGCTGCACGTTCTTCACCAGCACGCGAGCGTCGCCGCCGTCGGCCAGCTTCAGGGTGATGAGGGTGTTGAGACCCGAGGCCGAGTGCATGATGCGCATGAACGGCTTGGGATCGACGGTGATCGATTCCGGAGCCGGCGCATCGCCGGCCTTCTGCGCGCCATAGAGTGTCGCGGGAATCTTGCCGGCCGCACGGAGACGGCGGGCTTCGTTCTTACCTTTGGTGCTGCGCTTGACTGCGTCGAGAACTGCTTCCATTGCTACCTTCCATCGGGCTTCGGCGAACCTACACCCTTTACCGCGTTGACGAGGGCGCAGAGGCTGAGGGGCTTAAGGGCTTAGGCCCTACGCCCCTGAGGCCCCGGGCCCTATACGAACAGAGACGAGACAGATGTTTCTTCGTGAATACTGCGAATCGCCTGACCCAAGAGCCGAGCGACGGATAACACCACGATCTTCTGGCACTTCGCACGATCCGCGGTCAGCGGAATCGTGTTGGTAATCACCAACTTGTCGAGCAGCGACTTCTCGATGCGCTCGATGGCCGGCCCCGACAGCACGCCGTGAATCGCGCAGGCCAGCACGCGCTCGGCGCCGTTGGCCGTCAACGCCTGCGCGGCCTTCTGAATGGTGCCGGCGGTATCGATGATGTCGTCGGCAATCACGCAGGTGCGGCCCGCGACTTCACCGATGACGTTCATGACTTCCGCGGTGCCGTCTTCGCTGCGGCGTTTGTCGATCACCGCGAGCTCGGCATCGAGGCGCTTCGCGTAGGCACGGGCGCGCTCGGCGCCACCGGCATCGGGCGCCACGATCGTCAGCTTCTCGTACGACTGGCGCGACAGGTAATCGATGAGCACCGGCGCCGCAAACAGGTGGTCGACGGGCAGGTCGAAGAAGCCCTGGATCTGCGCCTTGTGCAGATCCATCGTCAGCACGCGATTCACGCCGGATGCGGTCAGCACGTTGGCGACCAGCTTGGCCGAGATCGGCACGCGCGGCTTGTCTTTGCGGTCCTGGCGCGCGTAGCCGTAGTACGGAATTACCGCGGTGATCCGCGCCGCCGACGATCGACGGAACGCGTCCGTCATGATCATCAGCTCCATCAGGCTCTGATCGACGGGCGCACAGGTCGGCTGGACGATGAAGACGTCGGTGCCGCGAATGTTCTCGTCGATCTGGAACGACACCTCGGTGTCGGGAAACCGGCGCAAGCGGGCCTGGCCGAGTTCCACCTTGAGGAACTCGGCAATCTCAGCCGCCAGCTGCGGATGAGCGCTGCCAGAGAAAACTTTCAGTTCTCCGAAACCCGTTGCTCGCATAAACAAGTGAGAAGTGAGAGGTGAGAGGTGAGAAACGACGCATTGCTTCTCACGTCCGACTTCCAACCTCCAACTTCGCCAGTACTGGTTGGGGCGGAAGGATTCGAACCTTCGAATACCGGCTCCAAAGGCCGGCGCCTTACCGCTTGGCCACGCCCCAACACCCTCACTTCAAGGCCCCCGCTCTGCCGACACTGCGGAGTGGGGGTGGAAACACTTAGCGTAGCTGATGTTACAGCGACCGGGCAACCCGGCGATCGTAGTCGCGGCGGCTCAAGGTGCGGGTATGGAGTGACAGCCACCCGGGCCGCGCGAGGTCGTTCGCGGTTCTGCGCGCCGCGTCACCCCGCTCGAACAGGCCGAATACGGCGGATCCCGACCCTGACATGGCGGCAAAGGTGGCCCCCGCATCGATCAGCGACTGGCGGATGCGGCCAATCGCCGGGTGGTGGCGCACCACCGGAATTTCCAGGTCGTTGCGCAGCGTGGCCGACCAGGCGGGCCAGCCCGGCGGCACCGGACGCGGCGCCGGTTCCTTCGTAGAGCGCCGCAATTCTTCGTCGAACCAGCCGTAGGCATCGGCGGTGGCCACGCCGAACCCGGGGCGCAGGATCACGACGTGCACCGGCGGCATGTCGGTCAGTGGATAGATGTCGTCGCCGCGCCCCAGGCCGAGCGCCGTGCCGCCGACCAGAAAATACGGCACATCCGCCCCCAGGCGCGCGCCGATGCGCGACAGCGACGCCACATCGAGATTCAACTTCCACAGCTTGTTGAGCGCCAGCAGCGTCATGGCCGCGTTCGAGCTGCCGCCGCCGAGTCCGGCTTCCGACGGCACGCGCTTGCGCAACTCGATGGCGATATCGTGCGGCGTCGACGACTGGCCGGTGGCCACGCGATGCAGCAACGACGCCGCCTTCCACACCAGGTTGCGCTGATCGGTCGGGATGTCGGGTTCATCGCACGCCACCGCCAGCGGGCCGCGACGCGCCGTCACCGTCACGCTGTCGAACAGCGCCAGCGACTGAAAGATCGTTTTCAGGTCGTGGTAGCCGTCGGGCCGCGTGCCGAGCACTCGAAGATCGAGGTTGATCTTGGCAAAGGAGGGAAGGCTGACCGATCTCACGGCTTCTTTTCCGCAAGCGGCGCGATCGATCGCAATTCAGCAAGGGTCATCGGGTCGGCATCGGATGGTACATCAACACTCCAGGCGCGCGGGTCGATCTGCGTGTTGACCTGCAGCTGCTCGACGCGCGCGGTGATGTCGATGCCGCCGTCGCCAGGGCCGCGAAGGCCAGGCACGCCGTTGCGAATACGAACGACGCGCGGGTAGCCGCCGATGTGTCCGGAGTAGTCGACGTGCCACGGCCCGTAGTCGGACGCCGTCACGACCGGCCGGCCGTTCTGGATACGGATGTATGCCACGCGCTCGGGCCCAATCGTCACCGCCTTCCAGTCCGCGCCCCACTGGCGGCCTGCGGATGGTTCGGCGCGCTCGACGAGGCATCCCGACACAATCAACCGCAGATCGTCCGCGCCCAGCGCGAGTCCGGTGATGCGCTCGAGCACGTCGCGCACGCCGGTGTCGCTGAGCACGCGGCGCTCGCGCGGCAGCACCAGCGTGGCGCGCTCGTTGCGGCCGGCCAGGATGAAGAACGGCGCGCCGAACGGGGCCACCGCCTCGAGGCGCACGGCGCCGCCGGATTCCAGGCCGGTCAGGATCCGGCCGCGCACCCGCTCGCCTCCCGCGCGTCCAGACAAGGACAATTCGCCTTCAATCGATCGAAAGCCCGTGCAGGACGCCGTCGCCGCCAAAAATGCGTCAGCGGCCGTCGGATCGGGACTCGGTGTGCCGACGGGTCGGGGCGGGAGTTTGCCGGCACATGCGGTCAAGGTCGCTGCCAGGAGCAATCCGGCGAACGCCGCATGCCACCACGCGGTGGGGTCCGCCTGGAGGCGGACTGTCACCTGGCTGCCTTGATCTTCTTCTCGATGCCGGCGCGATCGATGTGCTCACCGTCACCGGCCAGCGCGCGTTGCCACGCGGCGATCGCCTCGGCCTTCCTGCCCATCCTGGCGAGCACGTCGCCGTGGTGATCCTGGATCACCGAATTGCCGGCGAGCATCGCGGCGGCCTTGCTGAGCGGTGTGACCGCCTCCTGCGTGCGGCCCTGCTTGAACAGCGCCCAGCCGAGCGTGTCGAGAAATGACGGGTTGCCCGGTTGAATCTTCAACGCGCGCTCGGCGAGTTCGACGGCCTCGGGCAGGCGCTGATTGTTGTCGGCCAGCAGGTAGCCGAGGTGATTGATCGCGTCGGCATTCAGCGGATCCTCGGCCATCAAGCGGCGCAGTTGCTGTTCCGCCTCGGCAAGCCTGCCGCCCTCTTCGTAGACGCTGACCATGCGCATGACAATCGAGAGGTCGTCGCCGAACGTCGCGCGCGCCTGTTCGAGCACGCGCAACGCATCATCGGTGCGCTTCTGCTCGGCGTAGAGATCGGCCAGGCCGACCACGAATTCGCGGTTCCTGGGATTCTGGGCCGCGCTGTCCTCGAGCAGCCGGTTGGCTTCGGCGGTCCTGCCGCCCTTGAGCAGCGCCTGCCCGCGCAGTCGAACCATGCGAGGCTGGTTCGGATCGCGCGCCAGCGCCTCGCGCGCCAGCAGTTCGGCGCGATCGAAGCGGCGGGCGGTGAGATTGGCTTGCACCAGGTAGGCGTCGATCTCGGGATCGCGCGGCGTCAGCGACTTCGCGGCAGCGAAGGCCGCAATCGAGCCATCCCAGTTGGCCAGCTGCTGCTCTGCGATCCCCAGCTGCACGAGCGCCGCGGCGCCTTCGAACTCCCGGCCCCTGGCGCGCGTCGGGTCCTTCGCCAGCGGCGAGACCAGGTCGACCAATCCCCGGTAGTCAAACCGATCGTAGAACACCGACGCCAGCGCGCGGAGACCGCCCATGCTGCCGGGATCGAGGGCCATCAGCTTGCGCGCCGTCGCCTCGGCGGCCTGGTCGTCGCCCGCAGTCCGCTCGGCCGTCGACAACAGGTAGAGCAGCCGCGCGTCGTTCGGACTGCCCTTCAACAACTCGTTGAGCACCGTGCGCGCCCTGCCGGCGCCGCTCTCGGTGTTGATCAACGCGGCGGCATAACGAATCTGCACGTCACGGCTGGGCTGCTTGGCGCCGTTGACCGCCGCTTCGTAGGCTGCGGCGGCTTCGTCCCACTTCCCCTGCCGCTCGTAGAACTGTCCGAGCGAAGCCGAGTAGCGCGGATCGATTTCGGCGGCCTGCACGAGCGACGCCTCCGCATCCGCGAAGCGCCCCGCCGAAACCTGCGCCTCGTGCAGCAACAGCAGCGGCTGTGGGGACCACGGCGCCTGTTGCGTCACCTTCTCCAGAATCGGGATCGCCGCGTCGGCCTTGCCGGCCCGCAGTTGCAGGCGGCCGAGCGTCATCTGCAAGTTGGGATTGGTCGCCATCAGCGGCGTCGATTGAATCGCCGAGAGGTGCTCGATCGCCTTGGCGCGCGTCGTGGTCGTGGTCTCGCCGGCCGGCGGCGGGCCCTGACCCTCCGCCCACGCCGCATAGATGTTGCCCAGCGTGTGATGAGCCTCGAGGTTCTCCTTGTCGAGCTCAAGCGCGTCGTTGGCCGCGGTGACCGCAGCCGTCGGGCGGTTCTGGCGGTAGTAGTAGCCGGCAATCTCGGCCGGGATCTCCGCCGCCTGCGGATCGAGGGCGCGAGCGCGCTCGAGCGCGGCCAGCGCTCCGGGGCCATCGCCCGACGACTCGAGCCGGCGCGCCATCATGAATTCCCACATCGCCTGTGCCCTGGGATCCTGCGGCGCCGCCGCGGTGGCTTGCCCGTAGGCAGGGCCTGCCGAAAGCAACACGACGAGAGCGGCACGGGCGACCTTCATGGCTGGATCATAAGCTAAGATTCACGAATGCCAGTCGACGCAGAGCTGCTCGAAATCCTCGCCTGTCCCGCCTGCAAGACGCCGGTCACGCTGGTGAAAGATGGCAGGGCGCTGAAGTGCGGAGTCTGTCACCGCGTGTATCCGATCAAGGACGACATTCCGGTGATGTTGATCGACGAGGCGACCATCGAGCCGTAGTTCGATTGAAGATCCTGCTGATCCGCCTCCGGCTGATCGGCGACGTGGTGTTCACCACGCCGGCCGTGGCTGCGCTACGGCGGCGCTTTCCGAACGCGCGCATTACCTACCTGGTCGAATCTCCCGCCGAACCGGTCGTCCGTCACCATCCCGGCATTGACGAGGTCGTGGTGGTCGAGCGGCCCCGCGGACTGGAGCGCATCGCCTACGACGCGCAACTCGCGCGCCGCTTGCGCGCCGCGCAATACGATCTGGTCGTCGATTTCCATGGCGGCCCGCGCAGCGGCGTCCTGGCGCTCGCGTCGGGCGCCCCGCAACGCATTGGCTACGACCTGCCGGGCCGGTGGTGGAGCTATACGACCCGCGTGCCGTGGACGCGATCGCTGACGCCGCCGCGCCACTCCGTGCTCAACCAGTGGGCGCTGCTCGAACCGCTCGGCATCGCGCCGGCCGATCCCGCCGCCGACCCCACCACCATGCCGGTCGATGCGGATGCCTCGCATCGCGTGGCGCAGCGATTGCGGGACGCCGGCATTGACGACACGCATCGCGTGATCGTGTTTCACGTCAGCGCCGGCAATCCGTTTCGCCGCTGGCCCGCCGACGCCTTCGCCGAAACCGCCGCCGCGCTGGCGCAAGGCGGCGCGTCGAGACGCATCGTGATTACCTCCGGGCCCTCCGAATCGGCCACCGCTGAATCGGTGGCGGCACACGCCAGGCACCGAGCCGGTGCCGCGGCCGCCGGCATCGTCCGGAGCGGCGAGTTCGACCTCTCAGAACTGCGCGCGCTGCTCGAACGAGCGGCGCTCTACATCGGCGGCGACAGCGGTCCGCTTCACATCGCGTCGACCACCCGCACCCCGGTCGTCGGACTGTTTGGGCCGACCCTGCCGGAGCGCTCCATGCCGTGGCGCGATCCGGCAATCGGCGCCATCGCGATCGACGCGGGGCCGCTGCCCTGCCGGCCCTGCCATCAGCGTCACTGCGTGCCGGGCGACTTTCGGTGTCTGACGATGATTTCGCCTACCATGGTGATCGACGCAGCCGAACGGCTGCTCACCCCATGACGACGCTGTCACTCACCGCTGGTATGCCGCCGCGCGACCGACTCGAACAGATCGGGTTGTGGTCGCTGGTGGGCATTGTCGCGGCGATGCAGCTGTCGATTGCCGCGGCGCAGATCCTGCTGGCCATTGCGTCGCTGACCTGGCTGGTGTCGCACGTCACGCGGCGCGAGCGCCTGGCGGCGCCGCCCTTCTTCTGGCCGCTGGTGCTCTACGCCGCGTTGACGCTGGTGTCGGCGGGCTTCTCGCACGACCCCGCAGCGAGCTTCACCGACTGCAAGCAGCTCGTGCTGCTGATGCTCGTGCCGCTGACCTACGATCTCGCGCGCGGCGCGCGCGCCAACTCCGTCCTCAGCATCGTCCTGACCATCGGCGCGGCCAGCGCGTTCTACGGCATCGTGCAGTACGCGGTGCTGAACTTCGACGGTCTCGGCCGCCGACCGCAGGGCACGCTGTCGCACTGGATGACCTATTCGGGCACGCTGATGCTGGTGATTTGCGGCGCGACCGCGCGCTTGCTGTACGGCACCTCGGGCCGGCTGTGGGCGGCGTTCGTCATGCCGGCGCTGCTGGTCGCGGTCAGCCTGACGCTGACCCGTGGAGCGTGGGTCGGCGTCGCGGTCGGCGTCGCGGTGCTGTTCATGAGCAAGGACTTCCGGCTGCTCGCGCTGATCCCGATCGTGATGGTCGGCGCCATTCTGCTGGCGCCACAGGCGATGACCGACCGCTTCTTCTCGATCTTCAACCGCAACGACCTGACGAGCCGCGATCGCATCGCGATGCTCGAGGCCGGCGTGGAGATGGTCAAGGACTACCCGCTGACCGGCGTCGGCCCTGAACAGGTGGAGCGCGTCTACCCGCGCTATCGCGTGCCCGATGCCGTCAAGCCCACCAATCCGCACTTGCACAATGTGCCGATGCAGATTGCCGCCGAACGCGGGCTGCCCGCGCTGGCCGCCTGGCTGTGGTTCGTCGCGGTCGCCGGCCTGGGCCTGTTCGAACTGGTGAGAAAGAGCCGGCACAAGAGTCTCGCGGCGGCGGCGCTCGGCAGCATGGCCGCGATGCTGGCGGCCGGCCTGACCGAGTACAACTTCGGCGACTCCGAGTTCCAGATGCTGCTGCTGGTGATCCTGACACTGCCGTTCGCCGCCAACCGGGATGCAGGGCTACCGTCGTGAGCGTCGAACAGCTTCCCGAGATTGCATCGGCGCGCGCCCACGAGCTGATCGACAAGTTCACCAGTCGCCGCATCACGGTGGTCGGCGACGTCATGCTCGATCGATTCCTGATCGGGCGCGTCAGCCGGCTGTCGCCGGAAGCGCCGGTGCCGGTCGTGGTCTTCGACCGCGAGGAGTTCCGGCTCGGCGGCGCGGCCAACGTCGCCAATAACCTCCGCCAGCTCGGTGCGTCGGTCGATCTCATCGGCGTCATCGGCAACGACGAATCCGGCAGCCTGCTCAAAACCGAGCTCGCGGCCAGGGGTATTCACGGCACCGGCCTGATTACCGATCTGGAGCGCCGCACCACTACCAAGATGCGGGTGGTCACCACGCGCAACCAGCAGGTCGCGCGCGTCGATTTCGAATCGGATCACGAAGTCGGCGCAGCCGTCGAGCAGGCGATCGCCTCGCACGTGGAAATGCGCGCCAAGTCGGCGCACGTCATCCTGGTATCCGACTATCAGAAGGGTGTGGTGACGCGCCGGTCAATGGCCAGCGTGCTGGCGTTTGCGCACGCCAACGGCCTGCCGGTGATCGTCGATCCCAAGGTGCCGCACATCGATTACTACGCCGGCGCCGCGCTCGTCACCCCCAATCACCTCGAAGCGGAGAGCGCGACCAACAGCCACATTGTCACGCACGACGATGCGCGTCGTGCCGCACAAGCATTGCGCCAGCGGATTGGCGTGGAGAGCGTGTTGATCACCCGCGGCGAGCACGGCATGTGGCTCGATCATGGCGGCGCCGACGGCTACCTGCCGACCTCGGCGCGCGAAGTGGCCGACGTCACCGGCGCCGGCGACACGGTGATCGCGACGCTGGCGCTCGGGCTGGCGGCCGGCGCCACCATGGCGGAAGCGGCGCGACTGGCCAACGAAGCCGCGGGCCTCGTGGTGGGAAGGTTCGGCGCGGCCACGGTGTCACCGCAGGAACTGAAGGCGTTGTTCTAACGCTGGCGGGTCGATCATGTCTGTGAGGCCGGCCGCGAGCAGCGGCCGTCATCTGTGGAACCGGTGCGATCTGTGGACTAACGGCTATCGCGTGGCTGCACCCTTATGAAAGCGCTCTAGTGACGGAAGTGGCGCCGGCCAGTAAACACCATCGCCAGACCGTGTTCATCCGCGGCGGCGATGACTTCCTCGTCCTTCACCGATCCTCCCGGTTGCACGACGGCCGTGGCACCGGCGGCCGCCACGGCATCAAGACCATCGCGGAACGGGAAGAACGCATCTGACGCGGCCACCGAGCCTTTCAGCGCCACAGCAGGCTCAGCACTGACTGCCCAGCGGTTGGCTTTGGCGACTGCCACCTTCACCGCATCGACGCGACTCATCTGCCCCGCTCCAATGGCCAGCGTGCGCACGGCATCCGTGAAGATCACGGTGTTCGACTTCACGTGCGCCATCACGCGCCACGCAAAACGCATGCCCTGCCACTCTTCGGGCGTGGGCTGCCGCTTGGTGACCACCTTGATGTTCGCGGCCGGCCCCTCGACTCCGCTCGCGACCGGCCATGGCCACTGCGCTTCGGCGACACGATCGCGCTCCTGCACCAGCATCGCGCCAAGGACCGACCGGTACTCGCGCGTGTCAGCCAGCGTGTGGAAGTCGGCGACGATGACGCGCAGGTTCTGCTTGGCGGCGAGAATCGCCCGTGCGGCGTCCTGGACGTCCGGCGCAATCACACACTCGATGAAGGTCGACACAATCGCGCGCGCCGTCTCTTCGTCCAGCGAACGGTTGAGGCCAACGATGCCCCCGAACGCCGCCAGCGCATCCGCTTCGCGTGCGCGCACGTAGGCGTCCGCGATCGACCCGCCAGTCGCGACCCCACACGGGTTGGTGTGCTTGATCACCGCGGCCGCAGGGCCGTCGAACTCCAGCACGATGCGGGCAGCCGCATCGAGATCGAGGAGGTTCGTAAACGACAGCTCCTTGCCCTGCAGGATCGCCGGCGCCCCAAGGCCGGCCTGCTCGAGCGAGTACCACGCGGCCGGCTGATGTGGGTTCTCACCGTAACGCAGGTCCCTGAGTTTCGCTGCGTCGATGGTGAGGGCCGCCGCCGCCGTGGCTGAGGGGCCTGAGAATTCATTACCCTCAACGGTGACCCCGCCGAGCGTCGAGGCAATCGCGGTGTCGTAGGCGCCGGTGTGTTCAAAGGCGCGGCGTGCCAACTCGAAGCGAAACGCCACGGACGGACCCGCCGGTCGATCGAGCTCGGCGATCACCGAGTTGTAGTCCTTCGGCGACACCACGATCAGGACATCCTTGAAGTTTTTTGATGCGGCACGCACGAGACTCGGACCGCCAATGTCAATCTGTTCGATCAGATCGTCAAATTTGATGCCTGGCTTCGCAGCCGTTTCCACAAACGGGTACAAATTGACGACGACGAGATCGACGAGGCCGATGCCGTGTTGCGCGGCGAGAGTGAGATCCTCGGGGTGATGACGACGCGCAAGGATGCCGCCGTGGATTTTCGGGTGCAGCGTCTTCACCCGGCCGTCCATCATCTCCGGGAAGCCCGTCACGTCGCTGACGTTGACCACTGGCAGGGCCGCGTCGGCCAGGGCTCTGGCAGTGCCGCCGGTCGAGACCAGCTCAAACCCCCGTGCGGCCAGGGCCGTAGCAAACGGAATCAGCCCGGTCTTATCGGAAACACTCAGAATGGCACGGCGCATCAACACATCCCCTCACCCGACTGGGAACCGCAGACGAACAAACGGCGAACATTCAGCCCTCTGGATCGGTTTTCAGAATTGACACCAAATGTAACGGTCCAGTATCATCGGCGCAGTCCATTTCTGCGGACCAGAAGGCCGCAATTGCGGCCTTTTTTTGTTGCTCCTACCTCATCCGCTCATCAAAGAGTCGATGCGGCAGGGGTGGATCAGTACGGTAGCTGCCAGCTACCAGTAAGACAGGAAGAGAACGATGCGTATTACAGGCAAGGTCAAGTGGTTCAACAACGCCAAGGGCTACGGTTTCATCGAGCGCGAAGGCGGCAGCGATGTGTTCGTGCATTACTCGGCGATTCAGGGCGCCGGCTTCCGCTCTCTCGAAGAGGGCCAGCCGGTTGAATTCGAGATCGTCGACGGTCCCAAGGGTCCGCAGGCCGGCAACGTGACCCGCGCCGCCTAGAACGTTTTGACCGATCCGGAGCCAGGCTCCCTCCTGGCTCCGGTTAGCTTGGCCCCTCACCGCTCTTCTCCGCCTTCACCGTCAGCAACACCTTCCCGTCTTTCACTGCCACCTTGAAGTCCACATCCGTACCATCGCCGCCAAGCTTCGACACCTGCGCCGTGACGCGGTCGTCGCCGGCATCGCGTCCGAATCGCACCACGCGCTCGGCGGCCTCGGGCACCCTCTTGGGCGGCTCGCGCCGCGCGCCCAGCATCGGGCGGCCCAGCTCGCGATTCGTCAGTTGGCGATCGCACAACTCGATGAACTTCTGGTAACGGCTCTGGAGTGATTCGAAGCGGAACCGATCGGCGGTGTTGCGGATGTAGCCGTTATCGTACTTCTTCACCAGCGCCGCAACGCGTGCCTTGGTCGCAGAGGGCGGGCGCGGCAGGCGGCCGGCGAAGAACATGTTGAACTCGGCCTCGAGCCGTCGAATTTCGGCGTCGAGCGCCTGCATCTGCTTTTCCCACTCGGACTGCTGCGGCGGCATGCGCTCACTGGAGCAGTTGGAGCCACAACAGCGGCAGCCACATCTCGCGCGAGTACGGCACGGGGCGATCGTCGATCAGCACTTCGGTGCCCGGCACCGGGTCGACCAGCTCGAAGAGATCGCGCAAGGCCAGCGCGTCGGATGAAAAAAACCTCGCACGGTGGCGGCGCGCCGGTCCGTCGCCGGTCTCGACGTACTCGCGGGAGGCCTGCGCCTTTTCGATCGCGCGCGGGTAGTGGTCGCCTTCGAACCGCGGGAACACCAGCGTGATGGAAAACGGCAGGTCGCGCGGCCCGAACAGCGTGGCGTGCAAGTCCGGATCGAGGGCCGCCAGTTCCTCTGTCGTGGGTTCTTCCGGCTTCTCGACGTACGGCCAGTAGCGCTGCGAGGGGCGATGCGTCCTCTTCGTCATCTGCTAGGCAGTGAATCGTACTCCAAGGTTACGAGGGTTACAAAGCTTACCAGGGTGACAAGAGTTACAATTTTAGCGGACTTGGCTGACTTCCGGGTGATTCCAAGCATCGAGGCGCTGCGCCAGCGCGACGGCGTGCGCGCGCTCGAATCGCGATACGGCGCCGAGGCGACCGTGAAGGCCTTACGTGCCGGTGCGGAGCGACTGCGCGCGCGCATTGGCGCCGGCGAGCACCTGGCGCAACCGGCCGAGGCCATCGAAACGCTTGCCGGCGATGCGCTGACCAGGCGCTCGCGCGGCTCGCTCCGGCCGGTGATCAACGCGACCGGCGTGGTGCTGCATACCAACCTGGGCCGCGCGCCGCTGGCCGACGTGGCAATCGCGCGGGTGTCGGCGGTCGCCGCCGGCTACTCCAACCTCGAATACGACCTCGAGCTGGGCGCGCGCGGCTCGCGCACCGTCCACGCGGAGTCGCTGTTGACGTCGATCACCAGCGCGGAGGCGGCGGTCGTGGTCAACAACAATGCCGCGGCGGCCCTGTTGATCCTCAGCGGCATTGCCGCCGGACGCGACGTCGTGATCTCACGCGGCGAACTGGTCGAGATTGGCGGCGGCTTCCGGGTGCCCGACATCATGCGCCTGTCGGGCGCGGTGCTGCGCGAGGTCGGTACGACCAATCGCACTCGGGTGACTGACTACACGGCGGCGGTGTCGCCGGCCACCGCCATGTTCCTGCGCGTGCACCCGTCGAACTTCCGGATCGAAGGATTCACCGAGCGCCCCTCGCTCGCTCAACTGGTCGGCATCGCGCGGGCGATGCACGTACCGGTGGTTGAAGACATTGGCAGCGGTTGCCTGCTCGACGACATCCGCGGCGAGCCGTCCGTGCAGGCCTCGATCGCCGCCGGTGTCGATCTGGTGTGCTTCAGCGGCGACAAGCTGCTCGGCGGCCCCCAGGCCGGCATCATTGTCGGGCGACAGGCGCTGATCGCGCGCCTGCGCAGCCACCCCTTGATGCGTGCAATCCGCGCCGACAAAGTCACGTTCGCGCTGCTCGAGGCCACGCTGGCTGAATATGCCAGCGGTCATGCCGCGCACACGGTTCCCGTGCAGCGGATGCTCCATGCCGGCGCGGACGAAATCGAGGCACGCGCCCAGGCGGTCGCCGATCAGCTCACCTCGGCCGGCTGGCGTGTCTCGCTGATGAGCGGCTCCTCCGCCGTCGGCGGCGGCAGCGCACCAGGGCTCGAATTGGCGACCGTGCTGGTGGCGCTCGAGCGCGACGGTCAATCGGCCACCGACACCGCACGCTGGCTGCGATCGCTGGACCCACCGGTGATCGCGCGAATCGAGCACGATCGCGTGCTGCTTGACCTGCGGACGGTGCTACCCGGCCAGGACGATCTGCTCGTATCATTGCTCGCCCACGATTCATGAGCGAGCCACGGCCCGTCTACCGGTCGCCAGCGGAACTCGATGCGCAGTTCCGCGAGAGCCGTATCCAGACGCTCATCACCGTCAACCTGCACACCTACTGGTCGATCGTCATCATTCTCCTGGCGTTCGGCCTGTGGGACGCCTACGTCGATCCCGTCAATTGGCCGAACGCCTTCGCGGTTCGCTTCGCCGGCGCGGTGATCGTCGCCGCCACCGGCCTGTTCCAGAACCTGCCTGGCAGGGCGCGATGGATGGTGCCGCTGGCGAAGGTCCGGCTGCTCGTGGCGGCCGTGGTATCCATCGTCGCGGCGTCGATGCTCGACCGGGGCTACGGGTTCGGCGTGGCCGGCCTGATCGTCATCTTCCTCACCGGTCCGTACGTGGCCATCGACTCGCGCGATCTGGTGATGACCCATGCGTTGACGCTCATCGCCGTGGCGGTGACGATCGTCGCGCTCTCGATGGATCCGTTCGACATCGCCGGCACGGTGGTGTTCGTCGTCCTGGCCAGCGTGGTGAGCACGCTGCTGGGGCGCGTGCTCGAGAGCTCGTATCGACGGAACTTCCTGCTCGAACTCGAGGAGCATCGAGACGCACGGACCGATACGCTCACCGGGCTGGCCAATCGCCGGGCCATGCAGGAGCGCGGCCACGTTGAACTCAAGTTTGCGAAGCGCTCCAGCGCGCCCGTGTCGGTGATCCTGTGCGACCTCGATCACTTCAAGAACATCAACGACCGCCACGGGCATGAAGCCGGCGACGCCGCGCTGGTCAGGGTGGCGCAGGTGTTGCGGGGGGCGCTCCGCGAAAGCGACGCGCTCGGCCGCTGGGGCGGTGAGGAATTCATCGCCGTGCTGCCGGCGACCGACGCCGCCGGTGCGCGCGAGGTGGCCGAGCGCATGCGGGCCGCCATCGCGTCAACGGTGTTCCCCGATCACTCCGGCCACATCACGATCAGCCTCGGGGTGACGACATCGGAAGACGTCGAGGACGCGCTGCTGGAGTGGGACCTCATGATCAAGGAGGCGGATCAGCGTCTGTATCACGCCAAGCACGCGGGCCGCAATCGCGTGGTGGCGGACGTCCCCGCCTCCGCCGGCGCGTGACGCCGCGCAGACAGACGGACGAGGGCCCTCGGCCGCTACTTGAGATCGCACACGAGACACTGCGCCGCCGAGAGCAGGTAGTTCCGGGCGTTGGCGCTGATTTGCCGCTCGCCGATTTCCGTCAGGGCCTGCGCTTTGAGGCGCCGGGCAACGGGGCTCGCCGCATCCAGGGCGGGAACGAAATCTGCCAGCTCAGCGGCCCATTGAAACTCGCCGCCCGCCAAGGCCGGAGCCGTACTGGTTGCCGCCGTCCTTGTTGGCCCGCCCAATGTCGGGCGCTCGCTCTGCCAGCAATTGGTGGCTGTAGATGTCTGGCTGGTCGTTTGCCGGAAAACGCGGCAGCGCCGCCGACGTGATCGGGGTGAAAGTGCGTGTAAACGATGGCGCGCACCGGCGCCCTCGAGATCTTGTCGAACTCCGCCCTGACCTCTCGCGCGTCCGCGACGTTCGAGAGCGTGTCGACGATGATCGACCCGCCATCGCCCTGGATCAGGATGGCGTTTCCAAGCGAGTAGCCAACGGCGACATGAACGCCGTCAACGACCTTGATGACCTCCTCCCGGAACTCGTGGCTGTGCGCGCGCAGTTGCTCGCGGCCGGTGTTGATGTGATGGATGTCGAGCGTGCGGGTGACCATTTTGGAAACGTGCGGTCGACCTGCCCGCTCGTGGCGACGGCCAACGTCGCAACGGCGGCACACACGGCCGGAAGCGGCTTCATCGCATCACCTCATCCAGGGCCTTGCACAACGCACCTACTGCTTCAACGCGACACGAATCAGGTGAATTCTCTGCGTCTTGCTGAGATTGGTGATCGAGTGAGGCGCTTGCGGTCCCTGCCCATTGGTAACCGGGTAGGTAATCGCGGCCGCCTAACGCGAGTCGAACAGGACTCGACCCTCGCCGTCTCGGTCGATGAAGTCACCTGCCTGGTCAATGTGAAGGACACTGGGCCAGCGATGCGCATGGGTCGGTTCCGTTTCGCCGGGCTCAACGGTGACGTCCAGAACCCGAACGCGGTCCGTTTCAAGCAGCACCCGATGGTTGGCCGGTGCGGCCGCGACCGCATCCATCGTCTCGGGCCGCCACGACCAGCACCCGCGACTCGGTGTCAGACCGTGCATGGCCGGCGGCGACCTCAGTGGCCGGATGCTGCCGCAGCATTGGGGGAGTGTTGTTGGGCCCGGCGGGCAGCGGCAGTGACGGCTGGCTGAATCGCAGACTCGTGCAAATGAAACCGGATTAGAAGATCGTCGAAATCGACTGCTGCGCGAGATCGATCAGGCGCGTTGGCAGAACGCCCAGGTAGAGCACGCCAATCAAGGCCGCCACCAGCCCACCCATCGCCACTGGGTGAACCGGCGGCGGGATCGGGCGGGCGTCGCGGTCGGTCATGTACATCATCACCACGATGCGCAGGTAGAAGAACACCGAGACGACGCTCGACAGCACGCCGATGATCGCCAGGCCGTAATACCCCGAGCCAATCGCGGCCGAGAACACATACCACTTGGCAATGAAGCCCGCCGTCGGCGGGAAGCCGCCAAGCGACAGCAGGAACAGCGTCATCAACGTGGCCAGGGCCGGATGCGTGTGCCACAGGCCGGCGTAGTCACGGAGGTCGTCGTTGGCGCGCTCGCGCGTGCCGAGGATTGCAATGATGCCGAACGCGCCAAGATTGGTCAGCGCATACGCGGCCAGATAGAACAGAATCGCCGCCTTGCCGACGTCGGTGCCGACGACCAGCGCCGCCAGAATATAGCCGCCGTGCGCAATGCTCGAGTAGGCCAGCATGCGCTTCAGGCTGGTCTGCGCCACACCGACCACGGTGCCGACGACCATCGTCGCCGCCGCGATCCACCACAGCACCGGCGCCCAGTCGGCGATCATCGGGTCCAGGCCCTTCAGGAAGACGCGCACGAAGGCGGCAATGGCCGCGGCTTTGACACCGGTCGACATGAAGCCGGTGACAATGGTCGGCGCGCCTTCGTAGGCGTCCGGCGACCACATGTGGAACGGCACCGCCGCAACCTTGAACGCGAAGCCGACAATCAGCAGACCAATGCCGAGCAGGATCATCGGATTGCCGCTCATCGACTGCGCGGCAATCGCCGTGGACATGCGCTCGATGTTGGTGGTGCCGGTCACGCCATACAGGAACGCAATGCCATAGAGGAAGAACGAGCTGGCAAACGCGCCGAGCAGGAAGTACTTGAACGCCGCTTCGGTGCTCTGCTGCTGGTCGCGCCGGATGCCGGTCAGGATGTAGACCGCGATCGACATGGTCTCGAGCGCCAGGAAGATCACCAGCAGATCGGTGGCCTGCCCCATCAGCATCATGCCGACAATGGCAAACAGCAGCATGGCGTAGTACTCGCCCGCGGGCAGCCGATCGCGATCGACGGTTTGCGACGAGAACACGACGGTCAGGATGCCGACGCCGACCAGGACGAGGTTCACGAACAACGCGAAGTTGTCGGCGGTCACGGCGCCGAAGCTTTCGGCGTTGCTGTCCCAGAGCAGGATCGAGGCCGCGCCGGCGCCGAGCAGGCCGATGATGGCGAGGCCGCCAATCGGCATGTGCTCGCCCTTGCGGCGAAACGCCTCGGCCAGCAGGACCACGAGGCCCGCCAGCGTGACGCAGATGATCGGGATGACGGCGTCGAACTGGCCGCTGGTCATCGCCCACCTCCGCTGACGTTCCGGGAGGCCAGCGTCTCAGCCGCCACCGTCACGGGTCGCACGGCCGGCGCGACCTCCTGCGGGCGTGCGGGCGTCTGCTTCTCAGCAGTCGGCGCGTTCGGCTTCGGTTTCAGAGACTCTGGCAACACCGCTTCCACGCGCAACGGCTGGCGCGCCTGCACGCGCTCGACCAGGCGCTGCACCGCCGGCTCCATGGGCTTGAGCAACACGTTCGGGACCACGCCCATGCCAATCGCCGCCGCGGCCAGCGGACCGACGATCGCCCACTCGCGGAACGATAGATCGGGCAGGCCGGTGTTGTGATCGTTGGTGAGTTTGCCGTAGAACACCCGCTGGAACATCCACAGCATGTAGACGGCCGACAGAATCACGCCGAGCGCCGCGATCACCACGAACCGGGGATCCCACTTGAAGGCGCCCAGCATGATCAGGAACTCACCGATGAAGCCGTTCATGCCGGGCAGGCCGATCGACGACAACGTGATGATCAGCATCACTGCGGTCAGGCGCGGCATGGTGGCCTTCAACCCGCCGAATTCGCTGATCTGGCGCGTGTGCCGGCGATCCGACAACATGCCGACGATGCAGAACAGCGCGCCGGTACTGATGCCGTGGGCCAGCATCTGGTACGAGGCGCCCTGGACGCCCTGAACGTTGAACGCGGCAATGCCGAGGATGACGAAGCCCATGTGGCTGACCGACGAGTAGGCCACCAGCTTCTTCATGTCGGGCTGCACCATCGCCACCAGCGCGCCATAGACAATGGCAATCACCGACAGCGTGGCAAGCAGCGGCGCGAAGTAGAGCGCGGCTTCGGGGAACAGCGGGAACGCCAGCCGGATCAGGCCGTAGCCGCCCATCTTCAGCATCACCCCGGCCAGGATCACCGAACCGGGTGTCGGCGCCTGCACGTGCGCATCGGGCAGCCACGTGTGGAACGGGAACAGCGGCACCTTGATGATGAAGGCGAGCGTGAACGCCAGGAACAGCCAGTACTGCGTGCCCTCGGGGATCTGCAGTTCGTACAGCTTCAACAGGTCGAAGCTGTATTCGCCGGTCATGGTCTGGTGCATCCACGACAGGCCGATGATCGCGACCAGCATCAGCACGCTGCCGGCCATGGTGTAGAGGATGAACTTGATCGCCGCGTAGATGCGCTGGTCGTAGCCCCAGATGCCGATCAGGAAGTACATCGGGATCAGGACGAAGTCCCAGAAGATGTAGAACAGGAAGATGTCGAGCGCCACGAACACGCCCAGCATCGACGCCTCGAGCAGCAGCATGAAGATCGAGAATTCCTTGACCTTCTTCTCAATGCTCTCCCACGACGACAGCAGCGCGATTGGCGTCAAAAAACCGGTCAGCACCAGCAGCATCAGGCTGAGGCCGTCCATACCGAGGGAGTAGTCAATGCCGAACGCGGGGATCCACGGCACGCGCTCGACGAACTGGAACGCCGCGGCCTCGGCCGACGAATCGAATCCGGCCCACAGCGCCAGCGTGATCGCGAAGACGGCCAGCGAGGCGCCGAGGGCGACGTAGCGAATCAGCGCGTCCTTCGAGCCGTCCCGGTTGGGGATCAGCATCAGCAGGATGGCGCCGATGATCGGCGTGACGATCGCGAGGGTCAGCATGCCAGGGCCACCGAAAGCTCCGCGTCCCCGACCAGGGCCGCAGACAGCGCAGATGACACAGAACTCTTCATCGCCGGGTCATCTCCACAAGTAGTAGGCCAGCACCGCGACTGCGCCTACGAACATCGATGCCGCATAGGTCTTGACCGACCCGTTCTGCAGCAGGCGGAGCACGACGCTCACGCCGCTCACCAGGTAGCCGGCGCCGTTGACGGCGCCGTCCACGACCTTGACGTCGAAGCCGCGCCATAACCCTTCGGTGGACATGACTTTGATCGGCTGGACGATGGTGGCGTCGTACAACTCGTCGACGTAGTACTTGTTCAACAGCAGCCGGTGCACGCCAGGATACTGGGCGGCCAGCCGCGCCGGAATCTGCCGGTTCTTCAGCCACAGCAACGTGGCCAGGAGGATGCCGGCAAACGCCAGCAGCGACGACACGCCCATCAACGTCAGCTCGAGCGCGGTATGGTCTCCGCTGCGCTCTTCGATCGGTGTGCACTCCGCAATCGCCAGGCCCGCCAGACCACCGGTCGTGACCTCCTGGCCGCAGTTGGTGGCGTTGAACACCGGCTTGAGCCACTCGTGCAGGTTCGCATGACCACCGACGGCGTGCGGGACGTTCACGTAGCCGGCGACGATCGAACCAACGGCGAGCACCACCAGCGCCGTCGCCATCGGCCACGGTGCGTCGTGCGGCGCGCCGTGCCCGTGGGCGCCTGAGTGTCCGTGCGCCTGGATGGCCGGCTGCGCGGGTGCGTGGTGGTCGTCGTGGCCGTGCGCCTCGGAATGGCCGAAGCGCTCCTCGCCGTGGAAGGTCAGGTGCACGAGGCGCCACATGTAGGTGGCGGTCAGCAACGACGTCACCGCGCCGACCACCCACAGCAGCTGGTGGCCTTCGACGAAGGTCTCGAACAGGATTTCATCCTTCGAGAAAAAGCCCGACAGCAGCGGCACACCGGCAATCGCCACCGACGCGATCACGAACGTCCAGTAGGTGATCGGAATGTGCTTCTTGAGGCCGCCCATCTTGCGGATGTCCTGCTCGCCGTGCAGCGCGTGAATCACCGCGCCGGAGCCGAGGAACAGGCAGGCCTTGAAGAACGCGTGGGTGTAGAGGTGGAAAATGCCGGCGCCATAGGCGCCGACGCCCATCGCCAGGAACATGTAGCCCAGCTGCGAGACGGTGGAATACGCCAGCACGCGCTTGATGTCGTTCTGCACCAGGCCGATTGTGCCGGCGAACAACGCCGTGGCGGCGCCAACCACGGCAACGATCTGGAGCGTCATCGGCGCATGCTCGAACAACATCGCATTGCGGCCAATCATGTAGACGCCCGCGGTCACCATGGTGGCGGCGTGGATCAGTGCCGACACCGGGGTCGGGCCTTCCATCGCGTCCGGCAGCCATGTGTAGAGCGGGATCTGCGCCGACTTGCCGGTCGCGCCGATGAACATCAGCAGCGTGATCAGCGACAGCGTGCCAAAACCCGTCTCGACGGGCATGGCCTTGGCCGCCAGCGCCATGGTGTTGAAGTCGAGCGAGTTGAAGGTGACGACCAGCAGCAGCGCGCCGAGGATGAACGCGAAGTCGCCGACGCGATTGACGACGAACGCCTTCTTGGCGGCGTCGGCGGCCGACTGCTTCTGGTAGTAGAAGCCAATCAGCAGGTACGAGCAGAGGCCGACGCCTTCCCAGCCGACGAACATCACCAGGACGTTCGAGCCGAGCACCAGCATCAGCATGAAGAAGCAGAACAAATTGAGGTACGAGAAGAACCGCGCGAAGTCGGCGTCGGTCTCCTCGTGCATGTACGAGGTGGAATACAGGTGAATCAGCGAGCCGATGCCGGTGACGACCAGAATCATCACCGCCGACAGCGCGTCGAGCCGCAGCGCCAGGTCGAGCGTGAAGTCGCCAACCGCGATCCAGTTGAACAGCAGCTGGTTGATCTGCCGGTTCTCGGGCGGCATGGCGGCCAGCGCCAGCACCTGCATTACCGAGATCACGAACGACACCGCCATCAGCGCGGTGGCCAGGCCGCCGGACACGGACTTCGGCAGCCGCCTGCCGATGAAGGCGTTGACGAGGAAGCCGCCGAGCGGAAGCAGTGGAATGAGTGCTAGCACCTGATCACCACTTCAACGAGGTAAAGGCTTCGGGATTCAGCGACTCGCGATGGCGGAACAGGCCAATCACCAGCGCCAGTCCGACCGCGGCTTCCGCCGCGGCCACCGTCATCACGAAGAACGTGATGATCTGCCCGTCCACCGCGCCCCACTGCCGCCCGAAGGCGACGAACGCCAGGTTGACGGCATTCAACATCAGCTCGACCGACAGCAGCAGCGTGATCAGGTTGCGGCGCAGGAAGACGCCGGCCGTGCCGATGGCAAACAGCAGGCCTGACAGCACGAGATAGTGTCCTAGGGGCATGACTACTCGTCCCTCTTGCGCGCCAGGATCACCGCGCCGACCATCGCCGCGATGATCAGGATCGACGTGACTTCGAACGCGAACATGTAATCGGTGAACAGCACCCGGCCCAGCTCCTGCACCGACGAGACCGCCGGGCGATCGAGGTCGATCGGCACGCCCAGCCCGCTGGTGCGCGACAGCGCCCAACCGAGTTGCAGGGCCAGCAGCACCGCCAGCACGCCGCCGACGCGAACCGCGAACGGCCGGTACAACGGATGCGAGCGATCCCACTCCGCCGCGTCTTCGCGCGTCGCATTCAGCAGCATGACGGTGAACAAAAACAGCACCATGATGGCGCCGGCGTAAATGATGATCTGCGCCACCGCCACGAACGGCGCCTCGAGCAGCACGTAGAGCCCGGCCAGGCCGAAGAACGAGGCGATGATCGACAGCACGCTGTAGACCGGGTTCCGCTGCGTGACCACCGCCAGCGCGCCCAGCACCGTCACGCCGCCGAAGAGGTAGAACAACAGCGCGTCAGAGGCCAAAGTAGAGCACCCCCGCGGCTGTGACGAGCAGGTTGATGGTGGCCAGCGGCAACAGCACCTTCCATCCGAACGACATCAGCTGGTCGTAGCGGAAGCGAGGCAGCGTCCAGCGCAACCAGAGATACACGAACAGCAGGAACGCGAGCTTGATCACGAACCAGATCCAGCCGTAGGTGGCGGGAACGAACGGACCGTGCCAGCCGCCGAGGAACAGGTTCACGGCCACCGCCGAGACCGTCACCATGTTGATGTACTCCGCCATGAAGAACATCGCGAAGCGCATCGAGCTGTATTCGGTGTGATAGCCCGCGACCAGTTCCTGCTCGGCTTCCGGGAAGTCGAACGGCGCGCGGTTGGTTTCCGCCACGCCCGCGCACGCGAACACGAAGAAGGCGACCGGCTGCAGGAAGATGTACCACTTCGGGATGAACCCGAACCAGTAGCCCGACTGCTGATCGACCATCTCGGTCAGCGACATCGAACCCGCCATCATCACCACCGTCGCCAGCGACATGCCGTAGGCCAGCTCGTAGCTGATCATCTGCGCCGAGCTGCGCAGGCCGCCGAGCAGCGAGTACTTCGAGTTGCTCGCCCAGCCCGCCAGCACGATGCCGTAGACGCCCATCGAGGCCACGGCGAAGATCACCAGCACCGCGACGTTGACGTCGGACACCTGCAGCTTGATCGGCTCGTCGAGCAGGCCGAAGAAGGTGGTCGGCGCGCCGAACGGCACCGGCGCGAACGCCAGGTAGGCCGCCGCCACGGAAATGATGGGCGCCAGCGTGAACAGGAACGCGTCTGCGGCCTTCGGCCGCAGTTCCTCCTTGAAGAACAACTTGAGGATGTCGGCGATCGGCTGGAGCAGGCCCTTGGGGCCGACCAGGTACGGACCATAACGCTGCTGCATCAGCGCCGCGACTTTCCGCTCGGCATAGACCATGACCGCAGCCATGATCTGCAGGCCCATGAACACGACGCCGACGATGACGGCGTAGGCGATGGTCTGGGGCGCCGTCAGGATTTCGATGATGCCCTGCATCAGTGACTCCCGACGATGTTTCCGGCCGCTGCATCCGCATCCGCGGCGGCATCGGGCTGGCGCGCTCTGTAGTCGGCCGGCGCCGGCTGCCTGCCCTGCACATAGGCCTCGAACTCCGGCTTGAACCACTTCAGGGTGGTCAGCACCGGCGTTGCGGCGGCGTCGCCGAACGCGCACAGCGTCTTGCCGTTGATCTGGTTGGCCACGCTCTCCAGCAGCGCGATGTCCTTCTCGGTGCCCTGGCCCTGCGTCATGCGGTGCAGCAGGCGATAGAGCCAATCGGTGCCTTCGCGGCACGGCGTGCACTTGCCGCACGACTCGTGGCGATAGAAGTGCAGCAGGTTCTCGGCCAGCCACACCATGTCGGTGGTGTCGTCGAGCACCATGATCGCCGCCGAACCGAGCAACGATCCGGCGCGCTGCACGTCGTCGAAGCTGGCCGGAATGTCGAGCTGATCCGGCATCAGGATCGGCACCGACGAACCGCCGGGGATGACGGCCTTGATGGTGCGACCATCCTTCGCGCCGCCGGCGTAGTCGTCGATCAGTTCCTTGAGCGTGACCTTCATCGGCGCTTCGAACACGCCGGGGCGCTTCACCGCGCCGCTGACGCAGAACAGCTTCGGTCCGCCGTTCTTCTCTGGGCCCAGCGCCGCAAACCAGTCCGCGCCGCGCGTCATGATCAGCGGCACGTTGCAAAGCGTCTCGACGTTGTTGACCGCGGTCGGGCACTTCCACGCGCCCTCGACGGCCGGAAAGGGCGGTTTGAAGCGGGGCTGCGCGCGCTTGCCTTCGAGCGATTCCAGCAGCGCCGTCTCTTCGCCGGCTTCATATGCGCCGGCGCCGCGATGCAGGTAGACCTCGCAATCGAAGCCCGATCCCTGGATGTTCTTGCCCAGGTATCCGGCCTTGCGCGCATCGTCGATCGCCTTCTGCATCGTCGGGAACAGGTGATAGAACTCCCCGCGGATGTAGATGTAGGCAGCCTGGGAGCCAATCGCGTAGCAGCCGATCAGGCACCCCTCCACCAGCAGGTGCGGGTTGCGCTCCATCAGGAGGTGATCCTTGAAGGTGCCCGGCTCGGATTCGTCGGCGTTGCAGACGATGTACTTCGGCTTCGGCGACTTCTTGTCGACGAACTGCCACTTCAGCCCGGTCGGGAAGCCGGCGCCGCCGCGGCCGCGGAGGCCCGACTTCTTCACTTCTTCAATGACCGCCTCGGGCGACATGGAGAGCGCCTTCTTCACTCCCTGGTAGCCGGCCTGGTGCTTCACGTAGTGATCGAGCTCGGCGCCGCCGGGCGTGAAGGCATACTGCGTGAGCACGGGCTGGTAGCTCGGCAGCGCCTTCGCTGTGGAGGGCGTGGTGGTCTTCGATCCCTCGGTGATGCGGGCCTCGCTCAGGTGGCAGCCACTGAGCGCCTTCAGGCCGTCGGTCTTCATGCGATCGACCAGGCCGCTCACCTGCTCCGGCTGCAACAGCTCGTGCCAGTGCTCGTTGTTCACCATCATCACCGGCGCGCGATCGCACGCGCCCAGGCATTCCATCTGCTGGATGGTGAACATGCCGGTCGGATCCGTCTCGCCGACCTTGATGCCCAGCTTGTGCTGCAGTTCTTCGACCACGCGCTCGGCGCCGGCCAGCGCGCACGACAGCGTCGTGCAGACCTGCAACACGTACTTGCCGGTCGGCGCGCAGTGGAACATCACGTAGTACGACACCACGTCCTCGACGTCCGCCGTCGTACAGCCAATCACCTGCGCGACGTGGCGCACGGCGTTGTTGCTGATGTATCCCTGCTGATCCTGGACCAGGTACAACGCGTGAATCACGGCCGAGGCGCGATGCTCGGGGCGGTAGTGCGACGCAAACGCTTCGAAGTTCTGGAGGTTCTGCGGTGTGAACGCGAACTCCGGGCCTTCGGGCAGCGTGGCGCGCTGCGAGCGGTGCCACTGCTCCGTGCCGTACGGCATCGTGGGATGAAAACTCATCGATCCACGTCTCCCATCACCACGTCGAGCGAGCCAATCACCGCGATCACGTCCGCGATCATGCCGCCCACGACGAACTTGTGCATCGCCTGGCACGCAAACAGTCCCGGCGCGCGCATGTGCACACGCCACGGACGGTTGGTGCCATCGGACACCACGTAGCAGCCGTGCTCGCCGCGCGGCCCTTCGACCGGCACGTAGGCGTCGCCCGCGGGCACCTTGAAGCCCTGCGAGTAGATCAGGAAGTGCTGAATCAGCGCTTCCATCTCCGTGTAGACCTGGTCCTTGGGCGGCGGGACAATGCGCTTGTCGTTCACGGCCCACGGTCCGTAATCGGGAATGCGCGCCAGCGCCTGCTGGATGATCTTGGCGCTCTCGCGCATTTCGGCGACGCGCGTCAGGTAGCGATCGTAGACGTCGCCGTTCGACGCGCCGATGACATCGAACTCATACGTGTCGTAGCCGATGTACGGGAACGCGCGGCGCACGTCGTAGTCGCCGCCGGCGGCGCGCGCAATCGGGCCGAACAAACCCCACTTGCAGCAGTCCTCGTAGGAAATCACGCCGACGCCGCGGGTCCGATCGAGCCAGATCGGGTTCTTGGTGATCAGCGTCTCGTATTCGTCGAGCTTGCCGGGGAAGCGATCGATGAACGACTTGACCGCGGCCTTGAAGCCGCGCGGCAGGTCTTCGCGCAGTCCGCCGACCCGGATGTAGCTGGGGAAGAAGCGGAAGCCGGCCATCAGCTCGTTCAGGTTCATCACCTGCTCGCGCTCGCGGAGCGCGTAGAGCAGGCCGGTGATGGCGCCCACTTCCATGGCGTGCGTGCCGAACCACACCAGGTGGCTGCTGATGCGCTGCAGCTCGGCGATCAGCACGCGGATGTCGTTGACGCGCTGCGGCATCTGCTCGGTGATGCCGAGCATTTTCTCGACCGACAGGCAGAACGCCAGGCTGTTGGACTGCGCGCCAAGGTAATCCATCCGCTCGACCAGCGGGATGACCTGCTGCCACTTCTTCTGCTCGGCGGTCTTCTCGATGCCGGTGTGCAGGAAGCCGACGGTCGGCGACACGGACACGACCGTCTCGCCATCGAGCTCCAGCACCAGTCGCAGCACGCCGTGCGTGCTGGGGTGCTGTGGCCCCATGTTGACGGTCATCGTTTCGGTGCGGAGATCTGCCATCCTAGAGTTCCCGCTCCACCAGCTCACAAAGGAGGTGCAGCACCGTGGCGTGCACCTCCTGAATCCGCGCGGTGCGCGATTCATTCACGGCGATGTGATGCGTCGCAAGCGTCCCCGCTGCCCCGCCACCGCCTGTCAACGCCACCGTTATCAGTCCCCGCTGGTTGCCGGCCTCGAGCGCCCGCAACACGTTGGCCGAGTTCCCGCTCGTCGTAATGCCGAGGGCGACATCGCCCGCCTTACCCAGCGCCTCGAGTTGCCGCGCGAACACGCGCTCGAAACCGTAGTCGTTGCCGATCGCCGTCACGGCGCTGGTATCGGTCGTCAACGCGATCGCCGGATATCCCCGGCGCTCCTGCTCGTAGCGGCCCACCAGCTCCGCCGCGAAGTGCTGCGCGTCGGCGGCACTGCCGCCGTTGCCGAACACCAGCACCTTGCCGCCCTGCTGAAGCGACCGGGCAATTGCGCCGGCCACTGCAACAATCGGCGACGCGTTGGCGGCCATGCGCTCGTGCGCGGCCGCCGCTTCCTTCAACACGCGAACGACATGCGCGGCCCGAGTGTCCTCGTCCATCACAGCCTGTCTCCCCGAAGCCCGCTCACTTCTTCCCCGCGGCCGACGGTTGACCCCTCTGGTAGCGGTCGCGTTCCAGGTTGGCCTTGAACTCTTCCTCGGTGACCTGCAGCGGCATGTAGGTCTGCGCGTCTTTCCGCAGCTGAACCGGGTAGTCTTTGCGCAGCGGGTGGCCGTCCCAGTCGTCGGGCATCATCAGCCGCCGCAAGTCTTCGTGGCCGTCGAACACGATGCCGAACAGATCGTAGAGCTCCCGCTCGGGCCAGCCGGCGCCGGGATACAGCTTCGTCAGCGTCTCGATCGATTCCTGCGCATGGATGCCGACCTTCAGGCGAAGGCGCGCGCGGCGATGCGGCGACACGAGGTGATAGACCAGGTCGAAGCGCGGCGAGCGGTTGGGATGAAAATCCACCGCCGTCACGTCGGAGAACGCGACGAACTCGAGCCCGGGTGCCTGCAGCGCGCGGCAGGTGGCGACCAGGTGCTCGCGCGGCACGCCGATGGTCGGCGTCACCGCGGCGTCGGACGAGGCCAGCGCCGCGTAGGACGCGCCAGGCATCGCCGGCGCGATCGCGGCGATGATCGCTTCAGCGGTCATGCGATACGAACCTTCGGGGTCTGATCGAGCTTTGAGGCAGCAATCTGCTTCTGGAGCTGCACGATGCCGTAGATCAGCGCTTCGGGACGCGGCGGGCAGCCGGGAATGAACACGTCGACCGGCACCACTTCGTCGGCGCCCTGCACGATGGCGTAGTTGTCGAACACGCCGCCGCACGACGCGCACGCGCCCATCGAGATCACCCACTTGGGCTCGGGCATCTGGTCGTAGATGCGGCGCATCGCCGGCGCCATCTTGCGCGACAGCCGGCCGGCGATGATCATCAGGTCCGCCTGGCGCGGCGAGCCGCGAAACACCTCGGCGCCAAACCGCGCCATGTCGTAGCGGCTCGCGCCGGTCGCCATCATCTCGATCGCGCAGCAGGCCAGGCCGAACGCCACCGGCCAGATCGCCGAGCGGCGCGCCCACTGAACCATGAATTCGACGGAGGTCGTGACAACGGGAATTTCGTAATCAGTTTCGAGTCCCATAACGGTATCTCTTCACCACGGCGGGGCCGGGCTTTGGCGCGTGCTGGTAATCCGGATCGAACTCGGGACCCCAATCCAGCACGCCCTTGCGCCAGATGTAGATGTAGCCGACGACCAGGATCAGGAAGAAGACGGTGATCTGGATCAGCCCGGGCCAGCCGAGCGTTCGCATGGTCATCGCCCACGGATAGAGGAACGCGACTTCAATGTCGAACAGCAGGAAGATCATCGCAATCAGGTAGAACTTCACCGATTGCCGCTCGCGCGCATCGCCGACCGGCGGCATGCCGCACTCATACGCCGCGAGTTTCTCTGGAGTGGGATTGCGGGGGCCGAGAAAGCGGGAAATGACGACCGACACGACGCCAAACCCGATTGCGATGACCGCTAGAAGGAGGATTCCGCCCCAGCCCGACATGTGTGCAGTGCTCTTAAAAAGTGTGTCACGCGCCAGAATTTGAGGCGCTTGTGAAGGATATCACACGCGCTGCGGGGTCCCCTCCGCGCGGAGGGTGCGCGGTGGGCAGGTGGAATCCCCTGAGTAGGCGAGGTTCAACCGAGCGATGGCTCATCGGCGCCGTCATGGCGATCTCGCTGGTCACGTTCGGGTTTTAGGCGCTCGTGTTGCGGCCACATTTGTGGCCAGCCGGGGCAGGAGTCGCCCTGTCGGGCGAAACCGTCATGGGCATGCTGGCCGCGCCCCGCCCGGTTGCGGTCATTCGACCTCCAGACGTCAGCGACCTGGCGGGCACAACGGTGTCGGTCTTGCGGGTGTGGCCAGGCAGCCCCGCCGAACGCGCCGGATTGCGCGAGGGCGATGCCATCCAGACGCTGCCACAGGAACCGGCGGACGTGCTGCGCCTCTGGTGCGACGCTCAGCGCCAGAGACCGGGTGACGCGGTGCCGCTCAGCGTCACGCGTTCTAACCCGTCAGATGCGACGTTTGGGGCCAGCCCCCAGGAACTCTGGTCAGATGCGACGTTTGGGGCCAGCCCCCAAAGACGCTGAACAGTCGAAGGACGTCTTCAGCCTCGGGGTGATGGCGTACGAAATGCTGACGATGCGACTGCCCTACAGTGGCGCGTCGTTATTCGACATCGGCATGCGGCAGGTCGAAGGCAAGGTGGACTTCACTGGCGTCGAGCCGCAGGTGGCCGAGGCGATTGGCCGCGCGACGCTGCGAGGTGAGAAGTGAGAAGTACTTCTGACTTCTGACTTCTCACTTCCTACTTCTTCTTCGTATTCATCACACCCAGGCGGCGCTCGATTTCCGCGATCGCCTGACCGAGCTGGGTCTTGCGAGCCTCGTGCGGCGTGGTGTCCAACTGCCGCTGCAGTTCGATGCGCGCCAGGCGGAGCGATTCCACCTGCCGCAGATGCTCGGGGTCGACCCTGGGACCGCGATCCTTCGCGACCTTGCGGCTCTCCTCGAGTTCGTCCATGCGCTCTTGCAAGCGCGCTTCAGCGTCGATCAGTCCTTCTCCAGCGTCACCCATGAATCTGCACATTATAGTGCAGCGGGTTCGCCGGCTTTTGTAATTAGATAAGACGGTGAGGGACTTTCATGTCGCCGTTGCTGAATGGTTCAGCACGGTGTTCGCGGAGCCGACCGCGCCCCAGAAGCGCGGGTGGCCGGCAATCGCGCGCGGCGAATCGACCCTCATCCTCGCGCCGACCGGCAGTGGCAAGACACTCACCGCCTTTCTTTGGTCGCTCAACCGATTGATGTTCGAGCCTGTCCCCGAGCAGGCGAACCGGTGCCGGGTGCTTTATATCTCTCCGCTCAAGGCGCTGGCGGTCGATGTCGAACGCAACCTACGCGCGCCGCTGGCGGGAATCGCCAACCTGGCCTCGGCCAAGGGCGTGCCGTTCCAATCGCCGGTCATCGCGGTGCGAACCGGCGACACGCCGGCCTCGGAGCGCGCGAGGTTCCAGCGCGCGCCGGCTGACATCCTGATCACGACACCGGAGTCGCTGTTCCTGCTGCTGACCTCGAACGCGCAACAGAGCCTGCGGTCCGTCGAGACCGTGATCATCGACGAGATTCACGCCATGGTGGGGACGAAACGCGGCGCCCACCTGTCGCTCTCGCTCGAGCGGCTGGAACGGATTGCACGCAGACCGCTGCAGCGAATCGGCCTGTCGGCGACGCAACGGCCGTTGGACGAGGTGGCGCGGTATCTGGGCGGTGCCCGTTCGACTCGCGCGTCGACTCCCGCGAAATCGAGCCGCTCGCCCAGGGGTCGTGCCTCGAAGCCCGACTTCTCTGCTTCGGTGCACTCGGAATTCGAAGACGATCATTCGGTCACCTATCGGCCCGTCACGATCATCGATGCGAGTGCCCCGAAGCAACTGCACATCACCGTGCAGGCGCCGGTCGAAGACATGGCGCAAGTGGGGCGCCCAGCCGAGCCGCTCCGGAGCGGACCCGCGTCGGCAGCTCTGGGGCCAGCCACCGGCAGTGGCGTGGCGCAATCGATCTGGAGCTCGATTCATCCGCGCCTGGTGGCGCTGATTCGCGAGCATGGCTCCACGCTGCTGTTCGTCAACAGCCGCCGGCTCGCGGAGCGGCTGGCAGGCGCCCTCAACGAGATTGCCGGTGAGCCGCTGGTGCGCGCGCACCATGGCTCGCTGGCGCACGGCCAACGCACCGAGATCGAAGACCTGCTGAAGGGCGGGCACCTCCGCGCGCTGGTCGCCACCTCGTCGCTCGAGCTCGGCATCGACATGGGCGCAATCGACCTGGTGATCCAGATCGAAGCGCCGCCGTCGGTGGCCAGCGGACTGCAACGCATTGGCCGCGCCGGTCACAGCATCGGCCAAATCAGCGAAGGGGTCATCTTCCCCAAGTTCCGCGGCGACCTGGTGGCGTGCGCGGCGGTCACCGCCGCGATGCGGCAGGGCAAGGTGGAATCGTCTCGCTACCCGCGCAATCCGCTCGACGTCCTGGCACAACAGCTGGTGGCGATGACCGCCATGGAACGATGGGCGGTAGACGACTTGTATCGCACGGTTCGTTCCGCTGCACCGTACGCCGAGCTGTCACGATCGATCTTCGACGGCGTGCTCGACATGTTGTCGGGCCGCTACCCGTCGGACGAATTCGCGGAGCTACGGCCGCGCCTCACGTGGGATCGGGTCAACGGCATGGTGATGGCGCGCCAGGGCGCCAGACGGGTGGCGATCGCAAATGCCGGCACGATTCCCGATCGCGGTCTGTATGGCGTCTTCCTGAGTGGCGCGGAGAAGGACAAGGCGCGGGTCGGCGAGCTCGATGAAGAAATGGTGTTCGAGGCGCGCGCCGGCGAAACGTTCCTGCTGGGCGCCTCGACGTGGCGCATCGATCAGATCACCCACGATCGCGTGCTGGTCTCACCCGCTCCCGGCGAGCCGGGCAAGATGCCGTTCTGGAAAGGCGAGGGTCCCGGGCGCCCGGTCGAACTGGGGATGGCGATCGGCAAGCTGGTGCGCGACGTCCGCAAGATGACGCCGGGCGCCGCAGTGGCGACGCTCCAGCGCGATCACGGTCTGGACGCCGGCGCCGCCACCAACCTGGTGGCGTACCTCGACGACCAGCATGCCGCCACCGGCGCCGTGCCCGACGATCGCACCATCGTCATTGAGCGATCGCGCGACGACCTCGGCGACTGGCGCGTTGCCGTACTGTCCCCGCTCGGCCGCCGCGTCCACGCACCGTGGGCAATGGCGGCCACCGCGCGCATTCGCGATGAAGCCGGCGTCGACGTCGAGGTGATGTGGTCCGATGACGGGTTCGTGATCCGGTATCCGGATGGCGAGCGGCTGTTGGACACCTCGCTGCTGCTGCCCGATCCCGATGAGGTCGAACGGCTGGTCGTGCGCCAGCTCGGATCGACGTCGATGTTCGCGGCGCGTTTCAGGGAAGCGGCCGGGAGGGCGCTGCTGCTGCCCCGCCGCCGGCCCGGGGCGCGGGCGCCGTTGTGGCAGCTGCGCAAGCGCGCATCTGATCTGCTCGCGGTGGCGGCGAGGTTCGGATCGTTCCCGATCATCCTCGAGACGTATCGCGAATGCCTGCGCGACATCTTTGACCTGCCGGCCCTGACCGACATCATGCGGCGCGTCTGCAGCCGGTCGATCCGCGTGGTGAGCATCGAGTCCCCGAAACCGTCGCCCTTCTCGGCCTCGCTGCTGTTTGGCTACGTCGCCAACTACATTTACGACGGCGACGCGCCGCTGGCCGAGCGCCGGGCCCAGGCCCTGTCGGTCGATCAATCCCAGTTGCGCGACCTGATTGGCGACACCGAGCTGCGCGATCTGCTCGATGAGGGTGTACTCGACACGCTCGAACAGCAGCTGCAGCACCTGCCGCCGCGCTTCCATGCGCGATCCACCGACGCGGTCCACGACCTGCTGTTGCGCCTCGGCGATCTGTCACGAACCGAGATCGACGCGCGCAGTCAGCCCGGTGTCGCCGAGATGGCGATCGACGAACTTGTGAGAGCACGGCGTGCCTTCGCCGTCCGGTTTGCCGACGAGCAGCGCTTCATCGCGGTCGAAGATGCCGCCCGCTATCGCGACGCCATTGGTGTGCCATTGCCGCCGGGGCTGCCGGCCGCTCTGCTCGAGCCGGTGGCGGATCCGATTGGCGACCTGGTGCGGCGCTTCGGACGCACGCACGGGCCCTTCACCAGCAAGGACGTGGCGGCGCGGCTCGGTCTCGGCGTGGCGGTTGTCGACACCGCCCTGGCCCGGCTTCTGTCCGCCGGCCGCGTGGTCGATGGTGAGTTCCGTCCCGGTGGCGTCGGTCGGGAGTGGTGTGATGCGGACGTCCTGCGCACGGTGCGCCAGCGATCGCTGGCACGCCTGCGGCAGGATGTCGAGCCGGTGGAGTCGGCGGCGCTGGGCCGATTCCTGGTGGGCTGGCACTCACTGAACCGGCCGAAGTTCGGACTCGATGGACTGCTGGACGTCGTCGAACAGTTGCAGGGGGTGCCGATTGCCGCGTCGGTGCTCGACAGCGAGATCCTCGCCGCACGCGTGCGCGACTATTCGCCGGCGATGCTCGATACGTTGTTGGGCGCCGGTGAAGTGGCCTGGGTCGGCGTGGAACCGCTCGGCGATCGCGACGGACGCATCGCGCTGTATCTCACCGATCACCTCTCGACGCTGCGGCCTCCGGCAGCGCTGTCCGGCAACGGCCACGACGGCCTGACTGGGCGGGAAGCGCAGATCGTCGCGTTCCTGCATCGGCATGGCGCGTCGTTTTTCGGTCCGCTGCACGAGGCTGCGGGCGGCGGCTTCCCGCAGGAAACGGTGGATGCAATCTGGGATCTGGTGTGGAAGGGCCTGCTGACGAATGACATGCTCCATGCGTTGCGCGCCTATGCGGCCCCGCCGGAACGCACGCGGCGGCCGGTGCGAGGCGCGACGTTTCGATCGCGGCGCCTGGTGCCGCCATCAGCCGAAGGACGCTGGACCGTGCTACCCGCCGCGTCTGCATCGGCCACGGCGTGGGCGACGGCCATGGCCAGCCAGTTGCTGGCGCGCCACGGCATCGTCACGCGCGATGTAACGGCGATCGAGCAGCTGCCCGGCGGATTCTCCGCGATGTATCCCGTGCTTCGCCGGCTCGAGGAGACCGGCCGCATTCGGCGCGGCTACTTCGTGGCGGGTCTTGGCGCTGCGCAGTTCGCGCCACCAGGCGCGGTGGATCTCCTGCGCGACGCTCGCGACGAAAGCGACGATACGCTTACCGTCACCCTGGCAGCGACCGATCCCGCGAATCCCTACGGGGTGTTGATGCCCTGGCCGGTTGCTCCCGATGGCGAGTCGCGCGGCGCCACGCGAACGGCAGGCGCACGGGTCGTGCTGGTGAACGGTCGCGCGGCGGCGTGGATCGGACGCGGCGAGCGTCAATTGATCGTGAGCCTGCCCGGCGATGAGCCTGAGCGATCGCGGGTGGGGCGCGCGCTGGCGCGCGAGCTGGTGGCGGTCGCGCATCGCGCGCCAGACGGGCGGCGCGGGTGGCTGATCGAAGACATCAACGGCGAACCTGCCGCGCAGCACGCATCGCGCCACTACCTGCTGGAAGCCGGCTTCGCTGCGACAGCGATGGGCCTGCAGCTGCGCGTGGCTCGGCGGCCGCTCCAGCTCGCATCCGACGAACCGGACGGCGATGCCTGAAGGCGACACGATATTCAGGGCCGCCCGGGCGCTCCACAAGGCGCTGGGTGGTCACGTCGTCACGAGATTCGAGACGGCGTACGCGCACCTGGATCGCGTGAACGTCGACACGCCGATCGCCGGCCGCACGGTCGAGAAGGTGGAGTCGCACGGCAAGCACGTGCTGATTTTCTTCAGCGGCGAGCTGATTCTGCGGACCCACATGCGCATGAACGGGTCGTGGCACATCTACCGGACCGGCGAGCGCTGGTGGCGTGGGCCGCAGGCGATGCGCGTGCGAATCGATACCGCAGATTGGGTCGCGGTCGCGTTCAACGTGCCGGTTGCCGAGTTTGTGACGCCTCGACAGCTGGAGACGCGCGGTCCGGTCGCGCAGCTGGGTCCCGATCTGCTGGGCGCGGCGTTCGACCGCGACGAGGCGGTGCGGCGGATGGTGGCCAGCGCGGCGCGGCCGATTGCCATGACCCTGCTCGATCAGCGGATCGTGGCGGGCATCGGCAACATCTACAAGTCAGAAGTGTTGTTTCTCTCGGGCGTGCATCCGGACACGCCGTCGAGCGCGGTGCCACCGGCCACGCTGGAACAGATGCTGGACGTCGCCCGCAGCCTGCTGCGGGACAACGTCATCGACGGCAGCTCCCCGACCATCCAGACGTTCCGGAACCTCCGCCAGTTGAATCCGGCCAACGAGCACTACGACAGCCTGTGGGTCTACGACCGGCGCGGCAAGCCGTGCCGTAAGTGCGGCACGGCGATCGAGATGAAGAAGATGGGGATGGAGAGCCGCTCCTGCTACTGGTGCCCGGGGTGTCAGAAAGACCCAAGCAGTCAACAGTCGACGGTCGGCAGTTAAGAGTTGTCAGTCAACGATCTACAGTTCAGTCGGCAGTCTGCAGTCTTAGTCTACAGTCCGGGCGGACGACAACCGTCCGCTGGACTCCAGACCGCTGACTGCGGACTGGACTGGAGACTGAACTGCGGACTGCTGACTGAAAACCCTTAACTGTCGACGCTCGACTGCTGACTCTGATCGATTTTTTCCCGTGACGCCAACACGAGGGAGGCGAAGATCGAACCGCCAACCAGCGTGCCGATGATGGCCAGCGACCAGCCGATCGGGAAGTGGCCGCCATACGCCGGGTTGAGCCACACCATCTTCAGGCCGATGAACACCAGCACGCCGGCCAGGCCGAAGCGCAGCAGCGAGAATTTGGCCACCGCCGCCGCCAGCACGAAATACAACGATCGCAACCCGAGGATGGCGAAGACGTTCGACGTGAAGACGATCAACGGCTCCTTGGTCAGCGCGAAGATCGCCGGCACCGAGTCGATGGCGAACACGATGTCGCTCATCTCGATGGCCATCAGCGCCAGGAACAGCGGCGTCGCATGCAGCACGCCATTGCGGCGGATGAAGAAGTGCTTGCCGTGGAATTCCTCGGTCACCGGCACCAGCCGCCTGGTGAGCCGCACCAGCGGGTTCTTGTCCGGCGAGGCCTGCGACCCGTCGAACCACACCATGCGGACGCCCGTCAGTATCAGCAGCGCGCCGAACACGACCACGATCGCGTGATACGACAACAGCACCGAGCCCAGCGCGATGAAGATGCCCCTGAACACCAGCGCACCGAGAATGCCGTAGAACAGCACGCGGTGCTGCAGGTTGGCCGGCACCGCAAAGAACGAGAAGATGACGACGAATACGAACATGTTGTCGACGGACAACGTGTATTCGACGACATAACCGGCCAGGAACTGCAGCGCGACGTTCTTGCCGACTTCGGGGCCGAACGTCCCGGAGGCGTATTGATACAAGAGCAGGTTGAAGGTCAGGGACAGCCCGATCCAGACCGCGCTCCACCGCGCGGCTTCCCTGATGCTGACCGCATGGACCTTGCGGTGGAAGACGCCAAGGTCCACCGCGAGCATGAGCAATACAAACAGCGTGAACCCGAGGTAGAACCACCAGTATTCGACGATCGGAAACAGCGTCACTCGTTCAAGGTAGGCGGCCGCCGTCAGCGCGCTTCCATAGATATTTCCACGACGACCATTCGGTTCACCCGATATACGATTGCAGCGTGGCCGCCACCTACTCGTTCGACGTCACCTCGAACATCGAGATGCCCGAGGTCGACAACGCCGTCAACCAGGCGCGCAAGGAGATCGGCCAGCGTTTCGACTTCAAGGGTTCGATCGCAGCCATCGAGCTCGATCAGAAAGCGGGCACGCTGACGCTGACGGCAGAGGACGATTTCAAGCTCGAATCCGTCTGGGACGTCCTGCAGACGCGATTGATCAAACGCAGCGTGCCGGTGAAGAACATGAAGCGCGGCGACCGGATACCGTCGGCGGGCTCGTCGGTCAAGCAGGTGATCACGCTGCAGCAGGGCATCCCCATCGAGGCGGCCAAGGAGATCGTCAAGCACCTCAAGGACCTGAAGCTGAAGAAGGTGCAGGCATCCATCCAGGGCGACCAGGTGCGCATCACCTCGCCGTCGAAAGACGACCTGCAGGGCGCCATGCAGGCGCTGCGCGCTCACGACTTCGGCATCGCCCTCCAGTTTGGGAACTACCGCTAACCCTTCTGCGCGAAGACGCTTCGGCGGGCCAGGAGTCTCGCTCGAGCGAGCGCTCTCGAAACTCGGCCTCGCCAGCCGCGCTCAGGCGAGGGCGCTCGTCCTCGGCGGACGCGTGGCCGTTGGCGGCCATACCGTTTGCGATCCCAGGCTCCGCGTGGTCCCCGAAAGCGCCCGCATCACCATCGACGGGCACGCCCCGCGCACCGCGAAGCCGCTCTCCATTCTTCTGCACAAACCCCGGGGCTGCGTGACGACGCGCTCCGACCCGGAGGGCCGCAAGACCGTGTACGACCTGCTGGGGGACGTGCCCTCACCAGTGGTTCCCGTCGGGCGTCTCGACCTGGCCACCAGTGGCCTCCTGCTCTTGACCAACGACACGCAGTTCGGCAACTGGTTGACCGATCCCGCCTCGGGCGTGCCGCGCGTATATCTCGTCACCGTCAGCGGCCGGGTGACGCACGACACCGCTCGATTGCTGGTTGATGGCATCACGGTGGGCCGGACGCGACTGGCCGCCTCGGACGTCACGGTTCGCAAGGCGTCCGGCCGGGAGAGTCACCTGGTGGTGACGCTGCTTGAAGGCAAGAACCGCGAAGTGCGCCGGCTGTTGGAGGCCGTCGATCATCGCGTGACCAGGCTCAGGCGCGTCCAGTTCGGCGGGATTGAGCTCGGTCAGCTCGCACCAGGAACGTGGCGCGAGCTCTCGGAGGACGAATTACGAGCGGCGTTTCCGGGCTACTACGCCGCGCCCAGCAGACGCGCGCCCATGCCGAAATAGAACAGCAGCGTCACCACGTCCGCGGCAGCAAGCACCATTGGACCGGCCGCGATTCGCGGATCCGCGTTCGCCACGCGCAGCGCCGACGGCACCGCCACTCCCAGCAGGCACGCGATGATCATCGGCGCCGTAATCGCGCGCATGATCGTTCCGACCACATCCATCTGCCCGCGCCAGGCATACACCACCAGGCCAACAACCACGCCGCATCCGATGCCCAGCAGCGGCGCCGTCCTGAACTCCTTCCGAAGCGACCGCAACATCGTCTTCCAGACGATCGGGCCATCGGCCATGCTCTGCAGGGTCAGTGTCAGCGCCTGCATGCTGACGCTTTCGCCCAGCGCCAGCACGATGGGAATGAACAGCGCGAGCCCCATCGCGTCCTGCAGCAGGTGCTCGCATCCGAGCCGGTTAAAGGAAGAAGTCGGCCATCAGGTCGGACTCAGCGACACCCAACTGCCGGTAGCGCGAGAAGTCTGTGACGCCCGCCGACCGCAGCACTTCATCGTCCAGGAAGAAGCGGCCGGTCAACTTGCGCGACGGCTGCGACAGGATCCAGTGCGCTGCGTCCGCCATGATCTCCACGCTGCGCGTCTTGAGCCTGGCGTCCTGGCCGGCGATGAGACGGATGGCTTCGGTATCGATCGCGGTGCGCGGCCACAGGGCGTTCACGGCAATGCCCAGCGGCTTGAACTCCTCCGCCATCCCGAGCGCGCACAGCGACATTCCGTACTTCGCCATCGTGTAGGCCACGTGCGGCGCGAACCACCGCGGGCTGAGCGTTGAATGCAGCGGCGGCGAGATGTTCAACACGTGCGGGTTGGCCGAGCGCTGCAAGTGCGGCACGCACTTCTGCGTGCAGAGATACGTGCCGCGGGTGTTGATCTGATGCATCAGGTCGAAACGCTTCATCGGCGTCTCGAGCGTGCCCGTAAGGCTGATCGCCGAGGCGTTGTTGACGAGGATGTCGATGCCGCCGAACCGATCGACCGCCGCGGCCACCGCCGCATCGACCTGCGCCTCATCGCGGATGTCGGTGGCTACCGCCAGGGCTGTGCCGCCGGCACGCTCGAAATCGGCAGCCGCGGTGTGAATCGTGCCGGGCAGCTTCGGGTGCGGTTCGGTCGTCTTCGATGCGACGACGATATTGGCGCCATCGGCAGCGGCGCGCATTGCAATCGCGTGGCCAATGCCGCGGGATGCACCGGTGATGAACAGCGTCTTGTTCTTCAGCATGTGGTCATCCACAGATTACACACATTTCACCGATGCGCGAGTCCTGTGAGAGGCGGCAGGCCCTCCGGGCCTGGCAATGAGGCGCATCGTGTCGGGGGTGATCGGTGTCATCGGTGTCATCGGTGGACGCAATATACTGCGCGCATGGCCGCTCAGGATGTTGTCGCCAACCTCCGCGCACTTGCCAGGCTCACGTCAACCGCCGATGGCGCACAGCGGCTGGCGTGGGGTCCCGTGTGGCGGCAGGCGCGCCAGTGGTTCAACGGCAAGCTCGCCGAGATCGGCATCACACCCGAAATCGACGCCGCCGGCAACAGCTGGGCAACGCTCGAGGGCGCGTCGGACAAGACCGTCATCATCGGCAGCCACCTCGACTCGGTGCCTAACGGCGGCTGGCTCGACGGCGCGCTCGGCGTCATGGCGGGCCTTGAAGCGCTGCACATGTTCAAGGGGCAGCAGCCGCCGGTCACGCTGAAGGTCGTGGACTGGGCGGACGAGGAAGGCGCGCGATTCGGCCGCAGCCTGCTGGGCTCCTCGGCGGCCGCCGGCAGCTTGCGGATCTCCGAGGTCGAGCACCTGGTGGACCAGACCGGCGTCAGGCTGGTGGACGCGCTCCGCGAGAACGGCGTGGAACTGTCGCGGATTCACGAATCGCAGAACTACCTGCGCGCTGTTGATGGCAAGGCGTACCTCGAGCTGCACATCGAGCAGGGGCCGGTCCTCGAATCAATGAACAAACCCACCGGCGTCGTCCTTGGCACCTTCGGCGTCGAGCGGCACCTGCTCAGGTTCGTCGGGCAGGCCGCCCACTCGGGATCGACCCCGATCCCGATGCGAAAAGACGCATTCCTCGCGGCGGCCGAGAGCGCGCTGGCGTTCCGCGAGATTGCGAAGAGATACACCACGCCGGCTGGCCGCGTGGTCTGCACGGTTGGCACCGTCAGGGTTGAGCCGGGCATCGTGACCGCGGTGCCGGGCGCCTGCGAGATTTCGCTCGATCAGCGAGCGCTCGACAAGGACGTGCTCGCCATGATGCTCGCCGACGCGCGCGCCGCCGCCTGGACGGCCGCCGTCAGCAACAACGTCAGCGTGGAATGGAAACGCATCTGGCAGATCGAGCCGCGGCCGTTCGCGCCCGCATTGATCGCACTCTGTGATGAAGCCGTGCGGGAGGTGACCGGGGACGCGCCTCACCTGCCATCAGGGCCGCTGCACGATGCGGCCGAGATGGTGCCGTTCATGCCAACGGTCATGATGTTCGCGTATTCGTCGAACGGGTTATCGCACTGCAAGGAAGAAGATACGCCGGAGGCGTATCTTCTCGAGACGATTGAGGCGTTCCTGCTGCTGGTGAGAAAGGTCGTCCTATCGGGAGACGCAGGCTACTCGACGTAGCTGTAACCGCAGTTCTCGCACACCCACATGCGGCCCTGCTTGTACATGTTGTAGGCGCACTGCGGGCAGACCCGGTATTCGCGGCCTTCGGCGTCGATCAGCTTTTTCTCTTCCTGCTTGCCGCTCTCGCCGTCCGCGAACGGATCCTTCGGTTCCTTTTCCTTTTCCTTCTTCTTCTCTTCGTCTTCGGGTTTTGGAGGGGGCTGCTGCTGCGCCGACGCCGGCAGCACCGCCACGCCGATGGCGGCGGCGAACATCGCGGATCCCCTGAGGAAGCTGCGACGATCGAGGCTCGAGCCCTGCAACTTATCGAACATGGATGCGATCTCCCTGAATGAACGCGCCTGCTCTTGATTATACCGACACCGGACAAAAACCCGGGTGGGGACACAGCGGCTCACTGTCCACGCCCCACCCGGTACTTCCCCTCTGTCGTTGTGAGCACAGGATACGAAATCACTTGCGAAAGTGTTGTAATTGTTTGTCTACACAGCTACTTAGCGTCATCCGGGCCGTCATCTGGGGGGCTGGCCCCAAATGTAACATCTCAGCGGTTCTTGCCACTTGTACTGGTTTTTTGCGACCAGGTGCAGCATTTGGGGCCAGCCCCCCGAAGTTAGCCGGTGATCATCCGCAGGAGCTTCGTTACCGGATCGTAGTAGCGATCGACGACCCGCTCCTTCAGCGGAATGATCGCGTTGTCGGTGATATGGATGTGCTCGGGGCACACCTTCGTGCAGCACTTGGTGATGTTGCAGTAGCCGATGTTGTTCTTATGCTTCAGATCCGCGAGGCGGTCGTCGGTGTCGAGCGGATGCATCTCGAGCTGGGCGGAATAGAGCAAGAACCGCGGCCCGATGAACTCCTCGTGCTTGCCATGATCGCGCAGCACGTGACACACGTCCTGACACAGGAAGCACTCGATGCACTTGCGGAATTCCTGCACGCGATCGACGTCGCGTTGTGCCATGCGCCAGGTGCCGTGCTCTTCCGGGCGGACGGCGCGCGGCTTGAACTTCTTCAGCCCCTTCTTGACCCGGAAGTTCCAGGACACGTCGGTGACCAGGTCCTTGATGATCGGGAAGGCGCGCATGGGCTCGACGGTCACCGGCTGGGTGAGATCGAGCGAGTTCAACCGGGTCATGCACATCAGCTTCGGCTGGCCGTTGATTTCCGCCGAGCACGAGCCGCACTTGCCGGCCTTGCAGTTCCAGCGGCACGCCAGGTCAGGCGACTGCTCCGCCTGGATCTTGTGCACCGCATCGAGCACCACCATGCCTTCGGAAATCTCGGTGGTGTAGCTCTCAAGCGCGCCGGCGCCGCCGGGCTCGCTTCGCCAGATCTGAAACGTCGCCTTCACTGTTTCTGCTCCTCGATGATCAGCTTCAGTTCAGGCGGAATCGGCGGCAGCGGGATGCGGTACGTGGTCATCGTCCCGTCTGCCTGCCGCTTGGTGCCGAAGTTGACGGTCGCAAACTCGTCCTTCTTGTCCGGGTAGTCCTCGCGGAAATGACCGCCGCGGCTCTCCCTGCGTTCGATCGCACAGCGCGCAATCGCCTCGGAGACATCGAGCAGGTTCCGAAGATCGATACACGTATGCCAGCCGGCGTTGTATTCGCGGTGGCCGTCGATGCCCACCTTCGCGGCGCGCTCGTTGAAACCGGCGATCTTGAGCAGCGCTTCCTGCATTTCACTTTCGGTGCGGACAATGCCGACCAGCGCCTGCATGGTGTCCTGCAGGTCGTATTGTACCTTGTAGGGGTTCTCGCCGGCAGCACCGCGATCGAACGGCTCGAGCGACTTCTTCATCGCGCGATCCACCGCGCCGTCATCCAGCCTGGTGACACGGTTCTTCTTCGCGAACTCCGCAGCGTATTCGCCGGCGCGCTTGCCGAAGACAATCAGATCCGACAGCGAGTTGCCGCCAAGGCGATTGGCGCCGTTGATGCCGGCCGCGCACTCACCCGCCGCGAACAGGCCGGGAATGGTGGACTCCTGCGAGTCGGCGTTCACGCGAATGCCGCCCATGATGTAGTGCGTCGTCGGGCCGACTTCCATCGCCTCCCTGGTGATGTCGAGGTCGGCGAGCTCCTTGAACTGGTGATACATACTTGGGAGCTTTCGCTTGATATGCCCTTCGGCGTCGCTGATCTTTTCTTTGATCCACGCGATGTCGAGGAACACGCCGCCGTGCGGTGAACCGCGGCCGGCTTTCACTTCACGGTTGATGCAGCGCGACACGTGATCGCGCGTCAGGAGCTCAGGTGGCCGGCGCGCGCTCTTGTCGCCCTGGGTATACCGCCAGCCCTCTTCCGGATCGGACGCGGTCTGCGGTTTGTAGTTGTCGGGAATGTCGTCGAACATGAAGCGTCGGCCTTCGCTGTTGCGCAGCACACCGCCTTCGCCACGGACGCCCTCGGTGACGAGAATGCCCTTCACGCTCGGCGGCCAGACCATCCCGGTGGGATGGAACTGGATGAACTCCATGTCGATCAATTCAGCGCCAGCACGATACGCCAGCGCGTGGCCGTCGCCGGTGCCTTCCCAGCTGTTGCTGGTGACCTTGTAGGCGCGGCCCACGCCGCCGGTGGCGAGCACGATCGCCTTGGCGGTGAACACGTGAAAGCGAGCCCGCTCGCGATCGTAGGCGAGCACGCCTGCGGCCCTGCCGCCGTCGAGGATCAGGTCGATGACCGTGTACTCCATGTGCACGGTCACACCCAGGTAAATGGTGTGGTCCTGCAGCGTGCGAATCAGCTCCAGGCCGGTGCGGTCGCCGACGTGCGCCAGGCGCGGGTAGCGATGACCGCCGAAGTTACGCTGGTTGATGCGGCCGTCCGGCGTGCGATCGAACACCGCGCCCCAGGCTTCGAGCTCGCGGACGCGATCCGGCGCCTCCTTGGCGTGAATCTCGGCCATGCGCCAGTTGTTCACGTACTGGCCGCCACGCATGGTGTCGGCGAAGTGGACCTTCCAGCTGTCGCGATCGTCGTTGTGCGCCATGGCCGCGGCGATGCCGCCTTCCGCCATCACGGTGTGCGCCTTGCCGAGCAGCGATTTGCAAATCAGCCCGACCGACACACCCGCGCCGGCCGCCTCAATGGCGGCGCGCAGGCCGGCGCCGCCGGCGCCGATGATCAGGACGTCGTACGAATAGGTGGCGTGCGCGGCCATTAGAGGAGCCTCGGATCCGAGATGATCCCCATCGAGCAGAGCCGGATGTAGATGTCCGTCGCCATCACCGAGGTGAGGCTCGCCCACGCAAACAGCTGGTGGCGTCCGTTGAAGCTGCTGGTGCACGAGTAGCACGCGTCGGCCACCGGCGACTTTGAGACTTCATCCTGGCGCCCGCCCACGATGTGGCGCAGCGAGTGACACCCGAGCGCATAGCCGGCAAGCAGCACCACATTGGCCAGCATGATCAGCGTGCCGAGGCCAATGCCGAACTCCTTCTCGCCCGCCACGCCGGTGTCCCACCACATGGCGAGCCACACGTCGTACGCGAGCAGGAAGATGAAGACCAGCGCCGCGTAGAGGAAGTAGCGGTGGATGTTCTGGATGATCAGCGGGAACGAGTTCTCGCCACGATAGCTCTTGCGCGGCTCGCCGACGGCGCACGACACGGGGTCGGCCCAGAAGGACTTGTAGTAGGCGCCGCGATAGTAGTAGCAGGTGAACCGGAACCCCGCCGGGAACGGCAAGATCAGCAGGGCCGGTGAAAACGGAATGAACGACGGCCAGAACGGCGGGTATTCACCGAACCAGGCGTGGGGAGAGCTGCCCCACAACTCCGGCGAGTAGAACGGCGAAAGGTACGGACCGAACGTGTAATGCTCGCCTTGGAACATCGCCCAGTTGACGTAGACGAGAAACACGAGCAAACCAAAGAACACACCGAGGGGTGCCGCCCACCAGTTGTCGCGACGGGACGTGGTCCCGAAGCCCCTGTGGACGGCCTGTACCGGTATCACCTGCATGAAGGCCGCCTCCGAATGAATACGATGACAATAGAATTTTACTACACGCTCGTGCCGCGCGGTGGAGGCTGCTGTGCGGGCGTCTTGATTGCCATCGACAACGCACCTTCGGGACGCCGCTCAACTTGCTCGACGAATCTACTCGAGTCAACACTCGCCGTGTGAGTAGCGCTTGACGATGTCCCTGGTTATGACGTAGCCGTCGTCTGGATGGTGATGTCGCCGACCAGGCTCTTGTGGACCGGGCACTTATCGGCGATGTCGAGCAGGCGGCGACGTTGATCGGCATCGAGGTCACCATCAAGGACGACCTTGCGCGTGATCACCAGGCCAGCCGGGCCGGTCTCGCCGTGCAGCGCAATCCTGACGTCCTTCAGCGGCCAGCCCTTCCGCTCGGCATAGACCTTGAGCGTCATCGCAGTGCAGGACCCCAGGGCCGCCAGCAGCAACTCATGCGGCGCAGCACCGGTATCCTCCCCGCCTAGGTCGCGTTGCTCATCGGCACGGAACCGGTGCCCGGCCACTTGCACGTCCTGGGCGAACGGGCCGCCCGCCCAACCAACCGTGACTTCACGCATGCTGCGATGATAGCTGGAACATGCCCCTGCGGCTGCGTCCTTTTGATCGGCGTTGCAGTCGGAATAGCGTTGGGACGATCGTTCGACGGGCGCTCGACGATCGTTCGACGGGCGCTATGATGAGAAGCAATGATTTCCGACGGAGAGATTTACGGTCACATTGGCGAGGAGGGCTTTGCCCGTCTGGCCGCTGCCTTCTACAGGCAAGTGCCGGCTGATGACATTCTGGGTCCGATGTACCCGGCCGAGGATCTCACGGGGGCCGAGGAACGGCTTCGGGACTTTCTCGTTGGCCGCTTCGGTGGTCCGCAACGCTACATGGAGCGGCGCGGACACCCGCGGTTGCGGATGCGGCACATGCCCTACCGTCTCGATCAACGCGCCCGCAATCGGTGGCTGCAGCTGATGGATCGTGCCCTGGACGAGGCAAAGCTGCCAAAGGAGTCGGAGGACCTGTTACGCGGTTTCTTCCATCACATGGCTACCTTCCTGCTCAACACGCCGGGTTGAACGACCGTCGAACGACGGAGGAACGTGTGTTCGAACGGCCGGAGCAGTATGATCAGCCCATGGACGGCGCCCCGAAGAGTGCGTACGAGCTGGCGATGGAGCGGCTCAAGAAGAAGGACGCGGATGAAGGCGTCAGCGAGCGATCGCTGACCGACGACCAGAAGCACGAGATCGCCGGGATCCGCAAGACCTACGCGGCCAGGCTGGCGCAGGAAGAGATCCTGTTCACGTCAAAGACGCAGGGCTTCGTCGACCGCGATGCGCGGCAGATTCTCGAGGAGAACTATCGCCGTGACGTCGAGCGGCTCAATCACGAGCGGGATCGGAAAATCGAGAAGGTGCGAAACGGGTAGCGACGCTCGCAATCGCGCACATCGTCAAGGCGCACCCCGCGCCCAGCAGGTGCACTGAGAACCGTCCGGAATACGCCACACCACGGGCCGCCAGCGCCCCCGAACACGCCACCGCGAAGAACAACGCCAGCGGCAGCGGCACCATCAGTCCGCGCACCCCGAGCACCGACAGTACCGCCACCGCCGCGCCAATCAACAGCGGCAGCGCGTAGATGGCAAAGCGCGGCGGATCGTTGATGGTCAGCACCATCATCAGGCTGCTGAGCATCGCGTTCAGGTTCTGCAGCACGGTGTGACCCGACTGCCACAGCGCGTGGTTCCCCCACGTCGTGCCGTGGAGGAACGAGAACACCCCGGTGTAGTGATAGGTGCGCAACGTGAACAGGAACACGGCAATGGCCATCACCGACGCCACGCCAATCACGCCCTTCCACGACACCTCCGGCAGCCAGCGGTTGATCTGCCACCACCCCGCGGTGCGAACGGACAACGGAATCGCAAACACGCTCACCGCCAGCGCCATCGGCAGGTTGTTCAACCGGGTGTAGAACCCAATCGCCGCCAGCATGCCCGCGGCTACGGCGATCACTACCCTGATGTCGCCGCCCTGGCGGTGCGACGCCAGCAGCAGCGCCGCCAGGTAGATGAATCCGGCCGACGCGCCATCAGACAGTCCGACACCCAGATAGAGCCACGTTGGACTCTGCATGACGATGGTCAGGGTGAGTGTCGCGGCGGCCAGTCCCCAGCGGAATCCGAACGCGCTCGCAACCGTCAGGTGCGCCAGCATGGCGCCCGCCGTCAGGCCAATCGCGTCCCACCAGAACTCGCCCATGCTCGAATCGCCGAACACCATGTGCAGCGCGCCGGCGACCCAGCGGTAGAACGGCTGGAACCAGAACGTCAGCTCGCCCCCCTCCAGCCAGTAGCCTTGCAGGTAAATGCGATACGCCCAGCGCTGGAACATCCACATGTCGTCGCCGCCGGCGTACAGCGAAAAGCGGCCGATGTGGCTGTCGAACACGCCGGTCACGAAGGCCAGCCACGGAATCCCTACCAACACGAACGCGCCGCGCAGCGTCTGATGTGAGGCCGGGATCTTGAGCCACACTGCGACACCCAGCGCCGTCATGGACCACTGCGCCCACGGCGTCATCACGTAGTTCTCGTACGGGTGCGCCCCGAGCCAGTAGACGATCGCCGATGCAATGCCGGAGAACGCCAGCGTCGCAGGGTCGCGCCACGACACGACGAACGCGCCAAACCATCCGAGCAGCAGCGCGGCAGCCGCCAGCTGGATCAACCATGTCAGCGCGCCACGGACTCGCAGATCGGTGGCGGATGGGACTTTCGTCGTTGCGACCGCGAACTGACGGCTGCCGATTGGATGGCCATTCCACAACGGCACGAACGCCCATCGCTGATGCACGAGATGCGACTTGACCTGCACGAAGTGCCGGCCGGCATCCACGAACAACTGGTGGCGCCCGGTGACGGCCGGCGGGACCTCCTGGCCGTCCAGCACCAACGCCGTCTCCATCGTCGGACCGGTTTCGATGATGAGTTCGCCGCGCTCGTGAGCGTACAGGTATCCGGACACCGTCATGTCGAGCTCCGCGCCTGGGGGGCGGTCCTCGAAGCGCGGCAGGTTCTTGTCGGTGGGCGGCAGGTTGTAGAACCACACCGGGAACTCCTTGAACTCCCGATACGGCCTTGTGAGTATCGCGGAGCACTGCGGCGCCGGCGATCGCCAGTCCGCGCGCACGTCCCACGTATGGACGCGGCCGGTTGCATCGCTCACCAGCGGCCTCGGCGTGTCGAACTGCACACACCAGCCATCACGCGCCAGCGACAGCGACGCCAGCTTGCTGACGATCAGCAGGACAATCAGTGACCGGGTGATGACATTGGTGAGGTAGGCCGGATGAAGGCACCAAAGGACCGGGGCGGCCAGGCCGATGAGGATGGCTTCGGCGAAGCCATCCAGTGGAGCGCCTCCAAGCGGGCCGTCGAGATGACCGGGCCACAGCAGCGCCACCAGCGCAGCGCCACCCCAGAGCCCACCCACCCACCCGCGGCTAGCCAAACAGGCTCTTCGCGACAAACCAGACGTTGGCCGGACGCTCAGCCAGGCGCCGCATGTACCACGGGAACCAGTGGTCGCCGTAGGCGATCAGCACGCGCACCTGCGCGCCGTCCTGGACGAGGCGCTGCTGCGCGGCCTTCTGGATGCCGTAGAGCATGTGGATTTCGACCTCCGACGCCTTCACGCCGGTGGACTGTGCGTGCGAGCGGATTGACTGGATCAACTGCAGATCGTGCGTGCCGAACACCGCACGCGATCCGGCGGCTCGGGCCGCGGCGCCGAGCATGATCTGCGCGAGCACGAAATAGTTGGCATCAACGTCGCTCTTCTTCGGGAAGGCCACGGTGGCCGGCTCGTTGTAGGCGCCCTTGACCAGCCGCACGCCAATGCCTCGAGACGTCACGTCTTCGAGATCCTCGCGCGTGCGGAACAGGTAGGCCTGCAGGCAGACGCCGATGCGGGGGAACTCTTCGCGCAGCCGGCGCGTCAGCGTCAACGTCACGTCGACGTACGGCGACTGCTCCATGTCGATCCACAAGTAGCTGCCGGCGTCGTGCGCGCGCCTGGCGAGGTCGCGAAGGTGGCCGTAGGCCAGCTCGCGGTCGATGTCGAGCCCGAGCTGGGTCAACTTGATCGACGGCTCGCACGCGATGTTCAGCTGGTGAATGCGATCAATGCCCTCGAGATAGTGACTCGCGACGCCGTCCGCTTCGCCGGGGTCGTTGACGTTTTCGCCCAGCCGTGTGAACACCGCGCCAATACCCTCGGCGGCCGTCGCCCGTGCGGCGCCGAGCATGTCGTCGAAGCGCTCGCCCGGCATGAACCTGGTGACGGCGCGGCGGATGAACGGCACGCGGGTGCCGTTCTCGCGGAGCCACTGGTTGTCGGAGACCTTCAGGAGGATGGTGCGCGCGACGCTCATGTGGATAACATCCTAATCCACCTTCACCAGGGCGGCGGCGGACTTAGCCCTCTTCCGCCCTCGCCGCAATCGCGCCCGGCGGATCCAATGGCGCCAGCGTCTGCAGCGGTCCAATGCGAGCCAGCTGCGGCCAGATTGAGCGCACCATCCATACCACCATCAGCGTCGCGAATCCGCCGCCGACCACCGACGCTACGGGACCGAACACCGCGGCGGTGGCGCCGCTTTCGAAGGCACCGAACTCGTTCGAGAAGCCGATGAACACGTAGTTGATCGCCGACACCCGTCCGCGCAGGTGATCGGGCGTGATGGTCTGCTCGAGCGTCAGGCGAATCACGACGCTGATGTTGTCGAAGACGCCGCTGAAGAACAGGCACAACAGCGACACCACGAACGACGTGGACAACCCGAACCCGATCATCGACAGGCCGAACCCGGCCACCACCCACAGCAATGTGCGGCCGGGCCTCTGCCACGGCTTCAGCCGCGTGGTCAGCAGCGCCATGCTCATCGCGCCAAGGCCGGGGGCAGCGCGCAGCCACCCGAGACCCGCCGGTCCGACCTGCAGAATGTCTTTCGCGAACATCGGCAGCAGCGCAACCGCGCCACCGAACAGCACGCCGAACAGATCGAGCGTGATCGCCGACAGGAACAGCGGATGCTCGCGGACGAACCTGAAGCCCGCGAACACGTCGGCGGCGCTGCGGCGGTCTGGCCGTAGCTTGCCTGCGTCGGCGCGAGCGGACACGGACGGCCGCACCGGCATGGTGCGCAGCATCAGGATGAACACCAGCTGCCCCACCGCCGCCAGCGCGAACGGCATCGTCGCCGAACCGGTGGCCGCAATCAGCATCCCACCGGCCGCCGGCCCGGTGATCGAGGCGAGCTGGAACGTGGACGAGAGCCACGCGTTGGCGTTGGCGAACTCCGCCGGCGCGAGCAGTTGCGGCAGGATGGTGTTGACCGAGGGCGATGCGAACGCCCGCGCGGCGCCCACCATGGCCAGCAGCGCATAGATCGCCCAGGTCGGCCCGTCGAACCACGACACCAGGGCGAGTCCGGCCGCGGCGCACGTCAGGACGGCATGCGCGAAGATTCCGACGTTACGGCGCGGATAGCGATCGGCGGCGTTGCCCGCCACCACCATCAACAACAGGACCGGCGACAGCTCGGCGATGCCAACCAGGCCGAGCGACCACGGATTGTTGGTGCGCTCGTACAGCTGCCAGCCGACGGCGACGTTGATGATTTGCCAGCCGCCAATCGCAGCGAAGCGCCCGATCGCGAACGACCGGACGAAAGGATGACGGAGCGCTGCGTAGGCGTCGGGCAGGACGTGGGTATTGTACGGGGATCAGGGATCAGGGCTCAGGGGGCAGGGAGATCGACGCGTTGGTATCAACTTTGAAATAGACCGCCTTAGAGGCTGCTCATGGTCCCCACGAGAGGACACCGCTTGACGCTTGTCCCGGTGTTTATCGCCGCTTTCCTGCTGTCTGCCACGACCCGCGCGTCGGCGCAGTCCTCTATTAACTTCAGCGGCGGCGCGTCGATTGAGCCCGAGCAGGTCTTTGCCGGCGTGTCGTGGCAATCACCGGACTTCGGCGGACGGTTCCACCTCCGGCCCGGCATCGACGGCGGCTTTGGCAACGATCTGCGGCTGGGCACCATCAACATCGACCTGATCGTCAGGGTTCCGCTCGGCACCTCGTCATGGTCGCTGATCCAGGGTGGCGGCCCGACGATCTCGATCGTCACGTTCGCCGGGCTGCTGGAAAACACCCCGCGCAAACTGCGCGCCGGCGGCAGCTACCTGTTCGGGTTCCAGCACGACAACGGATTCTTCGGCGAGTTCCGCGTCGGCGGCGGCGGCTACGTGCCGAACCTGAAAATCGGCGTCGGATGGGCTGTGGAAGTCAAGTAGGCCGCGAAGAGACACGGTGACACGGTGACACGGCGCCGATATTTTCGAAGCGCTGTCTCTTGAAAAAATGTTCTCCTGTCTCTGAGTCTCTGTGGCAACGTATCTGCGTGACCAGGGAACGCACCTTCACTTGGGAAGAACCGATACCGTTTCGCCATCGCGTCGAGGGCCAGTCCGGGCTTGCGTTGTTGCAGCGCGCCGTCGCCGGCGAGTTTCCGCCGCCGCCAATCGCGATGACGATGGACATCCGGCTGACGGAAGTCGAACGCGGCCGGGCGGTGTTCAGCGGCGTACCGCAGGAATTCCACTACAACCCGCTCGGCACCGTGCACGGCGGCTACGGCGCGACGCTGCTCGACTCGGCGATGGGCTGCGCCGTGCACAGCACGCTCGACCCCGGCGACATCTACACGACGCTCGAACTGAAGATCAATTACATCCGCGCGCTGACCCACGAGACCGGCCTGGTGCGGGGAATCGGCAAGGTTCTGAGCGAGACGCGGACGACGGCGATTGCCGAGGGACGGATCGAGGATGGCGAAGGCAGGTTGTATGCCTTCGCCACCACGACGTGCGCCGTGAGACGAAGTGAAAAGTGAGAAGTGAGAAGCTTCTCACTGCCCTCTTCTCACTTCTCACTTCCTGACGTATCTCTGCAGCTTCCGCGGCCCGACTTCGGCGCCGTAGACCACGCCCTGCGAGTCCACGGCCACGCCTTCAGCGGCGAGCGTGCCGCCTGGCGGCTTGCCGCCGTCGGCCATCTTCGCCACCACTTTCCCATCGACCATCTCGTAGGTGAGGCCGTTGTGTGACGGGTCAGGAATGAATCCGGTCACCTTGCCGTCGCGCGCCGAACCGACGCGGATGCCGCGCTTCCACTGGTAGTGGGGCGGGCTGACCGAACCGGACTCCGAGTCGGCGCCGTAGAGCGTGTCGGTGCGCGGGTCGATGAAGATGCCGCTCAGCCGGCTGAACTGGTACCACGTGTCCAGGGTCTTGTAGGTCTCGGGATCGAGAATCTGGATGCGGTTATTGGAGCGGTCGGCCACGAACAAGCGGCCCTTCGAGTCGACCGCGAGGCCGTGTGGCTGCATGAACTCGCCTTCGAGCCCGGAGCCCATCTTGCCGTACTCACGGAGGAACTTGCCGGTGCGGTCGAAGCGGATCAGCCTGGCCGTGGAAGGCGGCGCATTGCCATGTCCTTCGGCCACGAGGATGTCGCCATTCGGATAGGTGATCACATCGTTGGGCTGATAGAACGACGCGGGGTCTGCCGGCTGGCCGGGGACATTGCCGCCCGCCTTGCCAAGGGTCAGCAACACCTTTCCTTCCGGACTGAACTTGATCACCTGGTGACCAACGACCTTGGCGGGCATCGGCGGCAGCGGCGAGTCGGCCGCTGCGCCGGGCGCGCGGGCCGGCAGATTGCTCTGACCGTCGGTGACCCACACGTTGCCGTCGCGATCGACATGGATGCCGTGCGGGAACACGAACATGCCCTGCCCGAAGCTGGTGACCATCTTGCCGTTCGCGTCGAACTTGAAGACGGTGTTCAACGGCGACATTTCGTTCTTGGCACGATCCCAGCAGCTGTTGACCTGGCACCGTTCGGCGACCCAGACGCTGCGGCCATCCTTGTCAATGTCCACCGCGCTGGTCGAACCCCACGTGCGGCCTTCGGGCATCTTCGCCCAGTCCTCAATCGTGTTGTACGGATTCGGCAGGTCGTTGGCCGGCGTGGCCGACATCCACGCGCCCTGCGCCGCCGGTGCCTGCGCGCCCCCCTGGGCCAGCAGCCCGCCACCCGCCAGAACAATCGCCGCCGCACCGGCGGCCATCAAACCCGCTCGAAGTGCACGTCCCATCGATGCCTCCAGAGTGAGAGATATTACACGAAGGGATCGGGGATCCCTGCCATAATCGTCCCGTCATGCCCATCTTCGAATACGCGTGCAAGGGCTGCGGCCGGGAGTTTGAGGCGCTGGTATTACCCACCACCGGCGCGCCGTCCTGTCCGGCGTGCAAGAGCACCGAGCTCGACAAGCTGATCTCGCGGCCGGCGATCAAGTCCGAGACGACACATGGCCTGGCCATGAAAGCCGCCAGGAAGCGCGACAAGATTGCGGGCTCGGAGAAGGCGCGCGAGCAGCGCGAGTACGAACTGCATCACAACGACTAACAGGCCGCCGGACCGCCAGGAAGAGAATGCCGATAGAGACCGCCTCCGGGCAGGCGCAATGCCCCGAATGCTTTGCCGACATCACGCTGTCCACGGTGATGCAGAACGAAATCACCCAGTGCCCGGGCTGCGGCGCCGAGCTCGAGATCATCGCGCTGGAGCCGCTGACGCTCGCGCTCGCGCCCCAGGAAGAGGAAGACTGGGGTGAGTAGCGCCAAGGTCGGCGTGCTCTACAGCCGCGTCCGCGTCGAAGAGAAACTGCTCTTCGAAGCGTTCGAGAAGCGCGGCGTGCAGCTGGACTTGCTCGACGATCAAAAGCTGATCTTCGACATCACCGACGTCCACCATCATCCCTACCAGCACTACGACGTCATCGTCGAGCGCTGCATCAACCACAGCCGCGCGCTCTACAGCCTGAAAATCCTGAACGACCAGGGCGTCAAGACCGTGAACACCGCACTGTGCGCGGATATTTGCGGCAACAAGCTGATGACCACGAGCGCGCTGGCGGCGGCCGGGGTGCCGCAGCCGAAGGCGCTGGTGGCGTACACGCCGGAGAGCGCGCTGCAGGCGATTGAGCAGCTCGGCTATCCCGCGGTCCTGAAGCCGACGGTGGGTTCCTGGGGCCGATTGCTGAGCAAGGTCAACGACCGTGACGCCGCCGAAGCCATCCTCGAGCACAAGGAGACGCTCGGCAGCTATCACCACAGCATTTTCTACATCCAGGAATACGTGAAGAAGCCGGGGCGAGACATCCGCGCCTTCCAGGTTGGGCCCGACACGATTGGCGCGATCTATCGCACCTCGCCCAACTGGATCACCAACACGGCGCGCGGCGGCACGTCGAGCCACTGCCCCATCACGCCGGAGCTGGCCGACATCTGCACCGGCGCGGCCAAGGCGTGCGGCGGCGGCATGGTGGCGCTCGACCTGTTCGAGGACCCGGATCGCGGCCTGCTGGTCAATGAAGTGAACTACACCATGGAGTTCCGCAACAGCATTGCGCCGACGGGCGTGAACATTCCCGAGCGCATGGTGGACTTCTGCCTCGACGTGGCGGCGCGCGGCTGGAACGCGGCCAACGGCTGGGCCACAGACGAGACGCCGGTGCTGGCGACCGTGTCGCTTGCCGACGGCGCATCCGCGTAGCCGCAGCAGGCACCGCATGCGCAGACAGGGTTGAATTCGGTGCAGGATCGAGTTTCGGCCGCGATCATCGGCGCCTCAGGCTACACCGGAGGCGAACTGCTTCGCCTCGCCCTCGCCCACCCCAACCTCGAAGTCAGGCAGGTGACGAGCGAGCGGCTCGACGGCCAGTTCGTCCACTTCACGCATCCCAACTTACGGCCTTCGACAGGCTCAGGCCGTCCCGAGCGTGTCGAGGGACGGCGGCGCACACAGCTGAAGTTCGTGCGCGCCGAGGCGGTCGAGAAATGCGACTTGCTGTTCCTGGGGCTGCCGCACGGCAGCGCCATGGCACGCATCGATCACCTCGCGACGCTGGCCGATCGCATTGTCGATCTCAGCGCCGACTTCCGGTTGCGCGACGCGGCGGATTACGACACCTGGTACGGCAAGCCGCACGGCAACCCGGCGTGGCTGGCGAAGTTCGTCTACGGCCTGCCGGAGCTGCATCGCCATGATTTGAAGACCGCGAACTACGTCAGCGGCGTCGGCTGCAATGCCACCGCCACGACGTTGGCCATCTGGCCGCTTGCCGCGGCTGGACTGATCGACACGTCGCGCGGGGTGATCTGCGAGGTCAAGGTCGGCAGCAGCGAAGGCGGCGCCGCGTCGAACGACTCCACGCATCACCCGGAGCGTTCCGGCGTGATGCGGAGCTTCGCGCCAACCGGTCATCGGCACACCGCCGAAGTGCTGCAGGCCTTGAAGCTGAGAAACGTGGTCACGGACGTCCACCTGAGCGCCACCGCGGTCGACAACGTCCGCGGCGTGCTGGCCACCGCGCACGTCTTCGTCACACCCGGCACCGCGGAGAAGGACGTGTGGAAGGCGTATCGCGAGGCCTACAACCACGAGCCGTTCGTGCGCATCGTGAAGGAGAAGACCGGCCTCTACCGGTATCCGGAACCGAAAATCCTGTCCGGCAGCAACTACGCGGACGTCGGATTCGAGTTCGATCCGAAGACCAACCGCGTGGTCGCCCTGTGCGCCATCGACAACCTGATGAAGGGCGCAGCCGGCACCGCGCTGCAGTGCGCCAACATCATGATGGGCTGGGATGAGACGCTGGGACTCGATTTTCCGGGGTTGCATCCCATCTGAAGAAGTCGGCCACGGAGACACGGAGGTTCGTTTCCTAAAATGCCTTCATCCATATTGGCTCCGTGCCTCCGTGCCTCCGTGGCCGCATTTGCCGCGTTTGGCGGAAGAACCCGCCAATGATTGTCGTCAAGGTCGGCGGAGGCACCTCGCTCAACATCGACGCCGTCGTCGCGGACCTCGTGGCGCTTCGGGCCAGCGGCACGGAGCTGCTGCTCGTGCACGGCGGCGCGCAAACGACCAACGCCGTCGCCGACGCGCTGGGACACCCCGCTCAGTTCGTGACCAGCGAGACCGGCCACGTCAGCCGGCGCACCGACCGCCGCACGCTCGAGATCTTCGAGATGGTCTACTGCGGGCAGTTGAACAAGATGTGGGTCGAGAAGCTGCAGACCAGCGGCATCAACGCCGTCGGATTGTCGGGACTCGACGGCCGCATCTTCGAAGGCACGCGCAAGGACACCCTGCGAATTCGCGTCGACGGCCGCCGGATGGTGCTGCGCGACGACTGGACGGGAACGGTCGAACGCGTCAATCTTGAACTCTTGAACCTGCTGATTGGCGCCGGTTACTTCCCGGTGCTCACGCCGCCGGGATCATCAACGGCCGGCGAGGCCATCAACGTCGACGGCGATCGCGCGGCTGCCATGGTGGCCGGCGCCGTCAAGGCCGACGCCCTGGTGATCCTCACCGACCAGGTGGGATTGCTCAGGACGTTCCCGGACGAATCAACGCTGATTTCGGAGATTCCCAAGGGGCAGGCCGACCGCTTCATGGAGTTTGCCGAAGGGCGCATGAAGAAGAAGGTGATGGGCGCGGTCGAGGCCATTAACGAGGGCGTCGGGAAGGTGATCTTCGCCGACGGCCGCACCACCGAGCCGATCACGAAAGCGCTGGCCGGATCCGGCACGCACATTTCGTAGGGCCGCAGCAGGCGCAGATGGCTCAGACCACACACGCACAAATCGAAGAGCGAGTGCTCGGTGGCACCACCGCGCGCCGCGGTGACATTGTCATTGTCAGCGGCGAGGGTTGCTGGGTCTACGACGAGGACGGCAAGAAATATCTCGATCTCGGATCGGCCCAGGGCGTGGCGATGCTCGGCCACTGCCACGCCGGTGTGACCGAGGCAATCCAGGAGCAGGCAGCCACCCTGACGCTCTGCCCCAGCTATCTCTACAACGACAAGCGCGCGGAATTCGCCAAGGCGCTGGTCGACGTGCTGCCCAAGCACCTGCCACACGTGTTTCTGGCCAACAGCGGCGCCGAAGCAATCGACGGCGCGCTCAAGTTCGCTCGCTTGTTCACCAGGCGATCGGCGTTCGTCGCCACGACCAGGGGCTTTCACGGCCGGACGATGGGTGCGCTGTCGGTGACGTGGGAGCCGAAGTATCGTGAGGGCTTCGAGCCGCTGCTCGCAACCGCGCACGTGCAGTTCAACGACGCCGCCGCGCTCGACAAGGCCGTGACCGACAAGACCGCCGCCGTGGTCCTGGAAGTGGTCCAGGGCGAGAGCGGCGTCAACATCGGCACGCCGGATTTTCTCAAGACCGCGCAGCAGGTGTGCCGCGAGCGTGGCGCGCTGCTGATCGTCGACGAGATCCAGACCGGCTTTGGACGCACCGGCAAGTGGTTCGCGGTTGAGCACACCGGCATCGAGCCGGACATCATGTGCCTGGCCAAGGGACTCGGCGGCGGATTCCCGATGGGGGCATTCGCGTACACCAAGGCGATCAGAGAGGTCCTCACACCCGGCGCGCATGGCAGCACCTTCGGCGGCTCGCCGCTGGCTTGCGCCGCCGGCCTGGCCGCCATCCAGGCCTATCGCGATGAGGGTCTGATCAAGCGCAGCGGCATTCTGGGCGCGAACATGCGCAACCAATTGCGGGGTGCGCTCGAAGGCGTGGCGCTGGTGCGCGACATCCGCGGACTCGGCCTGATGATTGCGGTTGAACTGCGCACCAAGGTGGCGCCGGTGCTGAAGAGCCTGATGCTCAGCCACGGCGTGATTGCGCTGCCGGCCGGGCCGACCGTACTGCGGCTGCTGCCTCCCCTGGTGATCACCGAGAAGGAGATCGATCTCGGTGTGCAGGCCATCGCCAAGGCGATCAAGGAATTACCGGCGTGATCGATCGCGCAGGCGCGATTGAGCTCGTGCATGGACTCGTGGCGATTCCGTCGCTGTCCAGGCATGAGGCCGCTGCCGCGTCGTGGCTCGTCGACCAGATGCGCGCCGCCGGCTACGATCGCGCGTTCGTGGATGAGGCGGGCAACGCCGTCGGCGAGCTCGGCGAGCCGAACGCGGCCCGGACGATGGTGCTGCTCGGCCACATCGATACCGTCCCCGGCAACATTCCCGTTCGCATCGAGAACGCACTCCTCTATGGGCGCGGCAGCGTTGATGCCAAGGGCCCGCTGGCCACCTTTGTCGCTGGAGCCGCGCGGTTCGGATCGGCGGCGGCGAAGGCCGCAGGCATTCGAGTCGTCGTTGTCGGCGCTGTCGAAGAGGAAGCGGCGACCAGCAAAGGCGCGCGCTTCATCGCCTCGAGGTTCGACGGCAGGCACGACGTCATTCCAACGGCCTGCATCATCGGCGAACCGAGTCACTGGACCCGTGTCACGCTCGGCTACAAGGGGCGGCTGCTGATGGACTTCACCGCCGCTCAGCCGATGGCGCACACCGCGGGGCCTGATGCGAGCGTGGCGGCCGTGGTCGTCGACTTCTGGAATTGGGTGACGGCACACGCCGCGCGCGTGAACCACGGCAAGGACAAGGTGTTCGATCAGTTGCGCCCGAGCCTGCGGCGATTCATCACCTCGACGACCGACCAGATGCACGACACGGTGGATGGGCAATTCGCATGGCGGCTTCCGGTGGGGTTTGACGCAAAGGCCTTCATGAGTGAACTGCGGGAACAGGCCGACGGGCCAACGGGCCAACAGGCCAACAGGACGACGTTCAATTTGAAGTTTCGTGGTTACGAGAAGGCGTGGCGCGGGGATCGCAACAACGCGCTCGTCAGGAGCTTCCTGGCGGGGCTACGAACCGTGGCGCCGTCGGAGAAGCTGGGCTTCGTGTTGAAGACCGGCACCAGCGACATGAACGTCGTCGGGCCGGAATGGCAGTGTCCGATCGTCGCCTACGGTCCTGGCGACAGCTCGCTCGATCACACGCCGAACGAACACCTGCCGGTCGAGGACTACTGGAAGGCGGTCACGGTGATCGAAGAAACGCTGACAGCGTTCAGCGCGACATCGTAACCAGCGCCGCAAAGATGTCGATCGCCGCCCGGAGGCGGCCGACGCGCAGGTTTTCGTTGATGGCGTGCTGGTGGTTGTCGAAGTTGACCACCACCAGGCCGCGAGGAGCAGCAGCAACGGCTTCATCGCGCCGTGTGTAGCATCCGCCTTCAGTCAGATTACAATTTGCGGCAGATGTCCGTTTCGAAGGCCGTGAACATTGCCGATCTGCGGCGGATGGCCGAGCGCCGTCTGCCGCGCATGGTGTTTGACTACATTGACGGCGGCGCCGAGCGCGAGTGGACGCTGCGCGAGAACACGCGTGCCTTTGAGGATGTGCTGTTCCGGCCGCGCTCCGCGGTGGCCACGCCGGCCTGCGATCTCACCACCAGCGTGCTCGGGTTGCCCATCTCGATGCCACTGATCCTGGCCCCGGTCGGCAGCAGCCGCCTGTTCTACCCGCGCGGCGAAGAGGACGCGGCCGCAGCGGCAGGCAATGCCGGCACGATCTACACCCTGTCGACCCTCTCCGGCTGCCGCATGGAAGACGTCAAGCAGGCCACCAGCGGCCACGCGTTCTACCAGTTGTATCTCTGCGGCGGCCGCGACAGCGCCTTGAGCGCGATTCATCGCGCCAAGTCTGCCGGCTACAAAGCGCTGGTCGTCACGATCGACACACCGGTCTCGGGCTTTCGCGAGCGCGATGCCCGCAACGGCATCAAGGAGCTGCTCGCCAAGAACCTGTCATCAGTGCCGCACCTCGGACAGATGATCGTCAGGCCGCGGTGGCTCTACGACTACTTCGGCGACGGCGGCCTGATGAACTTCCCCAACATCCTGATCAACGGCGAGCCGCTGGGTTACGCGGATGTCGGCGCGGTGCTCGAAGCCTCGATGACGTCGTGGCAGGACTTCGCGTGGATCCGCGAGGCGTGGGGCGGACCCATCATCGCCAAGGGCGTGCATACCGCCGACGACGCACGGCGGGCGGTGGATGCAGGCGCCGCCGCAATCGTGGTGTCCAATCACGGTGCGCGCCAGCTCGATGGCGTGGCGCCGACGATTCGCGTGTTGCCGGAAGTGGTCCGGGCCGTCAAAGGCCAGACCGAGATTCTGCTCGACGGCGGTATTCGCCGAGGCAGCGATATCGTCAAGGCCTTGTGCATGGGCGCACGCGCGGTGTTGATCGGCCGCGCCTACGCCTACGGACTAGGGGCGGGCGGGTATGCGGGCGTCGAGCGCGCGCTCCAGATCCTCAGGACCGACGTCATCCGCACCATGAAACTCCTCGGCGTGGGAGCCATCAACGACCTGGACGGTTCGTTCATCGACGTCCCGTCGGCCTGGCAACGCTGAGTTCGTCAGGCCAATTCTTTGCGGAGTTTCCGTCATGTCTCTTCGGCCTGTGAAGCAAGTCATCCGTGCGACGCCGACCATGGAAGGCGCGGGCGTCAAGCTGCATCGCGGGTTCGGCTTCGGCGCCACCAGCGAGTTCGATCCGTTCCTGCTGTTCGACGATTTCCGCAACGAACGGCCCGACGATTACCTGGCCGGCTTTCCGTGGCACCCGCACCGCGGGATTGAAACGATCACCTATGTGCTGGCGGGCACCGTCGATCACGGCGACAGCCTGGGCAATCGTGGATCGCTCGGCGCCGGCGACGTGCAGTGGATGACGGCGGGCAGCGGCATCATGCACCAGGAGATGCCCAAGGGCGATGCGCAGGGGCGCATGCACGGCTTCCAGTTGTGGGCCAACCTGCCGAAGTCGTTGAAGATGACCGACCCGCGCTACCAGGACATTGCGGCCAGGGACGTTCCCGAAGTCGTGGATGACGACGGCACGCGCGCGCGGATCGTGGTGGGCGATTTCTGGGGCAAGCGAGGGCCGGTGGAGGGCGTGGCGGCCGATCCGCGGTACCTCGACATTTCCGTGCCGCCGAACCGAACCAGGCGCCTCCCGGTCGAGTCCTCCCGGCATGCATTCGCGTACGTCTTCGCCGGATCGGGCACGTTCCGCGACGCGTCGAAGCCATTGCCGGTGCAGACCGAGCTGGTCGGTGTGTCGGACGATCCCACACCGTCGATGCTGGGCAACCGCTCGCTGGTCTTGTTCGACAGCGGCGACGAGATTACCGTCACCGCCGGTGAAGAAGGCATCCGCTTCCTGCTGGTCTCCGGCCGCCCGCTCGAGGAGCCGGTCGCCTGGTACGGCCCGATCGTAATGAACACCCGGGCCGAACTGCAGCAGGCGTACTCGGAATTGCAGAACGGCACGTTCATCAAACATCGCGGGCTAGCGGGCTAGCGGGCTAGCGGGCCAGCGGGCCAGCGGGCTAGCGGGCTAGCGGGCCAGCGGGCTAGCGGGCTAGCGGGCTAGCGGGCTAGCGGGCTAGCGGGCTAGCGGGCTAGCGGGCCAGCGGGCTAGCCTGCAGGCCTGCAGGCCTGCTAGCCTGCTTAGAATCTCGCGGCGACTTCCTGGTAGCCGACGGTCGCGAACAGGACCAGGATTCCGACCAGCAACAGGTTCGTCACGACCGAGTTATGCGGGACGGGCTCGGTCCACTTGACGCGGTTGTTCAGGTACAGCATGGTCGCGGCGACAAACGGCACGAACAGACTGCTGACCACGGTGTACACAATCACCACCTGAATCGGCTGGCCCGTGAACGCAAACGGCAGCGGCACCAGGGTGATGAACAGCAGGGCAAGACGATATGGCGTGCTGGTCACCCTGACGGCGGCTTGCCGCTGCTCTGAGGACATGCCGGTGACGATGCCGTAGAGATCGGCGTAGAGGTAGGGGACGCTCTGCCAGACGCCGAGCAGTGACGCGAAGACGGCGGCCCAGAAGCCCACGGAAAACGCGATGCGGCCGAAGGTGCCCAGCACCGTGCCGAGCGCTTCCGCCATTCGGGGCACGGCCTGGGCGTTGGTGAGCGCCTGGCCCTGCACGAAGAAGGCGTCGTTCGCGATCAGCATGATTGAGCCGCCGAAGATGGCGGTGAACAAATACGCGATGGCGATATCGCCGCGCACGAACGACAGGAACCCGGAGCCGCGCATGTTCTCTTCGCGCATCCAGTAGTTGTACGAGAGCATCGTGATGGAACCACCGACGCCGCCGATCAGCGACAGCACGTAGGTGCCGCTGCCGGCTGGAATGGTGGGCATCAGCAGGCCCTGCACGGCGGCCATCGGCTGGTTGAGCATGAAGATCGCGCAAAACAGGATGCTGAATCCCATGATGCCGACCAGGGTCTTCATCAGCTTCTCGAAGCTGTCGTAGCCGCCGTAGAACACCACCAGCCCGCCGATCAGGCTGTGCACCACCGCGCCCCACGACTGCGACAGCGCGCCGTTGGTGAGGTTCGCCATCCCCAATCCGGTGGCGTTGGTCAGTGACGCGCTCACCGACACGGTCCAGATGACGAGATAGACGCCGAAGTACCACTTCACCCAGGCCGGCAGGTACTCCGCCCAGCCTTCCACCGCAGTCTTACCGGTGGCGAGTTGCCACCGCGCGATGCCCTCCTGCAGCACGAACTTGAAGAACGCGCCGGCCGCAATCGCCCACAACAGGACAACGCCGTAGCGGGCGCCGCCGACGGTCGCGGACACCACGTCGCCCGACCCGATGCCCGTCGCAGCGACCACGAGACCCGGCCCGGCGAGCTTGAGGAAACTGACCGTCGGCTTGTGCTGATTCATTGGCGACACAGAGCATAGCGTTCAATTCGGGCCGGCCCACACGAACGCGCGCTGCCCAAGGGGCTACTTCGCGCGGGTCATCACCCAATCCACGGTGGTGCCCATGGCGCCGGCTGCCCCGACGATCTTGTCGCCCTCGAGCTTGCCCTTCATCTCGTAGGTCATGCGACCGTCACGGTTGATCGTGAAGCTGATTTGGTCGCCCTCGATTGTGCCGTTCTCCACCGGCCAGGTGCGGCCGCCGCCCATGTCGAACTGGCCCGTGAGCGTGCTGCCCTCGGCCTTCAGCTCCACCTGCGACGTCACCGAGCCCATCTGGCTGTTCATCTCGAACACCCACTTGCCATCGACGCCCGACTGAGCCGCGGCAGCGACCAGGGTCACCGCGACGAGTAGCGCTGTCAATCCGCCTCGCATGTCCATTCCTCCCATTCGACGGGATCATCCGTCGATCGGAATCTTACACGTACAGTGAACGCCCCGCGCCGGATGGCTTGTTCAGCCGGCGCGGGGCTCAGCGGTGCTATCGAACTACCGGAACAGACCGCTCACGCGTGACACGATCTGTCCAGATCAGAAGTTCAGCGAGAAGCCGACGCGGATGGTGCGCGGCGACAGAATCGGGTCGCCGCCCGACGGGAGCAGGTAGCTGCCGCCCACGGCCGTCGTGTGATTGACCACCGTGTCGGCGTTGGTGATGTTGAAGAAGTCGATCTGCGGCGTGAAGTTGCGCGCGCCGAAGCGGAACGACTTGGACAGGCGCAGGTCGGCCATGACGACGTTGTCGTAGCGCTCTTCGCCGCGCTTGCTGAGCTGAATGGTCTGGCTGGCGCGGATCAACGTGATGCCCTGCGCCGCGGCCGCCGCCCGAGTCAGGTTGAAGGTCGACACATACGGATAGCCATTGTTGGCGACCACCGAGCCCGAGAAGCTGATGTCCCACGGCAGCGTGTAGCTGCCCGACACGCGCAACGCCTGTTCGGAGTCGTTGCCGATGATGCCGGTTGGGAAGCGGGTATTGTTCGGATCGTTCAGGTCCGTTCCGCCCGAGACACCGCCTTCGTTCTTGCCAAGCGTGAATCCGGCCTGCATCTGCCACTTGCGCGAAAACCGCTTGGTGGCGGTGAACTCGACGCCCTTATAGGTCGTATCGAGGTAATCGACGTTGTCGCGAACGTTGGCGGCCAAGGTGTTGGCGGCGGCGCTGATGTTGTAGACCGTCGCCGTGGTCGGCCGTGGGTTGGCAACGGTGCCACCGGGACCGTTCGCGATGGTCACCGTGTGGGCCGTGTAGGCCGACGCCGGCTGCAGCGTGTTGATCTGTCCCATCTGCTTGCGGTTGGTGCGGTAGTAGAACATCGCACCCATGCGAACGGCGCCCGGCAACTCCGTCTCAATGCCGGCGGTGATTTCGTCCGAGTACGGCCAGTCAACGCCGTCGGCGGCGTAGCCGGTCACCGAGCCACCGCTGAACGCCGGGCACGCACCGGTGATTTCACCCGCGTCGAAGCGGCGGTTGTTGTTCAAGTCGCTCCACGGGCAGTCACGCGATCCGACGGTGAGCGGGTTGACGTTGGTGACGCGGTCGATGCCCACCTGCACACCGTAGCGGCTCACGCTCGCCTTGAGCGCGGTGCGGCCGCTGCCGGTCAGGTCGTACGACGCGCCGGCGCGCCACACGGCAATGCTCTGATCAATGACTTCCCGCGCCGCCACCGTTCGGGGGGTACCGAACGTGCCGCCCGGCGCCGACTGCGCCGGCAGCCGGCCCACATAGCGGTCCCAGCGCGCGCCGACATTCAGCGTCAGGCGGTTCATGGACCACGCGTCCTGCAGGAAGAACCCGGTCACCGTCGCCACGTTCTCCGAGAACGCCGGCGAATTCCACTGGCGAACCGAGACCGGCACGCGATTGTTGTAGACCAGCCAGTGATCGTTCAACACCGAGTAATCCGAGCCGTAGTAGAGGCGGCTCCACTGCACGCCCGCCTTGAACAAGTGCTCGCCACCGAACCCGCTCTTGCCGAAGGTGAAGACGTTGTCGAACTGGGTGCGGGAGTTCGGCTGGTGGTCTTCACGCGTCGACGCGTTGAACACCTCGGTGGTGCCGGTATCGATGATGCGGACCAGCGACCGATCGGTTTCGGGCTGATAGGTATAGTCGGTCTGGCCGTCCATCACGCTGAAGCTCGACTCGTAGACCAGGCCGCCCCTGATCCCCGTGTACTTCGCCTGAGTGGTCTGCACCGGGTTGCCCTGCACGACCGAGGCGATGTCGGGGATGATGTCGTTGCTGTCGCGCCGATGGCCGCGGATCTTGTTGTTCCAGAAGTAGCTGCCCATCAGCTTCTGGTTGGCGGTGAGCTGATAGACGAGCTTGCCGGAGTAGTTCTTCAAGTCGTTGTCGTCGAGCGCCTGCGAACCGTCGGCGTTGGTGGCGTTGACGAACTTGTTGACGATCCACTTGCGGACCGTGCCGTTGAGCCACAGCTTGTTCTGAATCAGCGCGCCGCCGCCGGCGACGTTGAAGTCATAGGTGACGTCGGTGGCGTTGCCGCGGAAACTCGGCACGAGCCGCCGCGTCGCGGCGAAGTTGTCTGACTGCAGAGCGTTGTTCGCGAAGCTGTATCGGACGTTGGCCTTCCACTGATTGCCGCCGTCCTTGGTGACCATGTTGATGTTGATGCCGCCGGCCAGCATTTCCGCCGGAATCGCCGAGGTCATGTAGTTGACCTCTTCGAACATACCCTGGTCGTAGTACACCATCGTCGCGCCGCCGCCGCCGCCCGGCCAGTTCACCGTGGCGCCGTCGATGTTGTAGCTGACGTCCGCCGTGCTCGAGCCGTGCGCCGACATGCTGCTCTGCTGCATCGACTGCGTGCCGCCGACGTCATAGGTCCCCACCTGGACGCCGGGAATCAGCTTCGCAAGCGACCACGGATCGCGGCCCGTCGGGATGCCTTCCAGAATCTCCTGGTTCATCACGGTCTGCTGCACGTTCGAACGCACGTCGACGGTCGGCGACTCACCGGTCACGGTAATCGTCTCGGCCAGCGAGCCGACTTCCATCTTGGCGTTGATCGTCGCCACGAACGCCGCGCTGATGCGGATGTCCTGGCGCTCCACGTTCCGGAAGCCCTGGAGTTCGAATTTCACGGTGTAGGCGCCCGGAACGAGGCGATCGAAGCGATAGGCGCCAGTGGTGTCGCTGACCTGGGTCTGTGGCCCGCCGATCAGACGGTCGCCGGACAGCGTGATGGTGGCACCTGGCAACACCGCGCCGCTCGCGTCGGTGACGACGCCGGCGATCGAGCCGGTCGTGACCTGCGCGGACGCAAGGGGGGTGGCTAAAAAGACGGCCAGACTCGCAAATACAAGGATCCGACGAACAGATGTCATGCCTCTTCCTCCGAAGTGAACGACAGGAAACGGTTTACGCACCGTCCAATTGATTCTTCTGATGGCGGTATTGTCGCCCAAAGCGCCCGGAAATTGTCACCGGTCTTCAGAGAAATTTCGGGACGAAGCGCGGGTTCATACCTTCGGCTCCATTTTGGGCTGGAAATTCGACTTCAGCCATGCGGCTGATCCAAATGTTTGGTGTGGGGGCTGCCGGACGGGGATTCCTGCACGTTCTGGCGTATGGGCGACGTGGTGATCACGACAACCTTCCACGCCTACCAGGACGTGAACGGCATCAAGCTGCCGGCGCGCATCACCACCAAGGTGGACGACTTCACCACCTCCGAGATCACGTGCCGAGGGCATGACGGTGATCACGCAGGCGGTGGTCGCGTATCACCTGGCCGGCAACCCGCATTCCGACACCATGCCGATGGTCTACATCCCGCGGGATCGGCTGCTGGTCGAGGTGGATGCCTTCAGCGAGGCGTCGGCGGCGCATCCGTATGCGGCCAACCTGCTTGAAAACATTCAGAAGCGACACCTGCGCGTTGATAGAATCGTGCCGCTGTCCGCGCTCGAGAAGGCCGTCGGAGCAAAGGGGAACTGATGCGCGTTGTGTGTGCCGGTGTGTTCGTGTTGGTCGCGTCGATGGCGTCGGCGCAGACCGCCGCCGAGAAGCCGTTCGTGCCGGTGTCGGGCCAGGCCGGCAAGGATGTCGTGTGGGTGCCGTCTCCCCCTGACATGGTCAACAAGATGATGGAGCTCGGCAACGTCACGGACCAGGACTTCGTGATGGACCTTGGCTCCGGCGACGGCCGCAACATCATTGCCGCCGCGAAGCGTGGCGCGCGCGGGCTCGGCGTGGAATTCAACCCCGACATGGTGGCGCTGTCGCGCCGGCTCGCGCAGGAAGCCGGCGTGGCCGACAAGGCACAGTTCGTCGAGTACGACATGTACGAGTACGACATTTCGAAGGCCACGGTGATGGCGCTGTTCCTGCTGCCGGTGAACATGAATCTGCTGGCGCCGAAGTTCTACAACCTGGCGCCTGGCTCCCGCATTGTCGCCAACACCTTCGGCATTGAGGGCTGGGAACCCGACGAGCGCGTCACGTTGCCGCCGGCATCGGAGTGCGAGAGCTGGTGCGAGGCGTTGCTGTGGGTGGTCCCGGCGAAGATCGCCGGCACGTGGTCCATGGGCAACGGCACCATGACGCTGACGCAGGAATGGCAGATGGTGCAAGGCACCATCAACGCCGGCAACGGCTCGCAGCCGGTGGCCATGGGACGCCTGCGCGGCCTCGACCTGAGCTTCACGTCAGATGGCACCACCTTCAAGGGCACGGTCGGTGCCGACGGCAGAACCATCACCGGCACGGCCACGGCCGCCAACGGCACAACCACTGCGTGGAAGGCTAGTAAGAAGTGAGAAGTGAGAGGTGAGAAGTCACTTCTCCCTGAGCTTGTCCATCGCAACCGTGTAGGCCCGACGACCCGATTGCGGGTCGTAGACGATCACGGGCATCAGCTTGCCGCGAATGCGATCGGGGTTCGATCGCGCGTAGGCCATCAGCGTCGTCGCCAGCAGCTGCTGCGACCCCTCCTCCAGGCCGGCACGGGGGACGCCGCACAGCAGGTCGTTCATCGACACGTCCCACGCTTCTCCCCACAGCAACGCGTCGACGACCGTGCCCTTCACGACGTTGTGCGAGAAGTTGAAGTAGAACGACAGCGGCGAGTACGCCGTGTCGGTGGGCCGATAACGCTCGAAGGCGGCGAGCAACGCCGGCTTGTGCGCGGTGAATCCGTCGACCAGCCGCGCACGATCGGCCCCCGACTCCGACAGTGATTGCGGCGGCGTGCCAATGAAGGCGCGCGCATCCGCGGTCAGCCCGTTGAGCAACGCTTCCTCGATCACGCGGCGATCCCTGTCCACCGTCGCCTCGGCGGAACCGGAGCGATTCTCGGTGCCCGCGTCGGCCAGCCGCGCATACTCCCCCATCACCGACGCCAGCGCGAAGCACAGCCACGGGTAGTCGGCGACGTTGTCGTCGCGCAGCAGCGAGGTGTCGCGGCCACATTGTGCCTCGAAGCCAAAGCGCAGGTGACACCCCAGGCTCTGCGCGTGGCCGAGGCCAATGCGAAACTGGTGCGCCTCGTCCAGCGTTCGGACGTTCGCGAGCAGCTTCGCATAGCCCCACTCCTCTGGCTCGTAGTGCGAGGTGCCGATCAGCATCAGCGTCTCGGCATCGGCAGCGAACTGCTGGCCGCTGCCGTTCGGGCCCTGCAGCTCCCGCAGCATCGCGTTGAGACGATCGAAGTTCTCGTTGGGATCGCCGTCATCCCACACCCGCATCGTCAGCAGCGCGAGCACGTGCATGAAGTAGTAGTCGAGCAGAATCGCCGGCTCGAGGCTGGAGGCCGGCTCGGCGCCGCGCTGATCGGCGACGAACTGCAGCACGTCGATCGGAATGATGTCGGCATTGGTCCGCTGGGCCACGCCGTCCCAGTCGTGCAGAATATTGAATCCCTCGGCGCGGGTCCGGCCGTCGGACGAGCGAATCATCTTGTCGAGGAAGATCTGATGGCGGCCCGCCCGGAACTTGTTGGCGCGCATCGCATCGCGCAAGCCGGTCAGCGTGGCGCCAAGGGTCTTGCCGGACAGGCCAGAGACAATGTCGCGACGCACGGAGCCGGTAAGGGCCGCCTCGACCTGGTCGCAGGCTTGTGCGAAGGAGATGTTCATCTGGTTGCCGGTTAGAATACCCTGCAGGAACTGGGAACCAGGAATTAGGGATTAGGGACTAGCCGCGCGGCCGCGTCATGAGTAGCAGCTGGTCGACCGCCTCCTGGAGATCGCGCGTCAGCTGCGAACGATACCGGCGCACCAGCGTGTGGGCGACGGTTTCGTAGTACCACAGCGTGCCATCACGCTTGCCGTGGAATCGATCCCAGATCTCTTCGCCGTGCTCGCGATAATCGCGGATGATCGCGCGCACGTTGTGCAGCTTGTCCGCCGCCGACACCAGGCAGATCGACGGGCTCGCGTTCTCGAGGTGCGCAAGGTAGTTCTCCTTGCGTTCGAGCCACGGCAGCTGGTCTTCCGGATCTTCGACCAGGCTGTCGCTGCACCCGAGGACGATATCGGCGACCGCGTCGCCGTAGGCGGCGCGAATCTCGGCCAGCGTCGCTTCGCCACCGCCGTCCTCTGCGGCGTCGTGCAGCAGCGCGGCGATTGCTTCGTCTTCGCCGGCGCCATATTCAATCGCCAGCGCCGTCACACCGAGAATGTGCGCGATGTAGGGAATGCCGGTGCCCTTGCGCACCTGGGCGTGGTGAACCTGATGCGCGTATGCCATTGCCGACGCAAACCGCCCGGTCGTCATCAACGCCATGCAGGATGGTAGCGTGGATCAGGACGGCGACGGTGCGCCTGTGGCAGGCCCAGTCTGCCGATGACACACGATCGACAGCTCCACGCTATCGTAGGCACCCGTGACATCTGACCAGACTCGCGTGCGCGCCCTCGACGTGGCGCAGGGCCTCATCATGGTGCTGATGGCCATCGACCACGTGCGCGTGTATGCGGGCGTGCCGGCCGGTGGTCCATCCCCGGGCGTGTTCTTTACGCGTTGGGTCACACACTTCTGCGCGCCGGGCTTCGTCTTCTTCGCCGGCACATCCGCGTTCCTGCGGCGGCCCTCGCCAGCCGGCTCCCGTGAGCTGTCGCGCTACCTCGTAACCCGCGGCCTGCTGCTGGTCGCCATCGAACTCACGCTGATGCGCTTTGCGTGGACATTCAACTTCGATGTCATCAATTACAACCTCGCCGGCGTGCTCTGGATGATCGGCTGGAGCATGGTGGCGCTGGCCGCGCTGGTGCACCTGCCGTTCGAAGCGATTGCCGCGACAGGCCTCATCATCTCGCTCGGCCACAACCTCGTCGATCCCTACCTCCGCGGGTTTGGCGCAGCAATCGCCGAAAGTCCGGTTCGATGGATCTGGCAGTTTCTCTATTTTGGCGGCTCGGTCACAGTGGGCGACGGCGGGCCACGCATCGCCATTCTCTATTCACTGCTGCCATGGATTGGCGTCATGGCCGCCGGCTATGCGTTCGGCCGCGTGCTGTCGTGGCCGATCGAACGCCGCCACCGCGCGTGCGTCGCGATTGGCCTCGCCGCTGTGGCGGCATTCGTGGTGCTGCGGACGTTCAACCTCTACGGCGATCCTCGGCACTGGCACCCGGAACAGCCGCTGACGTTCCTGAATACGACGAAGTATCCGGCGTCGGCGCTGTTCCTGCTGATGACCATCGGTCCGCTGATCGCGCTGATGCCGCTGTTCGAGCGCACCCGCGGCGTGGTGGGCCGCGCGCTGGAAGTCTTCGGGCGCGTGCCGCTGTTCTATTACATCCTGCACATTCCGCTGATCCACGCCGCCGCGATCGTGGTGTCGCTGCTTCGAACCGGGGCCGTGACGCCGTGGCTGTTCGGCAACCATCCGATGGAACCAGCCGAATTGCCGACGGGTTACATGTGGAGCCTGGGCCTGCTGTATCTGGTCACAACGGTCTGCGTCGTGATCCTGTATGGGGCGTGTCGGTGGTGGCTGGGGCGGTCCACGTCACGCCGCCGCCAGAGTGAGCCAGTTCCGCCGCCGGCCTAGTCATTATCCACAGATGGCGCCGATGGCACGGATACGTGCTGCTCAAGATGGTGGATCGTGGCGGCGTGACCGACGCGTCACTCGACGCCTTCTTCCAGTCGGTGAGCGAGATCACGTCCTCGTACGACAAGCAGCGCGTGCTCCAGCGCGTGGTGGATCGTCTATCGGCCACGCGCGGCCTCGGCTCCCACGACGAACACCGCGCCCTGGCAGCGCTGGTGCGGTCCGAAGTCAGGCGGTAAGCGGGCTACGGGCTACTAGCTCCTTCACGCAGTTTGAACCGCTGCAGTTTTCCGGTGGCGGTCTTCGGCAGGTCGGCCACGAACGCCACGCCGCGCGGGCGTTTGTAGTCGGCCAGCCGCTCGCGCACGAACTGCTGCAGCGACGCAGCGAGCTCGGGGCTGCCCGCCACCTGCGACTTCAAGACGACGTAGGCGAAAGGCTTTGACAGGCCGTCGCCATCGTCGCGGCCCACCACCGCGCATTCCTGCACGGCCTCGTGATCGATCAACACGCTTTCGATCTCCACGGGGCTGACCCAGATGCCGCCGGCCTTGAGCATGTCGTCCGACCGGCCGCCATAGTAGTAATAGCCGTCGGCGTCGCAGGTGTACTTGTCGCCGGTGCGAATCCACTCACCCTGGATGGTCTGCCTGGTCTTCTCGTGCTGGTTCCAGTAGAGCGCGCAGGTGGAATCGCCCTTGATCAGCAGGTTGCCCATCTCGCCCACCGCCACCGGCCGATCCTGGTCGTCGACAATCCGCGCCTCGTAGCCCGGCACCATTTCGCCGCTCGATCCCGGCCGCACGCGGCCCGGCCGGTTGGCGATGAACATGTGCAGGCACTCCGTTGATCCAATGGCGTCCAGGATGTCGACACCGAAGCGCTGCTTGAAGCGCCGATAGAGCGATTCCGGCAGCGCCTCTCCCGCGGACACGGCGTAGCGCACCGTCGACAGATCGAAGTCGCGTCCCTCAGGCTGGTGAGACAGCAACATGCCGTAATTCGTCGGCACGCTGAAGAACAGCGTCGGTTTGTAGCGCTCTATCGTCTCGTAGACTCGGGCCGCGGCCGGCGCATCAGGCATCAGGATCGCCGTCGCGCCCACCGCGAACGGCATGTAGAGCGCGTTGCCCAATCCGTAGGCGAAGAACAGCTTGGCGACGCTGAAGCAGCGGTCGGCGGCCGTCATGCCGAGCACGGCCTTGGCGTACGCCTCCGCGCACACGTACATGTCGTGCTGCAGGTGCACGCAGCCCTTGGGCTGCCCGGTGCTGCCGGAGGAGTACAGCCAGAAGGCCATCGCGTCCTTGTGCGTGGGGTAGGCGGTGAAGCTGGTGGACGATGCCGACAGCAGCGCGTCGAAGGAGTCGCAACCGGACGGCGGATTCCCCACCACGATGACGTGCGACAGACTCGGCAGCGCCAGACGATCGATGGCCTGGAATTCCTTCAGCAGCGCTTCGCTGATCACCAGCACCCGCGCGGCGCTGTCGTTCAAGGCATGCGTGTAGTCCTTCGCGCGCCACAGCGTGTTCAACGGCACCGGCACAACGCCGGCCTTGATGGCGCCGAAGAAGCCATAGGCAAACGCCGGGGTGTCCTGCAGGATCAGCGCAATGCGCTGTTCGGGCTGCACGCCGAGGCCGCGCAACGCGTTGGCGAACCGGTTGACGCGCTCGGCCACCTGCCGGTAACTGACGCGCTCGTCGCCGCATTCAATGGCAATGGCGTCGCCGCGGCCCTCGTCGAGGTTGCGATCGACGAAATGGGTCGCGGCATTGAACTGTTCCGGCAACGGGATCATGCGCGCTGGTGCCACCAACCGCTACCAGGGCGGGCGCGTCTTGTAGAGGTATTCCTGCAGGTACGGATCGCGCGAGGTGAGCAGTTCCTTCGCCGTCCCCTGGAAGACGATTGAGCCGTCCTTCAAGACCAGGAACTCCACGCCCTCGACCTCCGAGGCGTCCACCTTCTCGACGTCGACGGCGCCGTTGCGCCGCACCGCGCGATGCTCGGCAATGTAGAACGCATCGCGGATCTGGTGCGTCACCACCACCGTGGTGACATCCTCGAGATCGCGCAGCGTGACGATCTCGTCGTCAATCGACCAGGCGATCAGCGGATCGAGACCGGTGATCGGATCGTCGAACAGCAGCAGCTTCGGCTTCGACGCCATGGCGCGCGCAATGCCGACGCGGCGCCGCTGGCCACCCGACAGCGCCGCGGGCATGCGATCGGCGAACTCGTCGAGGCCGACGAAGCCGAGCACCTCGGCCACGCGCCCGTCGATCTGCGCGTCGGTGAGGTCGTGCTCCTCGAGCAGCCGGAAGCCGACGTTCTCGGCCACGGTCAGCGAATCGAACAGCGCGTTTTCCTGGAACACCATGCCAATGTCGGCGCGCATCGCCAGCAGCTCGACTTCCGGCATTTGATCGACGCGGAATCCGTTCACGGTGATGCGGCCCTCGTCGGGCCGCAACAGTCCGAGTGCCAGCTTGAGAATCACCGACTTGCCGGCGCCGCTCACGCCGAACATGATCCGCATCGAGCCCTTCGGCACGGTGAAGCTGAGGTCGCGCAGCACGACGTGGTCGTCGAACGCCAGCGACACGTGCTCGAACACGACCGCGTTCACAGCTTCCGGCTGTCGTAGGCCCAGTGCAGCACGGCCTGTCGTTGTCGCTTCCGGCACTCCAGATCTCCCGGCTCACAATGCTTGGTAATCGCGGCCACGTGCCGCGCAATTGCGCGCCATCGCCGAATCTGCCGGACATCGTCCGACGTCCGGCGTCCCATGTAGTACCGACAGTACCACTGGAACCAGCCCCGCGGATCCTGCGCGCGAATCCAGCCGCTGCGCCGCCACGTCGCCAGCGACTGCGAGGCGTGGACGCCGAAGTAGTTCAACCTGGCCTGACGCCGGCCCTCGGCCAGCCTGGCCTTCGTAAACCAGTCCTGCGGGAACTCGTCGCGGCAGTCGGTCATGTACTTGCCGCCGAACACGCCCAGCCGCAGCATCTGCTTCGGCGTCAGTTGTGGCCTGAAGTCGGCAGCGAAGTTCCGGCCCGCCGGCTCGGTGCGGTCGTACACGTAGCCGCGCTGCATGCGATCGTTGACGACCACACGAACCGCGTTCCGGGATCGGGGCTTCGCTTGAAGCATTACTCAGTTTGCAACGGAACCCGGATATCCGAAAGCCGGCAAGGCCATCACGGCAGTGGTCCAGCTACGAGCAACCAGCAACTAGTCCTTGCCGCACAACACAATCGACGACAGCCGCGGCACGTTCACCGACTCAATCGCCACCGGGCGCAGGCCCAGCTCGCGCACGAATGTTGCGGCGTGCAGGTGCCAGTTCACCTTGAAGGCGCCGGCGACGCGCCCGGCGATGGCGTTGACCGCGTTCGATGTCTCGGGAATGCCGTCGAAGTGATTGAGCATCAGGATGCGGCCGCCACGGCGGCAGACCCTGACCAGCTCGCGGCCCACCGCGATCGGATCCGGCACGACGTTGATGGTGTACGGCACGTAGACCGCGTCGAAGACGGCATCTTGAAAGCCGAGCCGCATCGCGTCCATCTGCAGGAACTCGACGCGCGGCGCCTGGTCCGCGTCGACGCGCTGCCTGGCGCGGGCCATCATCGCCCGCGACAGGTCAATGGCCACGACCTGGCAACAACCGGGATAGTCGTTGAGATCGAGACCGGTGCCGACACCCACCTCGAGAATCCGCTCACCCGCGGCGGGCTGGAGATGCGCCAGCGCGCGGCGGCGCCCCGGCTGCAGCATGGCGCCGCACACCACGTCATAGATCGGCGTCAGCGGACCATAGATGATGTCGCCAGTCGTCATACCCGTGCCTGACTACCACTGCAAACTTCCGGCCCTGGCTGGTTACTCGCGACGCGCCGGTCCGCGCGGCCACACCGTGCCCTGGTGCATCGTCGTGACCGGCCCCAGGCCCTGGTAGACGAACTTCTGCAACCGCTTGCCTTCCCACGTTTCGGTCGTATACACGTTGCCGCGTGAGTCGGTGGCAATGCTGTGCACGCCGTAGAACTGGCTGGGCTGCCGGCCGCCATCCCCAAACGTCGTGAGCACCTCCAGCGTAGCGCGCCGCAGAATATGGACGCGGTTGTTGATGCCGTCGGCGACATACAGGAATTGCTGCTGCGGGTCGCGCGAGAATGCGACGTCCCACACCGAGCCCGACAACTTCGTGTTTCTCGCGAGGAACGCTTCCTGCACGAAGGTGCCGTCGGCCTTGAACACCTGCAGTCGATCGTTCACCCGATCGCACACGTAGACGAGCCCGTCGTTCGACAGGTCCGCGCAGTGAACGGGGTTGCGGAACTGCTGCGCGGCCGGCGCGGCGGGATCGTACGGACCCGTATCCACGCCGTCGACCGGCGGCTTGCCGTAGGCGCCCCACTGACGCTTGATCTTGCCGGTGGCGGTGTCAATCACCGCGACGCGCTTGTTGAAATAGCCGTCGGCGACGTAGGCCTCGGCCCCCGTCGGATCCACGAAGATCTTCGCGACGCGGCCAAAGCTGTCCGGGTCGTGGCTGTTGCGCGCGAACGTCGGATTGCCCTGCGAGTCCTTGCCGCTGACGCGCGCGTTGGGCTTGCCGTATTGCGCCACGAACTTGCCGTCGCGCGTGAACTTCACGATGTGCGAGTCGCCGGGACCGTTGCCGCCAACCCAGACGTAGCCGGCACGATCGACGAAGATGCCGTGATTTGAATCGGGCCAGTCGTAGCCCTTGCCGGGACCGCCCCAGCTGCCGACCAGCTTGCCGTTTGAGTCGAACTCCAGCACCGGCGGCGCGCCGGCGCAGCAGTCCGCGGACTTGAGCTCGAGTCCCTTCTCGTTGTTGGCGAGCGTGTCGGAGCCGCGATGCACGACCCAGACGTGATCGCGCTCGTCCACCCACACGCCAATCACGTTGCCAAGCACCCAGTGATTGGGCAGCGGCATCGGCCACATCGGATCGACTTCAAAACGAGGTGCCTGCACGGCGCCCCGCGTTTGCGCCGCGACCGCCTGGTCGAGCACCCGCTCGGCCACCGCCAGGGCACCGAGCAAGACGACGAACGCGACGCCGACAAGTCTCTGATATCGATTCATAAGCGCTCCTCCCTTACGCCGGTCGTTGCGCATCATATAGAATTTCTGTCGCGTCATGAATGAGTTGTGGCTTTTGGGGTTTGGCGCCGCCGTCGCCGGCCTGGTGCAGGGTATTTCCGGGTTTGCCTTTTCCATGGTGGCGATGTCGATCTGGGTGTGGGGGCTCGATCCGCTCCTGGCCGCGCCGATGGCGGTCTTCGGCGGATGGTTCGGGCAGTGCATTTCCGCGCTTCGCGTCCGCCGCGGCTTCAACTGGCCGCTGCTCTGGCCGTTCGTGGTCGGCAGCGCCATCGGCATCCCGATGGGCACCCAGCTCCTCGGCCTGCTCGATCCCGATCGCTTCAAGCTGGTGCTCGGGTCGCTGCTGGTGATCTGCTGTTCGATGATGCTGGCCACGGCGCAGCTGCCCAAGCTGACCCGCGGCGGCAAGACCGCCGATGCGTTCGTGGGCCTGCTCGGCGGCGTGATGGCGCCGCTCAGCGGTTTCAGCGGCCTTGCGCCCGCGCTCTGGGCCACCCTGCGCGGCTACAACAAAGACGAGCATCGCGCCGTCCTCCAGAACTTCAACCTGCTGGTCCTCTCCGCCACCGTGGCCAGCAACCTCTACGCCGGCCGGCTGCGCCCCGACATGTGGCCGCAGATGTCGGTGGTCGCCGGCGTGATGATCCTGCCGGCGATCTGGGGATCGAAGATCTACGTCGGCATGAGCGCAGCAGCGTTCCGAAGCACGGTGCTGTGGCTGCTGGTCTTCGCCGGCGCCTTCATGCTGATGTCCGCGCTCCGGACCTTGCTCTAGCCGCCGAGCGAGCAGATATCGTTCAAGAGCCCGGCCGCCGTCACTGCCGCGCCCGCGCCCGGACCGCTGATCACCAGCGGCTCTCGCTGATAGCGCGTTGAGTGGAACGTCACGATGTTGCGCGTGCCCGATGCGGCGCCCATCGGACTCGAGGCCGGCACGGCCACCAGGCCCGCCGTCACTTTTCTCGGCGTGGCCGACACCACGTAGCGCAGCAGCCGGCCCTTCGCGGACTCGGCGGCGACGCGCGCGCGCCACGCCTCGTCCAGCTCGTCGATTCGGTCGAGGAACTCCGGCAGCGGCAGATGCCTGTGCGATGCCGGCACCAGATCGTCGGCGGAGGGGCCCGCGCCGCGGTAGCCGAGCATGCGCGCCAGAATCAGGCCCTTGCGAGCGGCGTCGCGACCCGACAGATCATCGCGCGGGTCGGGCTCGGCATACCCGCGCTCCACCGCTTCGCGAACCGCGCTCGAAAACGGGCGGCCCGCCGACACCTCCGACAGCACGAACATCAGCGTGCCGCTCACGCACCCGTCGATTCGCAGCACGCGGTCGCCGGTCTCATCGAGCTTGCGGAAGGTATCGATGATCGGCAGCCCCGCGCCCACCGTCGCCTCGTATCGCACCCGCCTGCCATGCAACCGCGCTTCGTCCAGCAGCTTCGCGTAACTGTCCCAACTGCCGGCCAGCGGCTTCTTGTTGGCGAGCACCACGTCAAAGCCGCGAGACACCGCACTGCGCAGCAGCGGCCCGGTGTCGTCGCTGGTCACATCCACCACGACCGGCTTCGAGACGGCGTGATCGGCCATGACCGCAAGCGCCTCGGTGGCCGAGGCCGGCTGTCCGCCCAGCGCCGACAGCAACGCGCCGCCGTCCTTGGCCTTGGCGAGTTGCCGCAGACGCGTGCGCGACAGGCCCTTGGCGTCGAAGAGGTAGCCGGATCGATCCAGCAGTCCGACAATGCGGACGGCGTTGCGCGAACTGGTGGCGATCTGATCGGACAGCGCGCGGCCGACGCGGCCGAAGCCGAGCAGCACCACGTCGGTCTGCGGTTTGGTGTTCGGGCGCCCGCCGCCAATCTTCGAGAGTTGAAACGCGGCGTGCACGCGACGCGCGGCGTCGGCCGCATCCGCGGCCGCCACTACGAACGAGATGTTGCGCTCGGAGGATCCTTGCGCGATCGCGACGATGTTGATGCCCGCCGCCTTGGCGCGCCGACCGTCGGTGGGCACGCCCTGGAGGGCTGAGAACACCCGCGCCGAAATGCCTGGCGTGCCAACCATGCCGTCGCCCACCACCGCAATCACCGCAAGCGGCGCGCGGGTGCTCACGCCGTCGATCAGTCCGTGTTCGAGCTCGTGGGTAAACGCGCGACGCAGCGACTGCACCGCGACCGCCGCCTGCGCTTCGGGCACGGTGAAGCCGATTGAGCTTTCCGAGGACGCCTGGAAGATCGTGGACACCGAGACACCGGCCGCATCGACCGCGGCAAACGTGCGCGCGGCAATGCCGTGCACGCCAACCATCCCCTTGCCGGCGACTGTCACCACGGCTTGCGCCGGCAGGATGGCCAGCGCCTTCACCGGATAGCCCTTCAGCGATTGCCGCGCCGACACCTCGGTGCCGGGCAAGGTGGGATCGATGAACGACCGGATGCGGAGCGTGAGCCGGGTGCCCGTGACGGGAATCAGCGCGCGCGGGTGCAGCACCTTGGCGCCGTAGTGCGCCGCTTCCGCCGCCTCGCGGTGATGCAGGTGCGGGATGACCCGCGCATCCGGAACCAGTCGTGGATCCGCCGTCATGATCCCCGGCACGTCTTTCCAGAACACGACGGTGCAAGCGCCCAGCGACCGCGCGATCAGTGTGGCGGTGAGGTCCGTGCCGCCCCGGCCGAGCGTTGTGACGCTGCCATCGGGCGCGCGGCCGATGAAACCCGGCACGACCGGAATGGTGCCGCGCTTCAACAGCGGTGACAGGCATCGCCGGGTCCGCACGGCGGTGGCCGCAATCTCCGGCGCCGCGTTGGTGTAGGCGCCATCGGTGACGATGAAGTCGATGGGATCCGCGCACGTCGCGCGGCTGCCCAGCGCCGCCGCGAGCAGCGCGGCCGACATCCGCTCCCCGCGCGACACCAGCAGGTCCTCGGCACGGCCTTCGAGATGGCCCAGCATGCTGACGGCGCGGCACACGTTGGCGTATTCGCGCGTGGCGTCCTCTATGCCGCTGAGCAGGCGGGCGCGTGCCGGCCCGCGCGCCAGCGCCTTGGCCACCGACACGTGCCTGGCGCGAAACTCGCTCGCCGCTCGCGACGCGGCGGCAAAGTCTCCCGCCGCCGCGCGGTGCGCGCCGGTCAGCAGCAGGTTGGTGACGCCGGCCAGCGCCGACGCCACCACCACCAACGGCCCCTTGTGTGCACCGACATACCCTGCAGCCCGCCGTATCCCGTTCTCGTCGGCCAGCGATGCGCCGCCGAACTTCCAGATCTCCATAAGCACCCTGCAAAACGACAAAGGCCGCCATCCCTGCGGATGACGGCCCTTTGTAAGCCCCGTGAGCTGGTCACTCACTCATCCGCAGCGTCCATCGACACCAATAGTCGTAGTGGTGGTAGTCATCGTCTCCATCGTCGACGACGTGACGCGCGCGAAGGTGAACACCGAGAACATTGCGGTGGTTACCGTATCACGAGTCGGCATGCCTGAAAAGATTGGCAGAACGGCGGTCCCGATCCGCGCAAGTACGTCGGGGTTGATCTTCAGAGCCGTCCGGACAGCACGTAGTCGGCACACTGCATGACCGGCAAGGCTTCAGCGCCATCCCCGCTGGACACGATGCCGTCATTACTACCGGGGATATGACGACATGGCAACATGCTGGACCGTCCCAGCCGAGCAGCAGATTTTCGGCACGGAGCAGGCTTGATAGCATTGAGCGCACATGACAAACGCCCTGGTCGTCACTGCCCTGCTGGCGTCGGTGACGATGGCCGCTGGCCGCCAGCCGCTGTTCAGATCCGGCGTTGAGGCCGTCTACCTGGATGTCACCGTCCAGGCGCCGGATGGTTCGATCGTTCGCGGCCTTGCGAAAGAAGACTTCGTGATCTACGACGAAGAGGCGCCCCAGGAGGTGGCCGTCTTCTCCGCCGAGCCGGCGCCGATCAGCGTCGGCGTCTTGATTGACACCAGCGGCAGCATGAGCGGTGAGCGCATGGCCGCGGCGATTCGCGCGGCCGACGCGCTCGGGCAATCGTTGCAGCCGGGCGACCAGTGGAGCATCTCCACCTTCGACAGCATGCGCCGCACCATGATCACCTGGCGCGCCTACAGTCCGGCCATCGTGAACTCGCTGCGGGCCATGCCGACCTCCGGCAGCACGGAGCTGTTCAAGGCCGTCACCGAGATGGTGCCGTACATGAAGGACACGCCGCATAGAAAGCGAGCGATGCTGCTGATGACCGACGGCATCGACAACTCGATCATCTCCGCCAGCCGTGACGCCTGGCGGGATCCGTTCGAGGCGCCCGGCCCGCGCGAAAGTTCGGCCAGGGCGCAGACGGCGCTGCGCGATGGTGAAGTGCTGCTCTATGCGCTGGGCGTGAACGTTGCGGGGCGGTCCGGAGCCGTGCACCTGCCGTCGCTGCAGCGGCTGGCCGAGCCCACCGGCGGATCCGTGATCATTGCCTCGTCGATGCGCGAGGTGGAGGCGGCGGCGCAGCGGGTGGCTGGAGAACTGCGTCAGCAGTACACCCTGGGGTTCTATCCGCAGAACGCCGGGGCCAAGCCGTATCACCGCCTGAGGGTCACCACCCGGCATCCGGACCACCGCGTGCGCACGCGCGCCGGATACGTCACGACCGGCCGCCAATGATCGATCCCTTTCTCGGAGCCTGAACCATGACTCGATTTGCGTTCCTTGTAGCGATCACGCTTGCTTCGCTGTCTTCACTGGCTTCGCTCGTGGCCCAGGATCGTCCGCCGTTCCAGGACGACTTTCCGGCCGCGGAGTTCGCGCAGCGACGCGCCAGGGTGATGGATGCCATCGGCCAGGAGGCCATTGCCATCGTCCAGGGCGCCCCGGGTGTAGACGGCTTCAAGGTGTTTCGGCAGTCGAACGAGTTCTATTACCTGACCGGCCTTGAAACGCCGCACGCCTATCTGGTGCTCGACGGCCGCAACCGCCGCACCACCTTGTATCTGACGCCGCGTAACCCGGCGCTCGAGCGCAGCACCGGCGCCATGTGGTCGGCGGAGGATGCCACCGAGGTGATGCGGCTGACGGGCGTTGATGCCGTGGCGCCGGTGGA